>WNGE01000199.1_pt1 | contig 76674 bp, 70 predicted proteins | sample 5400651 | NCBI WGS metagenome assembly WNGE01 (sample SAMN13153370, study PRJNA577476) | soil metagenome | isolation source: 60 cm soil or saprolite under grassland replicate 2 | place: USA:California | collected 2016-06-15 | reverse complement strand
ACGCCACGATGACGTCACCGGCGGTTCATCACCACCCCGGTCCTAGCGAACGGCACCGTCCCGGCACGCGCAGGCCACCACCTACGACCCGAAAGATGCGGTGAAAAGCCGCAAATTTCAAGTTCAGAGAATACGTGCGGCAGTCGACGGTGGCGCAGGTGCGGTTCAACACCGAGTCGACCAACCGGCAGTACGGCCTGGCCGGCACGGCCGCCGAGCTGGGCTGGCTGGCGGAGCAGATCGTGGTGGTCGACGCCGACCTGGGCGTAACAACGTCGTCAAGGACCCGGACGAGCAGGTCCAGGCCGCGGTCACTGATCTGTTCGCCGAGTTTCACCGCACCGGCTCCGCGCTGGGCGTGGTGCGGGCCTTCGCCGAGACGGGCAGGTTGTTCCCGCAACGCGCTTGGGGTGGGGCGTGGGCCGGGAAACTCAAGTGGGGCAAGCTGACCCACGCCCGGGTGCTGCAGGTGCTGAAGAACCCGACCTACGCGGGCGTGTACACCTTCGGTAAGACCCGTGACGTGCGCCGGGTGCAGCCTGACGGCAGCGTGCGCACCTCCCGCCGCAAGCGCGCCCGGGAGGAGTGGACCGTGCTGATCGAGGACCACCACGAGGGCTACCTGACGTGGCAGGAGTACCTGGTCATCGAGGCGAAGCTGGCCGCGAACAACACCCAGAAGCGGGCCCGGCCGGTGCGGGAAGGTACTGCGTTGTGTCAGGGCATCATCTTCTGCGGGGTGTGCGGCGGTCGAGTCGCCACCCGCTACGACCGCCGCGATCGTAAGGTCAGCTACCGCTGCCCGGACAGCGACTCCGCCCGCACCGCGCAGTGTCGCACCTTCGATGCGTCCACGGTGGATAGCCCAGGCCGACACCGGCCGGGGGCGAAACATCGACCCGTAGCTGCCCGCGGAGGCGTTGGTGATACCGATCGCCGGCGCCTGCGGCCGGCTTACCGGCTGTGGCGCCCTCCTGCGCGGCCGGTGAGTTCCTCGGCGCGGACGTCCCGTTGACAGTGCCCGGGGTTGACCTCGCCCTAGCCAGTGCCGGATCGGTCGCTGGAGGTCCATACCAGCCGATTGCTTAACCCCTCCGGCCATGCCGGACGTTGCTGGTCACGGACATTGCTGTACGGCTGTGCTGTACCGCGGAGCCCGGGGGCTACTCGTTGACAGCTGTCCTGGATGGATCTAAAGTCTTAATGCCTTAGTGCTTTGAGGAGCCAGGTGTGATCAGCTTCCGGCTCGATGGCCGTTCGGTCGTGCCCCCGTACCTGCAGATCGTCCAGCAGGTCCGCCAGGCGCTCCGGATGGGCGTGCTCGACGTGGGCGACAAGCTCCCCACGGTGCGGGAAGTCGTCGCTGCCACGGCGGTCAACCCCAACACCGTGCTCAAGGCCTACCGCGACCTGGAGCGCGACGGCCTGGTCGAGCCGCGGGCCGGGCACGGCACGTTCGTGGTGGGCCGCCCGTCCGGTCCACCTCCCGGCACGCATTCACGGCTGGCCCGCAGCCTGGCGCAATGGGTGCGCGGCGCCCGCGAGGCCGGACTGGATGACGAGTCGATCGAATCGCTGCTGCGCATCACGCTGCGGGCGGCGGCCGAGGAGGAGACCGCATGATGGCCAGCAGTAACCCTGCCGTGATCCAGACCCGCGGGCTGTCGAAGCGCTACCGCAAGGTCACCGCCCTGAGCGAGGCCGCCGTCACCGTTCCCGAGGGCCGGATATCGGCGCTGATCGGCCCGAACGGCGCCGGCAAGACAACACTGCTGCGGCTGCTCGCCGGGCTGGCCAGGCCGACCGGCGGCGAGGTCGCGGTGCTCGGCAGCCCTCCCAGCCAGGACCCGGCCTTTCTCGCCGGCATCGGCTTCCTGGCCCAGGAGATCCCGCTGTACCGGCGCCTCACCGTCGAGGATCACATCGGCATCGGCGCGCACCTCAACTCCCGCTGGGACGGGGTGTCTGTGCGGCGCCGGCTGGAGAGCCTGGGTATTCCGCTTGACCAGACGGTGGGCACGCTGTCCGGGGGCCAGCGTGCCCAGCTGTCGCTGTCGCTGACGCTGGCCAAACGTCCGCGGCTGCTGCTGCTCGACGAGCCCGTCGCGGCGCTGGACCCGCTGGCCCGGCGGCAGTTCCTGGCACACCTGGCCGAGGCGGTGGCCGGCGGCGGGCTGACCGTCGTGCTGTCCTCGCATTTGCTCGCCGACCTGGAACGAGTCTGCGATCATCTCATCCTGCTGGCCGCATCCCAGGTCCAGCTGTGCGGCGACATCGACACCCTGCTCGCCGAGCATCAGGTCCTGGTCGGACCTCGCAAGGACACCACGGCTATCGAGCGCGACCACACCATCGTGCAGGCCGTGCGCACCGCCCGCCAGACCACCCTGCTCATCCGCCGGAAAGGGCCTGTCATCGACCCGGCCTTCGAGGCCGCCGACGTCGGCCTGGAAGAGCTGGTGCTCGGCTACATGGGCCAGCACGCCGGGCCGGCGCCGGCACAGCTGACCACGATCGGAGAAGATCAATGACCTGGCTTGTCTGGCGCCAGCACCGCAACCAGGCGTATTTCGCCGCCGCCGCCCTCGCCGTGTTCGCGGTCCTGTTGCTGGTCACCGGCCGACAGATGGCGTCGCAGTATCATTCCGCCCTCACCGCGTGCGCCGCCAGCCATTCCTGCGGCAAGCTGAACACGCTGTCCCTGGGTACCCCCGTAATGTTCTTGCTGGTCACGCTGACCGCGGTGGTGCCGTGCCTGCTGGGAGTGTTCTGGGGCGGACCGCTGGTGGCCCGGGAACTCGAAACCGGCACCAGCCAGTTCGCCTGGATGCAGAGCATCACCCGCAGCCGCTGGCTCACCGTCAAGGCCGGCTGGGCCCTGCTCGCCGCAGCCGCCTGGGGCGGCGCCGTCTCGGCCCTCGTCACCTGGTGGTCCAGCCCGGTGAACGCCCTCAACCACCAGAACTTCCAGCCCGGCCAGTTCGACATCCAGGGCATCGTCCCCGTCGGCTACGCGCTGTTCGCGGTGGCCCTCGGCATCGCCGCAGGCACTCTGCTCCGCCGCACGCTGCCCGCGCTGGCCGTCACCATCGGCGTCTTCGCCGCCCTGCGCATCGTGGTCGCGGACTACCTCCGCCCGCACTACATAACCGCGATCACCACCACCTTCAGCTTCCTCCACCCGCCGCCCTCGCCAACAGGGTCCTACTGGCTGGTCTCGGGGGGCCTCGTCGGCCCGGGCGGCCAGGTACCGAGCAGCCCGGCCAACGGCGGGCCCACCCTCTCCCTCGACGGCGTGCCCATCAGCATCAACAACATGCCGTCCGCGTGCCGGGCGCTCGTCTTCCAGGATCCGCTCAAGACCTCTTCCTGCCTTGCTGCTCACGGATACCACGGGTTGATGACGTACCAGCCCGCCAGCCGGTACTGGGCATTCCAGGGTATCGAGACCGGCATCTTCGTGCTCCTCGCTGCCGCCCTCATCGCCGTGACAGCGATCGCGGTCACCCGCCGCGACGCCTAGCACCCAGCACATCGCCCCAGAATCCAGCCGGCCCAACAACGCGCTAGTGCGCGCAGTCGGGCGACACGGAGTTCTGGCCCCTGCCGTCGTCAGACCTGACCATCGACCCGCTCGGCGCCAAAGAGACCCGAGCAGGATCACAGTCCAGGGTGGCGCGCAGCGCCATCACGCAGTAACGCGAGCGGAGCGCGCGCCCTTGACGGTGATGTTGCTCGGCTCAAGACTGGAGCGCCGGGAGGATGGCCGTGCCTCCGGCGGGTGGGGTCGGCGGCCGTGACGACGGCCAGCCGGTGACGGGCGGTGTCCGGGGTCACGCTCGGGCGGCAGCCCGCCGTGTGCCGCAGGTGCTGACCGGATCCCCGTTCGGGTTCGAACTGCTCGCCGGGCAGCTGCCGCTGTTCGACCCGTACGGTTGGGATCCCGACCGCGGACTCGACGACGCGATCCACCTGCGGGGGTGGACCTGCCGCCGGCAAGGCGCGGACGACGCCGAACAGGCCCTGGCGATGCTGCAAGATGCGGTCACCGTCGGTCCGGTCCTGGCCGGGCCGGTCGAGATCGGCCTGCTGCGCCACCAGCCCGGCATGACCGGGCCGATCGAGTCCGACCACTTCGTCACCGTGCTGGAGATCGACGACGAGCTGGTACGGTTCCACGACCCGCACGGCTTCCCCTACGCGACCCTGCCCATCCCGGATTTCCTGTCCGCGTGGCGCGCCGAGACCATCGCCTACCGGACCACCTCCCACACCATGCGCAGCGCCTTCCACCGCGCCCGCCAGGCCACCGTCGACGCGGCGCTGCGCGCGGCCCTGCCCGGTGCAGTGGCCTGGCTGCGCGGACGCGACGACCGGCCGGTGCCGGCCGCGGCACCCTCGGCGGTACCGACGCAGTCCGCCGACCTCCGTCACGATCAAGCCGCCGCCATCGCCACCCGACAAGCCCGGCTGGTCGGCAGCCTCCAACACGACATCGTGGCCGGACATACCAAGTCCGCAGCCAAAACGCTGCGGCAGCTCGCCTCCACTTACGACGAGCTGGCCGCGGCGATCAGCTGACGTCGCTGCGCCCCGGAAGGCCCGGCAGGCGGTAGCCTCCAACCACGACAGCCCACCTGCCGCCGACCGCGCCAGTGCGGAGCCAGGCCGAAAACCGAGAACATTCGAACCCGAACAGCAACCACAGAGAAGGCAGTATGAAGCGCCCGTCGGTGTGGGCGTTCAGTCAGCCGTTCCGGTTCACTCCTGCTTGCGCTCGCGGTCCTCAGCGAGGTCGAGGGCCAGCACGCTGGCCAGGATGAGGAGGTGGTCCTCGCCCTCGGCGATGTCGACGGCGTACGTGTCGCGCATGCTGAACCAGCGCTTCGACACCGTCGCCACCGTCTGCCCGCCGCGCCGGACCGTGAACTCGTGGTCGAGGAGGTTGCCGCTCATCTCCAGGTCGTCAGGGCCGGGAATGTCGATCGTGAACCGGTCCCGGAACGGGGTGAAGAAATGCTTGCGGACCTCGGCGACCTTCTCACCGCCGACCGAGATCTGGTACGTCGGGCGCAGCGCGATCATCCTGCGATGCACCTGGGCCACCTCCTGCCCGGCGGAGTCCCGGATCACGAGCCGGTCGTGCAGGCTGAACACCTTGCCGTCGACGTGCAGCACGGTCCGGCCGGAGTCGTCGGTGATGTCGAAGTCCTCACCGAACCGGAGGAAACGCTCGCGGATGAGGTACATGGAGCAAGACTCCCACGCTCCGGCCAGGCATGTCAGCGGCCGCCCGAGGAGTACGGTTATCTGAGCATGAGCAACCTCGACCAGATGCCGAGCGAAGCGGTCTCCGGCGGCCTGGCAGCGGTCGCTGTCGAGCCGGTGCGTGAGCTGCTGCCGGGCGCTCAAGTGGCGCTGGGCGGGCCGCGCGGAATGACTGTCACCCGCACGCTGCCCAACCGTGACCGACGGATGGTAGGCGCCTGGTGCTTCCTCGATCACTACGGTCCGGAAGACCTCACCGCGCGGCCGGGGATGCGCGTGCCGCCCCACCCCCACACCGGGCTGCAGACGGTGAGCTGGCTCCTCGACGGCGAGGTGCTACACAACGACAGCCTCGGCAGCCGGCAGCTGATCCAGCCCGGCCAACTCAACCTGATGACAGCCGGCCGGGCGATCTCGCACTCGGAGGAGACGCCGCGCGAGCACTCGCCGATCCTGCATGGCGTGCAGTTGTGGGTCGCGCTGCCCGGCGCCGACCGCCACGCCGACCCGCACTTCGAGCACCACCCTGACCTGCCGGTCCTTGAAGACCAGGCAATGACCATCACGGTACTGATGGGAGAGCTGGCCGGTGCCACCTCGCCGGCCCGGACGTACACCCCGCTGGTCGGCGCCGATGCCACATTCGGCGGCGCAACCGACACCCGGCTGCCGTTGCGGCCGGACTTCGAGTACGCGGCGTTGACCATGACCGGCATCGTCGACGTCGACGGCGTCCCGCTCGGGCGGGGCTCCCTGCTCTACCTCGGTTCGGGCCGGGCGGATCTCACCCTTCGCACAGGTGCGCCGAGCCGGCTGCTGCTACTCGGCGGCGAGCCGTTCGAAGAGCGCATCGTCATGTGGTGGAACTTCGTGGGCCGCGACCATGACGAGATCGTCGCGGCCCGCGCCGAGTGGATGGACGGCGACGGGTTCGGCACCGTGCACGGCTATGACGGCGACCGGCTGGCCGCGCCGCCGATGCCGGCGACCCGGCTCAAACCCCGCGGCCGGCACCGTTAAGCCGGCCCCGTTAAGCCAGCAACACTAAGCCAGCAACACTAAGCCGGCCCTGACTAGTCCCCGCCCAGCGGGATCTGAAGGTACACGCTGCCGCGCAGGTCCAGCCAGGCCCGGTCGGGTCCGCGGACCAGCCGTAGCACCACGGACTCGCAGGTCGGGCACCGCGCGACCAGGCCGGGCGCCTGGTCGTACACGCGAAGCTCCGCGACGGCGCCGACCCGCCCGCAGCCGGCACACCGCCCGATGGCTGCCGTGACGTCGACGGCGAAGATCTCCCGCAGCGGACCCGCCAACACGTTCCCGTCGAGATGCTGATCGGTCATGCTCCACCTCCTGCACTCGGTCCGAAGCGTTCGGTCTTGACCCGCCGCGGCTCATGGCCCAGGGCGACCAGGATGTCGGCGACCGCCTCGACGAATCCGGTCGGGCCGCACACGAAACACGCGGGCGTCAGCGCGGCCGGCCAGCCGTACGTGTTGAGCGTCGCCACCCCCAGCCGGCCGGTCGAGCCGGGCCACCCCTCCGGCGCCCGCCGGGTGTAGACGTACCGCAGGTCCAGGCCGGCGTCGTCGCGTACCCGTCGGCGCAGTTCGTCGGCGTAGTAGGCGTCGTCGGGCGTGCGAACGGAGTACACCAGGCGAAACGGCACCCGGCTGCGGGCCGCCGCCCGGGCCCGGATCATCGCCATCAGGGGCACGATGCCGGAGCCGCCGGCTACCAGCAGGACCGGTGCCGGGTCGGCCTCACGCCAGACGAACCACCCGCCCACCGGTCCGCGGATCTCCAGAGGGTCGCCGATCGAGAAGACCTCGATGAGGTACGGCGACACCTCGCCGTCGGGTATCCGCTGCACGGTCAGTTCGACGCGGTCACCGTCGGCCGGGGCCGCGATCGAGTAGCTGCGCTCGGTGCTGTAGCCGTCCGGGGCGGTGAGCCGCACGTCGACGTGCTGACCGGGCAGATGCCCCGGCCAGCCCGGCACGTCGAGCACCAGGGTGCGGGCGGTGGCGGTCTCGTCCCGGACGGCGGCCAACTGCCCGACCCGCCAGGTCAGTCGCCCCGCAACGGTCGAGCGCCCCGCCACGGTCAGTCGCCCTGATACCGCTGCTCGCGCCACGGGTCCCCATAGTCGTGGTAGCCGAGGCTTTCCCAGAACCCCGGCTCGTCCTCGTGGCGAAGCTGGATGCCGCGCACCCACTTGGCCGACTTCCAGAAGTACAGGTGGGGCACCAGCAGCCGGGCCGGCCCGCCGTGCTCGGGTCTGAGGTCGTCGCCGTCGTAGCGGTAGGCCACCCAGGCCTTCCCGTCGAGCAGGTCCTCCAGCGGCAGGTTGGTGGTGTAGTCGCCGTAGGAGTGGGCGAGCGTGAAGTCCGCCGCCGTCTCGACGTCCGCGAAGAGCGTGTCCAGCGGGACCCCTTGCCAGGTCGTGCCGAGCTTCGACCACTTGGTGACGCAGTGGATGTCGACGGTCACGGTCTCCGCGGGCAGCGCGAGCAGGTCCGTCCAGGACCAGCGGTGCTCCGCTCCGGTCTCGGTCGTGATCGTGAACTCCCACCGGTCTAGCGGGATGCGCGGCGTCGGGCCGGCGGAGAGCACCGGGAAGTCCTGGGTCAGGTACTGTCCCGGCGGCAGTTTCGCGTCCGGCCTCCGCCGGCGCCCGGTGAAGCCAGGAGAAACGATTCCCATCCGCTCTTCGTACACCTCCGAGCGAAGCGTTACACCCGCGACCCCTCGACCTAGGCGGGACTGCGGCTCTCGCCGAACGTCACGGCGGTGATGTGGGCGACCCGGAGCAGGTGTGCGCGCCCCTCCCAGTCGTAGGCGATGGTGCCCGCGCCGTGCGGTAACTTGTTGCACAGCTCGGTGATCTTCTCGTCGGGCAGCTCGCACTGAAACGGCTTGTCGCTGCCGACCATGAAGATCTCCACAACTCGCCCCATGGTCAGCAGGGTACGCATGTCGAGCGCCACCGGTAAGCGGTCGCTCGCAGTGGACGGTAGCTTCAACGGGGTTCGAGACCCGTTGGAGAGGGGGCGCCGGGGTGACAGAGCGGCTGTCAGGGCGGCTGTTAGAGCGCGGATCACGGCGGCGGGGCCGGATCGCGGGAGTCGCCGTGGGCGTCGCAACGGTGGTCACTCTCGGTCTGGTCGCGGTGCTCGTCTCGCTGTTCTCCTCCGGTACCCCCGAAGCGCGATGGACCGGCGCGGTGGGCGCGTTGCCCGCGGCGAGCAGCCCGACGGCGGCCGGGTCAGCCGCCCCGTCAGCGACGACGCCAGCCACCGGGTCACCGACGGTGTCACCGACCACCACCTGCGGTCCGTGGGGGTGCGAGCAGCAGCGGCGCCTCGCCGCCGCCGAAAACCTGATCAAAACCAGGCCGGGGTACCTGGGGATCGTCGTCCGGGACCGGCAGACCGGGGCGGTGTGGCGCGCCGGCAGCGCCGACCACGTGATGTGGACCAGTTCGACGATCAAGCTGGCGATGGCGACCAGCCTGCTGGAGCGGTCCCGGACCGGCGAGGTGACGCTTGACGCCACGGCCCGGCAGCAGATCGCGGCCATGTTCCGGGTCTCCGACAACGACGCGGCCGACGCGCTGTGGAAGCGCTACGGCGCGGACGGCCTGGTCCCGCGGTTCCAGCAGGTGTACGGGATGACGGGGCTGACGTTCGTGCCCGGTTTCGCCCGCTACTGGGGCTTCCTGAAATGCTCGGCCGAGGACCTGCAACGGCTGATGTCGTACGTGCTGGACAAGCTCAATCCGGCCGACCGCGACTACATCATGGGCGCGATGCGGCAGGTCGGCGCGATCCAGCAGTGGGGCGTGTGGGCGGCCGGGCCGGCGCAGCGGCCGGGCACGAAGGACGGCTGGTCGATCGAGTCCGACCCCGGCGGCAAGCACTGGTGCACGAGTACGGTCGGGTTCGCGGGGCCGGACGCGCGCTACGTGGTCGCGGTGATGTATCACCTGCCGCCGGGCAGCGGGACGATCGATGCCGGTGTGCACGCGGTCAGTGACCTCGTCGCGACGGTGTTCGGGGCACCCACGCCGGCGCCGGTAACCGTGCCGGACCCGAGCACCGGGTTGTAGGTCGGGACTCGGAGCCTGTAGGTCGGGACCCGCCTGTGGCCCAGGTCACACCGGGAACATGAGCCGGTTCGTGCAAGTTGAGCCTACGTAACTCATGTTTACGTAATTACAGAGGTGTGATGTGGCTACCCTACCGGTACTGCCCCTTGCTGACGCGGTCCTGCTGCCCGGCATGGTCATCCCCGTCACGCTCGACGCCGGCACGCAGGCTGCGGTCGACGCCGCGCGGGCGGCCGGCAACAACACGCTGATCGCCGTACCCCGCCTCGGCGGCGAGTACGGGGCGGTCGGCACGACAGCCGTCATCGACCAGGTGGGCCGCCTGCCCACCGGCGAACCCGCCGCCGTCATCCGCGGTGTGTCCCGGGCCCGCATCGGCTCCGGCGTACCCGGTGCCGGCGCCGCCCTGTGGGTGGAGACCACCGAGTTCGACGAGCCGGCGCCCACCGGTAGAACCCGTGAGCTGGCGCGCGAGTACAAGGCGCTGGTCACGTCAGTCCTGCAGCGCCGCGGCGCCTGGCAGGTCATCGACGCCGTCGAGCGGATGACCGACCCCGGCGAGCTGGCCGACTCCGCCGGCTACTCCCCGTGGCTCACTGTCGCGCAGAAGGCCGAGATCCTGGCCGAAGAGGACGTGACCGCGCGGCTCGCGCTGCTGGTCGGTTGGGTCCGCCAGCACCTCGCCGAGCTGGACGTCGCCGAGAAGATCAGCGACGACGTCCGCGACGGCATGGAGAAGAGCCAGCGCGAGTTCCTGCTGCGCCAGCAGCTCGCCGCGATCCGCAAGGAGCTCGGCGAGGACGAGCCGGAGGGCAGCGCCGACTACCGGTCCCGCGTCGAGGCCGCGGACCTGCCCGAGAAGGTACGCGAGGCCGCGCTGCGCGAGGTCGGCAAGCTGGAGCGGGCCAGCGACCAGAACCCCGAGGCGGGCTGGATCCGCACCTGGCTGGACACGGTGCTCGAGCTGCCGTGGAGCACGCGTACCGAGGACAACACCGACCTGGCCGCGGCCCGGGAGGTGCTCGACGACGACCACGCCGGCCTGGACGAGGTGAAGGACCGGATCCTGGAGTACCTGGCGGTGCGCAACCGGCGGGCCGCCCGCGGCCTGCACGTCGTTGGCGGCCGCGGCTCCGGCGCGGTCCTGGCGCTCGTCGGCCCGCCCGGCGTCGGCAAGACCAGCCTGGGCGAGTCCGTCGCCCGGGCGCTCGGCCGCAACTTCGTGCGGGTCTCGCTCGGCGGCATCCGCGACGAGGCGGAGATCCGGGGCCACCGGCGTACCTACGTCGGCGCGCTGCCCGGCCGTATCGTCCGCGCGCTGCGCGAGGCGGGCTCGATGAACCCGGTCGTGCTGCTCGACGAGGTCGACAAGCTGTCCGTGGGGTACGCCGGCGACCCGGCCGCCGCCCTGCTGGAGGTGCTCGACCCGGCGCAGAACCACACGTTCCGCGACCACTACCTGGAGGTCGACCTCGACCTGTCCGACGTGCTGTTCCTCGCCACCGCGAACGTCCCCGACACCGTGCCCGGCCCGCTGCTGGACCGCATGGAGCTGGTCACGCTCGACGGGTACACGGAGGCGGAGAAGGTCGCGATCGGCCGCGACCACCTGCTGCCCCGGCAACTGGAGCGCGCCGGGCTCACCGCCGACGACGTCACGATCGACGACGCCGCGCTGGCCCGCATCGCCACCGAGTACACCCGCGAGGCGGGCGTGCGGCAGCTGGAGCGGGCGCTCGCCCGGATCCTGCGCAAGGCGGCCGTAAAGATCGACTCTGCAAAGATCGACCCGGCAAAGGTCGACCCTGCAAAGATCAACTCGGCAAAGCCGGACTCCGGCAGCCCGGCGATTAGGGTGGACACCAGCAACCTGGCGACCTACCTGGGTCGGCCCAAGTTCACGCCGGAGTCGGCGGAGCGCACGGCGGTGCCGGGCGTCGCGACCGGCCTGGCCGTCACCGGTACCGGTGGGGACGTGCTGTTCATCGAGGCAACCGCGATGGAAGGCGAGGCCGGCCTGACCCTGACCGGACAGCTCGGTGACGTGATGAAGGAGTCCGCGCAGATCGCGCTCTCCTACCTGCGCTCGCACGCCGCCGAGTTGGGCATCGACTCCGCGGCGCTGACCGGACGCCGGCTGCACCTGCACGTGCCGGCCGGTGCCGTACCCAAGGACGGGCCCAGCGCGGGCATCACGATGGCCACGGCGCTGGCGTCGCTGGTCACCGGCCGTCCGGTGCGGCCCGAGGTCGGCATGACCGGTGAGCTGACACTCTCCGGGCGGGTCCTGCCGATCGGCGGGGTGAAGCAGAAGCTGCTCGCAGCGCACCGAGCCGGCCTCACCGAGGTCGCCATCCCGGTGCGCAACGAGCCCGACCTCGATGACGTACCCGCCGAGGTGCGTGCCGGGCTGAAGATCCACCCGCTGACCGACGTCGCCGACGTCATCCGGCTGGCCCTTCGCCCCGCGGAGGCGGCCGCCGACACGGCGCGCGTACCCGCAGCGGCCTAGCCGGGGGGCAGCGTGGCGGGGAAGGCGGCGTGGCTGCGGCGTGGCTGCGGCGTTCCTCCCCCGCGGCTGAGTAGGGCGCCCCTGTCACCGTCTGAGCGGTGACGGGGGCGCCCTACTCATGCACAGGGGCGGCTTGCCCTACCGTGATGGGCGTGCGGATCGGGTTCGGGTTGCCGGTGGCCGGCACGTGGGCGACGCCGGAGAACATCGCCGGGTTCGCCCGGCGCGCCGAGGAGCTCGGCTACGAGTCGCTGTGGACCTTCCAGCGACTGCTGGTCGGGGCCGACCAGGAGCTGGATCCGGTGTACCGCAGCGTGCTGGACCCGCTGACGGCGCTGGCCTTCGCCGCGGCCCATACGTCGCGGATCCGGCTGGGCGTCGCGGTGGTGAACTTTCCGTTCGTGTCGCCGACGTACCTGGCCAAGCAGGCCGCCACCCTGGACGTGCTCTCCGGCGGCCGGCTCGACCTCGGACTGGGCAGTGGCTGGTCGGAGGTCGAGTTCGCGGCGACCGGTGCCTCGCCGCGGCAGCGCGGAGCGCGCGCCGAGGAGTACCTGGCCGTGCTGCGCACGCTGTGGGCCGACGAGGTGAGCCGCTTCGACGGTGAGTTCTACACCGTGCCGCCGAGCCGGATGGCGCCCAAGCCGGTGCAGCGGCCAGGGCCGCCGGTGCTGCTCGGCGGCGCCGCGGCCAGCGCGCTGCGCCGGGCCGGGCGGGTCGCCGACGGGTGGATCAGCCGCAGCGGCCACGACCTTTCGAGCATCGCCGAGGACGTGGCCACCGTCCGGCGCGCGGCAGAGGAGGCCGGTCGCGACCCCGGGACTGTGCGGATAATCTCCCGCGGCGTGGTGCGCCTGGATGATCAGGTGACCGGCAGTCCAGGCGCCGGCGGGCGCCGGCTGCTGTCCGGCACGCTTGATCAGGTACGCGAGGATGCCCGGCGCCTCGGCGAGCAGGGCGTTACCGAGCTGTTCTACGACCTGAACTGGGACCCGCTCGTCGGCAACCCGGCCGTCGAGCCGGCAGTCGCCACCCACCGCGCCGACGAGCTGCTGGAAGCGCTGGCGCCGGCACAGCCAGAATCAAGCCGCCAGCCACGATCAGCCGGCTAGCCACGATCAGTCGGTTAGAAGAAGTGGCTGGACCCAGTTCTGGGGCCACACCGGCGGCGTCATCGGCCACGCCACGTTCTCGTTCCACAGCGGGGACGGCCGCCGGCAGCTCACGTCCGCGGAGAACATGACGTTCTACGCGCCGCCCGACCAGGTCACCCCGATCGACATCGCCCGCGGGCAGCTCATCGTAGCGGCGCTGTGCGGGCCGCAACCGGCACCGTCGGCACAGGCCGGGCCGGGCGCGGAGGCGCTGTCCCGCCTGCTGTCCCGGACGGCCGACGTCACGCTGGCACGCTGACGCAGCCGGCAAGCAACCAGGAGGCCCCGCGGCGTCGCGGGGCCTCCGCCGGTCGTGGACAGGCCGTACTGCGAGACGGCTGCCTTACGAAATGGTCGTGCTGGTGAAGGTGGGTGACGGGTTGGCGAAGCACGAGGTCGGCACGTTGACCGGGAAGAAGCCGACCTTGACGTTCGCGGTGAAGGTCAGGCCGGGGTCGTCGTAGCCGGTACCCGCCAGGCGGGTGTCGATCGTCGTACCAGCGGCCCCGGTGGCGGTCAGCGTGAGGTGTAGCGCCGGCAGTTGGAAGGTGGCGCCGCCGGCCAGCGGACCGGGCACCGTCACGGTCACCACACCGTCGGCCTGGCTGACAGTGGGCGTATCGGTGCCGAGGTTGGACCCGCCGGTGAGGGTGGCGGCGTCGACGGTCGCCCCCTGCGGCACAGGCACCTTGAGCAGCAGGCCGCGCAGGTTGTTGACCGAGTACCCGCCGGCGGTGGTCGGCACCGTCATCGGGTCGGGCGCCAGCGTGGCTTCGAAGGTGCCGCCGGCCGCGACGGTCTCCGGGGCGTCGGCCTGGATCGAGGTGGACAGCGTGAGTTGCTGCGGCGAACCGATCGGTGGGCGGGCCTGGCAGTCGAACGTGACGGGTACGGTGCTGGCCGCGCTGGCCGAGGGCGCCAGCGTGAGGGTGGCGGCGAGCACGAGGCCGCCGGCGACGGACAGCAGACCGATGGGGCGAGCGAGGCGTCTCATCGGATTCCCTTCTCTCGAGGTGGTTACCGGGTTACCGCCCGGTAGTGCCGTCGCATAGACAAATGTCAACGACGTAAACGGGCCAGACGTACGTGAAAAACCTTCAGGATTTGCGAGAAGCGGCAGGCAGTCGCACATCCAGGGGTGACAAATCGGATCGCGTACGGCATGGTGATCTCCCTTTGGACAACGTTGTCAGTCAATCCATGCGATGGGGGCGGGTGTGGCGGGAACGCTGGCTCAACAAGCACCGACACGAGAGGCAGCACGGGCATCGGGAGCACGGATACGACGGGCACGGGCAGCCGCGGGACTGGTCGGACTGGTGTTGGGAGGCACGCTGGTGGCCCCCAACACCGCGAGTGGGCATACCGCGGGCGATCCGGCAGCCGACAGCGCCGCGCCGGATCCGATCCGGACGACGACCGTCACGCTGGTGACCGGTGACGTGGTGCAGCTGAGCACGTACCCGGATGGCCGGCAGGCGGCCGCCGTGCAGCGCGGTCCGGCCTCGGAGCACGGCAACTTCCAGACGGTGGAGCGCGACGGGCACGCGTACGTGATCCCTGACGTGGCGGCGCCGTACCTGCGCAGCGGCCTGCTCGACGAGAAGCTCTTCGACGTGACCGGGCTGGCCGCGCAGGGCTACACCGAGGCGCTGCCGCTGATCCTGGAGTACGGGACGAGTGCGGCCAGCCTCCGGGCGCGGTCGACTCCGGCCGGCGCCCGCAAGCTGCGCGACCTGCCCAGCATCGGCGCCACCACGGTCGACGTCCGGCGCGCGGAGGCGACCCGGTTCTGGCAGTCGGTGGACGACAACCGCCCGGAGGCGAGGGTCAGCCCCCGGTTGGACCGCAACCTCCGCCGGATCTCGCTGGACGCCAAGGTGACCGTGTCACTGGACGCCAGCGTGCCGAAGATCGGCGCACCGGCGGCGTGGCAGGCCGGCTATGACGGGACCGGCGTGACCGTCGCGGTGCTCGACACCGGCATCGATGACACCCACCCCGACCTGGCCGGCCGGGTCGCCGAGGCGGTCAACTTCAGCGACGCGCCGGAGACCACCGACCGGTACGGCCACGGCACCCACGTCGCCAGCACGGTGGCCGGCAGCGGTGCGGCGTCCGGTGGCCGGTACAAGGGCGTGGCGCCCGGTGCCAAGCTGCTCAGCGGCAAGGTGCTCAACAACTCCGGCTCCGGTGAGACGTCCTGGATCATCGCCGGCATGGAGTGGGCCGCGGCCCGCGCGAAGGTCGTGAGCATGAGCCTCGGCGGCGGCCCGACCGACGGCACCGACCCGCTGAGCCAGGCGGTGAACCGGCTGTCGGCGCAGTACGGGACGCTGTTCGTGATCGCCGCCGGCAACTCCGGCCCGCGCGCAGACACGGTCGCCGCGCCGGGGGCCGCCGACGCCGCGCTGACCGTCGGCGCGTCGACGAAGACGGACGTGCTGGCCGGCTTCTCCAGTCGCGGCCCGCGCCTCGGCGACCGCGCGGTCAAGCCGGAGATCGTCGCGCCCGGTGTGGACATCGTCGCCGCCCGGGCCGCCGGCACCCTGCCCGACCAGGCTGTGGGCGACCGGTACGCGAAGCTGAGCGGCACCTCGATGGCCACCCCGCACGTCTCCGGCGCGGCCGCGATCCTGGCACAGCAGCACCCCGGCTGGACCGGCCAGCAGCTCAAGTCGCTGCTCACCAGCACCGCGTCACCGCTGGGCGGCGGCACCGGAAACACCGGCGGCACCGTATATGAGCAGGGCGCCGGCCGCGTCGACCTGGCCCGGGCGGTGGGCCAGCACGTGACCGCGAGCACCGGGACGCTCAACATGGGCCGGTTCACCGGGCCGTACGGCAGCGTGGAGGCGGTCCGCAAAACGGTGACCTACCGCAACGACGGTCCGACCGACGTCACGCTGGACCTGGCGCTGGCCACGAAGAGCGCCACGGGCGCGGTCGCCGGTCCGGACATGCTCAGCGTGAGCCCGGCGACCCTGAGCGTGCCGGCCGGTGGCAGCGCCGACGCCACCGTCAGCATCGACCCGGACACCGGTGAGCTGGGCCTCTACAGTGGACGGTTGGTCGCGACCGCCCGCGACGGGCAGGCCGTCCTGGCCGCAGCGGTCGGGTTCGAGAAAGAACTGCTGCACACGCTGAGCATGAAGGCCATCGCCCGCGACGGCCGCCCGTCCGGGTTCGCCCGGATCTCGCTGTGGAGCCTGGACACGAACGCCTACCAGGTCTTCTACAGCACCGGCGAGGTGGTGAACGTGCAGGTCCGGCAGGGACAGTACCTGCTGTTCGGCTCCGTCGCGACGATGGACGAGCCCGGACGAACCGACACCGAGCTGACCGCCATCGCCAAGCCGGAGCTGACCGTGTCCAGGGACACCGAGGTGGTCCTCGACGCCCGCGGCGCCAAACCCGTGAACGTGCGCACGTCCAAGGCCACCGAGCAGGTCGGCGCGTCACATCAGGTAGCCCGGCGGATCCCGGGCGTCGGCACCCTCATCGTCAGCATCGGGACGGCGACCAGCAGGCTGTTCGTGGTGCCGAGCGAGCCGGCGACGCGCGGGCAGTTCGAGTACATGAGCCGGACGGACCTGGAGGCGCCCGCCCTCACCATGCGCATCGCCGGGCCGGACGTGGCGCTGCACCCGCGCTACCTGACGCCCGACACCGACGTGTCCAGCCGTCTCGATGGGCACCGCCGGCTGCCCGCGGTGTTCGTGGGCGCCGGCCGGCCCGACGACTTCGTCGGTCGGGACGTGCGCGGCAAGGTCGCCCTGGTCCGGAGTACCCCGGGATTGTCCATTGAGGACCAGGTGGCCGCGGCGGCGACCGCCAAGGCCGCGATGGTCGCCGTCCTCGCCGCCGGGCCGGGGGTGTTCCGGCCTTACGTCAACCCGGCCGTGCGCCTGCCCACCGTCGGCCTGTCCCAGGCCGAGGGCGGCGAGCTGCTGCGCCGGCTCGGCCAGGGGAAGGTGACGCTGGACCTGGAAGGCGTCGCGTACAGCCCGTACCGCTACCAGGCGGTGCTGCCGTATCCGCAGGTGCCGGACGGGATCGAGCACGTGATGGACGCGACCAACACCGCGCTCGAGCACGCCAAGGTGTACGCGGTGAAGCCCAACCAGATCGGCACCTACACCCACCAGGTGTTCCGGCCGCTGGCCGCGATATCGATCTCGCTGGTGTACAAGCGGCCGTTCCCGTTCCAGCAGGACCGGTACTTCAGCGCCAACGACACCCGGTACGGCCAGACGTTCTACGCCAACTTCCCCTACGACCAGATGGTCGGCATGTACGACCAGTTCACGCCCGGTGCGGAGGTGACGAAGACCTGGTTCAAGGGCCCGCTGCGGGCGGGCACATCGGCCGTCCGGCCACCGGGCGCGCGCAACGGCGACCAGTTGCTGTTCACGTTCGACAGCTTCGTCGACGCCGAACCTGACCACGTCAACGGCCAGCAGGGCGCGAAGACGGCGGCCCGGATCTACCGCGACGGCGCGCTGGTCGCCCAGGGCCCGTACGCGGTGGGCTATTTCGACGTCGGCACAGCCGAGCCGGCCACCTACCGGGTCGAGCTGGACGTGACCGAGGGACGACCGGGCTGGACGGTCTCCCCCGAGTCGTACTCGGCGTGGACCGTCCGCTCGGCGCGGCCGACCGCACCGGGCTGGGTGCCGCTGCCGGTGCTGACCGCCGCCTGGGACCTCGACCTGGACCTGAGCAACGCGGCGCCCGCGGGGAAGACGTTCCCGCTGCGGCTCAACGCCGCGACCCAGCCAGGTGCGTCGCCGGTACGGGTCGAGTCGGCACGGGCGTGGGTCTCGTTCGACGACGGCGGCACCTGGAAGCAGGTCTCGCTGGACGGGCAGGACGGGCGCTTCGCCGGCAGCGTGCGACACCCGAAGCTGCGGGACAGCACCGGGTACGTGGCACTGCGCTACGAGGTGACCGACGCCGACGGCGGAAAGCTGGAGCAGACGGTGTTTCGGGCGTACACGCTGAAGTAGGGCCCGTAGTAGCGCCCGGGTCGTCGGGCTGGCTCAACCGGCCAGCTCGGCGACCCCGGCCAGCAGCCGGTCGACGTCGGCGGCGTCGTTGTAGTGGACCAGCCCGGCGCGGACGGCCGAACCGGCGGCGCGGATGCCGAGCGCCTCGGTCAGCTCCCAGGCGTAGTTGTGGCCGTGCCACACGTTGACCCGGTGACGGTGCGCCAGGTGCGCGGCGACCTCCGCCGGCGTGTGCCCGGCCACCGTGAAATAGGCCGTGGCCGTGCGGCGTGCCGCGCGCCCGTACGTGGTGACGTGCGGCATCGCGTCCAGCCCGGCCAGCAGACCGGCGAACAGGCGCAGCTCATGTGCCTCGACCGAGGCCATCGAGGTGAGCAGCCGCGCGCGCCGGGTGTCGGTCGCGGCCGGGTCGAGCGCCGCCAGGTGCTCGACGGCGGCGACGACACCGGCCAGGTCGGCGAACGGCGCCGTGCCGGTCTCGAAGCGCGCGGGCACCTCGTCCGGCGAGGAGGCGAGCTTGTCCGGGCGCACCCGGTCGAGGAGTGCGGGATCGGCCACCACCGCCCCGATGTGCGGACCGGACCACTTGTAGGCGCTCGTCGCGTAGAAGTCGGCGCCGAGCCCGACCACGTCGACCGGCCCGTGCGCCGTGGCGTGCACGCCGTCCACGTAGACCAGAGCGCCCGCGGCCCGAGCCGTCGCCGCGATCCCCGCGACGTCGGGCCGGGTGCCGAGGACGTTGCTCGCCGCGGTCACCGCCACGAGTCGGGTCCGGTCCGACACCAGCCCGTCGTACTGCCCGGCCGGCAGCTCACCGGTCGATACGTCGACGTCGGCCCACCGCACGGTCGCGCCGGCCCGCGCCGCCACCTGTACCCACGGCCGGACGTTGGCGTCGTGATCGAGCCGGCTCAGCACGATCTCGTCGCCGGCGCCCCAGCCGGCAGCGAGGGCGTACGCCAGCCGGTAGGTCAGGGTGGTCATGTTGGGCCCCAGAACGATCCCGTCGGAGTGCCCGCCGAGCAGGTCGGCCACGGCCCGCCGGCACTCCGCGACGATGCCGCCGGCCCGCTGGCTCGCCGGGAACGCGCCGCCGACGTTGCCGATGCCGCGCCGGTAGGTGTCGGCGATGGCCGCGATCACCGACTCCGGGACCTGGGTGCCGGCCGCGCCGTCGAGATAGGCGTATCCGTCGGCAAGGGCCGGGTACCTCGCGCGGACCGCGGCCACATCGAACGGCGCGGCCTCATCGAACGGCATCGTCCGAGCCTAGGGCACCCGACCAGTGGCGCGCAGCGCTCGGCCGGGCGCCGGCGCCGAATCTTCCGGGCCGGCATGCGAAGCCGCCCGGGCCGGAAGGGTTCGGAGCGTACCCTTTGGCGGTGCTCATCCTGCTACCGCCTTCGGAGGGCAAGGCCGCGTCCCGCTCCGGCGCGCCCCTGGACCTGACCGCGCTCTCGCTGCCGGTGCTGACCCCGGCGCGGGAACGTGTGCTGGATGCGCTGATGAGGCTCAGCCGGGCGGACCGTGAGGAGGAGGCGGTGGCAACGCTCGGCCTGAGCCCCGGGCAGCGCGACGAGATCGGCCGCAACGCCCGGCTGCGGGAAGCGCCGACGCTGCCGGCGGGTCGTCTCTACACCGGCGTGCTCTACGAGGCACTCGACCTGGCCACGCTGAGCGCGCCGGCCCGCCGCCTCGCCAACCGGTGGATCCTGATCCTCTCTGCGCTGTGGGGCGCGGTGCGGCTGACCGACCGGATCCCGCCCTACCGCTGTTCGGCCGGCGTCCGGCTGCCCGGCGTGGGCGGCCTGGCCGGGTACTGGCGGACCGTCATGCCCGCCGCGCTCAGCGAGGCGGCTGGGAAGGGGCCGGTGCTGGACCTGCGCTCCACCCCGTACGCGGGGATGTGGGTGCCGGCGGGTGAGCTGGCCGGACGGACCGCCGCGGTGCGGGTGCTGCACGAGCGGGTGGTCGACGGGGTGCGCCGGCACTCGGTCGTCAGCCACTTCAACAAGGCCACGAAGGGGCGGCTGGTGCGCAGTCTGGCGACGGCGGGCGTGCGCCCCCGCTCGACGGCCGAGCTGGTCGTCGCACTGCGGGACCTGAAGTACACGGTCGAGGAGCGGCCGGGCGCGGCCGGGAAGCCACGCCAGCTCGACCTGATCGTCAAAGAGCTATGAGCGGGCTTCCAGCAGCCGCAGCCAGACCTCGCTGACCGTCGGATACGACGGCACGGCGTGCCAGAGCGCATCGAGCGTGACCTTGCCGACGACCGCCACGGTGGCGGCGTGCACCAGCTCGGCCACCTCGGGGCCGACGAACGTCGCCCCGACGAGCGTGTCGCTCCACCGGTCGATGACCAGCTTGGCCCGGCCGGTGTACCCGTCGCGCAGCAGCGAGGCGCCCGCGACCGCGCCCAGGTCGTATTCGACGGTCTCGACGTCGATGCCCCTGTCGCGCGCGCCCGTCTCAGTCAGCCCGACCGACGCCACCTGCGGATCGGTGAACGCCACCTGCGGCACCTGGTCGTGATCGGCGACGTCGCGGTAGCGCGCGCCCTCGAGCGGGCGGTCCTCGGCCCGGGCGCCGATCACCGCGCCGCAGATGCGCCCCTGGTATTTGCCCATGTGAGTGAGCAGCGCCCGGCCGGTGACGTCGCCGACGGCGTAGAGCCAGTGCCCTTCCACGTCGTCGACGGCCAGGTGGTCGTCGGTCGTCAGGAAGCCCTTGTTCCGCTCGGCGACCTTGTCCAGGCCGACGGTCTCGAGGCCGAGATCCGACGTGGACGGCGTACGCCCGGCGGCGACGATGACCTCGTCGACGGCGATCGTCTCGCCGTCGACGGTCAGGGTCACCGGCCCGCCGTGCACGTGGCCTTCCCCGGTGTCGCGCGGATAGGCGCGGGCCACCCGCTCGAGCGACGCGTCGAAGCGGATCCGGGCGCCCAGCTCCTTGAGCCGGTCGGCGACGAGCTGGCCGGCGAACGGCTCGTTCCTGGCCAGCAGCGCCGACCCGCGAACGATCAGGGTCAGCTCCTCGACGCCCAGGCCGAGCAGCCACACCGCCGCCTCGCAGGCCACCACGCCGCCGCCGACGATCGCCACCCGTCGGGGCACCTCGCGCAGGTTGGTGGCGGCCCGGGAGGTCCAGGGCAGCGCCTCGCGCAGGCCGGGCACCGGTGGCACGGCGGCGTCGGTCCCGGTGGCCACGACCACCGCCTGCCGCGCACGCAGGATGCGGGTGGACCCGTCCGCGGCGGTCACCTCGACTGCGCGCTCGCCGGCGAGCCGGCCGTGCCCGCGAGCCACGTCGATGCCGTTCTCGTTGGCCCAGCTCACCTGCGAGGCGTCGTCGTGGTTGTGAGTGAACTCGTCACGCCGCTTGAGCACCTCCGCGACGTCGAGCCGCGCGTCGCCGACGATGCCGCGCACGCCGGGCATGGCCCGGGCGTTGTCGAGGACCTCGACCGGGCGCAGCAGGGCCTTACTCGGCATGCACGCCCAGTAGGAGCATTCGCCGCCGACAAGCTCCCGCTCGACGATCACCGCCGTGCGGTCGCTTCCCTTGGTCGCGTAGTCGGCGGCGTTCTCCCCTGGCGGGCCGCCGCCGATGACGATCACATCCCAGGTGCTGTCGCTGTCGGGCACACCTGCACGCTATCAACCGGGCCAACCGCCCGGGGGCACGCCGATTCGCACCCGGCGGGTGGCGCGCACAATACGAGGCATGAGTCCGCCCCTGCTGGGCCGCGCGCGCGAGCTCGCCGAGCTGTCGCGGCTGCGCGGGGCGGCCCTCGCGGGCGGCGGTTCGCTCCTGCTGCTCGCGGGCGAGGCCGGGATCGGCAAGACCGCGGTGCTGCGCGCGTTCGCGGGCACCGCGTCCGGCGCCGGTACCGCTGTCCTCGCCAGTCGCTGCATCGCCGACGAAGGGGCACCGGCGTTCTGGCCGCTGCGGCGGGTACTCGACGCGGCGGGCGGCCTGCCGCCGGCGCTGCTCGACGCGGCTCCCGCCCTGCGCGACCTGGGTCCCGAGCTGCTCGACATGACAGACGCGCCGCCGGCCGCGGCGCGTTTCCTGGCCATCGAACGGACCGTCCGGGCCCTGCTCGCCGCCGCCGGATCGGCCGGGCTCGTCGTGACCCTCGACGATCTGCAGTGGGCCGACGAGGCGACCGTGCGGCTGCTGCACTACCTGCACGGCGAGCTGCCCGGCTCGCGGCTGCTGGTCGTGGGCGCGGCGCGCGAGGTGACGCCGGCCCTCGCCGAACTGCACGCCCCGGTGCTGCGACTCGTGCCGCTGACCGAGCCGGACGTGGCGGCCTACCTCTCGACGGCCGGTTCGGCGGCCGGTTCGGCGGCCGGTTCGGCGGTCGGCTCGGCGGTCGGTTCAGCGGTCGACCCGTCCTGGCCGGCGTACGTGCACGGTCGCACCGGTGGCAATCCGCTCTTTCTGCGCGAGCTGACCCGGGTACTCGTCCAGGAGGACCGGCTGGGTGCGCCGGCCACGCCGCTGTCCATGCCTACCGAGCTGCGCCGGATGGTCGGCTACCGGACGGACCGGCTGGGCCCTGCGTGCCGGCGGCTGCTCGGCGGGGCGAGCGCGATCGGGGAGGAGTTCGACACCGCCCTGCTCGCGTCGGCCGATGGCGGCGATCCCGGTACCGTGTCCGACCTGCTCGCCGAGGCCATCGACGCCGGGGTGCTGGTCGACGAGCCGGACACCCCGGACCGGCTACGGTTCGCGCACGGGCTGGCGCGCCAGGCGCGCTACGACGAGCTGTCCCGCGCCGAACGCGTCGAGTGGCACCGGCGCATCGCGGCCGCCCTGCAGGCCGGGAACTCGGGTGGCGTGGCGTCGGCCCATGGAACCTCGGCGCACAGGATCTCGGGGGCTGGGATCTCGGAACCTGGGATCTCGGGAGCTGGGAGCTCGGGATCGCGGCCCGCGGCTGAGATCGCCCGGCACCTGGTCCGGGCGGCCATCGACGTCGCCGGCCGGCGCGCCGCGGTGGCGGCGTGCCGGGCCGCCGCGACCGAGGCCGCCCGCGCGCTCGACGTCGACGACGCCGCGCACTGGAACCGGCGGGCGGTCGACCTGCTGGACGGCGCCGGGTACGGCGACGCCGAGCGGGCCGAGCTGCTGCTGGACACGGCCGACACGGCGTACCGCGCCGGCCAGGTGTCGGTGGCGCTGGCGCACTGCGCGCCCGTGGTCGACCTCGCCGAGCGGCTCGGCCGGCCGGATCTCGCCGCACGCGCCGCTCTCGTGGTCCGCGGTATCGACGACGTGTCCGCCACGGACGCGATCGCCGCGCTGTGCACGCGCGCTCGCAGGCTGCTCGGAGACACCGACAGCGCCGCGCACGCGCAGGTTCTCGCGCAGCACGAGCAGTTGGGTTGCGGCGAAGAACGCCCGCCAGGCGCTGGCGCTCAGCGAAACCGCCGGGGCGGCGAGCACCGCCGAGTTGACCACGCGGGCGATGGCGATGGCGGAGCGAAACGGGGGACCCGACCGCCCTGGTCGACGCCGTACACGCGCGGCAGAAGCAGGTGACCGGGCCGGACGGGGTGGCCGAGCGGCTGCGGCTCGGCGCCCGGCTACGCGACCTCGGCATGGTCCCCGACCGGCCGGAGGCGGCCCTGTGGGGGTACCTGTGGCGGATCGACGCGACGCTGCAGCTCGGCGCGGTCGCGGCGCTGGACGCCGAGATCCTCGGGCTCACCGGTCTGGTCGAGCGCCTCGGGTGGCCGCTCGGCAGGTGGCATCTGCTGCGCATCCGCGGGGTCCGGGCGCTGGTGGCCGGCCAGCTGCGCGAAGCCGAGGAGCTGGCAGAGGCCGCCCGGGAGACCGCCCGGCGCATGCAGGACCCGACCGCGTTCGGGGTGTCGCACGCGCTGATCTACGACCTGCGGCGACGGACCGGCCGGTTCGACGAGATGGACCCGACGGTGCTGCGCCTGGCGGACAGCACGTCGGCGCCGATCGCCCTGTCCACCTTCGGCCACTACATGCTGCTGGCTGGCGACACCCAGCGGGCGGCCGCGTTCTTCGACCGGGTACGGCCGGCCCTCGCGGACCTGCCGGTGGACGGCCGATGGTTGCCGATCGTGGAAAGCACCGGATACCTCGCCGTCGCGTTCGGGGCCCACGAGGAGATCGCGCGCTGCTACCGCCTACTGCTGCCGTACGCCGCGTACTACATCGGCTCCGCGTCCGGGTACCGGGGTGCGGTCGCGCATGTTCTCGGCGTACTCGCCGGGGCACGCGGCGACCACGACGCCGCCGACCGGCACCTCACCGAGGCGGCGGCGATGGAGAACCGCGTCGGCGCGGTCGCCGACCTGGCCCTGGTACGGCTGTCCCACGCGCGGGCGCTGCTCGCCCGGCACGCGCCGGGAGACCGCCGCCGAGCCGCGACGCTCGCGGAGCAGTGCGCGCACACGGCCCGGCGGTTGGGCATGGCACCAGCACTCGCGGAGGCCACCGCGCTCCTCGACGACCTGGTGGGAGTACGCGCGGATGGTCCTGCCGCGCTGACCCCGCGCGAGCGCGAGATCGCCGCCCTGGTCGCCGACGGCCTGGCCAACAAGGCGATCGCGGACCGGTTGGTGCTGTCCGAGCGCACGGTCGAGACGCACGTCCGCAACCTGTTGACCAAGCTCGGGCTGCGCAACCGGACCCAGGTCGCCGCGTGGGCGCTACGGGCCGGGTTACGTGCCGGATCTACGTACCCGCACTGATGTGACGGTGCCCGCGCCCGGCTGACCATCTCCGTATCGATTTACGGAGGTGAGCACGGTGTTTGCGAGACTCGAGATCGTCCACGGTGGCACCGGACAGCCCGACCGGATGGCCGCGCTCGGCGTGGTCGCCCACCGTCCCGGCTTCGCCGGCGGGTACCTGCTGGAGCAGCTGGGCGTGGGCCGGGCCACGCTCCTCACGCTCTGGGAAAACGACGTCACCGCCGGCAAGCCCAGCGCCGGAAACCCGGGTGACAGCTACCACGTCGACGACGACTGGTCCGGCCGCGCCGCCACGGAACGGCCGACCGCGGCGAGCGTCCTCTACTTCGACGGCCCGCTGAGCCCGGCGCGGATCGCGGCCGGCCGGCGCGCCAACCGGGAGCGCCTGCAACCGGCTCTGCGCGACCAGCCAGGCCTGGTCCGCGTGCTGAGTCTCTGGCATCCCGAGGAGCGCAAGGTCATCGTCGTCGCGCTGGCCACGTCGCTGGCCACGCTGGAGGCCGCCAGCAACACCGTCAACTCCACCGAGCTGCTCGACGGCGAGGATCCCGCCCTGCTGACCGGGCCGGACCGCGTCGACGTCCACCGCGTCGTCGACCACGCGACGGCCCACACCCACACCGAACCACAGTCCATTGAGGAGACCGTGTCATGACCACCAGCACCCGTCCCACCATCGCGCCGGGCACGTACCGCATCGACCCGCACCGCAGCACCGTCGCCTTCACCGTCCGGGAGCTGCTCGGGGTCATCCGCGTGCGCGGAACGTTTGCCGTGTGCGAGGGCGGCATCGTCGTCGCCGACGATCCACTCCGGTCGACCAGCCACGCCACCATCGACGCCGGTAGTCTCCGCACCGGAAACCGGCGGCGCGACAAGGACGTCACCGCGCCCCGGTTCCTCGACACCGCCGCGTACCCGACGATGACGTTCACGACCACCTCCCTCGCCTCGGGACCGGACGGCCTGTGGTCGCTCACCGGTGCGCTGACCGTCCGGGGCATCACGCGTGAGGTCGCGCTGGACGTCACCGACGTCAGCGCGGTTGCGGGTGGCTGCCGGGTGCAGGCGACGACCCGGGTCGACCGGTACGCCTTCGGCGTCACCGCCGGCAAGGGCCTGATCTCGCAGCACGTCGACATCACGCTCGACATCACCGCGCGCACGGCCGGGTAGACCCGGCACAGGACGCCGGCGGGCATCGGAAGGCACCGGCATCGGAAGGCACGGCACCGGAAGGCACCGGCATCGTAAGGCACGGCACCGGAATCGGCCGTCCACAAATCCCGGTACGCCGGGGACAAACGTCCCGGGCGCCGGGGACGGCCGATCGGACACGATGGCCTGACCATTCCAAAGTGGCCACCGAAATGGCCGCCCGAAAGCGGCCACCGAAAACGGCCACCGAAAACGGCACCGACGTTGGCCACCAAGATCGCACCGGACCCGACGCTGTCGGATAGGAGCGGTCGCGCCCCGCCCCGGACACGGTGGTCCTACGCTGCGAGGACGACGGTGCCCGCCGGGCTCGCGAGGACGAACCGTCCGATTGCGAGTGCATCCGATCGTGAGTACGAAGGACGATGCCATGACCGCGCCCCTTGCCCAGACGTCCGCCGACCGATACTTCGCCATCAGGACCGACAACACGTGGGTCAACGCCATCCTAGGCGTGTCGGGCATGCACCCCGCGGCCGCGCTCGGCCCGGTCGCACTGGCCTCGGTGCAGTACTACGACCTGCGCGGGCAACGATTCGATCCGGAGTTCAACCCGCCCGGCACCCTCGTCGCCCTCACCAAGGCGGCGGAGGACCCGGACCCGATCGCGGTCCGCGACCGGTTGATCGCGGTGCTGCGTCACCTGTCCGACACGGTCGAGCAGCGCATCGCGGCCCGGCCGGTGCCGCGACCGACGCCGGACGAGGCGCGCGCGACGCTTCCCGTGCTCGACGGCTGGCCGCTCGAGGACTGCTTCACCCTGCTGTACCCGACGTTCGGCCACAACGTCGGCATCACGCCGGCCAACCCGGGCAGCTGGTGGCACATGTTCTGGTGCCACTGACCGACCGGTCCTCTTCGGACGCGGACGCTGCCCAGACCGACCGGTTGGAGTTTGCGATGCCCGGCCTGCCCAGTGCGTTTCACTCCCGCGGCCGGGTGGCCGCGATCGCCGCGGCCGTCGCCACCGCTGCACTGGTCGTGGTGGGTGAGCTGGACCGGCGGTCGGCGCCGGTCACCGCGATCACGCTGAGCGCGGCCATCGCCGTGGCCTTCACGGCGATGGCCGCGCTCATCCTCAGCGGGGCGCCCGGTCACCTGGTGGGCCGGCTGCTGGCCGCCGCAGGCGTGATCTCCGCGCTCGCCGTGCTCGCCGCGGCGTGGTCGCGGTGGACGGCGCTGGCCTGGGTGAGCCGCTGGTCGTGGTGGCCGCCGCTGGGGCTGATCTTCCTGGCGCTGCTGCTCTTTCCGGACGGCCGGCTGCCTTCTCGCCGGTGGGCACCCCTCGCGGTCCTCCTGTTAACCACGACCGCAGGCGTCACCCTGGCGCTGGCCGTCGCGGCGTTCGACCATCCACGCAGCTTGTTTACCGCCACGCCGCCGCTCACCCACCGGGCCCACCTCGCCATGGTGGTCGCGAAGGCGTGCGCCGCGGTCTCGATGGGTGGCCTCGTCGCCGTGCTGTGGTCGCTCGGGGTGCGCTGGCGGCGCTCCGACGGCGAGACCCGCCAGCAGTTGGCGTGCCTGCTGCCGGCCGGCCTGCTGTTCCTGCTCGCGCTGGTGCTGGAAGCCCGCGGCCTCAACGGCGCCTGGGCCATCGCGGCCGTGGTCCTGCCGGTCGCGATCACCGTCGCGGTGCTGCGCTACCACCTCTACGAGCTGGACCAGATCATCAACCGGACGCTCGTGTGGCTGATCATGAGCCTGTTGGTGATCGTGGGTTTCGTCGCGATCGTCGCCCTCATCCGCGATCTGCTGATGGGGGGCAGCACGTCGAGCGCGTCGCTGGTCGCGACCGGGCTGATCGCCGTGACGTTCGAGCCCCTGCACCGGCGTGTCCAGCAGGGCGTCGACCGGCTCCTGTACGGGGAGCGCGACGAGCCGTACAAGGTCATCGCACGCCTCGGCGACCTGCTCGGCGCGACCGTCGACCCCAACGCGGTGCTGCCGCTGCTGACCGGGACCATCGCACGTTCCCTGCAGGTGCCGTACGTGGCGGTGGAGCTCGCGGAGCCGGACGGCGCGCGGCTGCTCGCCGAGCACGGCACCGCGACCGCGACGACCGCGGCTTTCGACATGGTCGCGCACGGCGGGTACGTCGGCCGGCTGCTCGTCGCTCCGCGTACCCCGGGTGGGCACTTCACGGCGAAGGAGTCCCGGCTGCTGCGGGACGTGGCACTGCACGCGGCGGTGGCCGCGGAGGCCACGCGGCTCACCCGCGACCTGCAGCACTCCCGCGAACGGCTGATCATGGCACGGGAGGAGGAGCGGCGGCGGCTGCGCCGTGACCTGCACGACGGGCTGGGCCCGACCCTCGCGGGTATGTCCATGCAGGTACGCGCGGCGCGCAAGCTCGTCGGCGGCTCCGGCCGGGTGGCCGGCATCCTCGACGCGCTCACCGGTGACCTACAGACCTGCACCTCGGAGGTGCGGCAACTGGTCGACCAACTGCGGCCGGCCGCGCTCGACCGGGGGTTGGCGGCGGCGCTGCGGGCCGAGTGCCAGCGTTTCGACGGCTCCGGGCTCACCGTCGAGCTCCGGGTGGCCGGTAGCCTGCATCCGCTGCCCGCCGCTACCGAGGTCGCCGCGTACCGGATCGCCGGCGAAGCGCTGGCCAACGTCGCCCGGCACGCGCAGGCGCGTACCTGCCGGGTCGTCGTCGGCCGGTTCACGGTGGGCCGGGTGGACGCCCTGACGCTGGAGATCGTGGACGACGGCATCGGCATCAGCGGCGTCGACGGGTCGGGTCGGCGCGGCGTGGGGCTCATTTCGATGCGGGAACGGGCCGCGGAGCTGGGCGGGGACTGCACGATCACGGCGGCCGCGCCGCGCGGCACGACCGTCCGCGTCCGGCTGCCCATCGCACCCACCGCGCCGGATCGCCAGACGCGCGCCGAAGCTGCGACCGCACCCGGCGCGGCCCTTGACGCGCCCGCCGTCGTGGACTAAACCGGCGGCGGGACGTGCGAGAGGAGAACGTGGTCGACAACCAGCGGGTACTCATCGTGGACGACCACCCCGTGGTGCGGCGGGGGCTGCGGACCATGCTCGAAGGCGAGCGGTGGGTCGACGAGGTGGTCGAGGCCGCGACGGTGGCCGAGGCGGTCCGGGCGGCGGTCAGCCGGCAGGTACACGTGGTGGCGATGGATGTCGCGCTGCCCGACGGCGACGGCATCGAGGCGACCCGGCGGATCCTGCAGAGCCGTCCCGAGGTCCGGATCCTGGTGCTGACCATGACCAACGACCCGGATCTCGTGACCCGGGCGCTGCGCGCCGGCGCCCGCGGCTATGTGCTGAAGGACACCGACCCCGACCTGGTCGTCGACGCGCTACGGACGGTTGCCAGCGACGGGGTCGTGCTCGGCCCGGGCATCGGTCCGGCGCTGCTGGCCGCGGACGCGGCAAACGGCCCGCCGCCACCGTTCGACCAGCTCACGCCGCGCGAGCGCGAAATCCTCGCCCGGCTGGCCGCCGGCGACAGCAACGCCCGCATGGCCAGGCATCTCGGGTTGAGCGAGAAGACGGTGCGCAACCAGCTGTCGCTCATGTTCGCCAAGCTCGGCGTGGCCGACCGGGTGCAGGCCGCGCTGCTCGCCCGCGACGCCGGCATCGGCGGCTGATCCCGTCCACCATTTCCCGGCGGTTCGGGACGTTCATCCCTGCCCTTCGGGACACCGGCCGGCGCACGATCTGCCGGAAGGCATGTCTTGCGAGAACGGGAGTGCCCCTTGACGGTCCTGGACAACGACGCGCGACTGTGGCCCGGCCCGACCGCGTGAGACGCGACGGGAGGTGTGTCCACAGTGGTTGACGAACGACCGGTTGACGAACGACCGGTTGACGCACGACCGGTTGACGCTGCCGACGATCCCGTGATCTCCGTCGATCGCCTGGCCCGGGCGCTGACGATCAAAGACCACCCCACGGTACGGGTGGAGCGCGGGCTCGCCCTGCAGAGCATCGGCCGATACGCCGAGGCGATCGTCGACTACACCGACGCACTCGCCCGGCCGGGCGCCGACCACGACCTGCTGCTGTATCGGCGGGGCCAGTGCCACGCGCGCATCGGCGCGCTCCGCGCGGCCCGGCGAGACCTGATCGCCTGCGCCGAGCTGGGTGGCCCGCACGCCTTCGCGGCCATGAACGCGCTCGGCCGGCTGTACCGGTCGCTGGGCGCCGCCTTCGAGACCGGGTGAGGGAGACCACACCGGCCTAGCCGGTGTAAGAAGGCGCTGTGCTGAGGCGCTGTGGGGACGCGTCATGCGGACGCCGCCAGGGTCTGCCGCGCGGTGGCCCGCGAACGGCCAGCGACCCGGCGCGGGACCCGGACTGCCTGACGACGGATCACCGGCTGGGCGGTGAGCTGGAGCGCCCAGCGCATCCGGGTGACCGCGAGTTCCGGGTGTTCGCCGTACGCGGCGGCGACGAGGGCGACGCAGCCGGCGCTTCCGCCGTGCCGGCGCACGCTGTCCCGGACGGCGTCCGCCACCTGGACCGCGCTCGGCGCGTCGGATGGCTGGAGGTAGCTGGCGAACAGAGCGTGGGCGCGGGCTTCGGGTGTCACCGGAATCACCACCGAGGGAGAACTTCTGTTGGCTCTCAGCGTGGCCCCCCGCACCGCCCAGCGCCTCCGGGACGGCCCCCGAGCCGACCCTCAGATTCCGACCCTGAGGCGGATGCGGACCAAGCGGCGACGAACAAAGGCGGATGCGACTAAGGCGGATGCGAACATCCGACGACGTGCCCGGGGACACGTTTGCCCCGCCACCCCGCGCGGCCGTGACACGAGCAATGTTCACTCGTGTGGCCGGCCACGGCATCGACCTGGTGATCCTCAACGGTTGCGTCAACGACCTCGACCCGTTCTTCGGCATCCCGCTCGGCATCACCCCAGGCGTCGAGGACCTGCCGAAGGCGGTCCTGCGGGAGTGCACGGGCGTGGGCGCCGCCGCGGAGAACCCAGCCAAGGACGTGCCCTACTTCAGCGGCGCCAAGGTCGGCTACGGCGGGCGCGGCATGCGGGCGGCCATCGAGAAGGCGCACGCACTGCCCGGCGGCCCAAGGTCGTCCTCGCCAACTTCCTGTACCCGTTCACCGGGGCCAGCCTGCCGGTGCTCAGCGACTTTTGCACCGAGCGGGACCTGCCGAGCGATGTCGTCGGGCGCTGCCAGCAGGGGCTGGGGCCGGCGGCGGAGCGCTACGAGCAGTACACCCGGCTGTCGGCGGAGGCGTACCGCCAGGCGGCGGAGGCGGCCAACGCGGCATCCCCGGACGGTCCCTACGCGGTCGCCGCGGACGGGCTGTTCACGTTGGACGAGGCTGCCCTGGCGCCGAACTCGAAGGTGTGGCAGGACCCGACCGCCGACCAGGCGTACCCGCTGCGCCGCGAGGCGTGCCCGGAGTTGAGCCAGACGCCGCCGCAGTGCCTCACCGCCGCGATCGGGCATCCCGACGTCGCCGGCTCCCGCAAGTATGCCGACAGCATCCTGCTCAACCCGCGCCTGCGCGGCTGGTTCGGGCTGCCCACGGGCGGCAACCGGCAGGGCTTCACCGTGTCCCGCGGCGACGCCGAGGTGACCTTCGACGCATCCGGCATCCCGGCCACCGACTACGAGTGGTACTTCGGCGACGGCACCGCGGCCAGAACCGAAACCCCGAAAACCACCCACCGGTACGCCGGAAGCGGCCCCTTCCTGCCGCGGCTGATCAGTGTCGACGGCGCCGGCAACCGCACGCTGCATGAGGCCGGGGCGCCGCTCGTGGATCAGCCCGCGGGAGGACCACGGCGAACAGGACTACGGTAAGCGGGTGAGTTCAGCGGGGCCGGACCATCGCATATCGCGGTGGTTGCTGGTCCGGGGCCTGCCCCGCGACCCGCACGCGGCCCCGCACCTCATCGCGATGCTCGTGTCCGCGGTCGCCACCGTGCTGCTGGTGCGCGCGTTCCTCGCGGCGACCGGGTACCCGCAGATCGGCGGTGGCGGCCTGCACATCGCCCACGTGCTGTGGGGCGGCCTGCTGATGGTGGTCGGTCTGGTCCTGCTGCTGTCGTTTGTCGGCCCGGTGATCCGGCCCCTCGCCGCGGTGCTGTCCGGTGTCGGGATCGGCCTGTTCATCGACGAGATCGGCAAGTTCGTCACCAGCGACAACGACTACTTCTACCGGCCGGCCGCCGCGGTCATGTACGTCATCGTGGTCAGCCTGGTCCTGCTCGTACACGTGATGCACGGCCGCCGCCCGCACTGCCCGCAGGAGCATCTCGCGGCGGCGGTGGATCAGGCGGTCGCGGGGGTGGCCGGCGGATTCACCCCGCTCCGGCGCGCCGAGGTGTACGCCCAGCTGCGGCGGGCCGACGGCGCGCCGGGCGTGGCGGAGACCCGGGCGCTGGTGCGGGCGGTTCCGGACGACCCGGTGGAGCTGTTCGACCCGATCCGGCTGGCCGACGTCCGCCGCCGGTCCCGCCGGCTGCGCCGCATCCTGTACGCACCGCGGGCGGCCGACGTCCTGCCCACGGTCACGGCCGCGGTTCTCATCGTGCAGGTGGCGTACGCGGCGGCGAGCTTCGGGCCGCGGCTGCTCGACGCGGTGACCGACCCCGGCGCGCACCGGGGGCCGCCCGGACCGGTGCCGCTGACGCTCGGGCTGGCCAGCACATTCGTCTGCGCGGCACTGGTCGGCATCGGCATCACCCGGCTGCGCCGCAACAACACCGCCGCGTTCCGCTGGTTCAACCGGGCACTGCTGGTCAACCTGCTGTTCACCCGCGTGTTCGAGTTCGACGTCGAGCAGTTTCTCGCCGCCGCCTCCGTCGTCGTGGACGTGCTGCTCCTCGGCGTGGTCTCCGCGGCGCTGGCCCAACGCAAGGTCGACGCCGAGGTGAATGCAGGGTCCCCCTCCCAACGGATAACGCGGTAAAGGGGGGACCCTCCTAACTAGATCACGTCGGCGATATCCTGCATCAGGCGCGACTTCGACCGCGCCCCGACGATCGAGCGCACCGGCTCGCCGTCCCAGAACACCATCAGCGTCGGCATGCCGAGCACTCCGTAGCGCAGCGTGGTCTGCGGGTTTTCGTCGACGTCGATCGCGACCACCTTGAGCCGGTCGCGCTGCTCCTCGGCGATCGCGGCCAGCACCGGTGCCAGGGTGCGGCAGGGTGGGCACCAGTCCGCGGTGAACTCCACCAGTACCGGCTGGTCGGCGCGGAGCACCTCGGCCTCGAAGCCGCTGTCGGTGACGACGCGTACCGCGCCGTGGCCCGCTTCCGTCGTTGCCATGTCACTCCTCGGTCTCGTCGGCCCTCGATGTCGGCTACGGGATGTCGGCTACGGGGTCAGTGCGCAGCGCGGTGCGGGTTGCCGCATCCGCTCGGCTGTCGCCAGCTGTTCGCTGACCTGGCCGCGTACGGCCTGCAGGCGCGCGATGCAGGCGTCCAGCTCGGCCAGCTTGCGCCGGTAGACCTCCAGGGATGCCGGGCAGGCGTCGCCGGCCGCGTTGCCCGCCCGCAGGCAGTCCACGAATGGCCGGGTCTCGTCCAGCCCGAACCCGATGTCGAGCAGCGTTCGGATCTCGCGGACGACCCGCAGGTCTTCCTCGTCATAGTCGCGGTAGCCATTGACCGACCGCCGCGCCCGCAGCAGCCCACGCGCCTCGTAGTAGCGCAGCGTGCGGGTGCTCGTGCCGACCCGCGCCGCCAGCTCGCCGATGCGCATCCGTCGCCTCCGTCCCCTTGGCCTCGACGGTAGACCTTGACGCCGGTGTCAAGGCCAGCGTTGCCAGCCGGGTATGCCGCTTCGCGCACAACGCGAAAACCGGCTGTCCCGTCATCGCCGTCATTCGCTACGTTCGTAGCGCTACAGATGAAGCGAATGAGAAACCGAGGCCGCACAGGACGAATGCCGCCGTTCAACGCCGCGCGCCGCGACCGCCTCGCGGACGCCGCCATCGAGCTACTCGCGCGGGAGGGCACCCGGGGACTGACGCACCGGGCGGTGGACGCCGAAGCCGGCGAACCGCCCGGCACCACCTCCCGGTACTTCCGGACCCGGGACGCCCTCACCCGTGGGGTGGTCGATCGGGTGCGTACGCTGCACTTCGCCGACCTGACGCGCGCCCGCCGCGAGCCGGTCGACCCGGCCGCGATCACCGATCACCTCACCGCGATGGTCCGCGCGGCCCTCACCGGCAACCGTGCGCGGCATCTGGCCATATCCGAGCTGTTCCTGGAGTCCACCCGCCGCCCGGAACTGCGGGCGGCGATGACCGAGACCCGGACCGTGCAGATCGCCCTCATGCGCGACATCCACCGGGCGGCCGGCATCGAGCTGAGCACCGGGCAGGCCGCGATGCTGGTCAGCGCGATCACCGGGCTCGTCCAGATCGGACTCACGACGCCCACGGCCATCGGGATCCACTCCCCGGACGACGTGCGCGACCTGGTGCGGCACGTCGTGGAGTCGGTACGCGCCGGCGCCGGGGACCTCGACCTGTCGGGTTCCACGCCCTGACGGCCGGCCTTCCTCGGCGTCCCGCCGCGGGCCCGGCGTCCCGCCGCGGGCCCCGGTCGCCGTCGTACCGGCCACGGAGGGGCTTGAACGCGCCGCTCCGGCTCCGGCTTCGGCGGCTTGCCCGGTCAAGGCCCCGTGCCGCTCGCCTGTGGCCCTAGGTCCGCACCCGTGGCCGCTGCTGCGCCCCGTCCGCCATAGACATTGGTCGATCAGGTCCCATTCAGGTCCCGCGAATCGCGTTGATTCGACCAACGTCTATGGCGGAGCGGACCGCGGCGTGGCCGCCCCCCGTTCCGGCAACGTGTCGAGCCCCCACACGCGATCTTGGTGACTTCGGCACCAATATTGGTGCCGAAGTCACCAAGATCGCGAAGGGCTAGCGCAGGCGCCAGTTGAAGGTGCCGTCGTCGATGTTCAACGCGACCAGGACGGCGAGCACGACCAGGTCGGCCACGCCGAGGACGATGCCGAGCAGCGCGGCCAGCCGACCCAGCCGGCCGGTCTGGTCGCGGCGCAGCGCGCTGGCGCCCAGCGCGATCGCGATCGGCCCGAGCACGATGTTGAACATGAACAGGCCGACCGCTCCGCAGGTGACGGCGGCGGTGGCCCGGCCTTCCAGCCACGCGACCGGGGTGGCGCGCTTGGCGGTGTTCATCTCGTTGCCTCCTCTGTGGACGACGTCCGGACGGTCGGTGTCGGCACGGTCGGTGTCGGCACGGTCGGTGTCGGCACGGTCGGTGTCGGCACGGTCGGTGTCGGCACGGTCGCCGGCAGCCCGATGGTCCGGCCCGGGTCCGGCCACGCCTCCGGGCCGGACGTCAGCGGCGCCGGCGCAGCGCGAGGCGCCGACCTCGGTCGGTCAGGGCGAAAACCACGACGCCGACCACGAGACCGGCCGCGATCAGGTACAGCGGACGGCCGCTGAGTGCCGCGGTCCCGACCACGAGGACGACCATGAAGATGGCACTCATGAGCATGCCCATTGCTGACTCCTCTCGGCGTACGACTGTTCACTCAACCACAGGCCTCGATCCAGTGGTACCCGACTGTGAGGTGTTTACTTCAGTGACATGACCCATATCGTCAGAGGACTGCCCGAGGCCGGCGGCATGAGAGCGGTCGTCGTCGGGGCGCGCGCCGCGCAGAAGCTGCAGACCCGGCAGGCACTGCTGGACGCGGCGCTGCGGCTGATGGCCGACCGCAATCTGAGCGCGTTGAGCCTCCGCGAGGTCAGCCGGGAGGCCGGCATCGTGCCCGCCGGCTTCTACCGGCACTTCCCCGACCTGGACAGTCTCGGCGCGGCGCTGGTCGAGCAGTCCCTGGGCGGGCTGCGCACCACCCTGCGCGCGGTTCGTGCCGGCGTCACCGACAGCGACGAGATCGCCCGCCGCTCCATCGACGTGCTGGCCCGTGAGGTGCGGGGCCAGCGCGCGCAGTTCCGGTTCATCGCCCGGGAGCGGCACGGCGGCGTCGCGCGGGTACGCGAGGCGATCCGCGAGCAGTTGCGCCTTATCGGCGAGGAGCTCGCCACCGACCTGCTCACCCGCAACGCCACGGCGGCGGCTGTGCTGGGCACCTGGGACCGCCGCGACGTCGCGATGTTCACCGACCTGGTCGTCAATCATATGGTCTCGACCGCGGCCGCGATCCTCGACGCCCCGGCCGGGCAGGCGGGTGCCGAGCGCCGGGTGATCACCCTGGCGCGCAAGCAACTGCGGCTGATCGTGCTCGGCGCGCGCCACTGGACGGAGGGCTGAACCGCTGCCGAACGACTGATCGTGCTCGCCCGCCGCTCCCGCGACGGCGGTCGCGATGTCGCGATGTAAGGCCCGCGGCCACGACGGGACCTTTGGCCCTATCGCCGCGCCACCGAGAAGGCTCTCCTCGAATGGAAGACTCCCTTGGAGGGTGCCATGGACCGCTATCCAATTCAGGTGCGCGCACAGCATGACGCGTCACTGAGTCGTTGGCTGTGGCTGGTTAAGTGGCTGCTGCTGATCCCGCACTACATCGTGCTCGCGGTGTTGTGGGTCGTGTTTGTCGTGCTCACCATCGTCGCGTACCTGGCGGTGCTCTTCACCGGTCGGTACCCGGAGGCGATCTTCAACTTCAACGTCGGTGTCCTGCGCTGGAGCTGGCGGGTGAACTACTACGGCTACCAGGCGCTCGGCACCGACCGGTACCCGCCGTTCACCCTCGCTGACGTGCCGGACTACCCGGCGGGTCTGGAGGCCGAGTACCCGCCCCGGCCGCCGCGTTGGCTGCCGTTGGTCGCGTGGCTGTTCGCCATCCCCCACCTGTTGATCGTCGGCGCGCTTGTGGGCGCCGGGAGCTGGCAGTTCCGCAACGCGGACGGTACGACCGCCGCCGCGCCGATCGGGGTGGTCACGGCCGGAATCCTCGTGGCCGGGTTCAGCATGCTGTTCGCCGGCCGGTACCCGCGCGGCCTTTACGACCTCCTTGTCGGGGTGGCCCGCTGGTCGCTTCGGGTGACCGCCTACATCGCGCTGCTCACTGCGGTCTACCCGCCGTTCCGGCTGGACCAGGGCGACACCGAGCCGGACGGCGGTCCGACCGGACCGTCGCCCGCCGACGGCGCCACGGCGGTCACACCGGTCCGGCAGCCTCCCGTCCACAGCGGTTGACGACCGCCGTGGTATCGCCGGCCGCCCTGCGACGGCGGCCGGTGATCCGCGCGCCACAGCCACCGAGCGAGAGGAGACCGGGATGGACACCGCGCGGATCGTCGTGGGTGTGGACGGCTCGCCGGCCAGCACCGCCGCGGTGCGGTGGGCGGCGGCCGAGGCGTGGCTGCGGGAGGCCGACCTCGAGGTCCTGATGGCGTACCAGTCCACCGCGCCGAGACTGCGTTTCGGCACCAGCGCGACCTTTCAGCGGGCAGCCGACGAGCGGGCCGCGGCGATTGTGGACGATGCCGTGTCCGAGGCCAAGTCGATCACGCCCCACACTCCGCTCCGCGGCAGCGCGGTCATCGGGTACCCGGCGCAGGTCCTCTTGAAGGCAGCGCACGGCGCGGACCTGGTGGTCGTCGGGTCCCGCGGACGGGGCGGCTTCGGCGGACTGCTGCTCGGCTCGGTCAGCGCACAGGTCGCCACGCACGCGTCCTGCTCGGTGGTGGTCGTGCGGGGTCGGGCCAACACCGCCATCGGCCCGGTTGTGGTCGGCGTGGACGCCTCCCCGTCGGCCGAGGCGGCGCTGGGTCTCGCGTTCGCTGAGGCCGCGCTGCGCCGGCACGCGACCCTCGAAGCGGTCACCGCCTACCCGCCGCCGGTACCCCTGTGGACCGGCGGTCCGCCGCCGCCTCCCTACGACCCGGACCAGGTCGACGACCTCCTGCGGCGGGAGCTGGACCGCCAACTCCTCGACTGGCGGAACAAGTACCCGGACGTCACGGTCGAGGCGCACGTGGTCAGCGGTGGTGCCGCCGGCGTGCTCGTGGAGCGTTCGCACCGGGCGCAGCTGGTCGTCGTCGGCGCGCGTAGCCGCGGCGGGTTCGACGGGCTACTCCTCGGCTCGGTCGGTCTGCACCTGCTCCATCACGCCGACTGCCCGGTGCTGATCGCCCGGACCGCCGGGTGATCCGCCCCGACCCACGGGGCGTCCGCGTTACCGGCCGGGCACGCGTACCGTGATCTTGTCGAAGTCGGGCGCCGGTCCGCCGCTGTTGGACAGCTCCAGCGTGTTGGCGCCGGTCTGGAGCGACACTGTCACCGTAACCGTGCCGACAGTGTTCCAGTCGCCCGTGCCGGAGAAGGTCAACCACACCGGCGCGCCGCCGTCGACCCGAAGCTGAGCAGACCGGAGTGCCTCGCCGTTGACGTAGGTGAGTGTCAGGACGGCCGGCCCCGCCGTGGCGGCGGTGAGCCCGTTGAACCGCAGGATGCCCATGCCGCGACCGATGTTGCCCACTTTCTTGCCCCCCGAGCAGCCGGAGCAGGTGAACGTCCTGGTTCCGGCGAGATCGTTATCAGGCGACTCGGCTTCGTACGACGTCACGGCGTCCGGCGCGGCGGCGGGGGTCGGCGCCGCCGGTGCGGCCTCCGGACTGCTCGGTCCCGTCGGGGGCGCGGCCGGCAGAGTGCCGGCGGGGACGGCCGCGCCGGTCGCCGGCGACGTCTGCGCCGAGCCGGCCGGCGGCTCGGCGGGGGGATCCGACGGCACCGCATCCGGCACCTGCGCGGCCGAACTGGCGTCCGGGCCGGCGACGACGGTGGACCGCCCGCCCTGGTCGCCCAGCCTAACCAGCGTCACGACCAGCACGGCGACCAGAATGGCAAGCGCGGTCACGGTCACCGGCCGGAGCCGCCCGATCCAGGCACCGCCAACCGCGCGTACCCGATGCCGCCTGACCAACCTCACGCCTCCTCTGGCGCCGGGTCACATTCCGTAACCACTGGGAGCCCGAAGCCGCTTCCGACAAACTGCCGATCGAGTCTATGACCAGGTAGCCGGATTGACCCCTGATGATTTTGCGTTCAGCGGCTCCTACGGTGCGTGTTGATGCCCCCGGGGTTGATCGGGAGGAGTCGGGATCATTCACGATCATCAGAGTGGGCGGCGCGCGATCGGATCCCGCCACCATGCGGACCCGACACCGATCTGCGAGCATGAGGAGGTCGCGCACTCTGGGGGGAGCTTCGTTGTGTCCCAGCGCATCAAACTGCACCACCTGCCCGGCCGCCTGGCCGCCGGTCTGGTGATGCTCAACTCCGGTCTCGGCAAGCGCACCGCCGACGAGGCCACCGCCAAAGGCCTGCACGGGATGGCCGCCGGCACCTATCCGTTCCTCCGCAAGCTGGATCCGCAGCGCTTCACCCGGCTGCTGTCGGCCGGCGAGATCGCACTCGGCACCGCACTCCTGCTACCGGTCGTGCCCACCGCCGTGGCCGGCGCGGGGCTGGCCGCGTTCTCGGCCGGGCTGGTCGGGCTCTACCTGCGCACCCCCGGGATGCGCCAGGAGGGCAGTCTGCGGCCAACCCAGCAGGGCATGGTCCTCGTCAAGGACGTCTGGATGCTGGGCATCGGGCTCGGCTTCGTGCTCGAGTCGGCACTGAACGAGGACGACGACTAGCCGGACCTACCGCGCCCGATGCCGGCCCACGTGCCCGGCGCCGCCGTCATGCTGCACATCGCCGTGCCGGGCCTCGCTGTCGTCCCACACCTCGCGGGCGTGCCGGGCCTGGCCGTCCTCGGGCACGGGTGGCGGGGCCTGGTCGGTGGGCAGGTCGTAGCGGCGCTCCGCGGCCGGCCGACGGCGGGACGGCAGGGAAGGCACCGGGGGCGCGACCGAGGGCACGTAGATCCGCGCGTCGACGGCCTCGGCCAGCACCAGAGCGACGGCCACGCTGCTGGGCCGTGCCCTCGGGTCCTCGCTCAGGCAGGCCATGCACAGGTCGGCGACCTCGGGATCGAGACCGGCCACGGGGGGCAGCGGGTCGGGCGGGTGGAGGCGCTGCGCCTGCAACACGGCCCAGGCGTTGTCGCCGGGCCACGGCAGCCAACCGGTTAGGCACTGGTACAGCAGCACGCCGAGGGCATAGATGTCGGTGGCCGGCGTCGCCGGCTCGCCGAGGAGCCGCTCCGGTGCGAGGTAGGCCGGCGTCCCGAGCACCGTGCCGTCCAGCTGCGCGTCGTACCGGCCGCTTCCGGTGGCGATCCCGAAGTCCAGGACCTTCGCGCCGGACGGCGTGAGCATGATGTTGGCCGGCTTGACGTCGCGGTGGATGATCCCTTGGCAGTGCGCGGCCACCAGCGCGGCGCTGACCTCTGCGCAGATGCGCACCGCGATGTGCCAGTCCATCGGCCCTGCGGCGAGATGGTCGGCGAGGGTCGCGCCGTCGACCAGCTCCATGACGATGAAGGGCGTCTCCCGGTCGGGCAGGACCGGCGCGATCCCGAAGTCGTAGACGCTGGCGACGTTGGGATGGGCCAGCTGGGCCGCGGACCGCGCCTCGGTCCGGACCCGCTCGTCGCAGCCGTCGTCGGCAGCCATCTCGGGGGCGATCAGCTTGATCGCGACCGGCCGGGCGAGGACTTCGTCGAAGCCCCGCCAGACCTCCGACATGCCACCAACACCGATGCACTGTTCGAGCTGGTAGCGCCCGCCCAGTGTCCGCACTGCCGCTCCTCACCCATGTTGATCTGTGCACGCCGAGCCGCCGACCGGCACAGTTCCACCGCATTTGCCGACCCGATACCCCCTGCATCCGCCACACAAACCGGGTGATCAGAGCACGACCAGTACCGGTATGAGATCTTGGATCGATGCAGCCCACGACGATTCCGCCGCGGTGGGAAAACCCGTTCGACTCCCGGCCACCGGAGGGTCGCTTCACACGGTGGCTGCTGGCACACCGGGTGGCGGAGGTGGAGGGCCCCGAAGCCCGCGAGACGCCACACGACCAGCACGAGTGGTGGCAGGTGATGTGCCTGACCGGCGTCGACTACTACTCGACGCTGAGCTACCTCCCCGGCATCGCCGCACTGGCCGCGGGCGCGCTGTCCCCCGTCGCGACGCTGCTGATCGTGGCGCTCACCCTGTTCGGCATGCTGCCGATGTACCGGCGGGTCGCGCAGGAGAGCCCGCACGGGCACGGGTCGATCGCGATGCTGGAGGACCTGCTGCCGTTCTGGCGTGGCAAGATCTTCGTGCTCTGCCTGCTCGGGTTCGTCGCCACCTCGTGGGTCATCACGATCACGCTCTCCTCAGCGGACGCCACGGCCCACATCGCGGAGAATCCGTTCACCCCCGACATCCTGCGCGACCAGCGGGTGCTCATCACGCTGGTACTGCTGGCGGTGCTCGGCGGGGTGTTCCTGGCCGGCTTCAGCGAGGCGGTGACCATCGCCGTCCCGCTGGTGGCCGTCTACCTGCTGCTCAACGCCGTCGTGGTGGTCGCCGGCCTCTACGACGTGGTCGCCGACCCGGGCGTGCTCGCCAACTGGCGGCACGTCCTGGTCACCGACTACGGCGACCCGTGGACCATCCTCGGCACCGCCGTCCTGGCGTTTCCGCTGCTCGTACTCGGCCTGTCCGGCTTCGAGACCGGCGTGAGCATGATGCCGTTGATCAGGGCGGAGGGCGCGACCGAGGAGGAGCGGCTGGCCGACCGCATCCGCAAGACCCGCCGGATGCTCACCGTCGCCGCTGTGATCATGAGCGTCTACCTGCTGGCCACGACGTTTGTCACCACGCTGCTCATCCCGGCCAGGGAGTTCGCCGACGGCGGCGCGGCCAACGGCCGGGCTCTCGCCTACGTCGCGCACCAGCACCTCGGCGAGGCCTTCGGCACCATCTACGACATCAGCTCGATCCTGATCCTGTGGTTCGCCGGGGCCTCCGCCATGGCCGGTCTGATCAACATCGTGCCGCGCTACCTTCCCGGGTACGGCATGGCGCCGGACTGGGCCCGCGCGGTCCGGCCGCTGGTGCTGGTCTACACCGCGGTCGCCTTCCTGATCACGGTCCTGTTCCGCGCCGACGTCGACGCGCAGGCCGGCGCGTACGCGACCGGCATCCTCGCGATGATGGTCTCCGCCGCCGTCGCGGTCACCGTCTCGGCCCGCCGGCGGCGCCGCCGCGTGGCCGCCGTCGGCTTCGGGGTGGTCTCGCTGATCTTCCTGTACGCCCTGCTGGCGAACGTGATCGAGAAGCCGGACGGGATCACGATCTCGCTCTGCTTCATCGTCGGAATTGTCGTGGTCTCGCTGGTCTCCCGGGTGTGGCGCAGCACCGAGCTGCGGGCCGACGAGGTGGATTTCGACGAGGCGGCGCGCGTGTTCGTCGCCGACGTCGTCCGGTGCGGCGAGGTGCACATCATCGCGAACAAACGGCAGGCCGGCGACGAACGCGAGTATCGGCTGAAGGAGCGCGAGCAGCGTGCCGTCAACCCGATCCCGGCGGACGCGCCGATCCTCTTCCTCGAGGTGACCGTGCAGGACCCGTCCGAGTTCGCCGGCGTGCTGACCGTGCGGGGCATCGCCGTCGACGGGTATCGGGTGTTGCGTACGGACGCCGCGGTGGTCCCGAACGCGATCGCCGCGGTCCTGCTCGCGCTGCGCGACCTGACCGGGATCCGGCCGCACTGCTACTTCGAGTGGGCCGAGGGCAACCCGGTGGCGTACCTGGTGCGCTACATCCTGCTCGGTGAGGGCGACACCGCGCCGGTGACCCGCGAGGTGCTCCGCGAGATCGAGCCGGACCCGAAGCGGCGACCGGCCATCCACGTGGGCGGCTGAGCGGGTGTAAGGAGGGTCCCCTGCGCGAGAAAATGACCGGCTGCGGGTCGAACGCCACCTGGCGGGTTGCGGCGAAGGCATGTTACTGAGCAGTCTGGTGCTGTGATCGTCAATTCCACCAACCATCGCGGCGTGGATCTCGTCTACGAGCGGCTCGGCGCCGAGAACGGCCAGCCCCTTCTGCTGATCATGGGCCTCGGCATGCAGATGATCTTCTGGCCGGACGACTTCTGCGCGGCGCTGGCACGACGCGGCTTCACGCTCGCCCGCTTCGACAACCGGGACACCGGCCTGTCCAGCCACTTTCATGATGCCGGCGCACCCAGCCTGCTGGAGATCCTCACGCGGCCGGCCGCGGCGGCCGCCTACCGCCTCGACGACATGGCGACCGACACCGTCGCGGTCCTCGACGCGCTCGGTTGGGACAGCGCGCACGTGGTCGGCGTGTCGATGGGCGGGATGATCGCGCAGACGGTGGCGATCCGGCACCCGGAGCGGGTACGCAGCCTGACGTCGATCATGTCCACGCCCTCCCCGCGGATCGGCCGGCCCCGGTGGGCCGCCCTCGGCGCCCTGGCCTCCCGCCCCGTGGCTGATCGGGAGGCGGCCGGCCAGCGCATGGTCGACACGTTCCGGATCATCGGCTCCCCCCGGTACCCGCTGGAGGAGGACTGGCTGCGCGACGTCGGCCGGCGCGCCTTCGACCGGTGCCACGACCCGGCCGGGATGCGCCGCCAGTTGGCGGCTGTCCAGGCCTCCGGCGACCGGCGCCGCCTGCTCACCGGCGTCCGCGTCCCGACGCTGGTGCTGCACGGCGAAGCCGATCCGCTCGTCCGCCCCGCCGGTGGCCGGGCCACCGCCGCCGCGGTGCCGGGCGCCCGGCTCGTCACGTACCCGGGAATGGGTCACAATCTGCCCCGGGAACTCTGGCCGCGGATGATCGACGAGATCCATCGGATCACGGCCGGCGCCTGACACCGGCAGCCGACTATCGTCGGCTCATGACGGGCCTTGGCGACGTCGCCCGGCTGATCTCCGGCGACCACGGTCTCTGCTGCGCGCCATCTTCACCGCCGCCGGCGCAACCCACGAGGACTGGGACACCTACGATCGCGTGATGACGCAGGAGAGGCGCGCCGCCGTGCTCGTCGCCCCGCAGCGGGTGTACGCCAACGGTTGAGCCGCCGCCTCTCGCACCGGGACACGGTGGAGTGAGGTCTACAGACCGCGCTGCGTTTGATCTTGACCGGAAAGTGTCGCTATGGCGACAGTCGACAGTCAAGATCGCAGAGGATGTGGGGGGAGGGCGCAACCGCTAGGATTCGGGGTACTCGTGACTGGCGCAGTGAAGGTGGGACCAACCACCGGGGAGCGACCACGGATCGCGGCACCGCGCGCCTGGGTGCCGGGCCACCAGGGCATACGCCTAGGAGGACGCTCATGCACGTGCCACCGATCCCGCATGTCGCGGCGGAGGACCCGCAGCTCGCCGAGCTGATCGAGGCCGAGGCGCAGCGCCAGCACGACAAGCTGCGGATGATCCCGTCGGAGAACTACGTCTCCCCCGCCGTGCTCGAAGCGAGCGGGACCGTGCTGACCAACAAGTACTCCGAGGGGTACGCGGGCCGGCGCTACTACGAGGGTCAGCAGCTCGTCGACCCGATCGAGGAGCTGGCGGTCAGCCGGGCGCGGGCGCTGTTCGGCGTCGACCACGCCAACGTCCAGCCGTACTCCGGCTCCCCCGCCAATCTGGCGATCTACCTGGCGGTCATGGCGCCCGGTGACACCTTCCTGTCGCTTGAGCTGTCCTCGGGCGGGCACCTCACCCACGGCTCGCCGGTGTCGGTGACCGGCAAGTGGTTCCGGCCGGTGCACTACAACGTCAACCGGGCCACCGGCCGCATCGACCTCGACCAGGTACGCGACCTGGCCCGCCGGGAACATCCCAAAGTGATCTTCTGCGGGGGCACCGCCATCCCGCGCACGATCGACTTCCCGGCCTTCGCCGAGATCGCCCGCGAGGTCGGCGCGGTTCTCGCCGCCGACGTGGCGCACATCGCGGGCCTGATCGTCGGGGGTGCGCATCCGTCGCCGGTCGGGTACGCCGACATCATCTCCACCACAACGCACAAAACCCTGCGCGGCCCGCGCGGCGCGATGCTCATGGCCAGCCCGGAGTACGCGACGGCCATCGACAAGGCCGTCTTCCCCGGCCTGCAGGGCGGCCCGCACAACCACACCACCGCCGCCATCGCGGTAGCGTTGCGGGAAGCGGCGACGCCCGAGTTCCGGGAGTACGCCCAGCAGGTCGTCGCGAACGCGAAGGCGCTGGCGTCGGCGCTGGTCGAGCGGGGGTTCGACCTCGTCTCGGGTGGCACCGACAACCACCTGATCCTGATCGACCTGTCCAACAGGGGAATCGAGGGCAAGCCGGCGGCCAAGGCGCTCGACCGCGCCGGCATCGAGCTCAACTTCAACACCGTGCCGTTCGACACCCGAAAGCCGTGGAACCCGTCAGGCATCCGGCTGGGTACCCCGGCGCTCACTACCCGTGGCCTGACCGAGGCCCAGATGCCGCAGGTGGCGGCATGGCTGGACGAGGCAGTGACGGCGGCGGTCAAGGACGACGAGGCGAGCATCGCGCGCATTGCCGGGGAGGTCAGCGCGCTGCTGTCGGCGTACCCGATGCCCGGCTGGGCGCCGGCTCCCTGAGCGCGACGGCTACTCGTCGAGCATCCCGTGCTCCACGATCCAACCCAGGCGCAGGATCTCCTCGCCGAAGAACTCCAGGGCGACGATCTCCATGAACCGGCCACTGATCTGATCGGTGGATCGACGGTGCACCAGGCAGTCGATCCACACCCACCTCATGATCGCGGAGAATCGGCCGCCTTCTCGCCGTCCAGTTCGTGCTCGCTGTCCAGTTCGTGCTGGCTGTCCAGTTCGTGCTCGCTGTCCAGTTTGTGGAGGAGGAAGTCCGCGTACCGGCCGCCGGCACCCGCCCCAGCTGGCACGGCGTCCTCGATCCGGGCGAGCGCGTCCGGGGTGAGCACGAGCGAGGACGCCTGGAGCGACTCGGCCAGCCGGTCGCGCCGGCGTGCGCCGACAAGGGCGACGATGTCGTCACCGCGAGCGGCGACCCACGCGATGGCCACCTGGGCCACGGTCGCCCTGTAGGCGAGGCGGTCCTTCACCGCGGCGGGATCGTGCACCCGGAGCTGGGCCTCATCGAGCTGGACTGCCAGACCCTCATCGCGGAGAGCGAAGCTCAACGGCTACTGGTCTTCACCGCTCCACCGGACAGCCCGGGCGCCGAACAGCTGGCACTGTTGTCGTCATCGGCACCCAGCGACTCGCGACCTGACCGCCACCCGTGGCGGCAGCCGCGATGTCGGTGAAGAATCGACGTGCGGGGAGGGAGCGATAGATGTCCACAGTAGAGCCGGCCCGCGCGGCCCGACCGCACGCCGCGGTCACTTTCGCACCGTTGCTGCGCGCCGCCCTGGGCGATGAGTTGCCGGTGCGGTTCGAATTCTGGGACGGCAGCGGCCTCGGGCCGCGGACCGGGCCCGGCACCGTGCGCGTCCGGTCCGCCGACGCCGTCCGCCGGATGATGTGGTCACCGGGGGAACTCGGTCTCGGCCGCGCGTACGTGGCCGGCGACCTCGATCTGCGGGGCGATATCTTCACGGTGCTGCGCGCGTTGCAGTCCGCCGCGGCCCGCGACGCCCAGCTCGGGCCGAGGGCGGCGTGGGCGGCGCTGCGGGTCGCCGGCCGGCTGGGGGTGCTGGGGCCGCCGCCGCGGCCGCCCCGCGAGGAGGCGCGGCCGCACGGCTGGCGCCATTCGAAGCGGCGCGACGCCGAGGTGATCAGCCACCACTACGACGTGGGCAACGACTTCTACGGCCTGGTCCTCGGGCCGAGCCTGACCTACTCGTGTGCCCGCTACACCGACGACACCGTCGGGCTGGCCGACGCGCAGGCGGCCAAGCATGAGCTGATCAGCCGCAAGCTCGGCCTGCACGAGCGGGCCGGGTCGCGGCTGCTCGACGTCGGTTGCGGCTGGGGGTCGATGGCACTGCACGCCGCCGCCGAGCACGGCGCCAGCGTTGTCGGTGTGACGATCAGTCGCGCCCAGGCCGACCTGGCCCGCAAGCGCGTGGCCGAGGCCGGCCTGACGGGCCGGGTGGAGATCCGGGTCCAGGACTACCGGGACCTGGCCGGCGAGACGTTCGACGCGGTCTCCTCCATCGGCATGTTCGAGCATGTGGGTGCGAAAGCCATGGCCGGGTACTTCCGTACCCTGCGGGCGCTGCTGCGGCCGGGGGGACGGCTGCTCAACCACGCGATCTCGTCGGTGGGCGGGTCGCGGATCGGCCGGCGGACCTTCATCGGCCGGTACGTGTTCCCCGACGGTGAGCTGGTCGATATCGGCGAGGTCGTCCTCGCCATGGAGCGGGCCGGGTTCGAGGTCCGTGACGTCGAGTCGCTGCGGGAACACTACGAGCGCACGCTCCGCGACTGGGTGGCCAACCTCGATGCGAACTGGCCGCAGGCGGTGCGGCTGGTCGGCGAGGCCCGCGCGCGGATCTGGCGGCTGTACATGGCCGGCTCGGCGTTGGGTTTCGCCGATGGCGGGATCGGTGTCCACCAGGTGCTCGCCGTCGTCCCGGCGTCCGATGGGGACAGCGCCATGCCCGCGACCCGCCGCGACTGGGGCTAACGCGCCGACTCTGCGACGGCTCAGCGCCGTTTCTAGCGCCGGCTCAACGCCAGCTCTGCCCGCCGGGCGACAGCGCCGGGCCCAGGCCGAGGATCGTCAGGGCCCGGAGCACCTCCCGGCGCGGGTTGACGACCGTGAAGCCGACGCGGCGATTCTCCGCCAGGCGCAGGCCGGCGACCAGCGCGCCGACGCCGCTGGAGTCGAGGTAGTCCAGTGCCGCGAAGTCCAGCGTGAGCCGGCGCACCGCGGACTCGGCGAGGATGGTCCCGATCTCCTCCCGCAGGCCCCGGGCGTTGCAGATGTCAACCTCGCCCGCGATCGCGAGAACCACCGTGCCCGGCGCGGTCTCGGTCCGGGCAACCGTGAACCGCTCCGTTTCCGGTCGCACTATAACCACCATTTCATCCTTTGCCCCGAAGAGCACTGGTGTGTCGGTCTGAAACAAAGGCTAACGACCGGAGTGCGCGCCGACCTCGGACATTCGGACACGGTAGGACCGAACGTCGTCGACTCTGCGGCAACGTACGGGTGCGGGACCGCACTACTCGCCGGTGGTGCCGTCGATCAGTTCCCGCGCGATGTCGAGATGACCGAGGTGCCGGGCGTACTCCTGCAGCAGGTGGAACAGGATGCGGATCAGCGCCGGTGCCTGCTCGGGGGTGGCGAAGCGACCGCCGAGCGCCGCCCGATCGGTCAGCGCCGCGGCGGCGATCACGTGCCGCGCCCGCTCGACCTCGTCGCGGTACCCGGAGAGGACGCTCTCGGTCGACTCCCCCGGCCCGACGGTGAACTCCGCGGCGTCCCCACCCGGCAGGTACGCAAGCACGTCCTCGGCGTCGAAGCCCCAGCGCAGCCACCGCCGCTCCACCCAGCCCAGATGTTTGACCAGCCCGAGCGGAGACCAGCCCGGGTGCGACCGGGGTGCGCAGCTGCGGATCCGACAGCCCGGCGATCTTGCGCATCAGCGCCTCGCGGTACCAGTCCAGGTATCCGAGCAGCAGCGCCCGTGGGTCGGACTCACCGACAGCGGGCCCGTCCAACGGGGCGGGGACCGACTGTGGGGCGGCCATGCCCCTGACCCCTAACGGCCCGGGTAGGTCAGCCGGCGACAACCGGCAGCGAGGTCGGCTCGGCGGCCCCGGGCCCGGCACGAAGCGCAGGTCTGCCGGGTCCAGCACCTCACCGCAGTGCGAGCACGCCGGAGCTGGTCATCGAGATGGCCGGCAGGCCGGCGTTGCCGATTTGCGCAACCTGGCGGCGCGGACGGAAACATGAGGATTGTTCGTCGTAGATTGTTGCGCCCGCCCGGACGGCTCGTCAAAGATCCCGGCGTGCCCTCCTCGGATGATTCCGCAACGTCTGTTTCCGCCACATCTGGTTCCGCCACGTCTGGTTCCGCCACAGCCATGAATCGGCGCCGCCTGCTCGGCCTCGGTGCCATGTCCGCAGCGGCGGCGGCCGGGCTCGGCCGGATCGCGCTGCCCACTCCCGCGGCCGCGGAGACCGGCGACCCTACGTTCGTCCCGGCGATCGTGGTGGGCACGGGCTACGGCGCGGCCGTCGCCGCGCTGCGCCTGGGCGGGGCCGGGGTACGCACGCTCATGCTCGAGATGGGCATGCTGTGGAACCAGCCGGCGGCCGACGGCAAGATCTTCTGCGCCATGACCAACCCGGACCGCAGAGCCATGTGGTTCAAGACCCGGACCGAGGCACCGCTGTCGTCGATCCTGTGGCTCGACGTCGTCAACCGCAACATCGAGCGCTACCCCGGGGTCCTCGACCGCGTCAACTTCGGCCAGATGTCGGTGTACGTGGGACGCGGCGTCGGCGGTGGCTCGCTGGTCAACGGCGGGATGGCGGTGACCCCCGGCCGGTCGTACTTCGAGGAGATCCTGCCCGGCGTCGACGCCGACGAGATGTACCACCGCTACTTCCCGCTGGCCAACGCGATGCTCGGGGTCAACCACATCCCCGCCGGCTACTTCGAAACCAGCGCCTACTACCAGTTCGCCCGGGTCTCGCGGGCGCACGCGCACCGGGCCGGGTATGCCACGACGTTCGTGCCCAACGTCTACGACTTCGGGTACATGGCCCGCGAGGAGAGCGGCCAGGAGCCGAAGTCGGCGCTGGCCGCCGAGGTGATCTACGGCAACAACCACGGCAAACGCAGCCTCGACAAGAGCTACCTGGCCACGGCCATCGGCACCGGCAACGTCACCATCGAGACCCTGCAGCAGGTCAAGGCGATCCGGCGGCAGCCGGACGGCACCTACGTGCTCACGGTGCACCAACTGTCCACCAGCGGCGCCGTCGTCGCGACCCGCGAGATCGCCTGCCGGTACCTGTTCCTCGGCGCCGGCAGCCTGGGCTCGACGGAGCTGCTGCTGCGCGCCCGGGAAACCGGCGCGCTGCCCGACCTGAGCCCGCGCGTGGGTCACCGCTGGGGCACCAACGGCAACGTCATGACGGCGCGCGCCAACCACATCTGGGACCCGACCGGCGACCGGCAGTCCGGCATGCCGGCCCTCGCGATCGACGACTGGAACAACCCGACGCGCCCGGTGTTCGCCGAGATCGCCCCGATGCCGGCGGGCCTGGAGACCTGGATCAGCCTGTACCTCGCGATCACCAAGAACCCCGAACGCGGCACCTTCACCTACGACCCCACCATCGACGGGCTGCGGCTGAGCTGGACCCGCGACCAGAACCAGCCCTCGGTCGCCGCCGCGCGCTCGCTGTTCGACCGCATCAACCGGGTCAACGGCACGGTCTACCGCAGCGACCTGTTCGGCGACACCCGACAGTTCGCCGACGACTTCTGCTACCACCCGCTCGGCGGGTGCGTGCTGGGCGACGCGACCGACGGGTATGGCCGGGTCAACGGCTACCGCAACCTGTATGTCACCGACGGAGCGCTGATCCCCGGCTCCACCGGCGTGAACCCGTTCGTCACCATCACCGCGCTAGCCGAGCGCAATCTCGAGCACATCCTGGCGACCGACATGCGCGTGTAGGGCCGCCGCGGCAGCACCATGCGCAGCGGGCCGGCTCAGCGGTACGCCGAGCGGGCCGTGGGCTCGAGCCGAAGAAGCTGAGCCGGCTCGGGGTGCGCCACACGGTCGAGCCGGCGCGCGTGGTCGCGGCTCCCGCCCGCGGCGAACCAGACCAGGACGTTCTCCCCCTCCCGCACCGGAAGGGCCGGGAACGTGTTCTCAGCCGCCTCGGTGTGCAGCGTGACGATCGGAGCCTCGAGGGCCGACTCGATCGCCGGCCTGATCCGCGCCTCGAAGTCGGCGACGAATCCGTCGTCGTTTACGGGCAGCGGGTAGACGGCCGCGGTGACCACTGCCGGCTCACCACTATCCGGATCCGCCTCGGGCCGGGCCGTCCCCGTCTCGGGAAAGCCGGTCGGCGGTGAGATCGGCCGTAACAGCAGCACGTCATCCGAGTCGATCATCGTCGCGTTGGCGGCCGCGCCATGGGTCGCCCAGACCGGGCCGCCGTAGAAAGCGCTGAGCGCCGAACGCCGGGCGGGCATGTCGGCGAAGCCGCGCACCCAGACGAAGCGGTCCGGGCGGTCCAGATCGCGGAACGTGCCCACGAGCCGCATGCCGACCGCCTCCTGGGTCTCGACGAACTCGCGCTCGAACAGGTCGATGAGCTCGTCGCGGCGCCCCGGTCGCAGCGTGTACTGCCGCAGCTCGAAAACCGTGCAGATCATGGCGGTACCGTAGCCGCGGCCCCCGACATTTCCGGACCGGCCGACCGGTGCTTCAGTAACCTGCTGACATGGACGCGCAGCGGATGCACCTGGTCGCCCCAGGCCTCAAGACCGGTCCGGTCAAGCGACGCAATGCCACCCAGGTAGCGGGGTGACGTCGCGGTATGGAGCACCTCCTCGAACCCGATGACCGGACGCTGCACGGCTACTTCTCGCCGGAGTTCCCACCGGTGCTCACCATCGATCCCGGTGACACCGTGACGTTCCGGACACTGGACTGCTGGTGGTCGGCCGGCCCGTACACCGGCGGGCATTTCCCGGATCGTCCCCGCGTCCCCCAACACAAGCCGGACTTCGGCCACGCGCTCGTTGGTCCGGTGGCCGTGCGCGGCGCCCGCGCCGGCATGACTCTTTCGGTACGCATCGACGCGGTCGTACCGGCGACGTGGGGCACCACGGTGGCCGGCGGCCGGCCGAGCGCGCTCAACAGCAGGTACGACATCGAAAGCGCCGGGACCGTCCACTCCTGGCAGCTCGATCCGGTCACGATGATCGGCCGCAACCAGCTCGGGCACGCCGTGGCGCTGCGCCCGTTCATGGGCGTGCTCGGCATGCCACCGGCGGAGCCCGGTCAGCACTCGACAACCCCGCCCCGGCTGCACGGCGGCAACCTGGACTGCAAGGAACTCGTCGCCGGCACGACGTTGCTGCTACCGATCCCGGTCGACGGCGCGCTCTTCTCGGTGGGCGACGGGCACGCCGCGCAGGGCGATGGCGAGGTCAGCGGCACCGCGATCGAGTGCCCGATGGAGCGGGTGACGTTGACCTTCGGCGTGCGGGACGACTTTCCCATCAGCGGCCCGGCGGCCCGCAGCGCCGACGCCTGGCTGACGATGGGCCTGGGCGCGACGCTCGACGACGCCGCGTTCGCCGCGCTGGAGTCCATGTTCGCGCTGCTGGAAAGGCTGCACGGGGTAGGGCGGACCGATGCGATCGCCCTGTCGAGCGTGGCGGTCGACCTGCGGGTCACGCAGATCGTCACCCAGGTCGTCGGCGTCCACGCCGTGCTGCCCGACAGCGCCATCCGCCGAACCGCGATCCACGGCGAGTAGATCCCGTCCGCTACCGCCGCCCAGCCGCCCGCCGACCCCAGCCGCCCGGCGCACCGTGCGCGGGCACGCCCCCGGCTCGCCAGGTCCGAGCCGCTCGCGGATGAGGTGAACCACCCGGGCCGATCGTCCGTACTACCTGACAGCGTCGCCGTGGCGGCGGTCGAGAACGTGGTCGATTGGAGGCGCACCTATCCCGGATAGCCACGCTATCTCGATAACACATGCCCGGAGTTATTCCACATTTCCCGGAGCTCCGCGGCATTTCTCTGCGCTAATACCGGCACCCCGAGTCGCGCCTTGCCGGCCCTTTCTTCAGGGTCGCGGCGCCGATGATCCGATTGATCGATGAGCGGATACGTCCGTCCTCAATATGATCATTCCGAGCCGGGCTGAGCTGGCCTTACACCCCTGTCGCCTGGAATTCCTCCAGCACCTGGAGCAGGCCGCATTACACGGGGAACATAAGTCTCGATTAAAGAACTCTTTGGAACATTAGCTGCGGTTGACACTCGATCCCGACCGGTTCTAGCGTCCATTCCCGGAAGCTGTGCTCGGACCATCGCAAACGAAAAGACAGCGTGTACGTGCCGCAGCCCCCTCGGACGACGCACACCCCCCGCGCCGCCCCGGACGCGAAGGAGAAGGTACGCACCCATGAAACGGTCGGCGCAACGGCGCGGAGGCCCACTCAGCAGTCTCAGTCGAAACCAGCGCATTGCCGCAGCGGCTGTGATACTCGCCGTGTTCGGCATACTGCTGACCGTGAGCAGGGTCTCCTCAGCAGAGGAACGGCGCGCGAGCGCCGAACCGACCTGTGGCCCGGTGGTTCCGGGTGCCACGGCCCCCAACGGCCAGGACACCGTCACCACCCAGCAGAACGGCCGCCAGGTCCGCAACCACTGGGGTGACGGCCAGCGGCAGGCAGCGGGCTGTGAGTCGAGCGGCGTGCAGGTCGCGGCAGCGGCCAAAACGGCCAACTGCCCCTCCGTGGCCGACAAGCTGCCGAAGGTACCCGACGCGGTGAAGGCCGAAGTGGACCAGGAGCTTGGGCAGCTGAAGGTCCAGATCGACGACACGAACCGGAAGCTGGCGGCGGTCAAGGGACAGGCCAACAACGAGAAAGAGGTCATGTCGCAGCTCGCCGCCCAGCGCACCGCGACGATCAACCGGATCACGGACGCGCTCACCCGCGCCGGCGCTAAGCCGCAGGACCTGAAGAACCTCGCCACCTGCACGCTCGCCGCGGGCAAGGACACCGGCGGAAACACCGGCGGCAACCAGAACGGCGGCAAGAACAACAACACCGGCGGCAAGCTCAACATCCTGGCCGACAAGTGCGGCGACGGCGGCAGCAAGCTCACACTGCACGACGGTTTCCAGAAGCCCAACCGATGCGTCGACACGGAGATGGGTGAGGTGGGCTCGGCAGCCAAGAACCCATCGCTGCTGATCACGGACTTCCCCAACCAGGTCAAGCCCAACCAGGCCTTCCAGATCCGGGTCAGCACCAGGAACCTGATCCGGGACCGCTTCCTCGCGGCCGCCCAGGGCGGGTACTACGTGGAGATGTCGAAGCTGAACGCTCAGGGTCTGGTTCGCGGCCACTTCCACACCGCGTGCCGGATGCTCGACGACACCGACTCGGCTCCTGACCCGGCGCCGGTACCCGCGTTCTTCGTCGCGACCGAGGACAACGGCGGCTCCGCCAAGCCGGACGAGATCGTCATCAACGTCCCGGGCCTGCCGGAGAGGGGCACCGCCCAGTGCGCCTCGTGGGCCGGTGACGGCAGCCACCGCATCCCGATGATGGAACGCGCCAACCAGACGCCAGCGTTCGACGCGGTTCGCATCACCGTCAAGTGACGACCGGCTGATGGCACGGGGCACGGACCTCAACTGGTCCGTGCCCCGTCGCCGCGTCCAGCGGTCGTCGCAACTGTCGCAATCAGGGCTGTCACAGCCGGAAAGAGGAACAGCGCGCATGACTCGCAACTGGTGTGCCGCGGCGGTCACGCTCGGCACCGTGATCGGAGCGCTCGCCCTGGCGGCACCCGCCGCCGCAGACGTTCCCGTCTCCCCGTCCCAGGCCGCCCGGGGCGGCTCCGCGGAGCTGGCCTTCCAGGTACCCGAGGAGCGGCCAGGCGCGTACACCACGCAGGTGGAACTCGTGGCGCCGGAGACGACGCCCATCGGCGAGGTCTATCCGCTCTCGATGAACGACTGGGCTCCGAAGATCACCACCCGTAAGCTGGACCGGCCGGTGGAGCTGATCCACGGGACGACCACGACGGACATCGTGTCCTCGATCACCTGGGTTCGGGTCACCGGCGCGCCCGCCGCTCCCGCGCCGCCGACGAAGCTGACCGTGGCGCTGGGGCCGATGCCGGAGGTCGACCGCATCCTGTTCACGATCGTGCAGACGTACTCCGACGGCACGGTGGTCCGGTGGGCCGACCCGCCGGCCGATGGCGGCCCGCAGCCGGCTCATCCGGCGCCGGTCCTCACTTTGGTGGGAGAGGCGCCGGCGGGCACCCTGCACGGCGGGGACAGCCAGGCCGCCGGCGCGGCACCGGCGGCCGAGACGGAGACGAGCGGCGGCGGGTACGGAGTCCTCGGCGCCGGCCTGCTGCTGGCCCTGGCCGTCGGCCTGGGCGTCGACATCTGGCTCATCTTCCGCGCGGCCCGGCGCAACCCCGTGCCGGCCACCGGATCGTCGTCGGCCAGACCGGCGTAGGCCCGGGCATCAAACGACAAGCCGGTGGCGACGCGCAGTTCGCGCGTCGCCACCGGCGCAGTCAACTCAGGCCGTGAACTTGACCCGCCGGCGGCGGATCACCATCACCAGCAGCCCACCACCGGCGAGCAGCAGGACGCCGGCGATGGCGGCGCCCACCGCGGAGGAACCGGTGACCGGCAGCGTGGGCACGGCCGGTGCGGCCGGCGCCTTCGGCGTGAACGACCCGGTCGCCTGCGCGGTCAGCTTCGTCGTCGCCACACCGGCCAGGATGATCTTCTGGAAGTCGTTCGGCTTGCTCGCGTACGTGAAGACGCGACCGGTCGGCACCTTCCCGACGGCGGAGGCGTCGACCGTGACCTTCCCGGCGGTGTCGCTGGTCAGCCAGAACTGGCCACCGTTGGCGATCGGGCCGGTGAGCTCCGCACCGTTGGCATCGACGATCTTGCCGCCGGTCGCGGTGACCGTGGCGGGCGCCGAGGACTTCACCGTGTACGGCCCCAGCTTCGCGCCGATCTCGCCGGTCGCGGTCGCCGGCGTGATGCTCAGCGTCGCGGCCGGCTCGGACTCGCTGCCGGCGTGCGCGACGAGGTAGTCGTACACGTCCTTGACCACCTTGTAGCCTGCGCCGCTGTGCGCGCCGACCTTGAGCCCGTCGCTGAAGTGCCAGATCGCGCCCTGGGTCGCGGCGTACACGAGCAGTTCGAGGTCTTTGTCACTCGCGCCGGCCGGCTTCGCCACGCCGGCCGCGGCGAGGACGTCCTCGGCCGCGACGTTGGGCACGCTGTGCACCAGGAGCCACTGCACCTTGTCCAGGTTGGCGACCGTAGCCGCCTTCCACGCGGTCTCCTGGTAGGTGTCCCGCTTGAGCGGGTGCTTGAGGTCGATGCAGTAGGCCTCGACCGCCTTGCCACCGATGGTGAGGGTGATCAGAGCGGCGTTGTGCTGGCGCCCGCTCTCATCGAACAGCGGGTAGGAGATCTCTGTCCCCTCGCCGTCTTTCGCGATGCCGGCGACGCCGGTCACCGTCGGTTCTGCAGCGACGGCCGCACCCGCCGCCACGAGCGACAGCACGCCGCCCACCACCACGGCGGCCCCGAGCCGGGCCCACCTACCTGCACTAGTTCGTCCCACGCGCGCGGTATCCCTTCCTTGCGCCACAAACTGAAGGCCCGGCCTGGGGTCGCGACGGTCTGGTCGCGACCCGAGCGACAGAGCCATCGATGTGATTGCTCCCGACGCCGGGCACCGAGCACAATGCGCCACTTCGGCCGATCAGGCAACACCGATATGCCTGTTCTGCCAGATCCGCCCGTCAAATGCGCAAAAACAAGGGCACCAATAGAGGGGTACTGCTTCACGACCCTTGCGCGGAAAGCGACCGAGGTGTATGTGCGAGTCCTAACAGGTCAGTAGCCCTGCGCGGTACTTGCTGCGCACGACATGGCGCGCCGCGTCGGTAACCCGCGCGTCGAACGCGGACGATGCCCGGGCGGCGGCGACCAGCGCGGCGTGCATCGGGCCGGCGTCGCCCGGGCGGACCGTCAGCACCAGGTCGCCGCCGGCCTGGACGAACCGCACCGCCCGGTCCCCCACGGGCACCGATGCGGCCGCGGCGGCGGCGCCAAGGTCGTCCGACATCACCAGGCCGGTGTAGCCGAGGCGCTGCCGCAGCAGTCCCGTCACGATCGGGCCGGAGAACGCCGCGATGGTCTGGCCATCCAGCTGCTGGTACCGGGCCGACGAGATCATCACGGCGGCGGATCCGGCCCGGATGCCGCTGACGAACGGCTTGAGGAACGCGTCGTCCGCGGTTGTCACGCTGTCGACGGTGTTGCTCGCGGTGTCGGTGTTGGACAGGACCCGCCCGAGGCCGGGGAAGTGCTTGAGCGTGGTCAGCACACCGGCGGCCTGTGCCGAGGTCACGACCGTCTCGATGTCGCTGGCCACCTCGTCGGGCGTCGAGCCGTACTGCCTGTTGAAGGCGCCGATCGGCGGGTTGGCGTCGGCGAACTGCGGCGGGACCGTGTCGGCGACCGGTGCGAGGTCGAGGGTGATGCCGGCGTTCGCGAGGCGCTTCGCCCAATCCGCGGTTCGGGCCCGCAGGGTTGGGGCGTCCCAGCGCCCCTGCTCCACCGCCGACGGGATGCTCGGGAAGTCCGCGCTACGCAGCGTCTGGACCTGTCCGCCCTCCTGGTCCACCGCGATATGCAGGGGAAGGCCGCGCGGGGCCGCCTGCTGGAGGGTGCGGATCCCCTGTTGCACGGTCGCCGCCGACTGGGTGCTGCGGCCCGACAGGAACACGCCGCCGAGACGGTTGCGGCGTACGGTCTCGGCGAGCGCCGGCGGATTGGCGATCGGCGTGCCGACCATGAGCAGCTGCCCGACGCGCCCGTCCAGGTCGAGCTGCGACACCGTGGCGTTGACGCACGCGTCGAGGCGCTGGGCGGGGTTGGCAACCGTCGGCGCGGGCGCCGCCGTGGCCGGGGCGGCGGCGGTCGTCGACGGGGCCGTGGACGGCTGCGCGGTCACCGCCCCGAGCGGGCGGCCGGCGGTATCCGGCCGCGCCCACTGCACCAGAAGCGCCAGCACCGCGACCGCCGTGACGGCTGCCGCCACCGCCGAGATCCGGCGGCGAACCGGCAGCCGTCCCCAGCGGTCGAGGGCTTGCCATCGCATTCAGGTCCTCCAGGTCACGGGCGTCGTCGGCCGCTCGATGCTACGCGACCCGGCCCGAGCGTCCGCTGTCCAAGGACCCGAAAGTGCTGCTCAGCTCTACTGCACCCCGAGGATGTCCACGATGAAGCGCAGCGGCCCGCCGGGGCGGTCCGCGCCGGGGTTTTCGCCGTAGGCGAGGTCCGCCGGGATGTCGAGCTGCACCCGGCTGCCGACCTTGGCGCCCACCAGACCCTGGTCCCAACCGGGAATGACCTGACCGGCGCCGAGCGGGACCTGGAGTGGCTCGGACCGCTTCCACGATGAGTCGAACTCCGCGCCGGTCTTGTAGGAGACGCCCACGTAGTTCACCGTGATCGTCTGGCCGGCCCGGGCGGCCGGGCCCTTGCCCTCGATCAGGGTCGTCGCGGTCAGCTTGGTCAGCTCGCCGGTGCCCGCGGTGGTGGTGGGCTTCTTGCCCAGTGCCGGGTCCGCGCCTTCCGGTAGCGGCGGGAAGGCTTCCCTGGTCGGCGCGTCGGTGGCGGCGCTCGCGGTCGACCGGGCGCTCGTGTCGCTCGCCTTGTCACCGCCGTTGTCACCGCCCCTGTCGCCGAACAGGACGGCGGCGCCGATGATCACGACCACGGCGACGAGCGCGGACAGTGCGCCGAAGATGGCCTGCCGGCGCCGCCTGGCCTCCGCGGCCCGGAGAGCGGCGGCCTTCGCGGCGGCCCGCTTCTCCGCCTTGGTCCTGGACGGGCTCGCCGACGCGTCACGCTGGCGGCTGTCGACCTGATCGCTCACTTGACGTGCACTCCCCTACTGCGGCGGCGTGGACCGGTGGGCGCCTGCGCCGGCCCGCGAGGCGTGGCCGGCGGGAGCGCCCCGCACACCGTACCCGGGTCGGCGCCGGTGACGGTCCAGAGACCAGCGGTTCAGGGATTTGACGGTTCAGGGATTTGACGGTTCGGGACTGGTGGCAGTCGGTTTGGGCTGCGTCGGCTTCGGCTTCGGCTGCTTGGTCGGCGTCGGCTTGGTGGTACCGCCCTGACTACGCCGCGTGGAGGTGGGCGTCGGGGCACCACCGGGAGTGCCGCCGCCGGCCCCAGTACCGCCGGCCCCAGTACCGCCGTCCGTGGTCGCGGCGGCGGGCATCGTTCCCCCACCGGCCGGAGCGCCGCCCGCCGCGGCCGAGCCGTCCGCGACCGGGGCGGGGTCCTCGGGGGAGTCGCCGGCGAGCCGGCTGGGACCCGGCTGCGGTCCGCCGGTCTGGACGCCGCCGGACGCACCGACCACCACGTACGAGCAGGCCAGGCCGCCCAGCGTGAACCCGGTCGGCAGCGGGTTCGCCGTGCGGTACTCGGCGAAAAAACCGGCCGTCGTCGACGCGCGGGGCGCGAGCGGGGCACCGCCGGCGAGGTTGCGGGCGGTCACGACGCCGGCCGCGGACTGCGTCCATTCGCCCGCGGAGCTGCCCCGAAGCGCCTGGTCACCGGCGAACGTGAACTGCAGGGCGGCGGCCTCCGGCACCGGCCGGGTGCTGTTGTTGGTGACCGTAACCTCGACGTCGAACCGGCCGGCGGTGTCGCTGCGCGTCACGTAACGCACGGCGCATGGTGCCGGGATGACGCCACCGGCCGGCCCGGACGGCCCGGTCGCCACCTGACCGGTCCGGCTGCGCGGCTCGGCGCAGGTCGTCACGGCCAGACCGGCCGCCACAAGACCGACGGCCACGCCGCCAAGCTGGACCGCGCGCCGCCGCCTACCGCGACCGGGCGACCGGTCCACCACCGAGTTGGCCAGCAGTGCCGTCGCGGCCTCCGGATCCGGCGGAGCGGGCGTCCGCCGCCACGGGCCACGCCGGTGTCCGACCGACGGCTCCGCCTGGACCAGCGGCGCGGCGACCAGGTCCTCCTCGAAGCGATCGGCCGGCAGCGGCACGGCGACGCCGGCCGCGGCCGCGAGCCGGGCGGCGATCTCGCGGCTGCTGGGCCGGTCAGCCGGGTCCTTGGCCAGGCACCGCGCGCACAGCTCGCCGACGCCCTCGGGCAGCCCGTGAACCGCCGGCATCGGCTTCGGCTGCGCGTACACGTGGGCTTTGATCATCTGGGTGGTGCTCTCCGCGGGCCAGGGCAGGCGCCCGGACAGTGCCCGGTAGAGCAGCACACCGAGGGCGTACACGTCCGTGGCGGGCCGGACCGGTCCGCCGGCGAGCCGCTCGGGCGCGACGTAGGCGGGGGTGCCGAGCAGGGTGCCGTTCGGACCCAGCTCGCCGGTGGCACCCGCGACGGCGGCGAGTCCGAAGTCGACGACCTTCGCCCCGGCCGGCGTGAGCAGGACGTTGGCCGGCTTGACGTCGCGGTGGACGAGCCCGCGCGCGTGCGCGGCCGCGAGGGCCGCGGCGATCTCCGCACCGATGCGCAGCGCCGTCCGCCACGGCAGCGGCCCGTGGGCCAGCCGCTGCTCGAGGGTGGGTCCGGAGACGAGCTCCATCACGACGTAGGGAAGGGCCGCGCCCTCGTGGTTGGTGGACTCGCCGTAGTCGTACACGCCGGTCACATGGGGATGCGACAACGACGCCACGGCCTGCGCCTCGGCCCGGATCATCGCTCGGGACTCGCGGTCGGCGATCAGCTCGGGCGCGAGAACCTTGACAGCCACGCTCCGGCCGAGGACGTCGTCGTGGGCGCGCCACACGACAGACATTCCGCCCGTTCCGAGGCGCTCCTCCAGACGGTACCGCCCGCCGAGGACCTGGGCTGCCTCCACACCGCTCTCGTGCCCGCATCGAACGCGGCCTAACCATCTCGTTGCGGATGAGCTAATCCCTGCCGCGGAGCTAATCCCTGCCGCGGAGCTAGTCCCTGCCGCGCTGCGCCCGGTAGCGCGCGATCAACCGGTCGGTGGAGGGGTCCTGACCCGACCCGGGCCGCGCCGGGCCGCTGAGCATCGGCGCGAGCTGGTTGGCCATGACCTTGCCCAGCTCGACGCCCCACTGGTCGAACGAGTCCAGGCCCCAGACGACGCCCTCAGCGAAAGTGATGTGCTCGTAGAGGGCGACCAGCTGGCCCAGGGTGGCGGGCGTGAGCTTCGGGCCGAGGATCGTCGTCGTCGGATGGTTTCCCGGCATGACCTTGTGCGCGACCACGTCCGCGCGCACGCCTTCGGCCTCGACCTCCTCGCGGGTGCGACCGAAGGCCAGCGCGGCCGTCTGGGCGAAGAAGTTGGACATGAAGAGGTCGTGCATCGCTTCGATGTCGTGGTTGGGCTGGCTGAACCCGATGAAGTCCGCCGGGATCAACTTCGTGCCCTGGTGGATGAGCTGGTAGAAGGCGTGCTGGCCGTTGGTGCCCGGCTCGCCCCAGAAGATCTCGCCGGTCTGGTACCCGATCGGCGTGCCATCGGCGCGCACCGACTTACCGTTGCTCTCCATCGTGAGCTGTTGCAGGTACGCCGGGAACCGGTGCAGGTACTGCGAGTACGGCAGCACGGCGTGGGTCTGGGCGCCGAGAAAGTTGTTGTACCAGACATTGAGCAGGCCCAGCAGGGCCGGCACGTTGCGCTCGACCGGCGCGGTGCGGAAGTGCTCGTCGACGGCGTGGAAGCCGGCCAGCATCTCCGCGAAGCGCTCCGGTCCGATGGCGAGCATCAGCGACAGGCCGACCGCCGAGTCGTACGAGTACCGCCCGCCGACCCAGTCCCAGAAGCCGAACATGTTCGCGGGATCGATGCCGAAGTCGCGCACCCGCTGCTCGCTGGTGCTGACCGCGACGAAGTGCTTGGCGACGGCCGACTCGTCCCCGCCGAACCCGGCCACCAGCCAGCGCCGCGCCTCCGTGGCGTTGGTCAGCGTCTCCAGCGTGGAGAACGTCTTGGACACCACGACGAACAGGGTTGTGTCCGGGTCGAGGTCGTGGGTCTTGTCGTAGATGTCGGTGGGGTCGATGTTGGACACGAACCGGCAGGTGATGTCGGTGTCCCGGTAGGCCTTGAGCGCCTCGTAGGCCATCATCGGCCCGAGGTCGGACCCGCCGATGCCGATGTTGACCACGGTGCTGATCGGCTCGCCGGTGTGGCCGCGCCACTCCCGGGAGCGGATCCGTCCGGCGAAGGCGGCCATCCGGTCGAGCACCGCGCGGACGTCCGCCACGACGTCCTGCCCGTCAACCACGAGGCTCGCGTCGCGCGGCAGGCGCAGCGCGGTGTGCAGGACGGGCCGGTCCTCGCTGGTGTTGATGCGCTCTCCGGCGAACATGGCGGCCGTGCGCTCCGGCAGGCCGACCCGTTGAGCCAGCGCGGTGAGCAGCCCCACAGTCTCGTCCGTGATCAGGTTCTTGCTGTAGTCGACGTGCAGGTCGGCCACCTCGGCGGCCAGTCGCTCCCCGCGTTCGGGATCGGCCGCGAACAGCTCCCGCAGGTGGGTGGCCCGGATCTTCTCCGCGTGCGCGGCCAGCGCCTGCCATTCCGGGGTGGTCGTGACGTCGGTGCTCATCGGCTGCTCCCGCCCTGACGGTGGCTGTCCGCCCCAAATTACCTTGGGGCCGACGCCGGGGAAGGGTGCGGTCCGGCGACCGCACCCTTTCCCGCCACGGGCTCAGATGGTCAGCAGCTCAGGTTGCCGCCCGGGGTGGTGCCCAGGATCTGGACGAACCGCTGGTAGCTGTCGACCCGGCTCTGCACCTGCGCCGGGTTCCTGCCGTTGCACTCCAGGCTGCCGTTGATGCTGCGGATCGTCTCACCGAAGCCGGCGCCGTTGACCATCGCGTTGTGCGGGGTCATCGTGCCCGGGCCGCTCTGCGTGTTCCAGTACCAGAGGCCGGTCTTCCAGGCCACCGCCGGATCGGTCTGCACCAGGTTGGGGTTGTTGAGCAGGTTGATGCCGAGGGCGTCGCCGGCCGCCATGTAGTTGAAGTTCCAGCTCAACTGGATCGGACCACGGCCGTAGTACGCCGCCTGGCCGGCCGGGCACCCGTACGGCTGGCTGGCGTCGCAGTAGTGCGGGTAGTTGGCGGTGTTCTGCTCCACGATGTGCACAAGGCCACCGGTCTCGTGGTTGACGTTGGCCAGGAAGGCCGCCGCCTCCTGCTTCTTGACCGTGTCGTTGCCGGTCTTGGCGAAGCCGGTGTAGGCGCTCAGCGCCGCCGTCAGGCCGGCGTAGGTGTAGAACTGGTTCCGGCTCGGGAACATTTGGTTGAACTGGGCCTCGCTCACCACGAAGCCGCCGGGGGTGCCGCCCCCGGGCGGCGGCGGAGGCGGGTTGCCGCCGCCGCAGCTGTACGGCTCCCAGAACCACGTGCTGATGGTCGGGTCGTAGCCGGGGTTCTCGTGCGTGGCCCGGTAGAGCTTGCCGTTGGTGTACGTGACGATGTCGCCGACGGTGTACGACCTGCCCGCGGCCCAGGCCGGGTAGCTGCAGCCGCCGGAGTTGGGCGGCGGCGGTGCGCCACCTCCGCCGCAGGTGCCCTGGTCGGCCCAGACACCGGAGGCGCCACCCGGGGTCTCGTTCTGCGTCCACCACTTCGCCGACCAGTTGTGCCCGCTGTAGGAGACGACCGCGCCGCCCGTGTACACCGCCGTGGCGCTCCACGCGGTCCCGCAGCTTGCGGCGGACGCAAAGGATCTCGGCAGGACGATCGCCAGCGCGCCCACCACCGCGACCGCGGCCAGAGATGCCATCATGCGCAGTCTCGACACTTGATCACTCCTTCGTACGGCCGCGGCCGGGTTTCTCGACCGCTGACCCTGGGGGACTCACGGCACTCAACCCGATCGGCACAGACCGGGCAAGACATCGACAGTTAGTTCTCTATTAAGTTTCCTAACTGATGTGTGCCAACGTCGGCAGCTTGCACGAACGCGCAAGAACGCGCCGGCAGTTGCCGCCGTGGCGGGGCCGCATCACCGCGCCGGGCCAACTTCACCGCACGACGCCGCATCACCGCGCCGGGCCGACTTCACCGACCGAGGCCGCATTTCCGCACGACGCATTTCCGCACGACGCCGCATCACCGCACGACGACCCGGACGGCCCGCGGACCAACCGGGGTAGCGAGACCGCGAACGCGCACAGGAGGGCGGCGACCAGCAGGACTCCGCCGAGCCCCCAGGCCGCGTAGAGCCCGAGCGCCGCGACCTCGGCACCCAGCCCCGCCACCGAGGTGACCGTGGCCCGCGCCGGGCCGTCGATCCGTTCCTGGAGCCGGGCCTCCAGGACGACCAGGACCAGCCGGTACAGCCCGTAGAACAGGGCCACCGCCACGAGTCCGACCGGGAACGGCGACAGACCCGCGGCGCCGAGGGCCACAGCCGCCGACCCGAGCGCGAGAGCGAGAGCCCACGGACGTAACCGGCCCGCCGCCCCGCCGAGCGCGGCACCCGCCGCTCCCACCACCGGGATGCCCAGAATGGCCATCGGGTTCAGCGCGGTCGGCACGCCCCAGCGGTGGGCCATCAGCGGGAAGTACTCCTCGATGGCGTCGACGGCGGCCAGCAGCGCCACCGCGAGGACCGCGGCACGGACGGCCGGCCGGGCGGCGGCCTCCACGAGCCCGGCTCGCAGCGTGGCAAGGTAGTCGCCCGGCGCCGCCGCATCCTGGCCTGGTGGCTCGGGCAGGCGTGATGGCTCGGGCAGGCGCGGTGGCTCGGGCAAACGGCCGGCCAGCAACGCCGCGGCGAGGCAGCACCCGGCGCTGACCCAGCCGACCAGGTCGTAGCCGCCGACCGAGTAGAGCACGGTCGCCGCCAGCGCGGTCGGAAGCTGGGCGAGTAGCTGGACCGCCGTGACGCGTCCGAGTACCCGTGGAAAGTGCTCTTCGGCGCCCACGGCGGCGAGCCCGTCATAGAGCAATGCCTCCAGCGTCCCCGACACCAGCGCGCCGCCCAGTCCCCAGAGCACGAAACCGGCCGCAAACGCGGGGAAGCCGGGCAGCGTGATCCACAGGACGTAACCGGCGGCCTGGAGCACACCGGCGGCCATCAGCGCACCACGCCGGGAGAAGCGGTCGGCCAGGGCGCCGAAGGGCACCTCGGCGAGGATGCCGACTATCGACCAGATCGCGAACAGCGCGGAGATCTCCGCGTCCGACAGACCCGTCTGCGAGAACAGCAGAGAGTAGAGCGGATAGAGCGGCACGAGGTCCGCCAGGAACGCCCAGGCGATGAACCGCCGGGCGAGCGATCGGACGGCAGGAGGGTCCGGGCGTCAACCAAAGCGCATGGCGCGACGGTAACCGGGGGCGGGCAGCCTGTCGAACCCAATAACGTCACGCAGGTAGCCCGGTCGCACCACGATGTCCTCTCCACGGGTCCTCGGTCGACGAGTTGGCAGACAGGCACGTTGGCCGAGGTCGAGCGAGACTGACGATGCGGTTCATGCTGCTGTTCAAAGGTGACCCCTCCGCCGAGACTCCCCCGCCCGCCGACCGCGTCGCCGAGGTCGTCGCCGCTATGCGCGAATACGGCGAGGATCCGGCCCGGGCCGGGGACCGCTCCGGACAACTCGCGCGCTCACCGGACAGTGGCCGATCTTGCTGTGGGGTGGGAAGATCACCGCGACTGACACAGCAGATACCTATCACGGCCTCGGATAGGTATCTCACGTATCAGTCGCGGTGATCTTCGGCGGGTTCCGGCCGGTCCGGCTCCTGTTGAGGCCTCGAGCACGAGGAGTACCGGCTGCGGCTGGAGGCCGACGCCGCTTGCGTAGACGTTGGTCGATCTAGTCCCGTCTGACCCCCGATTTTCGCGTTGTCTAGGCCATCGTCGAAACAAGGGCCATCGTCGAAACAAGGGCCATCGTCGAGTGGGCCCGGCTCGCTGCCGAGGTGCTGTACCCCAGCCTGGTGGAGCCGATCCAGATGCGGTCCTGCTCCTGGATGAGGAATGGGGTTCACTGACTGCGGCTCGACCACTGCGGCTCGACAGAAGGAGGTGTGACGATGGTGGGCGTGACGGATGACGGAGCGCGGGCGCTGCTGCCCGCAGCGGCGGAGGAGTTCGGCCGGCGGGTGCACGCGGTGCCCGCAGACGCATGGGCCCGGGGTACGCCCGACGAGGACTGGAGCGTGCGTGACCTCGTCGGCCACCTGGTGGCCGAGCACCTGTGGGTGCCGCCGCTGCTCGCCGGGGAAACGGTGGCGGAGGTCGGTGACCGGTTCGACGGGGACGTGGTCGGCGACGACCCGGTCGGGGCGTGGGACAGAGCCATCGCGGCGTCCCTGAACAGCTGGGCGCAGACGGCCGACGATCAGGTGGTCGACCTGTCGGCCGGTCCCACGCCGGCCCGGGAGTACGCCGAGCAGATGCTTCTCGACCTGGTCGTCCACGCCTGGGACCTGGCCCGCGGTGCCGGCGTGGACGAGCGCCTCGACCCGGGGCTGGTCGCCCACGTCCGCGCCTACGTCGAGCCGGTCGCGGACGCCTGGCGTAAACCGGGCATCTTCGGTGCCCGGGTCGAGGTCGACTCCGACGATCCGCAGGACCAGCTACTGGGCCTGCTGGGCCGCCGGCCATAGACTCGCCGCGCGGTAGACCTCAGCGGGCCGTAAACCTCACCGGGCCGTAAACCTCAGCGGGCCAGCGCCTCGGCGGCAAACGCCCGGGTCCGCTCGGCCCGCTGGACCCGCAACCACACGCCGAAGCCCCATAGGACGAACGCGCCGTACACGGCGTAGAGCACCGCCGAGGGGTAGAACCGGAAGTAGATCAGCTCGGGCACGCCCACGAGGTCGACCGCGATCCAGCACAGCCAGAAGTCGATCCAGCCACGCGCCATCGCCACCGTGGCGAGCACCGAGCCGACGAAGATCCAGGCGTCGGCGAGGTAGTACCACCACGGCGCCGGGAAGCCGGTGCCGATGAGCCGGAACGCCAGGAAGCACACGGCGACCGAGGAGCCGGCGATGAGAAGGTACGCGGCCCGCTCGCGGGCGCTCGCCCAGCGCGGGCTGACAGCCGGCCCGCCCGAGCTTCGGCTGTTGCGCGCCCAGCGCCACCACCCGTACCCGCTCGCGGCGATGAAGAACACCTGCCGGCCGGCCTGGCCCCACAGCGTGGCGCCCTGCGGATTGGTGAAGGCCACCCCGACGAACACGGTGAACAGCAGCATGTTGCCGACGATGCCGACCGGCCACGCCCACACCCGCCGGCGCATGCCACCGATCGCGGAGGCGAACCCGAAGGCGTTCCCCACGATCTCGCGCCACAGGATCGGATGCCCACCGATCGTCACATGCGTGTCGAACAACCACTCCAGCATCGGCACCCCCGGAATCGTCGCCACCAGTCTGCGCCGGCCCGCTGGATGGGACCATTGCCGTCAGTCGATTGCGACGGACGCCACCGCCAGGGCCATCGCCATCACCGACAACTGCGGGTTCACGGTCGGGCAGCTCGGCAACAGTGAGGCGTCCGCGACGTAGACCCCGCTCACCCCGCGCAGGCGGCCGGTCGCGTCGACCGGCGCGCGGGCGGCGTCCCCGCCCATGCGGACCGTACCGGTCGGGTGGAAGGCCGCCAGGTGCAGCTCACTCGGCCGGGCGAGGGCGACGGCCGCGGACAGCTCGGCGACCGACCCGGCGTACGGACGCGCCGCCAGCCCGGTCAACACCTGCTCAGCGCCGGCGGCGAAGAGGACGCGGCCCATCGCCACGATGGCGCGGCGCAGCCGGTCGGCGTCGCGGGGCGCGAGCCGGTAGTGCACCAGCCCGTCGCCGACCCGGCCGGACGGGGCGTCGGCAACCATCGCGCCGAGCGTGGCCAGCCGGTCCGCCCGGTCGAGCTGCGCGCGCAGCACCCGGCCCACTCCCGGCGGGACGAACGACACCAGTCCCGGTGGGCCAGCGGTCGCCTCGATGAGGATTCCGTCGGAGTGCAGCTCCTCCACGCCGACGCTCTGCAGCACGGCCGGGCCGGCGGTGACCGGCTCGGCGAACCGGCCGGCCACGCTGACCGCCGGATGCAGCGCGAGCCCCCGGCCCGTACGCGGATGCCGGCCCAGTCCGGAGCGGCGCAGCAGCCGCGGGGTCTCGACCGCCCCGGCGGCGACCACCACCAGCGGGGCGAGGATCTCCTTGCCGCCCATCGCGACGCCGGCCATCGCGACGCCGGCCATCGCGACGCCGGCCATCGCGACGCCGGCCGCGCGGCCCCGGTCGACGAGTACCCGATCGACGCGGGCCGAGGTGAGGATGACCGCGCCGGCCGCGCACGCCTGCGGCAGAGCGTTGAGGTGTACGCCGTTCTTGGCGTTGCGCGGGCAGCCGACCACGCACTGGCAGCTGCCGGCGCAACCGGGAGCGTTGCGGCGAAGTGGTGCGGCGCGCCAGCCGAGCCGGCCGGCGCCGGCCAACGCGAGCATGCCGTTGCGACCGAGGACATCCATCGGCTGGGGCGCCACCGCGAGGGTACGTTCGACCTCGTCGAGCAGGGTCGCGAAGTGGGCCGGGTCGGCGAGCGGGAGCCCGTGCTCGTCGCGCCAGCGGCGCAGCACCGCGTCCGGCGTCCGGTAGCAGGTGCCCGAGTTGACCAGGGTGGTGCCCCCGACCCCGCGCCCCTGCGGCAGGAGCACGGGCGGGCTGCCTACGGCGAACGTGGCGCCGCCGCCCCGGTACAGCTCGACGAAGCGCTCCGCCGGCGCCCGGTCCCGGAAGTCCTCGACGCCGAACCGGCGCCCCTCCTCGACCACGATGACCCGGGCACCGGCCCGCGCCAGTTCCCGGGCGGCCATGGCGCCACCGGCACCGGAACCGACGACGACGGCGTCCGCGGTGGCTCGGGCCGGCCACTCGGTCAGTGGTACGCACGTCAGCGGCGCATCGGGGCGCGCAGTTGGCGGGGCGGTAGCCGGCGGAGTGGCGGTCGGCGGAGTAGCGGCCGGCGGGGTGGTGGCGGCGGCCAGAAGCAGGGGCATCTTCAGCAGGTCGACCAGGTGCCGCCCGGGGCCGCGTGCGGTGAGCACGGCGCACAGCGCGTCCCGCCGCTCGGCATCCAGGTCGATCAGATGCTGACCGGTCAGTCCGCGAGCCAACCCGTCGACCGCGAGCGCGCCGGCGTGCAGCCCGGCCCGCACCGGTTGCGGAAACGCCTGTGCCAGGTCCATCAGGCGCCGCGCGACCCGGCGGGCCTCCACAGTGTCCACCCCGAGCAGGGCCGCCGCCGCGCCGGCCAGCGCCGGTTCACTCACCCTCGCCCACCTCGGCGTGCGCGGTGCCGGCCAGGTGCCAGCGCCGCTGGACGGCCCAGCCGCCCGGCGCGCGCCGGCCCAGCACGATGGTGGCGTCGGCGCGTTCGGTGTTGTGGCACACCGCCGTGCGCCCGTCCGGCCCGGTGTAGTCGACGGCGACCGTCGCCTCCGGTGGCTGGGTCACGTCGATGGCGAGTCGCCAGTCGCCGAACGTGCCGCGCACGACCCACCGAGGCAGGTCGATGTCGGCCCGCAGCTGCCGGGCGCGCCACAGGGGGTCGCCGGGCGGAAGGTCGACGCCGCCGATCCGGAGCCGCACCATCGGCAGTGCCCGCAGCCGGGACAGGCCGGGCCGGTGGGACACGGCCGCGATGACCTCGCACACGTCCCCGTCGCCCAGGTCCGCGTGCAGCCAGGCCCAGCGGCGGGCGTTGCCCTGCCCGTAGATGTGCGCCACTCCCCCGAACGCGTTCGCGACGTCCATGCTGGACCGTCCTATCCGGACGGTGCCGGACAGGCGCGCGGCCGGCAGCGGCACGATCTGCGCCGCCGGCAACACCTCGCGGTGCCACGCCCACCGCGGGAACGTGAACAGCGGCGGGCCACCATCAGCCACGTCGAGGTCCCACGAGACATCGCCGGCGCTGCCCCACAGGCGACCCGCCGACACGCCGACCGGACCCGCTTCGAACGCGACCGGGGCTTCCGGCATGCTCCACGGGTACGGGCCGAAGCGGTTGAGCTGCGCTGGGCCGTCCGGCGGGAACACTGCCGCCCAGCCGTGCGCGTACGCCGGCGCGCCGTCGCTCGGCGCGACCAGTTCGTGGTGCAGCCACAGCCCGGTGCGGGTGGCCGGGTCGGTCACCGTCGCGTACCAGACCTCCAGCCGGCCGCGCTGCCCGCGCCACCGCGACCGCAGCAGGTCGTCCGGCCGATCGGGCCCGGGCCGGTGGTACCGGAGGCTTGCGAGCAGCCGCGGCAGTTCGCGGCCGACGTCGAAGCGCAGCCGGGCCTCGCCAACGACCGCGCCGGCCGCGTCGAGGACCGTCGCCGGCAGCCGCGTCATGGACCGGAACGGACGGTCCAACCGGATGGACTTCCAGCCGTCCAGGCGCAGTCGCCGGCCGTCGACCGCGACGAACTCCACCTCGTATCGGATCCGGCGGGCGCGGACCGGGGCGATGCGCATGGTCCCGGCCGCTCGCGGGTCGTCGGCCCAACCGGGCACCGACACGCTCCCCCGGACGGTCGCCGTGATATCGGCCAGCGGATGCACCAGACCCGGCGCGTCGACCGCGAGCGCGAGCCGGATCGGCCGGTCGGCGGCCTCACCGGCCAGCTGTAGCGTGCCCGTCATGACCTCGCGGAACGTCGTCGTCACGGCTGGTCCTTCCCGAGCATGAGCTGTTCGGTACGCGCGTAGTAGTCCTCGGCGGCGGCCTGCGCGGTCGCGCCGTCACCGGCATGGACGGCCTCCACCAGGGCGGTGAGCCGATCCGCCGCGGCCGCCGGGTCGGCGAACGGCGCGGCGAACAACTGCCGCACCTCCTCGTACGCCCGCAACAGCGAGTTGACCATCAGCTCGTAAACCCGGTTGCCACACGCCGCGGCGAGGGTGCGGTGCACCTCGCACTCGGCGAGCTGCGCGGCGTCGGCGTCCGGGGCGCTCGCTACCCGCTCCCGCAGAGCCCGCAGCGCGGCCCGCTGCTCGGCGGAGGCGTGGGCGGCGGCGCGCTGTGCGATCAGCGCGCCCATTTCCCGGCGCGCCTCGAATATCTCCGGCAGCCAGTCCGATCCAGCGGACTCGACCAGGAACGGAAGCAGGTCCGGCCCGGCATGGCGCCGGTAGTCGCGCACCCGGGTGCCGACGCCGTGCCGGGTCTCCAGCAGACCGGCTTCGACCAGCCGGACCAGCGCGTGCTTGAGCGAGGTCCGGGTCACGCCGTAGCCGGCCGCCAGCTCGCGCTCCGGCGGCAGGTAGCTGCCCGGCGGATAGCGGTTGGCCAGCACGTCGGTGCGCAGCCGGATCACCAGCGCGTCGACGAGCGTGTCCCGGGGCAGGACAGAGATCGAGAGTGGATCAGCCACTGCGCCAGTCTGGCTGCGTCGACGAGGACGGTCAATACCCTCGGAGTCGAGTCAACCTGAGTTGACGACGGCCCGTGGTGTCAACTAAGGTTGACACCTGACGCATCGATCTAGGAGACGGTCGGCGACAAATACTGCGAATCCCCTCCAACTTCTCCTAATCCACGAGCGAACCACGAGCGGGACCCACGACCGAACCACGAGCGAGAGGAGGGCACGGGGCGATGGAACGCAGAAACCGGCTTGTGAGTGAGCTACTCACTCAGTACTGTAGTCGCGTGATGCCACCCGATGACCGCTCCACATGCCGGCAGCCGGGCCGCGCGCGGCCGCTGCCGCCCGACGAGCGCCGTGCGGCCCTGATCGCCGCCACCTTGCCGCTCGTCGGCGAGTACGGCACGAAGGTCACCACACGCCAGATCGCGGAGGCCGCGGGCGTCGCCGAAGGGACGATCTTCCGCGTCTTCCCGGACAAGGAAGCGCTGATCCAGGCGGCAGTCGGAGCGGCGTTGGACCCGGCCCCGCTCCTCGACGAACTGGCCGGCGTCGACATCGGGTTGCCGCTGCACGAGCGGCTGACGCAGGCGACCGTGATCCTCCAGCAGCGCCTGATCCGGGTCATCAACCTGCTGACCGCGATCGGCGTGCACGGGCCGCCGGAGGACATCGAGGAGCACCGGGCGAGGGTCAACCCGACCAACGAGCTGATCTACGCGGCGGTCGCCCGCCTCCTCGAGCCCGACTGCGACCAGTTCCGGTATCCGGTGGAGGAGGTGGCGCGGCTGCTGCGCCTGCTGACCTTCTCCGGCTCACACCCGATGATCAGCGACTGCAACCCGCTCACCGCCGAGCAGATCGTCTCTGTCGTCCTCGACGGAGTGCGCCACCGTCCCGACAACCACACCACCGAACAACGCCACACCACCGAACAACGCCACACCACCGAACAACGCGCCGTCGACCCGGGGGGTCACAGATGTTGACTCGACTACTGCGCACCTACCTACGTCCCTACCGCCGACCACTCGTCGCCGTGGTGCTGCTGCAGCTGGTCGGCACCATGGCATCGCTGTACCTGCCGAGCCTGAACGCCGACATCATCGACAAGGGAATCGCCAGGGGCGACACCGACTACATCCTTGGGACCGGCGGCTGGATGCTCCTCGTCAGCGGAGTCCAGATCGCCTGCTCGATCGCCGCGGTCTATTTCGGAGCCCGCACCGCGATGAGCTTCGGCCGAGACGTGCGCGAGGCGCTCTTCCGGCGGGTCGGGGAGTTCTCCGGCCGCGAGGTGGCCCAATTCGGCGCCCCATCGCTGATCACCCGCAACACCAACGACGTGCAGCAGGTGCAGATGCTGGTCGTGTTGACCTGCACAATGCTCGTCGCGGCGCCGATCATGTGCGTCGGCGGCGTGATCATGGCACTGCGCGAGGACCTCGGCCTGTCCTGGCTGATGCTGGTCAGCGTGCCGTTGCTGATCGTGGCCATCGGGCTGATCATCCGCAAGATGATCCCGCAGTTCCGGGAGATGCAGACCCGCATCGACACCGTGAACCGGGTGCTGCGCGAGCAGATCACCGGCATCCGCGTCGTGCGCGCGTTCGTGCGCGAACCGTACGAGGTCCGGAGGTTCGGCGAAGCCAACGCCGACCTGACGGCGACCGCGCTGCGGGCGGGCCGGCTGATGGTGATGATCTTCCCGACCGTGATGCTGGTGCTCAACGCGTCCAGCGTCGCCGTGCTGTGGTTCGGCGCGGCCCGTGTCGACGCGGGCCAGATCGAGATCGGCGCGCTGACCGCGTTTCTGAACTACCTGATGCAGATCCTCATGTCGGTGATGATGGCGACCTTCATGCTGATGATGGTCCCCCGGGCGGCGGTGTGCGCCGAGCGCATCGGCGAGGTGCTCGACACCGAGTCGTCGGTGCGCCCGTCCGCCAGCCCGGTCACCCGGGTGCACGGCCGCGGCGATCTCGAGCTACGGGACGTGCGCTTCCAGTACCCGGGCGCGGCCGCGCCGGTGCTGCGCGACATCTCGTTGCGGGCCGAGGCCGGGCGTACGACCGCCATCATCGGCAGCACGGGTGCGGGCAAGACCACGCTGCTGTCGCTGGTGCCACGGTTGTTCGACGTGACCGGCGGTGCGGTCCTCGTCGACGGCGTCGACGTGCGTGACCTGGACCCGGACCTGCTGTGGAGCCGCATCGGGCTTGTCCCGCAGAAGCCCTACCTGTTCTCCGGCACGGTGGCCAGCAATCTACGCTACGGCAACCCGGACGCCACGGACGAGGAGCTGTGGGAGTGTCTGGAGATCGCGCAGGCGCGCGCCTTCGTCGAGGACATGCCGGGCGGGCTCGACGCACCGATCGCGCAGGGCGGCACCAACGTCTCCGGCGGGCAGCGGCAACGGCTCGCGATCGCCCGCGCCCTGGTACGCCGGCCGGAGATCTACCTGTTCGACGACTCGTTCTCCGCGCTCGACCTGGGCACCGACGCCCGGCTGCGCGCCGCGCTGCGCCCGGTCACCGCGAACGCCGCGGTGGTCATAGTCGCCCAGCGGGTGTCCACCATCGTCGACGCCGACCAGATCATCGTGCTGGAGGACGGCGAGATCGTGGGCAGCGGGCGCCATGCCGAACTGCTCGGCAGTTGCCCGACCTATACCGAGATCGTCGAGTCCCAGCTCGCGGTGGGAGCGGCAGCATGAGCAACCCGACGAACGGCAGGACCCAGCAGGCGAGCGCGCCGCTGCCGCGGCGGCTGCCGGCCGCCGGTGCCGGCGCCCGGGGCAGCGGGCCGCCGTGGATGCGCGCCGGACTACCGGCCGAGAAGTCGATGACCTTCGGCCCGTCGGCCCGGCGGCTGATCGGCCGGCTGCGCCCGCACCGCCTGCAACTCGTGGCGATTATCGCGCTCGCCGTGGTCAGCGTGGCGTTGTCCGTCATCGGGCCGAAGATCCTCGGGAAAGCCACCGACATCATCTTCTCCGGCGTGATCGGCAAACGGCTGCCGGCCGGGGCGAGCCTCGACCAGGTCGTCGCGCAGGCGCGGGCGAGCGGAAACACGAACATGGCGGACATGCTCGCCCGCATGCACGTGGTGCCCGGCGCGGGCATCGACTTCACCCGGCTCGGCCACGTGCTGCTGTTCGCGCTGGGTCTCTACGTCGGCGCCAGCCTGCTGTCCTGGCTGCAGGGATACCTGCTCAACGGGGTCGTGCAGCGCACGATCCTCCAGCTGCGCGCCGACGTCGAGGACAAGCTCAACCGGCTGCCACTGCCCTACTTCGACAACCAGCCCCGTGGCGAACTGCTCAGCCGCGTCACCAACGACATCGACAACATCTCGCAAAGCCTGCAGCAGACGTTGAGCCAACTGCTCACGTCCCTGCTCCTGGTCGTCGGCGTACTCGTGATGATGTTCGTCGTCTCCCCGCTGCTGGCCGTTATCGCCCTGGTGGCGATCCCCCTGTCGGTAATGGTCACCAAGCAGATCGCGAAGCGCTCGCAGAAGCAGTTCATCGCGCAGTGGAAGCACACCGGCACGCTCAACGCCCAGATCGAGGAGGCGTTCACCGGACACGAGCTGGTCAAGGTGTTCGGCCGCCAGCGTGAGGTCGAAGCCAGCTTCAGCGCCAAGAACGACGAACTGTTCAAGGCGAGCTTCGCCGCCCAGTTCGTCTCGGGCATCATCATGCCGTCGATGATGTTCATCGGAAACCTCAGCTACGTGGCCGTCGCGGTGGTCGGCGGGCTGCGGGTCGCCTCGGGTGCGATGACCCTGGGCGACGTGCAGGCGTTCATCCAGTACTCCCGGCAGTTCACCCAACCGCTGACGCAGGTGGCGTCGATGGCCAACCTGCTGCAGTCCGGTGTCGCCTCCGCCGAGCGGGTGTTCGACCTGCTCGACTCTCCCGAGCAGAGCGCAGACCCGGCCGAACCGGCCCGGGTCACCGACCCGCGCGGTCGCGTGGAGTTCGAGCGGGTGTCGTTCCGGTACCAGCCCGACAAGCCGCTGATCGAGGATCTGTCGCTGGTCGCCGAGCCGGGTCACACCGTTGCCATCGTCGGGCCGACCGGCGCGGGGAAGACCACGCTGGTCAATCTGATCATGCGCTTCTACGAACTGGACGCGGGGCGTATCACCCTCGACGGGGTCGACATCACCCGGCTGCGCCGGGACGCGTTGCGCGGCGAGATCGGCATGGTCCTTCAGGACACGTGGCTGTTCGGCGGCACGATCCGGGACAACATCGCGTACGGCGATCCGGAGGCGAGCGAGCAGGAGATCCTCGCCGCGGCCAAGGCCGCCTACGTCGACCGTTTCGTGCGCAGCCTGCCGAAGGGCTACGACACGGTCATCGACGAGGAGGGCAACAACGTCAGCGCGGGTGAGAAGCAGCTGATCACGATCGCCCGGGCGTTCCTGGCCCAGCCGTCACTGCTCATCCTCGACGAGGCGACGAGTTCGGTGGACACCCGGACCGAGGTGCTCGTGCAACGGGCGATGGCGGCCCTGCGCTCGGACCGGACCAGCTTCGTCATCGCCCACCGGCTGTCCACCATCCGCGACGCACACCTCATCCTCATGATGGAGAACGGCCGGATCGTCGAGCAGGGCACGCACGACGAACTTCTCGCCGCGGAAGGCGCGTACTTCCGGCTCTACAACACACAGTTCAGCCAGGCTGTGGGGGATGTCGACACGGTCGGTGCGGCCGCCGTGTAGTCAGCTCACGCAGAGATACCCGCGTTTCACGCGGAGGCATTCGCGTTTCACGCGGTGGCCACCCGCGGCCGGGCACCAGGGCCCGGCTGCGGGTGGACCTCGCGGGCGCCGTCGAGGTCGTGCCCGCTGTCGCACCGCAGGGCCAGGTGGACCTCGGCGCCGCAGTCCCGGTGGTGCAGCTTCACCGGCGGCCCGGCCGGGTCACCGGCCCACGTGTCGCCCCAGCGCATCAGCGCGACCAGGATCGGGTAGAGATCGAGGCCCTTCCGGGTGAGCCGGTACTCGTCGCGCTGGCGCTGCCCCGGCTCCCGGTAGGGGACGCGCCGCAGGATCCCCTCGTCGACCAGGCGGGTCAGCCGTGCGCTGAGCACCTGGTACATGTCCTCGAAGCGCCGGACGCCGTTGAAGGCCTCGCGCAGGACGAGCAGCGTCCACTTCTCCCCCAGCACCTCGAGTGCCGCGGCAATTGAGCAGTTTTCGAAGCTGAAGTCCGAGACGGCAGATGGGGCCATTGTCACAGTCTAAATCTACTTGACAGACCCAGCTACCCCGGAGAAGCCTGGGTTCAGGAAATGGACTCAACCCGGGGCAGGCAACGATGCCGATCACGACCGCCGAAGACGTTCTCGTCCGCCCCGCTGTGACCGCCGACCTCGACGCGCTGAGGCGGTTCCTCATCGGGCTGTCCCCCCGCAGCGCCTACCGCCGGTTCTTCACCAGCCTCGGCCCGGTGTCGGCCCGGACCGCGTGCCGGCTGCTGCGCCGCGACCACGACCAGGAGGCGCTGCTCGCCTTCCACGGTCCCGAGGTCATCGGGCACGGGATGTACGGGCGGGTGCCCGGCCAGGAAGGCGTCGTGGAGTTGGCCGTCGTCGTCGCCGACGACTGGCAGCGGCACGGCATCGGCCCGCTGCTGGCACAGTGCCTGCTGGACGCGGCGCGCAACC
>WNGE01000193.1_pt1 | contig 76759 bp, 68 predicted proteins | sample 5400651 | NCBI WGS metagenome assembly WNGE01 (sample SAMN13153370, study PRJNA577476) | soil metagenome | isolation source: 60 cm soil or saprolite under grassland replicate 2 | place: USA:California | collected 2016-06-15 | reverse complement strand
CGGGGTGCCGGCGTGCTTCAACGAGTTGAGCGGCGAGGCGCCGGTGCCGCCGTCGTGCCCGGAGATCAGGATCACGTCGGCCTTGGTCTTGGCCACGCCGGAGGCCACCGTGCCCACGCGGACCTCGGAGACCAGCTTGACGTGGACGCGCGCGCTCGGGTTGACGTTCTTGAGGTCGTAGACGAGCTGCGCCAGGTCCTCGATCGAGTAGATGTCGTGGTGCGGGGGCGGCGAGATCAGGCCGACGCCGGGCGTGGCGTAGCGGGTCTTGGCGATCCACGGCCACACCTTGTTGCCGGGCAGCTGGCCGCCCTCGCCGGGCTTGGCGCCCTGCGCCATCTTGATCTGGATGTCGTCGGAGTGCACCAGGTACTCCGTTGTCACCCCGAACCGTCCGCTGGCCACCTGCTTGACGGCCGAACGCCGGGCCGGATCGTAGAGCCGCTGGACGTCCTCGCCACCCTCGCCGGTGTTGGACCTGCCGCCCAGGCGGTTCATCGCGATGGCCAGGTCGGTGTGCGCCTCCGCGGAGATCGAACCGTACGACATCGCGCCGGTGGCGAACCGCTTCACGATCTCGCTGACCGGCTCCACCTCGTCGATCGGCACCGGCGGGCGCTCGCCTTCCCGGAACTCGAAGAGCCCGCGCAGCGACGCGGCCTCGGCCGCCAGCCCGTCCACCTTCGCCGTGTACTGGCGGAAAACGTCGAACTGGCGGGACCGGGTCGCGTGCTGGAGCAGGAAGACGGTCTCCGGGTTGAACAGGTGTACCTCGCCCTCGCGGCGCCACTGGTACTCCCCACCCACCTCCAGGCGCCGGTGCGAGCGCTCGGCCGGGTTGGCCGGGTAGGCCTTGGCGTGCCGCGCGCCCACCTCGGCGGCGATCTCCTCCAGGCCGACCCCGCCGATCTTGCTGCTGGTGCCCGTGAAGTACCGCTCGACCAGGTCGGGCGCGAGGCCGACCGCTTCGAAGACCTGGGCGCCGCAGTACGACGAGACCGTCGAGATGCCCATCTTCGACATGATCTTCAAGACGCCCTTGCCGAGGCTCTTGACGTAGTTCTTGATCGCCTTCTCCGGACTGATGCCCGGCAGCGCCCCGGTGGCGATCAGGTCCTCGACGCTCTCGAATGCCAGATACGGGTTGACCGCGGCCGCCCCGTACCCGATGAGCACGGCGACGTGGTGCACCTCGCGGCAGTCGCCGGACTCGACCAGCAGCGCCACCAGGGTGCGGGTCTGCTCGCGTACCAGATGCTGGTGGACCGCGGCGGTGAGCAGCAGCGACGGGATCGGCGCGAGGTCGACGTTGGAGTCGCGGTCACTGAGGACCAGCACCCGCACGCCGTCCTCGATCGCCTCGGAGACGCCCCGCATGATCTCGACCAGGCGCGCCTTGAGGCCGGCGGCGCCGTCGCGGACCGGGTAGAGCCCGGAGACCCGCACCGCCTTGAAGCCCGGCATGTCCCCGTCGTCGTCGACCGACAGGATCTTGGCCAGCTCGTCGTTGTCGAGCACCGGGTAGGGCAGCACGATCTGCCGGCAGCTCGCCGGCGTCGGGTCCAGCAGGTTGCCCTCCGGGCCGATCGTCGAGCTCACGCTGGTCACCAACTCCTCGCGGATCGCGTCCAGCGGGGGGTTGGTGACCTGCGCGAAGAGCTGGGTGAAGTAGTCGTAGAGCAGCCGGGGCCGCTGCGACAGCGGGGCCACCGGGGTGTCGGTGCCCATCGAGCCGAGCGGCTCGGCGCCCACGCGGGCCATCGGGCCCACGAGGATCTTGAGCTCCTCCTCGGTGTACCCGAAGGTCTGCTGCCGGCGCTGCACCGAGTCATGGGTGTAGACGACGTGCTCGCGCGGGGGGAGGTCCGAAAGCTGCATCAGCCCGGCGTGCAGCCAGTTGTCGTAAGGCTCCTGCGCGGCCAGCTCGGCCTTGATCTCGTCGTCTTCGATGATGCGACCGGCGGCGGTATCGACCAGGAACATGCGGCCCGGCTGCAGCCGGCCCTTGGCCACCACGGTGGCCGGGTCGAGGTCGAGCACGCCCGCCTCGCTGGCCAGCACCACCAGGCCGTCGGCCGTGTGCCACCAGCGCCCCGGCCGCAGGCCGTTGCGGTCGAGCACGGCGCCGATAACGGTGCCGTCGGTGAACGCGACCGCAGCCGGCCCGTCCCACGGCTCCATCAGGCACGCGTGGAACTGGTAGAAGGCGCGCCGCGCCGGGTCCATCGTGGTGTCGTTCTCCCACGCCTCGGGGATCATCATGAGCACCGAGTGCGGCAGGCTGCGCCCGGCCAGATGCAGCAGCTCGAGGACCTCGTCGAAGTTGGCCGAGTCGGACGCACCCGGCGTGCAGACCGGGAACAGCCGGCGGATGTTGCCCGGGATGTCCTTGCTGGCCAGCAGCGCCTCGCGGGCGGCTACCCAGTTGCGGTTGCCGCGAATGGTGTTGATCTCGCCGTTGTGCGCGATTATCCGGTACGGGTGGGCCAGCGGCCACGACGGGAACGTGTTGGTGGAGAAGCGGCTGTGCACGAGCGCGATGGCGCTGTCCATCCGCGGGTCGAGCAGCTCCGGGAAGAACACCGGCAGCTGGTCGGGGGCGAGCATGCCCTTCCATGTCATGGTGCGGCTGGACAGCGACGGAAAGTGCACGTCGATGCCGCGCTCGCGGGTCTCGCGCTCGGTCTGCTTGCGTACGCAGAAGGCGACCCGGTCCAACTCGATGCCGCTGAGCTGCGCGCCGGCCCGGCCGGCGCGCTCCGCGGCCGTGTCGGTCAGCCGCTCCGCGGCCGTGTCGGTCAGCCGCTCCGCGGCCGTGTCGGTCAGCCGCTCCGCGGCCGTGTCGGTCAGCCGCTCCGCGGCGATGAACACCTGCACGATGCGTGGCATCGCGGCAACCGCGCTCGCGCCGACCTCACTCGGGTCGACCGGCACGTCCCGCCAGGCCAGCACGCGGGCGCCCTCGACCAGGGCGTACTTTTCGAAGACCGCCTTGGCACGGTCAGCGTCCCCGTCGTCGTCGGGGAGGAACGCCAGCCCGGTCGCGTAGGCACCGGCCGGCGGAAGCTCCACACCGGCCACGCCGCGACAGAATGCGTCCGGGATCTGGATCATGATGCCGGCGCCGTCGCCGGTGTTCGGTTCCGCCCCGCGGGCGCCCCGGTGATCCATCCGGCACAACGCGTCCAGCCCGCGCTCGACCACCCGGTGCGAGCGGCGGCCGGCCACGTCCGCCACGAACGCCACCCCGCACGCGTCGTGCTCGTAAGCGGGATCGTAGAGGCCCTGGGCGTGCGGCACTCTTAGCGGCGCTGTGGGGGTCTGTGGCGATGCCGATGCCATCGGGCCTCCTCACGTCGTCGGGACAGCAGAAAGGGACGACGTCGGCCCAGGTGGTCGCGTTGCAGTCTACGCGAAACCGACCCTCACACGAGAAGGGTCGAACTGATCACAGTCTTCGCCCGTCAGGGCATGGTGGTCCACCCGTCCCCTGACCATGCCCGCCCCGACATGGCCGTAAACCCCATTGTTACCCGTGCGCGCACAGCCACCCACCACGCGCCAGGTGGAGCGGGTCACAGCACGGTCAGCCAACGACGCCTGCCGACCGACATCGAGGACACGTTGCTCCCACGATCCGGGCAGCGGTCTCAGATCTTGGACGACCCTCGCGCACGGCCATAAGTTACTGCACAGTAACTACTACAACGGCGCCGCCGATGCCGCCGCTGCTCTCCGCCCCCTGCCCGTGGCGGCTGCACCCAGCCGTCCGCGCGACCCGAAGGAGGCACCCCCTCATGACCCTGCACATCGCGAACGGCACCGCCTGGTCGGACGTATTCGACCGGGCCGTCGCCGCCACCCCCGAGGCCTTCGGCCAGGGACGGCTACGCAACCTGATCGGAGGTACCTGGACCGACGCCGGTACCCCGACCCCGCTGACCACGCCGGTCGACGGCACCGTCCTCATCGACCTCGCCCGGGTGGACGCCGCCACCGCGCTGACCGCGGTGCGCAGCGCGGCCGCCGAGCACGCCGACTGGGCCCGCACCCCGCTCAGCGAGCGCAAGGACCGCGTGGTCGCCGCCCTCGACGCGCTCACCGAGCACCGCGACCTGCTCGCCCTGCTGCTCATGTGGGAGATCGGCAAGCCGTGGCGGCTCGCCTGCGCCGACGTCGACCGCGCCCTCGACGGCGCGCGCTGGTACGTGGGTGAGATCGACCGCCAGCTCGCGGGCCGCCAACCGCTGCCCGGGCCGGTCAGCAACATCGCCTCCTGGAACTACCCGATGAGCGTGCTGGTGCACGCCGAGCTCGTCCAGTTGCTCGCCGGCAACGCCGTCGTGGCGAAGACCCCGTCGCAGGGCGGCGCCGTCTGCCTCACGGTGGCGCACGCGCTCATGGACCGCGCCGGGCTGCCCGCGACCCTGCTGTCGGGCAGCGGCGAGGAACTGTCCGAAGTCCTCGTACGCGCGCCCGAGATCGGCACGGTCGCCTTCGTCGGTGGCCGGTCCAACGGCGGCAAGGTCGCCGCGGCCCTGCTCGATACGGACAAGCGCCACATGATCGAGCAGGAAGGGCTCAACGCCTGGGGCATCTGGGAGTTCTCCCAGTGGGACCTGCTCGCCGGGCACCTCAAGAAAGGCTTCGAGTACGCGAAGCAGCGCTGCACCGCGTACCCCCGGTTCGTGGTGCAGCGCGACCTGGTCGACAAGTTCCTCGACATGTACCTGCCGGTCGTGCGGTCCGTGCGGTTCGGCCATCCGCTTTCCGTGGCCGACCCGGCCGATCCGCTGCCCGACCTGGACTTCGGCCCGCTGATCAGCGCCGCGAAGGCCGAGGAGCTGCGGCGCAAGGTCGACGAGGCGATCCGCCACGGCGCGGTGCCGATGTACCGCGGCGCGCTGGATGGTGCGCCGTTCCTGCCCGGCCAGGACACCAGCGCGTACGTCGCGCCGACCGTCCTGCTGGCACCGCCCGGCCGCTCGCGGCTGATGCACGCCGAGCCCTTCGGGCCGGTGGACACGATCATCGTCGTCGACACCCAGGACGAGCTGCTGTCGGCGATGAACGCCTCCAACGGCGCCCTGGTGGCGAGCCTGGCCTGCGACGACGAGGACCTGGCGGCGAAGCTCGCGGCAGATCTGCAGGCGTTCAAGGTGGGCATCAACAGGCCCCGCTCCCGCGGGGACCGCGAAGAGCCGTTCGGCGGGCGCGGGGCGTCGTGGAAGGGCTGCTTCGTCGGCGGCGACCTGCTGGTGCAGGCGGTGACGTCCGGCGAGCCGGACGAGCGGCTGTTCGGCAACTTCCCCGACTACAACAGCTATCCGCAGACCTGATCCCCGGTCCGCCGGCCCCGGCGCTTGCGGCTGCCGGGGAGCGGCGCACCGGTGCCGGCGGGCCCGACCCGGCCGCCCTCCGGGGGCGGCATTCCCTCGCATGCGTGCTCTGCTCTGCCCGTCCAGTCGGAACCGCGACAGGAACGCGGGACAGGGACACCGGGCACGGTCCGCGACGCGTACCCTCCTGCCGTGGCATTCGTGCGACGCGCCTCCGTGGTCGGTCAACCGCCCGCCCAGCGCACCGGTCAGGTCGTCGCCGCGGCGATGAGCCACACGCCCGCGCCCGCGCAGGCACACCCGAGCGCAGCCGTGCAGGCACCCCCAAGCCCAGCCGGGCACGAACCCGCCCGCGCCGCGGAGCACGAAACCGACTCCCGGGCCAGCACCGTGAGCCTGGGCGGCGACGGCGCGACGAGCGTGGCCGCCGTCACCACGGGCGACCCCGCACCGGGAGGCGCGGCGCAGACGGCCGGCGCGGCGCCCACGGCGGCCGCGACACCCACACTGCCGGCCAGCCCGGTCGCCATCCTCAGCGGCTTCGCGCTGGTCGCCGTGGGCGCCTTCGTCGCGTACCAACTCGACCGCTGGCACCGCGTCCCCACCTTCCGGGTCGGCACCCAGATCTCCACCTTCGGGGCCCTCTTCGTCTTCGCCGCCGCGGTGGAGCGCCTGCTCGAACCGCTGTCGCAGTGGCTGCCCGGGCGGCACAGCAAGGCCGAGTACGAGCAGGCGATCGCCGACGTGGCCAACCGCCACCCGCAGACCACGCTCAAGCAGGTCGCCACGGCCAAGGCCGGGCTCGAGCGGGCCCGCGCCGACCGCACGGTCGTCACCTGGGGCCTGGCCACCGGCTTCGCCGCGGTCATCGCGGCCGCCGTTGGGGTATTCCTGCTGCGCATGCTCGCCGAGTCCCCCACCTGGGACGGCGTGCCCCGGTGGGTCGACGCTCTGGTCACCGGCCTGGTGGTGGGCAGCGGCACCAAACCGTTGCACGACCTGATCAGCAAGGTGCAGAAGGGCAAGGAGCGGGCCGAGGATCCGGCCGCACACTGACGGGCGCCTGGCCGGCCCGGCAGCGCACCCGTAGACTCGCTACACGTGAAGGCCGATGCACTCCGGGGACACCTCGACGCGCTCCTGCTCGCAGTCCTCGACGACGGTCCACGGCACGGGTACGCCGTCATCGAGGCCCTGCAGGTGCGCAGCGGTGGGGCGCTGACGCTGCCCACCGGCACCGTCTACCCGGCGCTGCGCCGGTTGGAGCGCGCCGGGTACGTGGAGAGCGACTGGAGCACCGTCGGCGGTCGGGAGCGGCGCACCTACCGGCTCACGCCGGCGGGCCGCAAGACGCTGGCGGCAGAGCGCTCGACCTGGCAGGAGTTCACGACCACGATCGGAGCGTTCCTGTCCCCACAGCCGGGGCACTAGCCGCGCGCAGGCAACGCACCGCGGAGCGGGCCACCTTCACGAAGAACAGCGGCAACAGCACCGCGCCGATCACCATGGGCGGCCACTGGGCCGCACCCGCCCACATGTGCACGCTCCACGCGTAGATGACCGCGCCGGTGACCGCCTCGGCCATGATGAACGCGAGCACGCCCACGCCCATCAGCCGGGTCAGCAGGACTGGTGCGGGCACCCGCCCCGCGGGCAGGAACCGGCTGCCCCAGCCGTATCCGAGCAGGGTCAGGCCGGCCATGATGGCCGCGGTGACCTGGAGGACGTCCATCGCGTACGCGAACACCAGATAGCCGGAGGTCGGCTCCTGGCCGGCGTTGGTCCACGGGCTGTCCATCCACATCAGGCGCGACCCGAGCAGCACGGTCGGCATGGCGATCGCGACGAGCAGCGCGGTGCGGCGGCCCTGCGCCGCGGCCAGCTCAGTCTGGAACGCGGCCGCGACCTGCCGGTAGGACCCGAAGTCGGCGACCGCCCGGGCCGCCGCCTCGGACGGGGGAAACCCGGCCTCGGCGTAGGCCTCGGCCGCGTCGGCCAGCCCGTCGCGCGCCTCGGCGAGCAGGTCAGCCTTGACCGGGCGCGGCCCGACCAGCCGGGACGACAACCCGGCGACGTATTCGTCGATCAGCTGCCCGTCGACCGCGGGCAGCGGTGAGGCTGAAGCGGACACCCGTCAAGCCTCCCACGCCGATCACCAGAACTGTGGTGCGGGGCGACGCCCGAACAGTCGCCAGCTCGCCACCTGAAGCGCCACCAGCGCCGGGATCATCGGTGCGGCCGTCCAGGCCAGCAGGCGCAGCGTCGGCGCGCCGGCCGCGCCGTCGGCCACCGTGCGCCCCGCGGCCGGGTCCAGGGTCGACACGAGTACGTGCGGGAAGAGCGCCGCGCCGACGAGTACGACGGGCAGCGCCATGGCCAGGGCGGTGGCGCTGAGCGCGACGGCGGGCCGGCCCGTGCTCGCCGGTGCGCGCGTACCGCGTCTGCATGATCGCCACGAGGGTGACCAGACCGAGGGTGAGCAGCACGAACAGGAAGTGCACGGACGCGGTGACCGCGAACTCCAGCCGCGCCAGGTCAACCGGGGTCGCGGTCTCCAATACGTACCGAGACAACATGTCGGTAGGCTACATGTCAGCAGGCGTGCGGTCGACCCGCTTCACTCCGCAAAGCCAGAGCTGAGCCGGCGGCAACGCGACAACATGCGACGGTCCGACTAGATGTTGCCGCCGAACGCCGTGTCCCGATCGGCGCTGCGACGGGCCACGGCAATCTGGACGAGTGCGTGGGCCCGCGCGAACTCGGCGGGCGTGAACGCGGGCGCCGACCGGCGTACGACCAGGGCGCCGCCGGTCGGGTCGGCGAGAACCATGACGGTCTGGGTGTAGCCGGCCCGGCCTTCGACCGCGCCGGGGCTGTGGGTGATCTCGCAGTCGCCGAGCAGGGCGGCGAGCGCCGGCACAAGGGTGCCGGGATCGGCCGTGACCGTAGCGGCGATGCCGAGGACCCGGGTGGGCTCGTCGATGAGCCCGCGCGCGTCGGTGCGGCAGACCCACGGGTCACGGCCGCGGCCCCGGCGCACGGCGTCGACCAGCTCCTCGGCGGTCACCGACTCCGGTGCGTCGGCGAGGAAATCGTCCACCGCACCGGCCTCGGTGGCGTGGACCTGCACGCTCAGGATGTTGACCGATCGCAGGGCCAGGCTCGCGGTGAGTACCGAGAGGTAGCCCGGCCGGTCGTCGACAGTGGCCCGGATCCGCCACAGCGCCATCGATGCGCCTCCTGGAAGGGAAGGTCAGGCAGCAGTTTGAACTTCGGCCAGCCGCTCGCCGAGCACGGCAGCGACGGCCTCGACCAGTTGCGCCAGCCGCTCCACCTCACCGCGGTGGAACGGCGGCGAGTAGAGCCCCGGCTCGGTGGAGTCACCGGTGCCCCGCGCCACGGCGAGGACCAGCCCACCGCGCTGGAACGGCGCCACGGCGAGGTGCGTGCCGTCCGGCGCCGTGAGCGCACGGGGCCGCAGGGGCGCCACGTCCGGAATGCGCGGCACGACCGGCGCCCGCCAGCTCGCGCACAGGACATCCGGAGGGACGCGGCTGCCCGCCGCCCAATCCTGGGGTACGGACAACACCGCTGCCCAGTCCGCGGCACACACCCCCGGCGCCGCGTCCACGAGCGTGGTGAGCCCGTACCCCGGATTGGCGGCGATCTGCCCGACGATCGCGACTTCGCGACCGGACGGATCCGGCAACTCGGTCGCCCGCCATACGCCGTCGACGCGTACGCCGGGGACCGCCACCAGGCCGGCCAGCACCCGATCAACAGGAGCCGCCGCCGGCCAGACCACCGTGAAGTCGTCGATCGCCCGACCGCCCGCCCGCTCGAGCACGACCACCTGGACGATGTCGGCGCCGACGATGCCCAACGTCCGCGCCACCTGACCCAGTGATCCAGGTCGGTCCGGCAGGCACACTCGCAGTCGAAGCAACACCTAGCGCTCCTCCCTCCGGTCCGGTCACCGGTCTCGACGACGGGTACCAGCCTGCGGTCTTTGAGTTTCGGCGCTGTTGCGCGACCGTGTCAGCGCGGCGAAAGGTACCGTGATCAGGGACTACGTCAAGCGGCGCAGGAGCGTGCTGGTCCGGTCCGGGTCGAACTCGTCCGGGTCGAACCGGCGCCCGATCCACTCCCGCATCTCGACATGGCGGGGGTGCCCCGGGTCGGCAAGCGCGGCAAGGAACTCCTCGTACCCCTCCGGGCCGCCGACGTCCTCGGGCGGGCAGGCCCGCTCCCCGCCGAGGCACGCCGGGTACCGCTCGTCCGCGCCGACCGCCCGCACGTCCTCCACCTCCACATCATGCTCCCACCAGTCGCCGAAGTCATAGGTGTAGCGCAGCCGGGTGCCGATGCGCGTCACGTCGTCGAGCCGGTAGTCCATCTCGTCGAGCAGCGGCAGCTCATTGTCCGGATCGGGCTGGCCGTACTGCTCGCCGTCGATGTCGAAGCTGTGCAGGTGGCAGTCCTGCCAGCCCATCGCGTACTGGATGACCCGGTGCACGCGGTCGAGGGTGTAGCCGGCGGGCACGAGTACCCGACGCCACACCGGGGGCGTGACGTCATCGAGAGTCACGCGCAGTTGGAAGACTCGCCGGGTCATCGTGCCGTTCATTGTTGACCGAGCAGAGGCCCGGGCGCACCCTTGGATCGTGATCTGCCGCGCGTGTCGGGCCAAGCGCCACGAGGATTGCCCTGGTGGGACGTGGTGTGACTGCCAACATCGGGACCCTGAGCCCACACCGCCGGTCACCGGCCCGTCCGGGGAGTAGCGTGCACCGAGTCTTTCCCGACCCCGATCCGACCCCGCTCGACGACTCCGGCCTGGCCGCCCTCTACGCGCCGGACGACCGGTCCCGGCCCACCCTCCGGGTCAACTTCGTCAGCAGCCTCGACGGCGCCGTCACGCTCGAGGGGTACTCCGAAGGCCTGTCGAGCCCCGGCGACAAGCGCGTCTTCGGCCTGCTGCGGATGCTCTGCGACGCGCTCATGGTGGCCGCCGGGACGCTGCGGCACGAAGGGTACGGCCCGGTGCGGCTCGACGAGGACCGCCGGCGGTGGCGACGGGAGAACGGGCTCAGCGAGTACCCGCCGTTGGTGATCGTGAGCCGGAGGCTCGCGCTGGACCCCGCGCTGCCCGCACTGGCCGACGCGCCGGTGCGGCCCTTCGTGGTGACCTGCCAGTCGTCGCCGGCGAACCTGCGGGCCGCGCTCGCCGAGATCGCCGACGTTCTCGTGTGCGGCGAAGGTGAGGTGGATCTGGTGGCGGCCCGGGCCGAGCTGCACGATCGGGGCCTGGCGCAGCTGCTGTGCGAGGGTGGGCCGTACCTGCTGGGTGGGCTGACCGGCGCCGACCTGGTGGACGAGCTGTGCCTGACCCTCGCGCCGCTGCTGGCGGGGCCGGGCGTCGGCCGGATCACCGCCGGGCTGCCGAGCCCGCACCCGGTCCGGCTGGGCCTGCGCCACATCGTGGCCGACGGCCACATGCTCCTGCTGCGCTACACCCGCTGAGCGCGCCCCGCGGTCTCCACAGGTTCATCCACATGGGTGTGGACGATCTGCGGCTCCCTGTGGACGGCGGGCGTTTCGCCCCGGTTTGACGTGCCGACAATCGTCAACCCGGGCGTGGTGTACGAACATGTGTCGCAGCCGTGGGGCAGGATGCCGGAGGAGGCGCAGACGGCCAGGGAGGAGACCGATGGGCGAGCCAACTGCCGGTCCGGTGGTGGGACGGGTGCTCGGCACGGCCGACGCGACCCCGCTGCAGTTCTGGGTGGCCGTTGCGCCCGGCGCCTACCTCCAGCTCGACGACGTGGTGGTCACCGAGCGGGCGCTGCCCGACCGGTCGGGGGTGAGCATCGCCGGCGTGGTCACGGCGGTCCGCGCGCGGCACGAGGGCGCGCAGTTCGACTCCGACGTGTTCGCGATCGCCGACGGCACGCTGCCGGCCCAGATCCAGGAGGCGGCCGAGATCACCACCACCCGGGTGCTCCCGGAGGTATACGTGCCGCCGTCGCCGGGCGCGATCGTGCACCGCGCCGAGGGCGACGCTCGCGCGAGTGCGCTCTACTTCGACCGGATGCAGCGCCAGGTACCCATGGGGTTCGGCCGCGACGGCGCCCCGGTCTACCTCAACGCCGACTTCCTCGACGGCTCCCGCGGCGCGCACGTGTCCATCTCCGGCATCTCCGGCGTGGCCACCAAGACCAGCTTCGCGACGTTCCTGCTCTACTCGGTGTTCCGCTGCGGGGTGCTCGGCACGGCCGGCGAGGCGGCCAACTCGCGGGCGCTCATCTTCAACGTCAAGGGCGAGGACCTGCTGTTCCTCGACCACCCCAACGCGAAGCTCGACGACGACACGATCGACGCCTACGGCAAGCTGGGCCTGAGCGCCGGCCCGTTCCCGGACGTGCGCGTCTACGCCCCGCCCCGCGCGGGTGACGCGAGCGGCGCACCGGACGTGAGCAGCCGGATGACCGGCGTCGACACGTTCTACTGGACGCTCGCGGAGTTCTGCGCCGACCGGCTGCTGCCCTACGTGTTCGCCGACGCCGACGACGAGCGCCAGCAGTACACGATGGTGGTCCACGCGGTGACCGCGCACCTGGCCCGGGTGGCGCAGCCGGCCGACGGCGGGATCAGCCTCGACGGCGTCCGCATCGGCTCCTACCCCGACCTGGTCGACCACATCGTCAACCAGCTGGGTGACGACGCCACGCGGGGCATGTGGGCCGGCAGCGCGGTCGGCCTGGGCACGATCAACGCGTTCGCCCGCCGGCTGATCGGCAGCAAGAAGGACCTGGCCCGGCTGGTGCGCGGCGATCTGGCAGCGAGAAGGCCGCACCAGATCAACACCGCCGAGAGCGCCCAGGTCACCGTGGTCGACCTGCACAACCTGCCGGACCGGGCGCAGCGGTTCGTGGTCGGCGTGACGCTCAAGACCGAGTTCGAGCGCAAGGAGAGGTCGGGCACCGCCAAGCCGCTGCTGTTCGTCGTGCTGGACGAGCTGAACAAGTACGCCCCGCGCGAGGGCACCAGCCCGATCAAGGAGGTGCTGCTCGACATCGCCGAGCGGGGCCGGTCGCTGGGCGTGGTGCTCATCGGCGCCCAGCAGACCGCGAGCGAGGTGGAGCGGCGCATCGTCGCCAACTCCGCGATCCGGGTGGTCGGCCGGCTCGACCCGGCCGAGGCGTCCCGGCCGGAGTACGGGTTCCTGCCGCCCGCGCAGCGGCAGCGGGCGCTGCTGGCCAAGCCGGGCACCATGTTCGTGGCCCAGCCGGAGATTCCGGTGCCGCTGTGCGTGGAGTTCCCGTTCCCGTCCTGGGCCACCCGCCCGTCCGAGGCCGGCCCGGCGCCCAGCTCCACGCTGCGCTCGATCGTGCAGTCGACCGATCCGTTCGCCGTCGTGGGCGCATCGGTGGGCGGCCTGAGTGACGACGACATACCGTTCTGAGGAGGTGACCCGGTGAAGCTGCTACACACCTCCGACTGGCACGTCGGTAAGGTCCTCAAAGGACAGTCGCGGGTCGAGGACCAGGTCAAGGCGCTCGCCGGCGTCGTCGACGTGGCGAAGGCGGAGCGGCCGGACCTCGTCATCGTGGCCGGCGACCTCTACGACACCGCCACACCCACCGCCGACGCGACCCGCATCGTCACCCGCGCCCTGTCGGCCCTGCGGGGCACGGGCGCCGAGGTCGTCGCGATCGGCGGCAACCACGACAACGGCCAGGCCCTCGACGCGCTGCGCTCGTGGGCCGAGGCCGCCGGCATCACGCTGCGCGGGGCGGTCAAGGGCGCGGCCGACCACCTGATCACCGGCCGCACCCGCGACGGCGAGGACTGGCGGCTGATCGCGCTGCCGTTCCTGTCCCAGCGGTACGCGGTGCGGGCCGGCGAGCTGTTCGACCTGACCGCCGCGGAGGCGACCCAGACCTACGCCGACCACATCGCGCGGCTCCTCGCCCGGCTGGCCGGCGGGTTCGGCGCCGACACCGTCAACCTCGTCACGTCGCACCTCACGGTCATCGGCGCCATGGCCGGCGGCGGCGAGCGGGAGGCGCACACCATCATGGGGTACGCGGTGCCGGCCACCATGTTCCCCAGCGGCACCCACTACGTGGCCCTGGGCCACCTGCACCGCCCGCAGCAGGTGCCCGGCCCGTGCCCGATCCGCTACAGCGGCAGCCCGCTGGCCATCGACTTCGGCGAGGAGGAGAACACGCCGTCGGTGTCGATCGTCGAGGTCACCGCGACCACCACCGCGAAGGCGCGGGAGGTCCCGATCACCGGCCCGACCCCGCTGCGCACGGTCCGCGGCACGCTGGCCGACCTGGAGACCCTCGACCCCGGCGACGCCTGGCTGCGGGTATACGTCGCCGAGCCACCCCGCGCCGGCCTGCGCGAGGAGGTGCAGGCGCTGCTGCCCCGCGCCCTTGAGGTACGCATCGATCCGCGGCTGCTGCCGGACCGCCCCGAGCGGCTCCAGGCCCAGCGCGCCGGCCGCTCCCCCGGCGAGCTCTTCACCGACTACCTCGCCCAGAAAGGCCACGCCGACGAGGCCACCGTCGCACTGTTCCACCAGCTGCACGAGGAGGTAATCCAGTGAGCGCAGCGGAGCCGCCGCGCCGTCTGGAGTCGCGCAACACGCCGGCGAAGCCGCGCGTGGGGTGCGACGAAGACGGCGCATCGGGGCGGCGGAGCGGAGCGAACGAAGATATTAGCGAACGGAGAATATAGCGTGCGGCCGATGCGCCTTGATCTGGCCGGGTTCACGGTGTTCCGGGAGCCGACCACGGTCGACTTCACCGACGCGGACTTCTTCGCGCTGGTCGGCCCGACCGGCTCGGGCAAGTCGACCGTGCTCGACGCGATCTGCTTCGCGCTCTACGGCACGGTCCCGCGCTGGGGTGACCGGCGCGCGATCGCCAACGCCCTGGCGCCATCGTGCACCGAGGCGCGGGTCCGGCTGGTGTTCGAGTCGGCCGGTGCCCGGTACGTGCTGACCCGGGTGGTGCGCCGCGACGGCAAGGGCAGCGTCGCGACGAAGGGCGCGGCGATGGAGCTGCTGCCGCCCGGGTTCGACCTCGCCAGCTTCGACACCGGCCTGACCAACGAGGACCTCGGCGAGGTCGTCGCCGGCACGCCGTCCGAAGTGGACGATGCGGTCCAGCAGATCGTCGGCCTGCCCTATGAGCAGTTCACCAAGTGCGTGGTGCTGCCGCAGGGCGAGTTCGCGGCGTTCCTGCATGCCAAGCCGGCCGACCGGCAGCGCATCCTGGTCAACCTGCTCGGCCTCGACGTCTACGGCCGGATCCGGGAGAAGGCGGCGGGTCTGGTCGCCACGGCCGAGGCGCAGATGGCCGCCGCGGACCAGCTGCTCGCCGGGCTCGCCGACGCCGACGACGCCGCCTGGCAGGCCGCGACCGACCGGGTCGCCACGCTCGGCGGCCTCGTGAAAGACGTCGACGCCGTGGTGCCCGAGCTGGACCGGGCGCGCCGCGACGCCGCCGCGGCCGCCGAACGGCTCGCCGGGCTGGACGCGGAGATCGGCAAGCTGGCTTCCATCCGTACCCCGGCGGGCATCTCGGAGATCGCGGCAGGGGCCGCCACCGCCGCCGCGGCGGCGACCACCGCGGCGGACGCGGTCACGAGGGCCGAGGACCTGGAGGAGAAGGTCCGCGCCGAGCTGGCCGCCGCCGGCGACGAGGCGGCGCTGCGGCGGCTGCTCGACGGGTACGCCGAACGGGGTCGCCTGGCGCGCGAGGCGGCCGGCCTCGCCGAGACCGTCGGGGCGGCCGAAGCCGAGCACGCGCGGGCGGCGGCGTCCCTGGACAAGGCCCGCCGGCGCGGCGCGGCCGCGGTGGCGGCGCTGGACGAAGCGCGGGAGGCCTACCAGGCGGCCCGCACGGCGGACGCGGCCGCGGCGCTGCGCCCGCACCTGGCCGTCGGCGAAGCGTGCCCGGTGTGCGAGCAGAGCGTGGTGACCCTTCCAGCTGTCGCGCACACCTCCGAGGTGGCCGCCGCGGAGCAGGCCGGCAAGAAGGCCCGTAAGGACGCCGACGCCGCCGAGCGGGCGGTGCGGCAGTGCGACGACGCGGTCCGCGATCTCGACCGGACCCTCGCCGCCGCCCGCGCGCACGCCGCCCAGGTGGACGCCCGGCTGGCCGAGCTGGACGGCCGGCTCGCCGGCGCACCCGAGCCGGCCGAGATCGAGCGCGAGCTGGCCGGCATCGCCGCGCTTCAGCGGCGGCTGGACGAGGCCACCGGCGGGGTGCGCGCCGCCCGCGAGGCGCAGCGCCGGGCGGCCGGCGCGGCCAAAGCCGCCGACGACCGGCTCCGCGCGTCCTGGCGGACCTTCGACGGCGTACGCGACGGCGTGGCGCGGCTCGGCCCTCCCCCGGCCGACCGCGACGACCTCGCCGCCGCCTGGTCCGTGCTGGCCGGCTGGACCGCGCGCGAGCTGAGCACCCGCCGCACCGCGCGCGACAAGGCCGCCGCCTCGGTCGCCGACGCCGCGCGGGCCGAAGAGACCGTACGCGACCGCATCGCCGGGCTGTTCGCGGCGGCCGCCGTGCCGCTGGGCGCCGACCCGGCGCGCGCGGCCGCGGTCGCCCTCGAACGAGCCGAGGCCCAGGTGCGTCGGGTCGAGGAGCGCCGGGCGGACGCCGCGCGGCTGCGGGAGAAGAAGGCGGGCCACGAGCGGGAGGCCCAGGTGGCCAAGGCCCTCGCCAACCACCTGCGGGCCAACAACTTCGAGCGGTGGCTGCTGGCGGAGGCGCTCGACTCCCTGCTCGACGGGGCGTCGCGGATCCTGCGCGAGCTCAGCGGCGGGCAGTACGATCTCGGCCACGACAAGGGCGAGTTCTTCGTCGTCGACCACCACGACGCGGGTCTGCGCCGGGCGGTCCGCACACTGAGCGGCGGCGAGACGTTCCAGGCGTCGCTGGCCCTCGCGCTGGCCCTGTCCGAGCAGCTCGCCGGCTTGTCGACGGCGGCGGCGAGCCTGGAGTCGATCGTGCTCGACGAGGGGTTCGGCACCCTCGACGCGGCGACGCTCGACAGCGTGGCGGCCACGCTGGAAAACCTGGCGGCGCGCGGCGACCGGATGGTCGGTGTGGTGACCCACGTGGGTGCGCTGGCCGAGCGGATGCCGGTCCGCTTCGAGGTGCGCAAGAACGCGCGTACCGCATCGGTCGAGCGGGTGGGCCTGTAATGGCCACCGTGATCGGCACGGCGTGCGGAAAGTTGTGGCCATCGGGCGGCCCTGAGGCAACAACTCCGGGAAGTTGCGTGGATCATGAGGTTTGACGTCGACGCGTGGGATCCCGGCTACGGCACCGGTTTCGAGGGCGGGGACGGGCCGGCCACGCCCAGCAGCGCGCAGCTCGCCGCCGATGTCGAGCTGCCAGCGACCGTGTGGCAGCCGCTGACGCCGCCCGGCGACGTCCGCGCCCCGGCAACGGTCCTGCTCGTCGACGGTGTACGTCGCATCGACGCCGGCATGTGGGTGACCGGCGACGACGGGATCACCCACCGCGGACTCGCCGCTTCGTACGCCGCGGGTGTGGTCCGCTGCGACCTCCGCCGCGGGGCCGCGGAGGTGGCGAGTGCTCAGGTGCAGCGCGGGCTGTTCACCTCCAGCCCGTCCGCGACCGACGTGGTGGCGGGCACCATCCGGTACACCGCGCACCAGATGGGCCGCGACGATGAGGCCACGCTGAAGGGCGGCGTGCAGGCGCAGTTGGCCTCGGTGGAGGCCCGCGTCTCGGGCGAGACCCGCGAGGATGACGACCTCCTCGTCGTGGACGGTCCGCTGCGCGGCCGCCAGCACCTGCCCCGGGCACTCGGATACGTGAAGACGCACCGGGTCGAGTACCTTCCGGCCGAGCTGACCACGGTCGTCACCGCGCTGAAGGCGGGCCAGCGCAGCCCGGTCTTCCACGTCGGCACGACGTGGCACCGCTACGCCTGGTACCTGCGGCTGCCCGGGCCGGCCGGGGCGCCGTGGGCGGGCATCGTCCGGCTCGAGTGCGCGGCCGAGCTGCCCGTGTCGCAGGCGATCGCGTTGGCCGACCTGTCGGCGGTCACGCTGCCCCGGTTCGCCTCCACGCCATACAAGGATCCGCGGGCGCCGCAGAACCTGATCCCCATCGCCGGCCTCGAACGGCGGCTGCGCGCCATGCTCGGCGACGCGCGGCTGCTGCTGCGGGCGCTGACCATCGCCTCCCGCCATCCGGTCGCCGTCCCGTGACCGCGGTGCGCCGGCTCGACCTGCCCGAGCACTACGACCTCGCCGGCACGCTCGGTGGCGTGGCGGTGATCCGGCACGACCCGACGGTGCACGGCGGCAGCCGGGAGGCGTGGTGGGCGACCCGCACGCCGGACGGGCCGGGCACGCTGCGGCTCACCCGTGACGGCGCCGCGCTCGACGCGACCGCGTTCGGCGCCGGAGCCCCATGGCTGCTGGAGCACGCCGACGCGATCGCCGGGCTGCGCGACGAGGTCGCGGGCTTCGACCGGCTCGCCGGAAGCCATGAGGTGGTGGCCCGCCTCGCTCGCCGGCACCGGGGCCTGCGGCTGCCGGCCACCGGCCGGGTCTTCCACCACGTGGTCCCGGCGGTGCTGGGGCAGAAGGTGACCGGCAAGGAGGCGTACCGGTCCTACCGGAAGGTGTTGCGCCGTTTCGGCGCGCCGGCCCCCGGCCCCAACCCGCGGCTGTGCCTGCCACCCGACCCGGCCGCGGTCGCCGCTGCGCCGTACTGGGTCTTCCACCCGTTCGGCGTGGAGCAGAAGCGTGCTGACACGCTGCGCGGGGCCGCCGCGCGGGCGGGCGCGCTGGAGCGGGCGACCGACGCCGGCGACGCCAGCCGCCGCCTGACGTCGCTGCCTGGCATCGGCCCGTGGACAGCTGCCGAGGTGGTCCGGGTCTCGCACGGCGATCCGGACGCGGTCAGCGTCGGCGACTACCACCTGCCCAACTTCGTCGCGTACGCCCTCGCCGGCGAGGCGCGCGGCGACGATCGGCGGATGCTCGAACTGCTCGAACCGTTCCGCGGCCACCGGGGCCGGGTGTGCCAGCTGATCATGCTGTCGGGAATCGGCGCGCCCCGCTACGGCCCCCGCGCCCCGATCCGGTCGTTCGCCCACTTCTGACGGTCAAGCCACGCATGAGCATCGATCTCCGCGTGGAGCCCGCCACGCCCGCCGACGTGGGCGAGATCCTGACCGTGCAGCTGATCAGAGCGGGTGGAGCAGCCGGCCGGTCAGCGGGTCCTGACCGTAGCGCAGGCACAGCTCGACCAGCACGTCCTCGTGGGTGACGGCGAGGTTCATCACCGTGTCGTTGCCGCCGTAGTACACCAGCAGCGTGCCGTCCGGCCGCCGGAGCATGGCGCAGGAGAAGACCACGTTGGGCACGTGGACATAGTCGGTCTCGGCGACCCGGCAGTCGGCCCGCGATGGGAACAGCACCGGGATGCTCGACATGCGTACCCGCCGGGGGTCGTCCGGGTCGTGCAGGGCCACGCCGAGCACATATGGGTTGCCGTCCATGGTCGACCGCACGCCGTGGAACAGGTTGAGGTAGCCCTGCGCGGTGCGCACCGGCGGCGCCCCGGGCCCGATCTTGTCCGAGAAGGCGCTCGGCCCGTACCCGGTACGCATGACCGGCTCGTCGTCGATCTGCCAGGGCCCGGCGAGCGAGGACGCATAGCCGATCCGGATCTGCGTGAACGGATCGCCGATGTCCCCGGCACGCAGGTCGTTGGGCCGGAACAGCCCGACGTAGCGCCCGCCGATGCGCGACGGGAAGATCACTACGTTGCGCATGTCGCGCCGCAGCATCGGCCCGTACCGCAGGAACGACGCGAAGTCGGTGGTCACCGCGGCGCACACGCGGACCTGGTGGCGCGCCGCCGCGTCATAGGCGCTGTAGGTGATCACGTAGGAACCATCGACCACGTTGATCCGCGGGTCCTCGACCCCGCCGGACTCCATCTTCACAACGGAGGCCGGATCGACGCCGGACGCGAACGCGTCGGACGCGACCGCGGGCAGCAGCAGCGGCGCCAGATCCACACGCCATCCCGACACCCCGTCGGCGCTGCGGGCCAACCCGATCACGCTGATGCCGGAGCGCAGGTGCGAGCGGAACAGCATGACGGTCTCGCCGCCGACCACGGCCACGCCCGCGTTGTGCACCGTGATCACCTGCCGGTGCGGCTCCCGCCACACCCCGTTGACGTCGTGCGCGGTGAGCAGCGGGTTGTCCGGGTACCGCAGCAAGGGCTCGGCCAGCGATACCACACCGAAGTCGACCTTGCGCTCCACACGGCCGACCCTACGCGGTCTCCGCCGCCACCCAGGCAAGATAGGCCGGGTTACCCGCCGTGATCGGGGTGCAGATGATCTCCGGCACGTCGTAGGAGTGGTGCTCGCGGATGTAGCGCTCCAGGTCCGGGTACCGCTCGGTGGTTGTCTTGAACACCACCACCCACTCCTCGGCGCTCTCCACGCGCCGTTGCCACCAGTACACGCTGCTTATCGGACCGCCCACCTGGCCGCCGGCCGCGGCACGGGCCTGCACCGCCCCGCGGGCCAGCGCCTCCGCCGCGTCGCGCCGGTCCACGGTCGTCGTCACCTGGCAGATCGTCGTCATCGGACGAGCGTATTTGATGGCAGACTCGCGGCATGAAGTTGCCGGTGCTGCCCCCGATCGAGCCGATGCTGGCCACGTCGGTGGCGAAGATCCCGACCGCCCCGGGCATGACCTACGAACCGAAATGGGACGGCTTCCGCTGCATCGTCTTCCGCGACGGCGACGAGGTCGAGCTGGCCAGCCGCGGCGGCAAGACCATGACCAGGTACTTCCCCGAGATCATCGAGCAGGCCCGCATGCAGTTGCCGCCACGCTGCGTAGTGGACGGGGAGCTGGTCGTGATCCGCCACGACACCACGCCGCCCAAACTCGACTTCGAGCTGCTCGGCCAGCGCATCCACCCGGCCGCGTCGCGCGTGAACATGCTGGCCGAGACCACGCCGGCGTCCTTCATCGCGTTCGACCTGCTGGCCGTGGGCGACGACCTCCTGATGGACATCGGGTACGCCGAGCGCCGCGCCCGGCTCGAAGAGGTGCTTGCCGGCGTGCACCCGCCGGTGCACGTGACCGCCGTGACGCACGACGTCGATCGGGCCCGCGAATGGTTCGAGGTGCTGGAGGGCGCCGGCCTGGACGGGCTGGTCGCCAAGCCCGCCGACGTGCCGTACGCGCCGGGCAAGCGGCTCATGTACAAGATCAAGCATGCGCGGACCGCGGACGTGGTGGTGTCCGGGTTCCGCTGGCACAAGGACGGGCCGATCATCGGCTCCATCCTGCTGGGTCTCTACGATGACCAGGGCACCCTGCACCACGTCGGGGTCAGCGCCTCGTTCAGCAAGGCCCGGCGGGCCGAGCTGGTCGACGAGCTGGCGCCCTACCGGATCCCCGTTTCGGAGCATCCGTGGGCGGCCTGGGCCGATGCCAGCGCCCACGTCGAGGGGGGCCAGCGGATGCCCGGCGCGCCGAGCCGCTGGTCGGGCAAGAAGGACCTCGGCTGGGAGCCGCTGCGCCCCGATCTGGTCATGGAGGTCGGCTACGACGCGATGGAGGGCGACCGGTTCCGCCACACCGCGCAGTTCAAGCGCTGGCGGCCGGACCGCGATCCCCGCTCGTGCACCTACGAGCAGCTGGAGCGCCCGATCCGCGTCGACGTGACGGATGTGTTGGCGGGCCGGGTGGGGACGTAGGCTCGCAACTCTCAGCTCGCCTGCGGAAGGGAGTCGGCGGTGCGCCGACGCACAGCACTGGTCGTCCTCGTGACAGTGACGCTCGCGCTCGCCGGGTGCGCCAACCCGCTTCCGCGCTGGGGTAAGCCCGGCTCCCCGGCCAGCACCGGGGCGGCCGCGCGGCCCACGCCAGGGAAGATCAACTGGAGCCTGTGTCCGGAGGTGCCCAAAGAGACGCTCGGCAAGCTGCCCCCCAACGTCAGCTACGAGTGCGGCAGGGTCGGGGTCCCGCAGGACTGGACCAAGCCGGGTGACGGCAAGAGCTTCGGCATCGCGGTGATGCGGGCCCGGGCGACCAACCAGCGCGACCGCATCGGCTCGCTCGTCGTCAACCCCGGCGGGCCCGGCGCGTCCGGGGTTCAGCTCGCCGCGTACCTGTCGATCGGCCTGCCCGCGGAGATCACCCAGCGCTTCGACATCGTCGGCTTCGACCCGCGCGGCGTGGGCCGTTCCGACAACGTGAAGTGCTTCACCGACGCCGACCTGGACGCCAACTTCGGCGCCGACCCCGACCCGAAGTCGCAGGAGGAGTTCGACAAGGCGGTCGCGTTCTCCCGGAAGCTGGCGCAAAGCTGCGGCGACAGGTACGGCGACGCGCTACGGCTGTTCTCCACCGAGCAGGCCGCCAACGACATGGAAGCGCTCCGCACCGCGCTGGGCGACGACAAGCTCACCTACCTCGGGTACTCGTACGGCACGCTCCTCGGCGCCGTCTACGCCCAACTGTTCCCGACCAAGGTCCGCGCGCTCGTCCTGGACGGCGCGGTCGACCCCACGCTCGACCCGGTCGCCTCGCTGGAAGGGCAGGCCAAGGGCTTCGAGCACGCGTTCGACAACTTCGCGGCCTGGTGCAAGAGCAACGCCGGCAAATGCCCGATCGGCCCCGATGCGCGCGGCGCGGTGACCAGCGCGATCAACGCGGCCCGGACGAAGCCGGTCAAGGGTCCGGACGGTCGCTCCGCCACCGCCGGCTGGATCTTCACCGCGGTGATCGCCTCGCTCTACAGCCAGGGCGACTGGATTCAGCTTGCCTCGGCGGTCGACAGCCTGCGCAGGGGAAGCGCCCGCGAGATCCTGCAGCGGGCCGACAGCTACACCCAGCGCGACGCGTCCGGGCACTACAACAACCTGTTCGACGCGAACATGGTGGTCAACTGCACCGACGACGACAAGGTCCCGCCGGTGGACCGGCTGCGCGTGCTGCAGAGCGAGTGGCGACAGAAGTACCCGCTGTTCGGCTCGTCGTCGGCGCTGGACCTGGTGTGCGCGCAGTGGCCGGGCAAGCGCGACCCGTACCCGGCCGGCAAGGCCGACGGCGCCCCGCCGATCGTGGTGGTCGGCACCACCGGCGACCCGGCCACGCCGTACGAGCAGACGCCGAAGCTCGCCGAGATGCTCGGCGTCGGCGTCGTGCTCACCTGGGAGGGCGAGGGCCACACCGCCTACCCGCAGACGCGGTGCATCACCAACGCCGTCAACCGGTACCTGGTCGACCTGACCGTGCCGGCGGCCGGGACGCGCTGCCCCGTAAGCTAACTTTTCCGCGATCTTGGACACTTGTGCGACCTACAGGTCGCACAAGTGTCCAAGATCTGCGGGCTCAGTTGCCCGAGCGCCAGGAAAACGGGCCGGGCAGGTCGAAGCGGTGCTTACGGGTCCGCGAGTTCCACGACCACTTGCCGATGTGCAGGCTCCACGACGACATGCCCTTGCGCCCGATGTTGAGACGGAACGGGCCGAACTTGATCGTCTTGCGGTATAGCAGTGCCACGAGGGGTGCTCCTCTCGATCCGGATACACCCTCTGATACCCACAAGGCGCGAAGTCCAATTCAGGACAGATGTTCGAGGATGCGGCGCAGCTGCTCACGGAGTAGTCGTCGGTGCCTGCGTCGCCGGCACCCGGGTCGTCAGCGCCCACGTCGCCGGCGCCCGCGCGGCTTTCCGCAGCACCCTGCGCGTGGCCGAGGCCGTGCCGGCGATCAAGCGACGCATGTTCGCCGACATCGGCCAGTGACCGTGCACCGGGGCTCAGTCGGCGCGACCCGATCGGGTTCGATTGAGCCCAACGATGACCGCAACCGTCGCGCCGAGCGCGATGGTAAGCAGGCCCGAGGCCAGGAGCGTGTGCCGGCCGCCGACAGCGCCGACCACAGGGCCGCCCAGCAGCGTGCCGAGCGCGGTGGACGGCGTGGTCAGCGCGGTGCGGGTGGCCAGCACGCGGCTGAGCACGTGCGGAGGGCTGGCGCGCTGGAACAACGCGGTACATATCGCCGTGAACGGACCGTAGATCACGCCTCCGACAGCGAACCCGATCAACCCGGGCAGGATGGCATCGGAGAGCCCGAGCGGCAGGAGGGCAGCACCCCAACCGATGATGATGCTCACCACGACCACCCACAACGGACGATGCCGCAGCAGGCCCGCCCCCAGCCCGCCGACCACCGCACCGACGCCGAACACGGCCCAGAACACACCGAGCAGGCCCGGTGAACCATGCAGTTCCTGGGCGATGTGGATCGGCAGAGCGACCTCGACCGGGCCGTACAGGAAGAAGAAGACACACGTAACCGCGACCAACCCGAGCAACCGTGGCTGCCCGAGGATGGTGCGCCAGCCACTCGTCGCCGCCCCCGCCGGCACAGCCACCACCCCGCCACCAGCGGGCCGGGTCGGGACCAGCCAGCAACTCGCCGCCAGCACCGCGAAGCTCGCCGCGTCGGCCCCGATCACCCACCCCGGACCGACCAGCGCCGTCATGCCACCGGCCAGGGCCGGACCAACCACGATCGCGGCCTGCGTGAACGTCGATAACAGGGCGTTGCCCGCCACCCGGTCGTCCTCCGGCAGATGTTCGGCGACCAGCGTGTACGTCCCGGCGTTCCCCCAGGCATGCAGCAGCGACGACACCGCAAGCAGAGCCACATAACCGGCCGGGCTCAGCACCCCCACCACGGCGAGCACCGCGATCGTGCCCAATGACACCGCCCGCAACGAGGCGTCGACCGCCACGAGGCCCGCGCCGCTGAACCCACGCACCAGCCTGCCAAGTGCAGCCGCACCGATCGTCGCGGGCAGTGCGTATGCCGCTACCGCAAGCCCGGTCCAAACACCCGCCTGGCCCGGCGGCGCGATCTGCACCGCGAGCCAGGCCACCGCGACCAGACTCATCCCGTCGCCCAGCGCCGATACCAGCATCCCGGGCAGGACCCGGCGAAGCACCGGCTGGCTCAGCACCCGTCCGAAGGAACCGAACCGGGACCAGGCCGTGCCGGACGGTGGCCTGTTGTCAGGCGCAGGCAACCTGCCACTTGCGACCCCGCCGGTGTGACCCATAGCTAGATCGTCAGACCTCAAGTGCCGTTCATGTCAACGACGGCGTCGTAGCGCGTCGTCGCGTTCCCGACACGATCCGGGGCCGAATGGGCGGTACCCGACCGGCTGTCGGATGACCAAGGTGGGCACGGTGACGTTCCCGCAGGATCCGTACCGTCCTGATCCCCTCTACCAGCAGCCTCCGGCGGCCGGCTACCCGCCGCCCGCCAACCTGCCGGCGATTCCGCAACCCCCGTACGCTCCGCCGCCGTCGTTCGCGTCACCCGTGCCTGCGTCCCCGATCCCGGCGATGCCGCTGCAGTACTCGCAGAAGAGCAAGGTGGCCGCCGGCTGCCTGCAGCTCTTCCCCGGTTTCTTCCTGTGCTTCGGAGGTATCGGCCGGCTCTACGCGGGCCACACCGCCGTGGGTGTCGTGCAGATCATGGCGAGCATGGTGGGATGGATGGCGATCTTCTGCGGCTTCTTCCTCATCTTCCCGTTCTTCTTCGCGTTCGCGATCGAGATGTGGTTCGTCATCGACGGCATCATCCTGATGGCCGGCACGCCACGAGACGGGTTCGGCCTCCCGATGAGGTAGTCACACGGTCCCGTACACCTGCATCTCGTAGAGCGAGTACCCGTACGCGGTGCCGCGCGCGGTGCCGTTGACCCGCACGTAGCGGCCCGTGCCGGTGAGGCCGGTCAGGTCGTCGGTCCCACCGTTGCCGGTCGTCGTCGAGTAGACCGTCGTCCACGTCGCACCGTCCGGCGACGTCTGGATCGTGTACGCCTTGCCGTACGCCGCTTCCCAGGTCAGCTTGACCTGGCTGACGCTCGCGGTGGCGCCCAGGTCGACCTGCAACCACTGCGGGTCGGCCTTCTCCTTGCTGGCCCAGCGGCTGCCGGTGAGGTTGCCGTCGAAGGCCGCGCTCGCCGGGTGGGACGCCGACTCGGTCGAGGAGGCCTTCGCCGCCTTGCCCTGCGACAGCAACGCGGGACCGCCGCCACCGGATCCGGCGATCGTCAGCACATATGCCGCCGCGTGCGTGGCCGCTGCCGCTTTCGCCGTCACCGTGATGGTGGCCGGACCGCTGGCAGCCCCGGCTGTCGTCGACACCGTCATCGTCGACGTGGCGCCGGCCGTCACCGATGCGGGGGTGAAGCTCACGGTTACGCCCGCCGGTGCGCCGGTGGCGGACAGCGCCACCGACCCGGGGGCGCCGGAGACGACCGCCGTCGACACCGTCGCCGTCGTGGACCCGCCCGCCGTGACCGAACCCGACGCCGGCTGGAGCGACACCGTGAAGTCGTTGGTGGCCGACGAGGTGAAGGCCCATTGGCTCGCGGCGCCCGAACAGCTTCCGGCGACCACGTCGCTGCCCGACGCCCGGATGCACTTCTGTCCTGTTTGGATGTCGGAGATGGTGCCGTTGGGGTTGATCGACCATTGCTGCGCCGGTCCGCCCGTACATTTGACCAGGGTGATCTTGCCGCCCGAGTTGGCGGCGCACAGGTTGTTTATCTGCAGGAACGCGCCCTGGAAGGTGAACCGCTGGCTGGCCGCGCCGGTGCAGGCGGCGGTCTTCAGCGCGGTACCCGTGGTTGAGCTGTTGCCCGGGTCGTCCAGGCACTGACCCGACGAGCCGTTCTTGTACTGACCGGTGGTGATGTTGGGTTGCGCCCCGCCGTAGCACTCTCCGGTCCTGGTGTTGAAGATCGGCGTGGAGTCGTAGGGCTCGTTGGCGCCGGGGTTGACGACGACCGGCTCCAGCGTCGGGGTGTTGTCCGCGTTGTAGTGGGTCAGAGCGTCCTCGCAGTTGATGGCGTCGAACGCGTTACCGCCCTTGCCGCCCAGCCAGAGGTCGTAGTGCCGCAGCTTCGGGCCGCCGTTGGGGCCGTGCCCGTTCCAGTCGGCACTGCACTCCTGGCAGCTGTCCTCCATGATGAAGTACTTCTTCACCCGCGGAACCCACACCTTGGTGCCGGGTGACAGCTCGGCGGTGGACGTGGCGAACGTGATGGGGTCCGCGAAGGTGCCCTTTCCACCTGCGGTGTCGTGGATCTGCGGGTATGCGATGTCGCCACCGGGCGGCGTGTTGTCATACCAGCCGTAGAACGTGAGGAACGTCTGTTGGGTGCTCGCCGCATAGGCGCGGGTGGCGCCGAGCAGGCCACCGATGGCCAGGAGCATGACAAGACAGGAACCGGTCACAGTCGCGACGAGAGCGCGCCGATTCATGGTGCCTCCGCAAGCCTAGGGATCGGCAGGTGTGAATGTAGCTTCGGCCTCCGCGCACGCTGGCGTCAAGGTTTGACAGGAAGTCTGTCTAACAATTCTGCCCACGGTGCGCCCGCGGCCCGATCATCGCGGGCCGCGCGACCGAACCAGCCGCCCATCGACGTTGGTCGATCTGACGCGATTTCGGAGCCGCGAATGGGACTGGATCGACCAACGTCGACGCCCGACCGAGCGCGTGGCGCCGGACCACCAGCCGAGCCGAACCACCAGCCGAGCCCAAAGCCAGCAGCCGAGCCGAACCACCAGCCGAGCCCTGCCCGACCGGACGCCGCTACGTTGTCTTCAGATCGCGGTCCTTCGATGGCTGCACCCGCTTCGGCTCGCCCGGCATCTTGGGATAGTCCGGCGGGTACGGCAGGTCCTCGGCACCCTGCCGCTCATACCACTCCAGCAGCGGCGTGATGTCGTGCGCGACGTCATCGATGCCGGCGTGCGGGTCGGTGCCCGCCGCGACCCGTGGCGGCACGGTCGACAGGTCGAAGTCGTCCGGCTCGACCTGGGTCAGCTCGTCCCACGTCACCGGCGTGGAGACCGTCGCCCGCGCGTTGGCGCGGAGCGAGTAGGCGCAGGCGATCGTGCGGTCGCGCGCCATCTGGTTGTAGTCGACGAACACCTTCTCGCCGCGCTGTTCCTTCCACCACGCGGTCGTGACCAGATCGGGGCGGCGGCGCTCGATCTCCCGGGCGAAGGCGATCCCGGCGTGCCGCACATCCACAAAGCTCCACTGCGGACGGATGCGGACATAGACATGCACGCCCCGGCCGCCTGAGGTCTTCGGATAACCGGTCCAGCCCAACTCGGCGAGCACCTCCCGTACGGTGGCAGCCGCCTCGGCAGCGTCGGCGAAGTCCGTGCCGGGCTGCGGGTCGAGGTCGATGCGCAGCTCGTCGGGGTGATCCGCGTCGGTGTGCCGGACCGGCCACGGGTGGAAGACGATGGTGTTCATCTGCGCGGCCCACACCACGTGGGCGAGGTCCGCGGGGCAGAGTTCGTCGGCGGTGCGCCCGCTGGGAAAAGTGATCTTCGCGGTCTCCACCCACGGGGGGACGCCTCGTGTCGGCACCCGTTTCTGGAAGAACATCTCGCCGCCCACGCCATCGGGGAACCGCTGCAGCGTCGTCGGCCGGTTTCGCAGTGCTCGGAGGATCCCGTCGCCGACGGCGACGTAGTACTCGACCACGTCGCGCTTGGTGAACCCGCGCTCCGGAAAGCACACGCGATCCGGACTGCTGACCCGCACCGTCCGGCCGGCGACCTCGATCTGCAGCACCTCTGCCATGAGCCGCACCCTACGCGGTCAGGGGCACGTCGACCCGCCCGCTGCGCGTTCGGTAACGAAGATCGTAGTTAGTCGTCGGGACCAACCGCGCCGCCGCTGGTGTTGGATCGGGTTATGGAGCACGAAGTCCGTAAACCCGAGATCCAGAAGACCGAAGAAGATTGGCGGGCGACCCTGTCCCCCGCGGAGTTCCGGGTGCTGCGCCAGGCCGGCACGGAGCCGGCGTGGACCGGCGAGTACGTGTCGACCAAGACGAAGGGCGTCTACCGCTGCCGGGCCTGTGGCGCGGAACTGTTCGCCAGCGACACGAAGTTCGACTCCCATTGCGGGTGGCCGTCGTTCTTCAGCCCGCTGGCCGAGGACCGGGTGCGCTACATCGAGGACAACGCGTTCGGGATGCACCGCGTCGAGGTGCGCTGCGCCCGGTGCGACTCGCACCTGGGCCACGTCTTCGAGGGTGAGGGCTACCCGACGCCGACCGACCAGCGGTACTGCATCAACTCGATCAGCCTCACCCTGGAGCCGGCCGAGTAGCCCACCACGCAGCGATCTTGACTGTCCAGCGACGCCATAGCGGCATCAAACAGTCAAGATCGCGAAGGTAGGGTGGTGCGGTGAATCTGCGGTCCGCGCGCTTCGCCGACCTCGACGCGGCCACCCTATACGCCCTGCTGCGCCTGCGGGTCGACGTGTTCGTCGTGGAGCAGCACTGCCCGTACCCGGAGCTGGACGGCCGTGACCTCGAAGCCGGCACCGTCCACCTCTGGCTGGAGCACGACGGCGGTCCGGTGTCCTATCTGCGGGTCCTGAGCGAGCCGGACGGCAGCGCTCGGATCGGCCGGGTGTGCACCGCCCGGGCGTACCGGGGGGTCGGCCTCTCGGCGCGCCTCGTGCAGGCCGCACTCGACGTGATCGGTGACCGTCGCATCGTCCTGGCGGCGCAGTCGTATCTCGCCGGCTTCTACACGCGGTTCGGGTTCGCGGTCGCCGGTCCGGAGTTCGTCGAGGACGGGATCCCACACCTGCCCATGCGCCGGGAGCGCGCGGAAGACCGTCCCAGTCGCGCCGATCAAGGAGAAAGTGACGTGGTTTGAAGATCAAACCATGTAGATAACTCCAAGATCGGCGCGAGCAGGGGGCGGAGCTACGGTAGCGCCGCCACGATCTCGCCGATCGAGCGCCGCCGGCCGGTGTAGAACGGGACCTCCTCGCGCACATGCCGGCGGGCCCGAGAGGCGCGCAGGTCGCGCATGAGGTCGACGATGCGGTGCAGCTCGTCGGCCTCGAAGGCGAGCATCCACTCGTAGTCGCCGAGCGCGAACGCGGCGACGGTGTTGGCCCGCACGTCCGGGTATCCGCGCGCCATCTGCCCGTGCTCGGCAAGCATGTCGCGGCGCTCCTCGTCGGGCAGCAGGTACCACTCGTAGGAGCGCACGAACGGGTAGACGCAGACGTAGGCGCGCGCCTCCTCGCCAGCGAGGAACGCCGGGATGTGGCTCTTGTTGAACTCGGCCGGCCGATGAAGGGCCATCGACGACCACACCGGGGCGAGGTGCCGCCCGAGCGACGTGCGGCGCAGCAGCCCGTAGGCCTCCTGCAGCGCCTCCGCGCTCGACGCGTGCCACCAGATCATCAGGTCGGCGTCGGCGCGCAGCCCGGACACGTCGTAGGTGCCGCGCACGACCACGTCCTTGTTGGCCAGTTGGTCGAGCAGGCCGTCGACCTCGGCGCTCAGCTCGTCGCGCGGGGCCGGACCCAGCGGCTCGGCGATCCGGAACACCGACCACATGGTGTAGCGGACGGTAGCGTTCAAATCACGCAGACGGGCGGCGTTGGTCTGACCCTCACTCATGCGCTCAATCCTTCCAGAACGGAGTCGGCGGCGACCATGCCCGACCGGATGCAGGCCGGGATGCCGACGCCGTCGTAGGCGGCCCCGGCGACGGCGATCGTGGCCGGCAGCCCGGCCCGCAGCGCCGCGACCCGGTCGAGATGACCGGGCGGGTACTGCGGCAGCGCACCGCCCCAGCGCTGCACCCGGGCTTCGAGCGGGGCCGGCAGCGGTTTTCCGAGGATGCGGCCCAACTCGAGGTGGGCCAGCGTCACCAGCGCCGCGTCGTCGCGCTGGAGCACCTGCTCGTCTCCGTAGCGGCCGAGCGAGGCGCGCACGACGGTCACGCCGGGGCGGCGCAGGTGGGCCCACTTGCGGTCGAAGAATGTGGCGGCCTTCACGGCGTACCCGGCGTCGACGGGCACCAGGAAACCGGACAGTTCGGGTAGGTCCACCTCGGGCAGGGCGAGCGTGACGAGCGCGACGCTCGCGTACGCCACCAGTGACTCCACGTCGGACAGCAGCCGGGCGGCGGGCGCGGCCGGCACCGCGAGCACCACTCCGTCGGCGTCGAGCGTTACCGGGTCGCGCGTGGAGCCGACGACCAGCCGCCAGCGGCCCTGCTGTTCCGCGATCGACCGCACCGGCGCGCCGAGCATCGGCGCGGGCAACCGCGCCGCGACCGCGTCGACCAGGTGCCCCATGCCGCCGACGAGCGTGCCGAAGATCGGCCCGGCAGAGGCCGGCCGGCTGGCGAGCGCGGCGCGCACCGCCCCGGTCAGCGTGTGTTCCCGGCGGCATGCCTCGGCCAGCTGCGGCATGGTGGTGGCCAGCGACAGGTCGTCCGCCCGGCCGGCATACACCCCGCCCAGCATGGGGTCGACGAGCCGGTCGGCCACCTGGTCGCCGAGGCGCTCGCGCACCAGCCGGCCGACCGCGATGTCCCCCTCCGCGAGGACGGGGCGGCCTGCGTCGTGGTCGCGGCCGGGGTCCGCCGCAGCCACGCCGTCGAGCTGCGCAAGATCTCCGGGTACGCCCATCAGCGTGCCCCCGGGCAGCGGGAGGAGGCCGCCGTCGACCGCGATGGCGGCCTTCTGGATCGACGGGTACGCGATCGAGTCGGCCAGCCCGACGGCGCTCGCCAGCTCGATGGCGGCGCTCGGCCGGCCGGCCTGGTCGCGGACGGCGAACGCCTCGGCGCCCAACTCGACCGGCCCGCCCACGATCTCTCCGGTGCGGATCTTGCCGCCCAGCCTGCCGGCCTGCTCGACGACGGTGACGTCGACGCCCCGCTCGACCAGTCTGTATGCGGCCGCCAACCCGCTGATCCCGCCTCCCACGACCACGATGCGCATGCACCTATCGAAACGCGCGGGTCGCCGAGCGTACGCACCGGGGTATCCGTAAGGTGACCGGGATGACCACGGACACGGGGCGGGTCGCCGTGATCACCGGTGCCGCCCAGGGGATCGGCCGGCGCACCGCCCAGGTGCTCGCCGCCGAGGGATACGCTCTCGCGCTGCTCGACCGGGAGCCGGTGGCCGGCTTCGAGGACGCGCTCACCAGCGCCGGTGACGTGACCGACGACGAGGACGTGCAGGCCTTCGCCCGCGCGGCGGACGCGTCGTGGCCGTCGGTACGCCTTGGCGCTCGCGCCCAGTAGCGCCCGTCGGCCCAGCTCTCAGCGGGCTGAGATCGAGTGCACCAGCTCCACGACCCGGGTCAGCGCGTCCGGGTCGGTCTCGGGAAGCACGCCGTGGCCGAGGTTGAACACGTGCCCGGGAGCGGCTCGGCCCTCGTCCAGCACCCGGCGCACCTCGGCCTCCACCACCTCGGGCGGCGCGAACAGCGTGCACGGGTCGAGGTTGCCCTGCACCGCCTTGTCGGGGCCGATCCGGCGGGTGGCGGCGTCCAGCGGGGTACGCCAGTCGACACCCACCACGTCCGCCCCCGCCTCGCCCATCGCGGTGAGCAACTCGGCGGTGCCGACACCGAAGTGGATGCGCGGCACCCGGTCGAGGTCGCGCAGCACGGCGGTCGAGTGCGGCAGCACGTACCCGCGGTAGTCGGCCTCCGACAGCGCGCCGGCCCACGAGTCGAACAGCTGGACCGCCGAGACACCGGCGTCGATCTGCACCGTGAGGAAGGTCCGGGCGATGCCGGCCAGCCGCGCGCACAGCGCGTGCCACACCTCGGGGGCCCCGTACATGAGCGCCTTGGTCCTGGCGTGCGTGCGCGAGGGACCGCCCTCGACGAGGTAGCTGGCCAGGGTGAACGGCGCGCCCGCGAAGCCGATCAGCGGTGTCGCGCCCAGCTCGGCGCGCAGCAGCCGGATCGCCTCCGCCACGTAGTGCACCTGGTCGGGCACCAGCGCCGGCAGCGCCTCGACGTCGGCGAGCGTCGACACCGGCTTGTCGACCACCGGGCCGGTGCCGGCCACGATGTCCAGACCGACGCCGGCCGCGGCGAGCGGGACAACGATGTCGCTGAACAGGATCGCCGCGTCAACGCCGTGCCTGCGTACCGGCTGGAGCGTGATCTCGCAGACCAGCTCCGGACGCCGGCACGACTCCAGCATTCCGACACCCGCCCGGATCTCCCGGTACTCCGGAAGTGAGCGACCGGCCTGCCGCATGAACCAGACCGGGGTGTGCGGCACCGGTTCGCGGCGGCAGGCGCGCAGGAGCGGCGAGTCGGCGAGGTGGGGGTCGGCTACGGCGGTGCTGTCACCTGCACCGCCCGGCACGGAGGTCGTCATCACCCGCCATCCTGCCACGTGAGACGGCCGCCGCCGACCGGAGGACGCGGATGGGGCGGTGGCCACGACCGGCGTGGCCACCCTGGCGCGCGATCACCGGCGCGGCGTCTGCGTCGTTTCGCGGAGCCCGGCCTAGGCTTCCCGCATGGCCCCCTCGACCGTCACACCTGAGACGTTCACCCGGGCCGTCGCCGGTCTGCGCGCCGGCCAGCCCCGGCCAGAGATCACGCTGGAGGAGGTGCCGGCGCCGCAACGATTGGCGCCCTACGGGTACGCGCTCAGCGGCACCGTGCTCCGCGACGGCGACGAGGTCGCAACCGGCCGGCTGATCCTGCTGCACGACCCGGCCGGGCACGAGGCGTGGCACGGGACGCTGCGCCTGGTGACCTACGTGACCGCCGAGCTGGAGCCCGACCTGGCCGCCGACCCGCTGCTGCCCACCGTCGGCTGGAGCTGGCTGGTCGAGGCTCTCGAAGCCAGCGGCGCCGCGTTCACGGCGATCGGCGGCACGGTGACGCAGACGCTGTCGACCCGCTTCGGCGAGCTGGCCGGCCCCCCGACCACCGCGGACCTCGAGATCCGCGCGTCCTGGACCCCGCTCGACGACGACCTGAGCAGCCACCTCGACGGGTGGTGTGCGCTCCTGGCATCGACCGCCGGGCTACCGCCGCCCGGCGTGACCGCCCTGCCCGAACGCGTGTCCAACGGCGCCTAATTGACCTTCATCGGCCGACGCGCCGGTGCCGCTGCACATACGGACAACGTTGGCCACGTACGGTAGGCGTCGTGACCGACGAAGCCCCCTTGCGCCGTCGGGACGCGGATGGACCCGTCAGCAGCCCGCCGACCCGCGAAGCGGTCCTACTCACCGCACCCCGCGACGGCACGCCACCCCCTGTCACGACGCCCGCCGAGCTGGCCGAGGTGGCCCGGCGCTTCGCCGCGGGCACCGGACCGGTCGCGGTCGACGCCGAACGCGCCTCCGGCTACCGATACACCCACAAGGCATACCTGGTGCAGCTGCGCCGCGAGGGCGCCGGCACCGTCCTGATCGACCCCGTGCCGCTGCCCGACCTGCAAGTACTCGACGAGGCGATCGCCGCCCCGGAGTGGGTGCTGCACGCCGCGAGCCAGGATCTGCCCTGCCTTAACGAGGTCGGCCTGCGCCCCCGGCGGCTCTTCGACACCGAGCTGGCCGCCCGGCTGGCCGGCTTCGAGCGGGTCGGGCTCGCCGCCCTGACCGAGTCACTTCTCGGGTACGCCCTGGAAAAGCACCACTCCGCGGCGGACTGGTCGACCCGTCCCCTGCCGGCATCCTGGCTCAGCTACGCGGCCCTCGACGTGGAGCTGCTCGTCGACCTGCGCGACGCGCTCGCCGCCGACCTGGAGCGCCAGGGCAAGACGGGGTGGGCGGCCGAGGAGTTCGCCGCGCTGGTGGCCGGGGCCGGCGAGCCGCCCCGTCCCCGCCCCGACCCGTGGCGGCGCACCTCCGGCATCCACCGCGTCCGGGGGGCCCGGGCGCTGTCCCGGGTGCGTGCGCTCTGGTACGCCCGCGACGAGATCGCCGCCCGCCGGGACACCACCGCGGGTCGGGTCCTGCCGGACGCGGCCCTGATCGCCGCCGCCGAGGCCGACCCGAAGGACGAGCGGTCCCTGTTCGCGCTGCCCGGCTTCGGCGGCCGATCGGTGCGCCGCACGGCCGCCGTGTGGCTGGACGCGCTGAGCAAGGCCCGCGCGCTGGCCGACGACGAGCTGCCGTCCAACCCGCCCTCGGACGGTCCTCCCCCACCGCACCGCTGGGCCGAGCGGGACCCGGTCGCGGCCGGCCGGTTGACCCGGTCCCGCGAGCTGGTCACCGGCCTCGCCACGACCCACCGCCTGCCGCCGGAAAACCTGATCGCGCCCGACTCGGTACGCCGGCTGGCCTGGACCCCGCCGGAGCCCCTCGACGAGGAGGCGGTACGCGAGGTTCTGGCCGGCTTCGGTGCCCGTCGCTGGCAGATCGAGCTGGTGGCGCCGGGCCTGACCGAGGCCCTCCGCGTCCCGGACTCCGCGTCGCCTCCGCCCCCCACGTCGATCTAGGAGTTGTGGCCGGACAAATCAGGACAGACGGCGGCCATAACTCCTAGATCGGCGCGCGCACCGCGGGCCAGATCGGCGCGCGCACCGCGGGCCAGATCGGCGCGCGCACCGCGGGCCAGATCGGCGCGCGCATCGCGGGCCAGATCGGCGCGCGCATCGCGGGCCAGATCGGCGCGCGCATCGCGGGCCAGATCGGCGCGCGCATCGCGGGCCAGATCGGCGCGGGAGATCGGGTCGGGCAAGTCACCATGCGGTGTGGGTCGCGCCACAGCGGGACCCGGTCATCACATGACCTACTGGCGAGTAACATCAGCGGAAAAGACCGCCCGCAAGGAGGCTCTCCGTGCCCCGTACCGTCCGCGACGTCGTCTTCGTCGACGGCGTACGCACACCCTTCGGCAAGGCCGGAGGGATGTACGCCAACACGCGCGCAGATGACCTCGTCATCCGCTGCATCCGTGAGCTGCTGCGGCGCAACCCGCAGTTGCCGCCGGAGCGCGTCGACGAGGTGGCCATCGCCGCCACCACCCAGATCGGCGACCAGGGCCTCACGATCGGGCGCACCGCCGCACTGCTGTCCGGCCTGCCCGAGACGGTCCCCGGCTACGCCATCGACCGGATGTGCGCGGGCGCGATGACCGCTGTCACCACGGTCTCCTCGGGCATCGCGATGGGCGCATACGACATCGCCATCGCCGGCGGCGTGGAGCACATGGGCCGCCACCCGATGGGTGAGGGCGTCGACCCCAACCCGCGGATCCTGGCCGAGAAACTGGTCGACCCGTCCGCGCTGGTCATGGGCGCGACCGCCGAGAACCTGCACGACCGGGTCCCGCACATCACCAAGGAGCGCACCGACGCGTTCGGCCTGGCCTCCCAGCACAGGACCGCCAAGGCGTACGCGAACGGCAAGCTGCAGCCGGACCTGGTGCCGGTCGCCCTGCAGGATCCCGAGCAGGGCTGGGGCCTGGCCACGGTCGACGAGGCGCCGCGCGAGACCAGCCTGGAGAAGCTCGCCACGCTGAAGACCCCGTTCCGCCCGCACGGCCGGGTCACCGCGGGTAACGCGGCCGGCCTCAACGACGGCGCCACCGCCGCGATCCTCGCCTCCGAGGAGACCGCCCGCGAGTTGGGCCTGCCGATCGGGATGCGCCTGGTCAGCTTCGGCTTCGTCGGCGTCGAGCCCGAGGTGATGGGCATCGGCCCGATCCCCTCGACCGAGAAGGCGCTGCGCCTGGCCGGCCTCACCATCGACGACATCGGCCTCTTCGAGCTCAACGAGGCGTTCGCGGTGCAGGTGGTCGCGTTCCTCGACCACTTCGGCATCGCCGACGACGACCCGCGGGTCAACCCGTGGGGCGGCGCGATCGCGATCGGTCACCCGCTCGCGTCGTCCGGCATCCGGCTGATGACCCAGCTGTCGCGGCAGTTCGCCGAGCACCCCGAGGTGCGCTACGGGCTCACCGCGATGTGCATCGGCATCGGCATGGGCGGCACGGTCATCTGGGAGAACCCGAACTGGGAAGGTGCGGCCAAGTGAGTGAGGTAGTGACCAAGGCCCACGTACGGTTCATCTCCGTACCCGGCCTCGACGGCGAGGCCGCGCTGATCACCCTGGACAACGGGCTGGACCACAAGAAGCCCAACACGCTCGGCCCGGAGGGCCTGGCGAGCCTGGACGCGGCGATCGACGCGGCGACCGCGAAGAACCCCCGCTTCATCGCCGTCACCGGCAAGCCGTACATCTTCTGCGTCGGCGCCGACGTCACCGTCATCCCGCAGGCCCAGTCGCGCGACCAGGCCGTGGAGATCGGCCGCCTCGGCCACCGGGTGTTCAAGCGGCTCAAGGACTCGCAGATCCCGACGTTCGCGTTCATCAACGGCGCGGCGATGGGCGGCGGTCTGGAGCTGTCGCTGCACGCGCACTACCGGACGCTGTCGACCGGCGCCGCCGCGCTGGCGCTGCCCGAGGTGTCGCTGGGTCTCGTACCGGGCTGGGGCGGCACGCAGTTGCTGCCCAACCTGATCGGCATCGCGCCGGCCGCCCAGGTGATCATCCAGAACCCGCTCACCATGAACAAGATGCTCAAGCCGGCGCAGGCGCACGAGCTGGGCATCTCGGACGCGCTGTTCGAGCCGGCCGACTTCCTGGAGCGCTCGCTGGAATGGGCCGCCGGCGTGGTCCGGGGTGACGTGACGGTCAACCGGCCGGAGATCGACCGGGACATGTGGGACGGCGTGCTGTTCTTTGCCAAGAAGCAGCTCGACGAGCGGCTGCACGGCGCCCACCCGGCGGCGTACCAGGCGCTCGCCCTCCTCGGGCTCGCCAAGGACACGCCGTTCGAGCAGGGCACCGCGGCCGAGGACGAGGCCCTCGCCGACCTGGTGATGAGCGAGGAGCTGCGCAGCGGCCTGTACTCGTTCGACCTCGTGCAGCGGCGGGCCAAGCGGCCGGCCGGCGCGCCCAGCTCCGGCCTGGCGCGCGACGTCACCAAGGTCGGCATCGTCGGCGCCGGCCTCATGGCCAGCCAGCTCGCCCTGCTCTTCGCCCGCCGCCTCGAGGTACCGGTGGTCCTCACCGACCTCGACCAGACGCGCGTCGACAAGGGCGTCGGGTACGTGCACGCCGAGATCGAGAAGCTGGTCAGCAAGGGCCGGCTGGACGCCGGGCGGGCCGCCAAGTACAAGGGTCTGGTCAGCGGCTCGGTCGACAAGAGCGTCTTCGCCGACGCCGACTTCGTCATCGAGGCGGTCTTCGAGGACCTGGGCGTCAAGAAGCAGGTCTGGGCCGAGCTGGAGAAGATCGTCAGCCCGGAGGCCGTCCTCGCGACCAACACCTCGTCGCTGTCGGTCACCGAGATGGCCGCCGACCTGGAGCACCCCGAGCGGCTGGTCGGGTTCCACTTCTTCAACCCGGTCGCGATGATGCCCTTGCTGGAGATCGTCCGGGCGGAGAAGACCGACGACGCGACGCTCGCCACCGCGTTCGCGGTGGGCAAGCAGCTGAAGAAGTCGTGCGTACTGGTCCAGGACGCCCCGGCGTTCGTGGTCAACCGGCTGCTCACCCGCTTCCTCGGGGAGATCTTCGTCGCCGTCGACGCCGGCACTCCGCTGGAGGTCGCCAACGAGGCGCTCGACCCGCTGGCCCTGCCGATGCGCCCGCTGGCCCTGTTGCAGCTGGTCGGGCCGGCCGTCGCCTACCACGTCGCCGAGACGATGCACGCGGCCTTCCCGGACCGGTACGCGGTCAGCGCCAACCTCGGCCGCATCGTCGAGGCCGGCAAGCCGGGCCTGCTCACCAAGGACGGGGACATCGACCCCGAGGTCGCCGCACTGCTCCAGGTCGGTGACGCCGCGCTGTCCGCGGAAGAGGTCCGGGTACGCGCACTCGACGCGCTCGCTCAGGAGATCCGCCTGATGCTCGACGAGGGTGTCGTGTCGGAGGCGCAGGACATCGACCTGTGCATGATCCTCGGGGCAGGTTGGCCGTTCCACCTGGGCGGCATCACGCCGTACCTGGACCGGACCGGCACATCCGAGCGGGTCACCGGCAAGCGGTTCCTGCCCAAGGGCGTGGCGAGCTTGCCCGTGTGAGGTTGATCGATGCCTGTCGGGGGCGCGAGGGCCATCCCTCGCGCCCCCGACGCGTATGTAAACACTTCGACCCAATCGCCGACACGCCGGGGGAAACCCCTGGCGTGTCGGCGGCCCATCAACAGGATGGACGAATGTCTCTGCCACAGCTCCGTCGCGTCCGCTGGGCGGTCCGTGCCACGCTCTCACTCGGCGTGGCGGCATCGGTCGCGGCGAATATCCTGCACGCCGAGCCAAACCCGATCAGCCAGGTCATCGCCGCCTGGCCGCCGCTGGCACTGCTGCTCACCGTCGAGCTGATCTCCCGGGTGCCGGTGCACCGCCGGTCCCTGGCCGCGGTGCGACTCGGCGCGACGACCGCGATCGCGGGCATCGCCGCCTGGGTGTCCTACTGGCACATGGCCGGCGTCGCCGCCCGCTACGGTGAGACCGGCGCATCGCCCTACCTGTTGCCGCTGTCGGTGGACGGCCTGGTCATCGTGGCGAGCGTGAGCCTGGTCGAGCTGGCCGGGCGGATCCGGCTGATGGAGGAAGCGCTGGCGGCCGAGACGGCGGCGCGCACGGCTGAGGCAGCACACACGGCGCAGGCGGCGCGCGCGGCCGAGGCAGCCCGCGTGGCCGAGCCGGCGCTGGCGGCCGGGCCCGCCGGGAGGCCGGCGCTGGGCCCTGACGGCGCGACGATCCTGACCCGCGCGCCGGCCGCCGGTGCCGCCGTCGAGCCGGGCACCCCCACCCACGCCGGCTCCCGCACGCGGGCGGGTGCCACACCGGCGAAGGCCGCGAAGGTGGGCGCCGAGGCCCGGCCGAAGCGCCCGCAGCCCCGCCGCACCACCCCGGCCCGCGACGAGACGGCGCCCGCGAAGCGCGCGGCCAAGTCCACGGGCAAGAAGACGGTCACCGCCCGCCCGCGCCGCCCGGTCGAGGAGACGGCGGCGCTCGCGGCGCGCATCCAGGCCGACCAGCCGGGCCTGACCCAGGCCGACGTCGCCGCCCAGCTCGGCATCACCACGCAGCGGCTGCGCCAGATCAAGCGTCTGGTGCCGGCGCCGGCGGTCGACCCTGCCGAGCTGGAGCTGGTCAGCTAGCCCCACCCCACCTCCATGATCATGAAGGATTCAGGCACCACAGCACCCCGGATCCTTCGTGATCATGGCAATGGGCGGCCCAATGGCACCGTCGCCGACCCGGTCAGGACCGGCGTGGTCGCGGCGGCCGGCAGCCGTACCGTCACCTCGAGCCCACCGCCGTCCAGCGCGACCGCGTTGACGGTGCCGCCGTGCGCGTCGCAGACCGCCCGGACGATCGACAGCCCCAGGCCCGACCCGCGCGCCCCGGTGCGCTCGCGGCCCCCGCGGCGGAACGGCTCGAACAGCCCGGGCACGTCCGCCGGCTCGACCTCGAAGCCGGTGTTGCCCACGATCAGGCACGCGTGCGCCGCGTCGGCCCCCGTACGCACCCAGATCCGCCCGCCCAGGTGGTTGTAGCGCACCGCGTTCTCGATGAGGTTGCCGGCCAGCCGGTCGAGCAGGCCGGGATCGCCTACGACGGGGGCCGGAGCCAGATCGGTCGTCACGTCGAGGCTCAGCCGGGACGTCTCCTGGCGCATCGAGGACAGCGCCGACGCGACCCCGGCGGACAGGTCGGCCGGCACCTTGCGGGCCAGGCGCCGCCCGGCCTGCGCCTCGGTGCGGGCCAGCAGCAGCAACGACTCCACCAGCGCGTTGGCCCGGATGGAGGCGTCGCGCACCACCGTGCCCATCCGGCGCAGGTCGGCGACGTCGGCGTCGGGGTCGGCCAGGGTCACGTCGATCTCGGTACGCATGACGGCCAGCGGTGTGCGTAGCTCGTGCGAGGCGTTGGCGACGAAGCGCTTCTGGCTTTCGAACGCGGTCCCGATCCGGTCCAGCATCGCGTCGAACGTGGCTGCCAGCTCGGCCACCTCGTCGTCGGCGCCGTCGTAGTGGATGCGCTGGTCGAGGGTCTCCCCGGACAGCCGACGGGCGGCGGCGGTGACCCCGTGCAGCGGGCGCAGCGCCCGGCCGGCGACGAGGTAGGCGCCGATCACCCCGGCCGCGCCGATGGCCAGCAGCGCGCCCATGCCCTTCACGAGCAGGTCGCGCTCCGCCGTGCGTACCAGCCTCTGTTGCCACTCGCGGGCGCCCATCGTGTCGCCGTTGGCGAGCACGACGCGCGTGTCCGGGGCGAGCTGTGCGGTCGGGTGCAGCGCCGAGCTGACGATCGTCCAGGAGAGCAGGACCAGGACCGCGCCGGCGCCCACCAGCAGGATGCCGTTGAGGACCGTCAGGCGCAGCCGGAGCGTCGGTCGGGGGCGGCGGGACATCCGCGCGTCGTAAACGGTCAAGGCGCGACCCCCTCGCTGCGGATCCGGTAGCCGGCGCCCACGACCGTCTCGATCAGGCCCGGCTCGCCGAGCTTCTTGCGCAGGGTCATCATCGTGACCCGGACGGTCGTGGTGAACGGGTCGGCGTTGGCGTCCCACACCCGCTCCAGGAGCTCCTCGCTGGAGACGACGGCACCACCGGCCTTGAGCAGCTCCTCCAGCAGACCGAACTCCTTGCGCGTCAGGTCGAGCGGCCGGCCGCCGCGGGTGACGACGTGCCGGGCCTGGTCGAGCACCAGGTCCGCGGCCGACAGCACCGGCGGGGCGGCGGGGGTGGCCCGCCGGCCGAGCGCGCGGACCCGGGCGACCAGCTCGGTGAAGTCGAACGGCTTGGGCAGGTAGTCGTCCGCGCCCAGCTGCAGCCCTTCGACCCGGTCGGCGACGCTGCCGCTGGCGGTCAGCATCAGCACCCGGGTCAGCGCGCCGGAGGCGACCAGGGCGGCGCAGATGTCGTCGCCGTGCACGCCGGGCAGGTCCCGGTCGAGGACCACCACGTCATAGCGGGTGACGAGGGCCATCTCGTGGCCGTCGGTGCCGTCGTAGGCGACGTCGACGGCCATCCCCTCGCGGCGCAGGCCGCGCACGATCGCATCGGCGAGGTTGGTCTCGTCCTCGACTACGAGTACCCGCACCGCTGTGTCTCCTCCCACGTCGCCCAGCCTTCGCGGCCAGGCGTGAAGTCCGCGTGAGCCACGCTATCCCGTGGATCAACTCAACTCGTCATCCGCCAGGCCCGCACGGAGCCGTCTTCGCGGCGGCACGCAAGGTACGGGCCCTCGGTCACGCAGCTGCGGTACCACCCGGGCGCCGAACCGATCGACACCGCCCGCGCGGTACGCAGGTCGATACGGGCCAGCCAGGTCCGGCCGCGGGCGACGTACCCGAGCATCGGTGCGCTCTGGCCCCCGTCGCTGATCGGCCGCCAGTTGGTCAGCTCGGCCAGCACCCGGCCGGTACGCACCTCGCGGATGGAAAGCCTCTCGGGCGGCCATGGGTTCCCGTGGGAGCTCATGTCGCCGAAGACCCCACGGTCGCCCTCGGCAACCATCATCGACAGATCGGTCCGCCAGCGTTCCCGGCCGTCGCGCGGGTCGAAGAACACCGTCGTCGTGGGCCCGTACAGGCAGAGCATCGTCCCGCACCCGGAGGTCCCGTAGAACTCGGCGCCCGCTTGGGGCACGGTGGTCCCCGAGGCACCGGTGCTCCATCGCTGCTTGAGCGTGACGAGGTCGTACGCGCCGAGCTCCAACCGCGCCGGCGCGTTGCGGGCCGGGTCGGTCCGCCGGCGTACGACGACGGCGACGTCACCGGCGATCGCCACCTCCGGGGCCTGGAAGCCGGGCGGTGACCCGTCGACCGGCTGGGGTTGCGTGGGCATCGCCAGGTCTGGTCGCGAAAGCTGGCCAGTGACCCGGCCGGTCCGCAGGTTGCGGCTGGTCATCGTGCCGTCGGGGGCGACGAAGACGGCCTGACTGGCCGCCCGCCCCACGCCAGAGTCGAAGAGCACCCGCACCCATCGCGATGTGGGGACCGACCACACGACCCTGCCCGTCTCGGCGTCCACGGCCTCCCAGAACGTCGGCGGATCGGTGCCTGGGCGAGCGGTCTCACCGCACCCGTACGGCACGTCGGAGCGGCTCATGACGATGAGCCGGCCGCCCACGATCGGCTGCTGCGGCACGGCTTCACGCCGCCACACCGTACGCCCGGAGCGCCGGTCGACGGCGACCATGGCCACCGGCGCGGGCGACACGCAGGAGTTCGGCATCAGGAGCGCGACGCGGCCAACGGAGGTCACAAAATCGTACGTCGAGGTGTGCGGCGACGTCACCCGCCACAGCCGCCGGCCGTCGCGGATCCGGTAGGCGACGAGGTGGTTGGGCGCGAACGAGCCGTCGAACGCGTACAGGACCCCGTCTGCCAGCTGGAACGATGCCGGCGCGGACGGGGTGGTGAGCACCAGCCGCAGGTCGTTGCGCGGCGTGTCACCGAGCAACCCGACCAGCACCAGCGCGATGATGATGACGGGCGGCAGCCAGCGCGGCACCCCCACCGGGTCGGGGTCGCGATCGGGCAGCGGGGCGTCGGCAAGCTCACCGAGGTCGATGAGTGACCCGGCCGGCGCCCAACCGGCACGCTGCGCCATGAGGCCATTGTGCCCGGCGCGGCGGCGGCTCAGGGCCGCGCGGAGCGCCCCCTGCTCACGGCCGCGCGGAGCGCCCCCTGCTCACGGCCGCGCGGAGCGCCCCCTGCTCACGGCCGCGCGGAGCGCCCGCGGGCGTTGGGGATCATCGGGGACGGCGCGGCGGAGGCGTCCTCCAGGCTTGTCACCCACTCGGTCACCTGGCGGGCCACGTCCTGGGCGGTGAGGCCGAGCCCGGTCAGGATCTCGGCGCGGCTGCCGTGCGGATGCCAGTCGGCGGGGACGCCGAGGTCGCGCAGCGGCACCCAGACGTCGGCGTCGCGCAACGACTTGGCGAGCGCGTCACCCACCCCGCCGGTGCGCACCCCGTCCTCGACGGTGACGACGAGCCGGTGCTCGCGGGCCAGCGCGACCAGCTCCACCGGCACCGGGCGAACCCAGCGCGGGTCGACGACGGTCACCCCGTACCCCTGCTCCGCCAACCGTGCCGCGACCTCGACGCCGAGGTGGCCGAAGGCGCCGATGGCCACGAGCAGGACGTCCCGCCGCGCGGCGGCGCTCAGCACGTCGATCTCGCCGACCCGGTCGATCGCCGGAAGATCAACAGCCACGGTACCCGTGGGGAAGCGCACGATCGTCGGCCCGTCCTCGATGGCGACCGCCTCACGCAGCTCCGCCCGCAGGGTCGCCGCGTCGCGCGGGGCCGCGATGCGCAGGCCGGGCACGACGCCGAAGACCGACATGTCCCAGATGCCGTAGTGGCTGGGCCCGTCGGGACCGGTGATGCCGGCCCGGTCCAGCACGATCGTGACCGGCAGCCTGTGCATGGCCACGTCGAGCAGCACCTGGTCGAACGCCCGGTTGAGGAACGTCGCGTAGACCGCCACGACGGGGTGTAGCCCGCCCACGGCGAGGCCGGCGGCCGACGTGACCGCATGCTGCTCGGCGATGCCCACGTCGAAGGCGCGCTGCGGGTGCTTGCGCATGAGCTTCGCGATGCCGGTCGGCTCGGCCATGGCGGCGGTGATGCCGACCACGTCCGGCCGCTCGTCGGCGATCGCGACGAGCTCCTCGGCGAAGACGTGCGTCCACTTCACCGACGCGGGCGCCAGCAGCTTGCCGGTCTCCACGTCGAACGCACTGCTCGGGCCGTGCAGGCAGTCGGCCTCGTCCTCCTCGGCCGGGCGGTAGCCGTAGCCCTTGCGGGTCACCGCGTGCACGATCACCGGGCCGCCGAACGACTTGGCCCGGCGCAGCGCCGACTCCACCGCCGACAGGTCGTGCCCGTCGACCGGACCGACGTACTTGATGCCGAGATCCTCGAACATCGCCTGCGGTGCGACGGCGTCCTTCATACCCTTCTTGACCGCGTGCAGCACCTCGTAGAGCGGCCCGCCGACGAGCGGGGTGTGCCCGAGCGCCTCCTTGACCAGGTCGAGCACCTTCTCGTACCCGGGGTTGAGGCGCAGCGCGGCCAGGTGGTCGGCCAGTCCGCCGATGGTCGGCGCATAGGACCGGCCGTTGTCGTTGACGACGATGACGAGCGGGTTACGGGCGCCCGCGATGTTGTTGAGCGCCTCCCAGCACATGCCGCCGGTCAGCGCACCGTCGCCGACGACGGCCACGACGTGGCGCTTCTCGCCGCGCAGCGCGTATGCCTTGGCCAGGCCGTCGGCGTAGGAAAGCGCCGTGGAGGCGTGCGAGTTTTCGATGATGTCGTGCTCGCTCTCGGCCTGGCTCGGGTAACCCGACAGTCCGGCGCGCTGGCGCAGCAGGTCGAACCCGTCCTGCCGACCGGTCACGATCTTGTGCACGTATGCCTGGTGACCGGTGTCGAACAGGATCCGGTCCTTGGGCGAGTCGAAGACCCGGTGCAGCGCGAGCGTCAGCTCGACGACGCCCAGGTTGGGGCCCAGGTGACCACCGGTGCGCGAGACCTTCGCGACCAGGAAGTCGCGGATCTCGGCGGCAAGGACCGTGAGCTGCTCCGCGCTGAGGTGGGCGAGGTCACGCGGACAGCGGATGGTCTCGATCAGGCTGGTGGGACCCTCCGCGGACGTGCTCATGCCGCCTCGTTTCGCTCGGCGTTACGAGACAACAACGCACTGAGCTTATTGATTCGCTCGCTCCGCTCGCTCATGAGGGGCCAGTCTATCCGCGGAGCGCACGCGCGCATCCGGAGCGATCCGTCGTACACAGATCCCTCACAGTCATTGCCAAGATCGTTACCCTGAGTTACTGGACCGCGAGGCCGGTCTCCGGGTCGAAGAAGTACAGCCGGTTGGGGTCGAAGCTGATCGTCATCGGCTCTCCCAGACCCGCGGGCGCCTCGGCCGGCAGCTTGGCCGTGAACCGGGCCCGCTCCTCGTCCGGCGGCAGCAGCAGCGCGTCGTCGGCGGTGCGGGCGTCAAGGGCAGCCCGGGTGGCGTCGGTGTCCACGCGCGGCGCGTCCACGTCGAAGATCACGTTTCGCTCGTCACCGAGGTCCTCGATGACGGCGGGCGTCACCGTCAGCGTCGGCCAGCCGCCGCCGTCACCCGGCGCGAACGCGGTCGGGCGTACCCCGACGATGAGGTCCCGCTCGGTGCTCGCCAGCGCGGACCCGGCCGGCACCGGCGCCGTCACGCCGCCGAAGCGCACCTTGCCGCCACCGACGGTCCCACGGACGAAGTTCATCGACGGCGAGCCGATGAAGGCCGCGACGAACAGGTTGACCGGGCGCCGGAACAGGTTGTGCGGGGTATCGACCTGCTGGAGGAGCCCGTCACGGAGCACCGCCACCCGCTGGCCGAGCGTCATCGCCTCGATCTGGTCGTGCGTCACGTACACGGTGGTGACGCCGAGGCTCTTGTGCAGCAGGGACAGCTGGGAGCGCATCGTCACCCGCAGCTTCGCGTCCAGATTGGACAGTGGCTCGTCCATCAGGAAGACCTGCGGCTCGCGCACGATCGCGCGGCCCATGGCCACCCGCTGGCGCTGGCCGCCGGACAGCGCCGACGGGCGGCGGTCGAGCAGATGCTCCAGGCCCAGGTCATTGGCGACCGCGTCGACCCGCTGCTGCCGCTCCTCCTTGCGGATGCGGCGCATGCGCAGCCCGAAGCCCATGTTCTTGCGGACGTTCATCCGCGGGTAGAGCGCGTAGCTCTGGAACACCATCGCCACGTCACGGTGCTGCGGCAGCTCGTTGGTGACGTCCTTGTTGCCGATGCGCACCCGACCGGACGTGACCTCCTCCAACCCGGCGATCATCCGCAGCAGTGTCGACTTGCCGCAGCCGGACGGTCCGACGAGGACGATGAACTCGCCCGGCTCGACGGTCAGGTCGACGTCGCGCACCGCCTGCACACCGCCGCGGTATCGCTTGCCGACCTTCTCCAGCCGGATGCCGGCGGCCTTACGGCGCAACGGCTCGGCCACAGCGGGGGTCGCGGTCGTGTCGGTCACGGGTACTCCTGGAGGCGTGGTCACGGTCAGCCCTTCAGCGCGCCGGCCATCAGGCCACGCATGAAGAAACGACCGAGCAGGACATAGACGAGCAGGGTGGGCAGGCACGCGAGCAGAGCGCTCGACATCGCCTGGTTGAACGGGACCGCCTGACCGCCGGCGATGTTCTGCAGCGCGACGGTGATCGGCCGGAACTCCGTGTTGGTGAGCAGCACACCGAACAGGAAGTCGTTCCAGGCCGAGGTGAACTGCCAGATCATCGAGACCGCGAACGCGGGCGGGGCGATGGGCAGCGCGACGAAGACGAACGTGCGCAGCATCCCGGCACCGTCGACCTTCGCGGCTTCGATCAGCTCGTCGGAGATGCCGGCGAAGTAGCTGCGGAAGATCAGCGTGGTGATCGGCAGGCCGTAGATGATGTGCACCAGGATCAGGCCGTCGAGGCCGCCCCGCAGGCCGGCGTCCGACATCACCTGGAACATCGGGATGATGATCGCCTGGTAGGGGATGAACATGCCGAACAGGATGAGCGGGAAGGCGAAGTCGGCACCCGGGAAGCGCCACTTCGACAGCACGAACCCGTTGGCCGCGCCCAGTATCGACGAGATGATGCTCGCCGGCACCGCGAGGATGATGCTGTTGACGAAGCCCTCCTGCAGCTTCGGCCACACCAGGCTGAAGTTCTCCAGCGAGAACGTCTTCGGCCACTCCCACATCCGCACGACGCTGACCTCGGCCGGGCTCTTCAACGCGGTGATGATCAGCGCGTACACGGGCATGAGGAAGAAGCACGCGAGGAGGAAAAGCGCCAGGTAGCGCCCGACCGTCACATACGGCGCCCACTTCGAGCGGATCCGGTACCGCGGGGGCGGCCCGGCGGTGTCCGCGACCGGCGCCGCCGGCGGTGGGGTGGTTTCCAGAGTGGTCATGTCACTTCCGCCGTTCCGACCGCACGGAGTACCAGATGTAAGGAACGATCACGAGTGCCACGCCGAGCAGCAGCAGGGTCGCGATCGAAGCGCCCCGCGCATAGAACCCACCCGCGAACGTGGTGTACCACATGTACACCGCCGGGGTATCGATCTTGAGGTTGTTGAGGTCGATGGCGTAGAACAGATCGAACGTCTTGAGCGAGATGTGCGCCAGGATCACCACCGCGCTCATCAGCACCGGCAGCAGCATCGGCCGCACCACGTGCCAGAACACCCGTGGCTCGTTGGCGCCGTCGACCCGCGCCGCCTCGCGCAGCTCGTCGGGCACGCCGCGCATCCCGGCCAGGAAGAGGCTCATGATGTACCCCGACAGGGCCCATCCCGCCGGCAGAGCCACGGCGGCGATGGCCCACTTCGAGTCTGACTTGTACCAGTCGCTGCGGATGAACCCGAGGCCCATGTTCTGGAAGAGCTTGTTGAGCCCGGCCGTCGAGGGTCCGCTGCCGTTGTCGAGCAGCCAGCGCCAGATGATGGCGGTCGCGATGAACGAGATCGCCATCGGGAAGAGGTAGACGCTGCGGAAGAACGTCTCGCCCTTCACACCCTTCTCCAGCAGCAGCGCCATGAAGAAGCCGAACACGAGCGCCCCGACGACGAAGACGAGCGTGAAGATCAGGATATTGCGGACGTCGAGCTGGAACCGTTCGTCGTCGCCCAGTGCCCGGTAGTTGCGCGCGCCGACGTTGTCGTAGACCGGGTTGAGCCCGCGCCAACTGGTGAACGACACCCGGATGTTCCAGCCGAGGAAGCCGTAGACGAACACGGCGAGCACGATCAGGGAGGGCGCAATCAGGAGCAGGCCCGGTCCCCAGGATCGGAGGCGTCGCATCGTTTCTCTCCTAAATTTCCTCGCTCCGCTCGGCCGCGCAACGCGTCGCCTTTCCACGTCGCGGCCGAACTCCGCTCCAGGACAGGGGGTCGGTCGGCCAGGTAGCGGCCGGCCGACCCCCTCGATCCGAGGTTTACTTGGTGCTGGTGTAGGACTTGGCGACCGCGTTGGCGAACTTCGCGGAGTCCTTGTCCTGGACGAACAGGCCCAGCGCCGTGTCGATCTCGGCGTTCCAGGCGTTGTTGGCCACGACCCCGTGGGCAAGCGAGCCGACGATCTTCGTGCTCGGGTCCTGCCAGGTCTTCAGCGCGGTGGCGAGGTAGTCGGTGTACTTCGACTTGTCCGCGTCGGTGCGCGCCGGCACCGAACCCTTCTGCGGGTTGAACGCGTCCTGGCCGGAGACCGAACCGCACTCCTTGAGCCACTTCTCCGAGGCCGCCTTGTCCTTCACGCCGACCGGGAGGGTGAACGAGTCGGACAGGAAGTCGTAGACGCCGTCGCTGCCGGGCGAGGCGACCACGTTGTAGTCGGTCTGGAACTTGAGCTTCTTGGACCGGCCGAGGTAGGCGTCGGCCCAGTCACCCATCACGTTGTAGACCGCGCTGCCGTCGAGCACCTTGTCGATCGCGGGCTGCCAGTCCGCGGCGGCCGACCCGATGTCGGAGTAGGACAGCACCTTCTTGTACGTGTCGAGCGCCGCGATGACCTGCGCCGACTTCCAGTCGGTCTTGCCGTTCCACAGCCCGGTGTAGGCGTCGGTGCCCAGCTCGCCGAGCAGGACCGTCTCGAGCAGGTGCTTCTGGGTCCAGCCGGGGCCGATGGACAGGGCGGTCTTGCCCTTGCCCTTGATCTGCTCAGCCTGGGTGAGGAACTCGCTCCAGGTCTTCGGCGGCGCCGAGATGCCGAGGGTCTGCAGCGTCTTCGGCTGGAACCACATCAGGTTGGCCCGGTGGATGTTGACCGGCACCGCGTAGATCTTGCTGTCGATCGTGATGGCGTCGAGCAGACCCTTGGGCAGCTTGGACTTCCAGCCCTCCTGCTCATACAGGTACGTGACGTCCTGCACCTTGCCGGCCTTGATGTCGTCCTGCAGCTCCAGGCCGGCGTGCCGCTGGTAGGAGCCGGGCGCGTCATTGGCCTGCAGCCGGTTGGCCAGGATCGCCTTGGCGTTGGTGCCGGCACCGCCGGAGACGGCGGCGTTGACGAACTCGATGCCCGGGTTGTTCTTCTTGAAATCGGCGACCATGGCGTCCAGGCCCTCTTGCTCACCAGGGCCGGTCCACCAGGAGAACACTTCGACCTTCTTGCCGCCGTCCTTGCCGCTGCTCTTGTCCTTGTTGGCACTCGACGAACACGCCGGAAGTGCCCCCAACGCCGCGACAAGGCCCAGTGCGACCAGGCCCTTTCGGCTGAGTCGCATGCCACCCTCCAGGTGAGAAAACAGGCTCTAACTTCTGATGGGCAACCTTCTATGCCGAGCCAGGTTTTGTCAACAACTGCCAATCTTCTTGTGACCTGGCCGCAACATAACGGACCTGACCACCATACGAGTCGGCCTAACCGGGGTAATTCGGTAACAGGTATAGGAAAGACTTGACATAACCGGCGGCGGCGCTGCACGATTCCGCCGTGACTGCGGAACGCGTCGACGCGGGCGCGCTGTGGGACCGGGTGCTGGCGGGCAACGCACGCCGGGTCGCCGAGATCCTGCGCTCATACGGGCCGCGCACCCGTGCCGAGATCGTCACGCTCACCGGCCTGTCCCGCCCCACGGTCACCGCCGGGCTGGCCGACCTGACCGCCGCCGGGCTCGTCACCGAACAGATCGCCGCACCCGCGCGCCCCGCGGGCGGGCGCCCCGCCTCCGTCGTCCGGCTCACCCGCGGCGCCGGCCTCGCCGTCGGCCTGGACATCGGCCGCCGGCACGTCCACGTCGCGGTCGCGGACCTTGGGCACGTCATGCTCACCGAGCGCGCCGCCGCGCTGATGCGCGACGCCGACGACCACCCCGCGGAAGTACTCGAAATCGCCGTCGACCTGGTCGACCGGGCGCTCGCCGACAGCCACGCGGGGCGCCACGACGTCATCGGGGTGGGCCTGGGCATCCCGGCCCCGATCACCCGCGACGGCCGCATCGGCTCACCGGCCCTGCTGCCGGCCTGGGCCGACCTCTCCCCCGCCGACGAGCTGTCCCGCCGCCTCTCCCTGCCGGTACGCGTGGAGAACGACGCCAACCTGGGTGCCCTCGCCGAGTACGTGTGGGGCGCCGGGCGCGGCTGCGCCGACCTGGTCTACGTCAAGCTCGCCACCGGCATCGGTGCCGGCATCGTCCTCGACGGGCGGCTCTACCGTGGCGCGGCCGGCACCGCCGGCGAGCTCGGTCATGTCACGCTCGACGCCCGCGGCCCGGTCTGCCGCTGCGGAAACCGCGGCTGCGTCGAGCTGGCCGCCGGCGGCCGGGCGCTGCTCGAACACGCCCGGCTCACCCGGCCCGAGCTGGCCGACCTCGACGAGCTGGTACGGCTGGCGGCCGACGGCGACCCCGGCTGCCGCCGCCTGCTCATCGACGCCGGCACCCAGCTCGGCTTCGCTCTCGGCGGCCTGGTGAACCTGCTCAACCCGGACCGGATCGTGCTCGGCGGTGAGCTGGGCGGGGCGGTGGACCTGATGCGCGCCCCGCTGCTGCGCGGGCTCAGCGACACCGCGATGGCGGCCGCGGTCGGCGCGGTCGAGGTGCTGTCGGCGCAGCTCGGCCAGCGCGCGGCCGCGCTCGGCGGGGTGGCCCTGGCGCTCGGCATCGACGCGGTCCCCCTGGCCTCCGCCTGAGCGCCCGTGCATCGGCGCCGGCGAACGGCGGCCAGCAGTGCCGGGCAGTCCGCCGCCCGCGCGAGCTGGTCGCGCCCGCATTCGGAGGGTCCGGACGACTCGGAAGCTCCCGACGGCCCGGAAGCCCCGGACGGCTCGGACGCGCCGGACGGCTCGGCTCGGGGTGCTGCGTCGGGTGTACAGGCGCCGACCACGCCGAGGGCGAACACCAGGAGCGAAGTGAGCCAGCCTGAGTAGGGCCGGCGTACTCGCCGTCCCGCACCAGATATCCCAAGAAGGCCGTTCACGCCGCACCCACCAGCACCCGCGCTTGGTCTGATGGACTCAGCCCCCGTGGATCCCCCCATCCACAAGCCCGCCGGGACGGTAGCGCCCATTCACCTTCAGCGAAAATGCACAAGTCGGCAATCGGATACGGCGTCTTGCGACGCAGACCCAGCCCGATACCGGTGCGGATACGGACGCAATACCCATGCCGCCGCGAGCGGCGGCTGGCGTCAACGAAACCGTCCGCGCCGGAAATCCGGTTGTCGCACCGTTGCCCGCAGCGTTGATTGAACGTTGCCGAGGTCTGAGTACTGTCTCGGACTTAAGGGCACGCACATCTGTTGGAAGTCGGTCGTCTTCGAGGGGGCTGACATGTCTGTCCGCCGCGCTGCCACGATCCTGCTGTCCGTCGCGTTCGCGATGCTGCTCGTCCCACGACCCGCTACGGCGAAACCCGACGGTTCCGCGGCTGGCGCATTGCACTCGCTGCGTGCCCCGGCCACCGACGAGAACTTCTACTTCGTCATGGCCGACCGGTTCGAAAACGGCAACACCGGCAACGACCGAGGCGGTCTACCCGACGACCCGCTCGTCTCGGGCTTCGATCCCACGCGCAAGGGCTTCTACCAGGGCGGCGACCTCAAGGGCCTGCTCAACCGCATCGACTACATTCGCGGGCTCGGGACCACGTCGATCTGGTTGACCCCGAGCTTCAAGAACAAGGCGGTCCAGCTCGAGGACGGTCCGTCGGCGGGCTACCACGGCTACTGGATCACGGACTTCACCCAGATAGACCCCCATTTGGGCACCAACGCCGACCTGCGGGCGCTCATCGACGCCGCCCATTCCCGCGGCATGAAGGTCTACTTCGATATCATCACCAACCACACCGCCGATGTGATCGGTTATCAGCAAGGGGCGCGCCAGCCGTACGTTTCGAAGGACGTCTTTCCGTACAAGACGGCTGCCGGCACCCCGTTCGACGACCGCGACTATGCCGGCACGAGCACCTTCCCGCCGTTGAGCCCGACCGTTTCGTTCCCCTACGTACCGGTCCTTGACGACAACGAGAAGAATCTGAAGGTCCCCGCCTGGCTCAACGACGTCACGCTGTACCACAACCGTGGCAACACGACGTTTACCGGCGAGGACTCCCTCTACGGCGACTTCTTCGGCCTCGACGACCTCTTCACCGAGCACCCGAGGGTCGTCAACGGCATGATCCAGATCTACGAGGCGTGGATCAAGGACTTCAGCGTCGACGGCTTCCGTATCGACACAATGAAGCACGTCAACGACGAGTTCTGGCAGAAGTTCGGGCCGCAGGTGCTCCAGTTCGCCCACGAACAGGGCAAGAACGAGTTCTTTATGTTCGGCGAGGTCTTCGACACCTCGAGAAGCGTCACGTCGCACTTCACAACCCACGACAGCGTGCAGGCGGTGCTGGACTTCCCGTTCCAGGCAGCGGCCCGTGACTTCGCGTCCCGAGGACAGCCGACGAGCCAGCTCGGGGCCTTCTTCGCCGGCGACGATTGGTACACCGACGCCGACTCCAACGTCTACCAGCTACCCACCTTCCTCGGTAACCACGACATGGGCCGCATCGGTGGCTTCGTACAGTCGGACAGCCCGGGCGCGGGTGACGACGAGTGGGTCGCCCGGGATCGGCTCGCCCATGAGCTGATGTACCTCTCGCGCGGCAACCCCGTCATCTACTACGGCGACGAGCAGGGCTTCACCGGCGGTACCCGGGGTGACCAGGACGCGCGGCAGACGATGTTCCCCAGCCAGGTGCCCGACTACCTCGACGACGACCTGCTCGGCACCGATGCCACTCACGCGCAGTCGAACTTTGTCCCCTCGCACCCGTTGTATCAGGCGATCAGCGGGTTGGCCGCGCTTACCCGCGAATACCCCGCACTGCGCGACGGGGCGCACCAGCACCGCTATGCCACCGGCGACGCCGGAATCTACGCGTTCTCCCGCATCGACCGGGGCGAACAGCGGGAGTACGTTGTCGCGCTCAACAACAGCGAGCAGGCCCAGACCGCGCCGATCCCGACCTACATCCCTAAGCGCAGCTTCCTGCGCATCTACGGCAATGGACCCGATCGCGTGAAGTCCGACGACACGGGCAGGCTCACGCTGACCGTGCCGGCGCTGTCGACGGTCGTCTACCAATCGGCGGGGCGGATCCCGCATTCCAAGGCGGCGCCGTCCATCTCGCTGACCGCCCCGACACCGGCCGCGGAGTCGCGCGGGCGCATGCAGGTTTCGGCCGATGTCGGGGGATCCTCCTTCTACGAGGTCACCTTCCAGGCCAGGGTCGGCAACGGCCCGTGGCAGCCGATCGGGACCGATGACACCGCCCCCTACCGGGTGTTCCACGACGTCAGCTCGCTGCCGCCGGGGACGCCCCTGCAGTACCGGGCGGTCGTGCTCGACAACGGTGGCCACGCCGCGACAAGCGAGGTGCACAGCACCGCCGTGCCGCCGCCGTCACTCACGATCGAGGCGCCACCGGAGGGCAGCAAGGTGCGCGGCACGGTCGAGGTGCGCGCCGTCGCTGACCCGGATCGCCCCACACATGTGGTCCGCTTCGAGCGGCGCATTGCCGGTGGGGCGTGGACGGCGATAGGAACCGACGACTCCTCACCCGTCTATACCGTGTTTGACAACCTGGCTCCGCTGAACCTGGCTACCGGCACCGTGATCGAGTATCGGGCGATCCTGACTGAGCCGAACGGCACCACGGTCACCAGCGCGGTGCGCACGGTCAGATATGCCGGGCCTCCAGTGACCGTCGCGACCCTGCACTACTTCCGGCCGGCGGGCGACTACGCCGGCTGGGGCCTGCACATGTGGGGTGACGCCGTGGATCCGGCGGTGCTCGCCCAGATCGAGTGGGGCAAGCCGTGGCCGCTGACCCGCGTCGCAGGTGGCTGGGCCGAATACGACATCCCGCTCGTGGACGACACGAAGCCGGTCAACTTCATCATGCACCTGCCCAACGGGGACACGGTGCCGACGACCCGCGAGCCCGGTGGCGACCGGTCGTTCCTGCCCATTGACGCGCCGAATGTCTGGATCGTTCAGGGCGACCCCACCGTGTACACGAGCCCGCCCGCGACCGGGTAGCCCGTGCGTATGACCGGCGGTCTGATCCGACGGTGGCCCGCGATCACGGGTGAGTACCCCGAAGGCTCCGTGATCGTCGGAATTGATCAGTACTCATGCGCCCGCCCCCACCAAGCAGCCTCCGCCCGCGTCGCCTTTGTCCAAAAGGCGCGCGAGTTGAGGCGAACAGCGACCCAGGCTGTTTCGACGTTGGTCTAGACAACGCGAATTACCAGCCCCGAATGGGTCCTTATCGACCAACGTCTACGTCAACAGGGCGGGCCCATCGTCGGTGCGATCCATGTCGCGCTTGACTACTGGCTCGATGCCCCGACGACCACCACACTCATTGCGGCCCTGCAGCAGGTCGCCGCGGGCCTGCCCGCTCCAACATCGGCATCTAGGTCTCAGTAGCCCTGACCAGCCACCCGACACACTCCACGTGGTGGGTCATGGGAAACGCGTCGAACGCGCGCAGCCGCGTCAGCCGCCACCCGCGCTCCCGGAAAGTCGCCACGTCCCGACCGAACGCGGCCGGATCGCACGACACGTACGCGACCGCCCGGGGCCGGCGGGCCACGACCAACCCGATGACCTCCCGGCCCACCCCGGACCGCGGTGGGTCCAGCACGACCAGGTCGACCGCGCGCCAGCGGGGATTGGCCAGTACCGACGCCACGTCACCGGCGACCACGCGTACCTGGGGCAGGTCGGCGAGGTTGCGCCGCGCCGCGGTCACGCCGCGCCGGTCGGACTCCACGATCGTCACCCGGCCGGTCGGGCCGACCCGCCCAGCCAATGCGGAAGCGAACAGGCCGGCGCCGCCGTACAGGTCCCAGGCCCGCTCCCCCGGCCGCGGTTGCAGAAAGTCCAGCACGCAGGAGACGAGCGCATCCGGCGCGGCGGGGTGTACCTGCCAGAAGCCGGTGGCCGCGACCGTCCACTCGCGATCGGCGGCCCGTTCCCGGACCAGCCGCGGGCCGGACACCAACCGCAGGCCACGCCGCCCGGCGTGCACTGACAGGTCGCCGCCGGACGACGCGACGACCTCGACGGTCGAGTCCGGCGGCCACGATGAAGCCGCGACCGGGGCGTCCTGGATGGCCGGGTGCGCGATCGGGCAGCGCTCCACCGCCACGACGTCGTGCGACCGGTGCCGGCGGAACCCGACATGGCCGGACCCGTCGACCGCGTACTGCACCCGTGACCGCCAGCCGAGCGGGCCGCCGGGGAGCGGCTCCACGCGTACCGGAACATCATGCACGCCGCCCAGCCGCGCCAACTGCTCGCGGACGACGTCGGCCTTCAGGGCCAACTGTGCCGCCGGCGCGACATGCTGGAAGTCGCAACCCCCACAAAGACCAGGTCGGGCGTACGGGCAGGGCGCCTGCACCCGGTCCGGCGAGGCCTCCAGGATCTCGACCGCGTCGGCCCGCAGGTAGCCACGCCGCCGCTCGGTGACGACGGCGCGCACCCGCTCGCCGGGCAGCGCGTGCCGGACGAAGACCACCTGCCCGCCCGGGTCGGGGTCGCCCAACTCGACGGGCACCGGACCGGGCTGGCCAGGGAGCCGGGCCACGCAGTGCCCGCCGTGAGCGATCGCCCCGACGGTGAGTTCGACGACGTCGCTCAACGGGACGCGATCACCTCGTCGCCGCTGGTGACCGGCGGCTCCTCAACGCCGCCCCGGGGGCCGCGCTGGGGCGTGCGGGTCAGGTTCTGCGCCAGGCGCTCCAGGTCGCGACCGGCGGTCGACCGAAGCTGCCACGGCACGCTGGTGACCATCACGCCCGGCTCGAACAGCAGCCGTGTCTTGATGCGCAGCGCGCTCTGGTTGTGCAGCAGGTGCTCCCACCAGTGGCCCACCACGTACTCCGGAATGAACACCGTCACCACGTCGCGCGGCGAATCGCGGCGCACGGTCTTCACGAAGTCGATGATCGGGTTGGTGATCTCCCGGAACGGCGACTCCACGACCGTCAGGGGCACGTTCAGGTCGCGCCGCTCCCACTCGGCCTGGATCACGCGGGTGTCCTTGTCGTCCACGTTGACCGTCACCGCCGTCAGCGTGTCCGGCCGGGTGGCCTGCGCGTAGGCGAGGGCCCGCAGGGTGGGCTGGTGCACCTTGCTCACCAGGACGACGGCGTGGTTGCGCGACGGCAGGATCGGCCGGTCCTCGGAGGGCACCAGCTCACGCGCCACGTGGTCGTAGTGCCGCCGGATCGCCAGCATGACCATGTAGATCACGGCCATCGCGGCGATGGAGATCCAGGCGCCCTTGGTGAACTTGGTGACCAGCACCAGGACCAGCACGAAGCCGGTCATGATCAGGCCGAACACGTTGATGGCGCGGGAGCGGATCATCCGGCGCCGGGCCGCCGGGTCGCGCTCCACCCGCAATAGCCGGTTCCAGTGCCGGACCATGCCGGTCTGCGACAGCGTGAAGGAAACGAACACGCCGACGATATAGAGCTGGATGAGCCGCGTGGTCTCGGCCTTGAACGCGACGATCAGCACCATCGCGAAGATCGCCAGGAAGATGATGCCGTTGCTGAACGCCAGCCGGTCGCCACGGGTGTGCAGTTGCCGCGGCAGGTACCGGTCCTGCGCCAGGATCGAGCCGAGCACTGGGAAGCCGTTGAAGGCGGTGTTCGCGGCGAGCACGAGGATCAGGGCCGTCGTGGCGATGACGAACCAGAAGCCCAGCGGGAGGTGGTCGAACACGGCGCGGGCCAGTTGCGCCGTCACGGTCTCCTGCTCGTACCCCGGCGGCGCCGCCGCGATCTGCAGGTTGGCCGCCGAGCAGCCCGGCTTGATCTTGTCACATTCGACGAACTGGAGATGGGTCAGGCGCGACAGCGCGATGATCCCGATCAACATGCTGATCGCGACCAGGCCGAGCATCAGCAGCGTGGTGGCGGCGTTCTTGCTCTTGGGCGGCTTGAAGGCCGGCACGCCGTTGGAGATGGCCTCGACGCCGGTCAGCGCCGCGCAGCCGGAGGAGAACGAGCGCACGAGCAGGAACACGAAGGCGAAGCCGGCGATGGAATGCTCCGCCTTCACCTTGATGTCGGCGCTCTCCGCCCGCACCGGGTCGCCGAGCGCGAAGATGCGAAACAGGCCCCACGCCACCATGCCGACGACGGCGATCATGAACGCGTAGGTGGGGATCGCGAACGCGGTGCCGGCCTCCCGGACGCCGCGCAGGTTGAGCGCGGTCAGGACGAGCACGATCACGACCGCGGTCTCGGAGGCGTGCTGACCGACCCACGGGACGGCCGAGCCGAGGTTCTGCACGCCGGCGGAGACCGAGACGGCCACGGTCAGGATGTAGTCCACGAGGAGCGCGCTGGCCACGACCAGCCCGTAGCGCGGCCCGAGGTTGACCGTGGCGACCTCGTAGTCGCCACCCCCGGAGGGGTAGGCGTGCACGTTCTGCCGGTAGCTCGCCACGACCGTGAGCATCACCACGACGACCGCGAGGGCGATCCACGGCGAGAACACGTACGCCGACGCTCCGGCGATCGAAAGCGTCAGCAGGATCTCGTCGGGCGCGTAGGCGACCGAGGACAGTGCATCGGAGGCGAAGACGGGCAGCGCGATCCGCTTCGGCAGGAGCGTGTGCTGCAGCCGGTCGGAGCGGAACGGCCGGCCGACGAGCAGCCGCTTCAGAAAGGAGGTGGGACTGGCCACGACAGACAAGACTAGGTGGGTTGCGCACGCGGCGCGCGGGGGTGGTCGATCTGCGCCCGCGTGGGGTAACCGTGTAGCGTCCGGCAACGCGGATGGGCGTGCCGTGGCACTCTCATATCGACGCCTGACGCCAGAAAGTCCAGGGGGCAGCGTGCACATCGTCATCATGGGCTGCGGCCGGGTCGGTTCGACCCTGGCCCTGAGCCTGGAGGCCCGCGGACACTCCGTCGCCGTCGTGGACCGCAACGGCGAGGCCTTCCGCCGGCTGGGGCATGACTTCAACGGCCTGACGGTCACCGGCGAGGGGTTCGACCGGCAGGTGCTGACCGCGGCCGGCATCGAGCGCGCCGACGGCTTCGCGGCCGTCTCCTCGGGCGACAACTCCAACATCATCTCGGCCCGGGTCGCGCGCGAGACCTTCGGCGTGCAGCGCGTCGTGGCCCGCATCTACGACCAGAAACGCGCCGAGGTGTACGAGCGGCTGGGCATCCCCACCGTGGCCACCGTGCGCTGGACGGCCGACCGGATGCTGCGCCACTTCGTGCACGAAGGCCCACCGGAGATGTGGCGCGACCCGACCAGCTCGGTGTCGATCATCGAGGTGCCGGTGCACCCCGACTGGGCCGGGGCGCCGGTGCGCGCGCTGGAGGACGCCAGCGGCGCCCGCGTGGCGTACATCATGCGCTTCGGCTACGGCACGCTGCCCACCGCATCCACCATGATCCAGGACGGCGACCAGGTGTTCATGCTGGTCACCGATGACATGATCGCAGGCGTGACAAAGGTCACCGCGGGGCCGCCGGAAGGAGCTCACTGATGAAGGTCGCGATCGCCGGAGCCGGCAACGGCGGCCGCTCCATCGCACAGGAACTGATCGACAACGGTCACCAGGTGATGCTGATCGAGCGGGACCCGGCGAGCCTGATGCCCTCGCGGGTGCCGGCCGCGGAGTGGGTGCTCGCCGACGCCTGCGAGCTGGCGAGCCTGCAGCAGGCCGACCTGGCCAACTGCGACGTGGTGGTGGCCGCGACCGGCGACGACAAGGTCAACCTGGTCGTGTCGCTGCTGGCCAAGACCGAGTTCGCCGTGCCCCGCGTGGTGGCGCGGATCAACCGCGCCGAAAACGAGTGGCTGTTCACCGAGCAGTGGGGCGTCGACGTCGCGGTGAGCATGCCGCGCCTGATGGCGGCCCTGGTCGAGGAGGCGGTAACGGTGGGCGACCTGGTGCGCCTGATGACGTTCCGCCAGGGTGCCGCCAACCTCGTGGAGATCACGCTGCCGCCGACCGCGCCCTACGTGGGCCACCCGGTCCGCGAGGTGCCGCTGCCGCGCGACTCCGCCCTGGTGGCGATCATCCGCGGCAAGCGGGTGCTGGTGCCGAGCCAGGACGACCCGCTGGAGGCCGGCGACGAGCTGGTGTTCGTGTGCACCGCGGACGTCGAAGACGAGGTACGCGCGGTGATCCTCGGCTCGGACAGCGTGGAGCGCACCCGCGCCGCGTCCGTCTAGCGCCCCGTCAGCCCTGGACCGGCTCGACGGGCAGCGTCCGCAGGACCCGCCGCACCCAGTAGACGGTGACGAGCAGCAACAGGGCGTACGGCGGGTAGCCGAGCGCGAGCCGGGCGATGCCCAGCGCGTCGTCCTGGTCGGTCAGGTAGAGCGCCGACAGCACGGACACCTTGACCACGTAGACCGCCGCCCACAGGATCGTCAGCCGGCCGAACAGGCGCAGCAGCCGCGGCTCGGTGCGCCACCGGGGCGTGCCGGCGGCGAACGTCACCGACCACAGCCAGCCCACCATCGGCCGGCGGACCACCACCGAGGCCAGCAGCGCCGCCGCGTATCCCAGCGTGTAGAGGATCGTCGGTAGGTGGAAGTCCTTCGCCTTGCCGGTCGCCGACGCGATCACCGCGCCGAGGGCGATGCCGAACAGGCCGTTCATGGCGTGCCGGATCGGCTCCCGCCGCGACAGCCGGTAGCCGGCGATGGCCAGGCCGACGAGGACCGACAGGATCAGCGCCGGGCGCAGCGCCCAGACGATGTTGACGACCACGAAGACCGCGACCGGGATGCTCGACTCGATGAGCCCACGGACCCCGCCCAGCTGCTCGGCGATCTGCTCCGAAAACGACGGAAGCGGCTCTTCCTCCGCCTCGTAGGTGTTGGTGTCGTCGGGGCTCGGCATCGTCATGGGCGCGGGGCTTCCAACTCGTAGTAGGGGTTGTAGATGACCTTGCGGTCTTCCCGGACGGCGACGCGGCCACGAGCGGTGATGGACCGGCCGGGCTCGATGCCCGCGATGTGCCGCCGCCCGAGCCAGACCAGGCGGACCAGGTCACTGCCGTCGTACAGGTCGGCCTCCAGGGTCGGCAGGTTGGTCCGCGGAGTGTAGACCACGGTGCGCAGCCTGCCGGTCACCGTGACCAGCTGGCCTCGGCGGCACTCGTGGGCCGGGGTGCTGCCTGACTCGGCCGCGTCCCGTTTGAGCTCCTCGGCATCCAGTTCTTCTGCGCTCGCCAGCAGGCGGCGGAAGAACCGCCGGACCGGTGAGGGCCGCTCGTCAGTAGCCATGGCCTCGCTGTCACCCTCCTGGCGGGTAGCGTCGCCGCCCCTCCCATCATGGCGGGTCCGGGTCAACCGCGGCGACGGGGACGTTGAGACTGTTTTGTGCGCGGAGAAGGCGCGCGGCGCGGGCGGGGCGCCGGCTCGGCATCCGCGGGCGGTGGCGCGCTCTCCACCGTCGGGGTCAGACCCTGCTCGGTCGCCTCACGCGGCAGGCGCAGCGGCAACGGCTCGCGTACCGGCATCGCCTCGGTCCCCCGGTCCACCACCAGGCCCGCCAGGCACTCGGCCAGCGGACCGGCCTGCGACGGGTCGACGGCCGCCGGCCCCTGGTAGACCCCCCGGACCATCCAGCGCGGCCCGTCGATCCCCACGAACCGGATGTCGGTGAGCCCTTCCGGCGTGCGTACCTGCGAACGAAGCTCCACGCCGTAGGTGCCGTCGACCTCCTCGGCCGCCACGCCGTCGCCGAACAGCTGCTTGCGGATGTCCTCGCGGACCTCTTCCCAGATGCCCTCGCTGCGCGGCGCGGCGAACACGCCGAGCTGCAGGGCGCTCTCGCCGGCCACCAGCACGACCTGCTGGACCTCGCCGTCCGGGTTGGCCTGCACCCGCACCTCCACGCCGGGCGCGGCGGGGATCTGCAGGCTGCCGAGGTCGAGGCGCTCCACGCTGTCCGGCGCGTCGAGGACGTCGTAGGGGCCTGTTGTCATCGGATGCGCCGCCGCCTCGTCATCGGGATCAAAACCAAAATCGTCAGGGGTAGGCCGTTGGGCGGCGTGTCGGGCGCCTTTGCGCTCGTCCGCCTTGGAGTGTCGCCCCCCGCTCCCGCGACTCCGCGAGAAGATCACTGAACCTCAACCTCTCCATTCGCCGCCAACCCGGCGTGCCCGCCGGTCGAACCGTGCCCCTCGATGCCGCGGCGAGACTGTGGGAGCTGGTCAATGACCTGGAAGTGTGCCCGCTCGACCCGCTGCACGACAAGTTGGGCTATCCGGTCGCCACGGCATATCTTCGCCGTTGCCTCTCGATCATGGTTGACCAGGTTCACCATGATCTCACCGCGGTAACCGGCGTCCACGGTCCCGGGTGCGTTCAACACGGTGACGCCGAGCCGCGCGGCCAGCCCGGAGCGCGGGTGCACCAGCCCCACGTACCCCTCCGGCAACGCGACCGCGACGCCGGTGCGCACCAGCGCCCGGCTCCCCGGCGCCAGGTCCACGTCCTCCGCCGCGACCAGGTCGGCGCCCGCGTCACCCGGGTGCGCGTACGCCGGCATCGGCAGGTCCGGATCGAGGAGGCGCACTGGCACCGGGACCGTCATGTCATCCATACCCACCATCCTGCCGTGTCGACGTACCGGACGCCGTCGTACCCTCGCAGCGTGGCACAGGGTTCCGCGGCACCAGCGCAGATGCATGGCCATCACCGGCACGTGGAACGGCTGCGCGTGCCGTGGTGGCTGTGGCTTCCCGCGCTCGGGCTCGCGGCGTTGCTCGCCGCCGAGGTCTACCTGGGGGCTCCCGGCCTGCGCACCTGGGTGCCCTACGCGATCCTGCTGCCGCTGACCGCGCTCGGATTGTGGCGACTGGGGCGGCTGCGGGTCGCGGTGGAGGACGGCGAGTTGCGCGTCGACGACGCCCGCCTGCCCGTGCGCTTCGTCGCCGGCGTGACGGTGCTCGGTGTGGCCGAGAAGCGGCTGCTGCTGGGCACCGCGGCGCACCCGCACGCGTTCGTGGTGCAGCGGCCGTGGGTGCGCGGTGCCGTGCAGATCCACCTCGACGACCCCGCCGACCCGACCCCGTACTGGGTGGTCAGCTCGCGCCGGCCGGCGGCGCTCGCCGCGGCGGTGCTGACGGCCCGCGCCCGGGACGCCGGCTAGGCCTCGATCACCCGGTTCTTGCGGATGTCGTCGCGGATCGCCCCGCCGAGCGTCTGGGTGGCCCGCCTGTTGAGATAGCCGGCCACGGCCGCGCCGGTAAGCAACGGCCCGAGTGTGGTGAGATTGCGGCCGAGCCGGCGGACCAGGCGCTCGCGCAACTCCTTGCGCGCGGCTGTCTCGAGGACCGCCGTGAGACCCCGGCCCTGCGCCATCGGGTTCACGCCGCGCTGGTTGGCCCACGACTGCAGCAGTGCGACGGCGCGCTGGGTGGCGCTGCCGGGCAGGGGACGCCCGTAAACCTCGTGCAGCTCTGCGATCAGCTTGATCTCGACCGCAACGACCGCGACGGTCTCCGCGGCGAGGACCACCGGCGCTGTCAGCAGCGTCGGCGGGGCGGCCCACTCGACGGCCGCGACGCCGCCGCCCGCGGCGCCGATGCCGGCGGTGGCCCGCGCCGCGTTACGGATCAGGCGGTCGGCGAGGGCCTCGCCCTCCAGACCGTCATAGTGTTCGCGCAGCGTCGCCAGGTTGCGCACCGGGATGTGCGGGGCGACCTCGGTGACCGTGTCGAGGACCCAGCGCACGGCTGCCCGTGGCCGCAGCAGGTCCTTGACGCTGCGCCCGCGCAGCTCCTCGCGCACGACCCGGCCGAGCAGCCGGGCGCGCGTGCCGCGGTCGAGGTCGTCAGCGGTCAGCTCAGCGACGGCCTGCGACAGCTCAACGTCACCGGCGGGACCGTCCGCGCGGTCGGCCGATTCGGCGGCGCCGGTTTGGCCGGCGGCGCTCGCCTCCTCGGAGGTGCCGGTCGCCTCGTCGCGACCGGCACCGGTCTTCTTCTCGTCGGAAGGCTGATCACTTTCAGCCATGGAAAACGCCCTCCCAACACCGCCTCGGCCCGCTGCCGCCCGAACGCCGGGCGGAACGCGAGCTTGCCGCCAAATGTTAGGCGCACTCGCGACAGATCAGCTCGCCGTTGCGCTCCGCCGCCAGTTGGCTGCGGTGGTGCACCAGGAAACAGCGCGAGCAGCGGAACTCGTCCGCCTGCATCGGTATCACCTTGACGGTTAGCTCCTCGTCAGCAAGGTCAGCACCGGGCAGCTCGAAGCTCTCCGCGACCTCGGCCTCGTCTACGTCGACGGTGGCCGACTGCGCATCGACGCGTCGTGCCTTGAGCTCCTCGAGACTGTCCTCGCCGAGGTCGACCTCGTCGCGACGCGGGGCGTCGTAGTCGGTGGCCATCGGTCAGTCACACTCCCCATATCTGTGTCGCGCCGTGTGTAACGCCGGGCGCCGTTGTTTTCGTACCCGCCCCCGGGTACTTTTCCGAGCGGTTTCCCGCCCGGATCGTGCCTACCGCGCCGGAAATGTATCCAGCGGGCGCGGTACCTTACCGCTCTCGTGCGTAGGTTGTACGTCCGCACTCCGAAACTTGTTCCCACTGTGACTCAAGCGACACCACATTAGGGGTCTTGGTGTGCTTTCGGGCCACGCCGCGCTGGGTGCACCGACTGGCCGCGCGCGCCGGGCGCGTACAAGCTAACCTCGGCGGCGACAAACGACCGCATGCCGCGCCGCCGGTGTCATCCGTTCCAGGTCCGGACCACTGTCGCTTCGGACAGTAACCAGCTCGACGGGGAGCCGACACATGACCATCGCGAGAATCCGGGCACTCGCCATCGTCGGTGTCCTCTTCCTCGCCGCGCTTGTACTCGTCACGGTCAGCATCGTCAAGGACAAGCAGACCAAACCCGTCGGAGCCTCCTGTCCCGAGGACGCGGTGCGCGTAAACACGCATCTGGCCGATGCCGAGTCGATCCAACTGAATGTCTACAACGCGACAGACAAGCCGGGCCTGGCCAAGGAGATCGCGTCGGAGCTCCGGCAGCGCAAGTTCAAGGTCGACCCGGACAAGGCGAGCAACGATCCGCTGGGCAAGCCGGTCGACGGCGTGGCGGTCCTGCGGTACGGGCCGAAGTCGGTCGGCGCGGCCTGGGTGGTGCGCGCCTACTTCCTCAACGACGCGCGGCTGGAGTTCGACGTCAACCGCGCCGACGAGAGCATTGACGTGGTGCTCGGCCCCGGGTTCCGCAAGCTCGCCACGCAGACCGAGGAGAAGCAGGCGCTGGCCCAGGCCGGTCGCGCGAAGCTGCCCAAGGGCACCTGCGACGCCCGGGTGACCTGAGGGCCGTGGGCTACGGCCCACCCGCCGCGTCGAGCTCCACCAGCCGGTCGTGCAGTGGCCCGTGCAGCGCCGGTGGCGCGGCGAGCAGGAACTGCGGGCCCGGCGGCTCCCCGGCCAGCCCGCTGACGACCAGCCCGGCCTCGGCGGCGATCAGGCCGCCTGCGGCGTAGTCCCACACGTTGAGGCCCTTCTCGTAGTACACGTCCACGGCGCCCTCCGCGGCCAGACACAGATCGATCGCGGCGGCTCCGAGGCGGCGCATGTCTCGCACCTGCTCCAGCAGCCGCGCCAGTACCCCCGCCTGGTGGCGGCGCCGCGCCGCGCCGTATCCGAACCCCGTCGCCAGGAGCGCCTGGCTCAGATCGGTGACCTGGGACCCGGTCAGCCGCCGCCCGTCGCGGAAGGCTCCGCCGCCGCGCGTGGCGGTCCACTCGTGCCCGGTGGCGGCGTTGCGAACGACCCCCGCGACGACCTCGCCGTCCACCTCGGCGGCCAGCGACACCGCATAGACCGGAATCCCGTACAGGTAGTTGACCGTGCCGTCGATCGGATCCAGGATCCAGCGCACCCCGCTGCCGGTGCCCGCCACGGCCCCGGACTCCTCTCCCATCACCGCGTCGTCCGGCCGGCGCCTCCGCAGCGCGTGGATGACCTGCCGCTCGACGGCGCGGTCGGCGGCGGTCACGACATCGGTGGCGGTCGACTTCGTCGACACGCCCTCAACGCCGTCGGCGCGCATCGACCGGGCCAGGCCGGCCGCGGGACGGGCCACCGCGATGGCGATCTCCAGCAGCTCGGCGGCGTCCGGCGCCACGCCCATCCGTTACCTCCTCGGCTCACGTACCATCCTTGCAGTCCTCTGTTAGGAGATGTTGGCCGCAACAACAGCGCGCTTTGCCCGCCCGCGGCAGGTCGATTGCGACTATCAGAGTTACAATTCACGCTTGCCTGCTCTGCTACGGATCGCCCCGGCCCGCAGCGTGTGGGCCCAAGACATCACACCCGGCCACCCACAGACGGCTCCCCCGTGCGCGGGACCGGTCGGGGAGGCCGCGCTAGCTCTCCGCCTCGGGAAGGTCGTCCGTGACATCAGCCCGCCAGACCGGCGCCGACGTACGCTCACTCGCCGACACGCTCATCGCGCGTGCGACCGCCAACGGCGGTCAGCTCACGTCGGCCGAGGTCGCCAACGCGGTCGAAAGCGCGGAGGTGACTCCCGCTCAGGCCAAGAAGCTCCTGCGTGCCCTCGCCGACTCGGGCGTGACCGTCGTGGTCGACGACTCGTCGGCCGGCCGCCGTCGGGTGGCCGCCGCCCGGGCCGCCACGCCGGCGTCCAAGGCCACCACAGCGAAAGCCCCGGCGACCAGGACCCCCGCCGCCGCTAAGCCGGAGAAGGCGGTGAAGCCGGTCCCGGACGCCGCCGAGGGCGCCGCCGAGCCGGCCACGAAGGCCGTGAAGAAGACCGCGGCGAAGAAGGCGACCCCCGCGGCGCCCGAGGCCGCCGACGCGCCAGCCAAGGCGGCGGCGGCCCGCAAGGCGGCCCCCGCCGACGCGGCGAAGGCCACCAAGGCGGCCCGCGGGAAGAAGACCGACGCGGAGGCGCCGGCCGGCACCGCGCCGGCGGCGGAGGGCAAGCCCGGTGAGGGGCCCGAGGCCGGCGAGTTGGAGGCCGAAGTGCTGGCCGCCGACCTCGAGGACATCGTCGAGGAGGAGCCGACGCCGGAGCTGGCCCAGGCGGCCGCCGCCGACGCCGCCGACGACTTCGACTGGGACGACGACGAGTCCGAGGCGCTCAAGCAGGCCCGCCGCGACGCGGAGCTGACCGCCTCCGCCGACTCCGTGCGCGCCTACCTCAAGCAGATCGGCAAGGTGCCCCTGCTCAACGCCGAGCAGGAGGTCGAGCTCGCCAAGCGCATCGAGGCCGGGCTTTACGCCGCCGAGCGGCTGCGCGCCGCCGACGAGGGCAGCGAGACGCTCGGCACGCCGATGACCCGCGACCTGCTGTGGATCTCCCGCGACGGTGAGCGCGCCAAGAACCACCTGCTCGAGGCCAACCTGCGACTGGTGGTGTCGCTGGCCAAGCGCTACACGGGCCGTGGCATGGCGTTCCTGGACCTGATCCAGGAGGGCAACCTGGGCCTCATCCGCGCCGTCGAGAAGTTCGACTACACCAAGGGCTACAAGTTCTCCACCTACGCCACCTGGTGGATCCGCCAGGCCATCACCCGCGCCATGGCCGACCAGGCCCGCACCATCCGCATCCCGGTGCACATGGTCGAAGTGATCAACAAGCTCGGTCGCATCCAGCGCGAGCTGCTCCAGGACCTCGGTCGCGAGCCCACCCCGGAAGAGCTCGCGAAGGAAATGGACATCACGCCGGAAAAGGTGCTGGAGATCCAGCAGTACGCCCGGGAGCCGATCTCGCTCGACCAGACGATCGGCGACGAAGGCGACAGCCAACTCGGCGACTTCATCGAGGACTCCGAGGCCGTCGTCGCGGTCGACGCGGTCAGCTTCTCGCTGCTGCAGGACCAGCTCCAGCAGGTGCTCCAGACGCTGTCCGAGCGCGAGGCCGGCGTGGTCCGGCTGCGGTTCGGCCTGACCGACGGGCAGCCGCGCACGCTCGACGAGATCGGCCAGGTCTACGGGGTCACCCGCGAGCGGATCCGGCAGATCGAGTCCAAGACCATGTCCAAGTTGCGGCACCCGTCACGCTCCCAGGTGCTTCGCGATTATTTGGACTGATCGGCGGGCACCAGACCGGCCTAACGGTCCGGCGGTGATGTGTTCCCGGTCACGATGGCGCCGTCCCATAGTGGCGTCTTCGTGGCCGACTTGTGATCGTTGCTGTGGCACGCTAGGAACACAGGACAACGTGCGGCAGCAGCGCAATCGGGATTGTGACGTTCATCCCGTAGGTGTGGCGGGAACGGTCGCCACCTCGCCTATGTTGCACGATGGGTGAGACGGCAAACGTATGAATGCGTTCGTCGGTGACGACAGAGGAGGAAGGCGATGACCCCGACCCTCACGCCGCCGCCTGAGTTGGTGGCACCCGCCATCGATGAACGGTGCGACCGCTGCAGTGCTGCGGGAAAGCTGCGGATCCGACTCGCCGAGGGTGGCGAGCTCGTGTTTTGCGGACATCATGCAAACAAATACGCCGAGCAGCTTGTGACCATTGCGGTCGCGTTCGTCGCGGACCCGGATTTCTCCTGGCGCGGCACCGACCTGATGACCGGCTGACCGGACCGACGAGATAACGCAGGGCGTCCCTTCGGGGACGCCCTGCGGCTTTCCGGCCCGCTCCGCCGGGCCGATCCTCCGCCCCGACCCGCGCCGATCCCCGCCCCGGCCGCGATCGGCAGCGGGCGCGGTCAGAGCGTCTGGATCGTGGCGATGCGCTCCTCGAGTTGCTCGATCGTCGCCTGGGCGCTCGGTGGGCCGCCACAGCGCCGGCGCAGCTCAGCGTGGATCTTGCCGTGCGGCAGCCCGGTGCGGTGATGATGAGCGGCCACGAGGGCGTTCAGCTGGCGCCGCAGGACGACGCGCTTCTCCCCGGTCGTACGCGGGCCGGCCTGCTGCGCCGGCGCCACCGGTTCCGACGTCGCCACCGGCCGCCGGCGGGCCGCCGCGACCTGCTCGGCCTGGCGCTTGGACAGCAGCGTGGACACCTGGTCCGGCGTGAGCAGGCCCGGCAGGCCCAGGTACTCCTCCTCCTCCGGGGTGCCGGCCTGGACCGGGCTGCCGAACGAAGCACCGTCGAAGATCACCTGGTCGAGCTCGGCGGTGGCGGAAAGCGCCTCGAACTTCTTCTCCAACTCGCCGCTGGCCTGCTCGTTGCGCTGCGCCCGCTCGAGGAGGTCGTCGTCGAAGCCCTCCCGTTTCTGCGACTGGCCCAGGACGTGGTCGCGCTCGACCTCCATCTCGCTGGCCAGCGCGAGCAGATGCGGCACGCTGGGCAGGAACACCGTGGCCGTCTCGCCGGAACGGCGGGCCCGCACGAAGCGGCCGATCGCCTGGGCGAAGAACAGCGGGGTGGAGGCGCTCGTGGCGTAGACCCCGACGGCCAGGCGCGGGATGTCGACGCCTTCCGACACCATCCGGACCGCGACCAGCCAGCGCCGGTCCGACGCGGCGAACTCCGCGATCCGGCCGGAGGCGCCGACGTCATCGGACAGGACCACCGTGGACTTCTCACCGGTCGCCTGTTCGAGCAGCTTCGCGTACGCCCGGGCACTCTGCTGGTCGCTCGCGATGACCAGACCGCCGGCGTCGGCCATGCCGCCGGCCCGCAGCACCTGCAGGCGCGCGTCGGCGGCCCGCAGCACCTGCGGCATCCAGTCGCCGCGCGGGTCCAAGGCGGTACGCCAGGCCTGCGCCACGAGGTCCTGGGTCATCGGCTCGCCGAGCCGGGCGGCCAGCTCGTCGCCCGCCGACGTGCGCCAGCGGGTCTCCCCGGAGTACGCAAGGAAGATCACCGGCCGGACGACCCCGTCGTGCAGCGCATCCGAGTACCCGTAGATGGTGGCCGCCTTGGAGCGGGCCAACCCGTCGGAGCCGCGCTCGTACTGCACGAACGGGATCGGGTTGTCGTCGGAGCGGAACGGGGTGCCGGTGAGGGCGAGCCGGCGTACCGCGGGCTCGAAGGCGGCCTTCACCCCGTCGCCCCAGGAGCGGGAGTCGCCCGCGTGGTGGATCTCGTCGAGGATGACCAGCGTCCGGCGGGTCATCGTGCGCCGCCGGTGCACCTGGGGTGCCATGCCGACCTGGGCGTACGTGAGGACCGCGCCGTGGAAGTCGGCCGAGGAGTGCACGTCGGCGTTGCGGAAGGTCGGGTCGAGCTGGATGCCGACGCGGCCGGCCGCCGTGGACCACTGGTTCTTGAGGTGCTCGGTCGGGGTGACCACGGTCACCGCGTCGACCGTGCCGTCGGCAAGCAGCTCAGCGGCGATCCGCAGGGCGAAGGTCGTCTTTCCGGCGCCGGGGGTCGCGACGGCGAGGAAGTCCTCGCTGCGCCGGCGCAGGTACTCCACGAGCGCCCGGCGCTGCCATGCCCGCAGGTTCGGGCTGGCTTCCGGTGCTGGACGCGGCGGCATGCACTCCCCTCCCACGGGCGCAACACAAAGCAGCCCCCGCGGCCGGCGGCCGCGAAGGCGGTTTCAGCTTAGCGGCCAACCCCGGAGCGGGTCGCGAGCCACGCTCCGGGAGCCGCGTCGAATCCCGGCGCTACTCCGGGATCTCCTCGTCGTAGATGCGCTTGCAGTCGGGGCAGACCGGGAAGCGCTTCGGGTCGCGCGAGGGCACCCAGAGCTTGCCGCAGAGGGCGCGCACCGGCGTGCCCTCCACCATCGCTTCCATGAGCTTGTCCTTCGGAACGTAGTGCGAGAAGCGCTCGTGGTCGCCCTCGTCGAGGCGGTAGTCGGTGCGTTCCTCGACGATCGTCTCGGTCTTGGACTCGGGACCAGTGGTCACCGCACGCTCCCATCTACAGGGGCGACGCCGCGCGCCGCCGCCGGTACGGACCCTCTAGTCTGCCAGGCCGGCCTGGAGATCCGCGGACGTAGGGTGGCAGCGTGGACGAGCACGGGATCACCCACGGCGCGGAGGTGGCGGCCGCCCTGGCCGTGGGCCGGCCCGTGGTGGCGCTGGAGAGCACAATCGTGTCGCACGGGCTGCCCCGTCCCGACAACCTCAAGATCGCTCAGGAGATCGAGGAGACGGTGCGGGCGGCGGGCGCGGTGCCGGCCACGATCGGCATGGTGGCCGGCCGGCTCACCGCCGGGCTGGACGAGGCGCAGTTGACCAGGCTGGCGACCCGCGACGACGTGGTCAAGCTGTCGGTACGTGATCTGGCGGTCGCGGCCGCAGCCGGGGCGGACGGCGCGACCACGGTAGCGGCGACGGCGGCGGTGGCCGCCCGCGCCGGCATCCCGGTCTTCGCCACCGGCGGGCTGGGCGGCGTGCACCGGGCCGCGGCGGAGAGCTTCGACGAGTCCGCGGACCTGCCCGCCCTCGCGCACACGCCGGTCGCGGTGGTGTGCGCCGGCGTCAAGTCGATCCTCGACGTGGGTGCCACCCTCGAACGCCTCGAAACGTTGGGGGTTCCGGTCGTCGGGTACCGCACCCGGCGGTTTCCCGGCTTCTACCTCACCGACAGCGGGCACGACCTGGACTGGTCGGTCAGCTCGCCGGAGGAGGTCGCCGCGATCCTGCGGGCCCGCGCGCGCCAGGGCGTGTCCCGGGCCGGCCTGATCGTGGCCAACCCCCTGCCGGCCGACGAGCAGCTCGACCCGCAGCTGCACGACCGGGTACTCGCCGACGGGCTTGCCGGGCTGGCCCGCGCGGGGATCACCGGCAAGGCGGTCACCCCTTACCTGCTCGCGCACTTCCACGCCGCCACCCAGGGCGCCAGCCTCGCGGTCAACGTCCGGATCATCCTGCGCAACGCCGATCTGGCCGCGCGGATCGCGATCGCCGCCGCGTGAGCCGGGTCGTCGTGGTCGGCGACCTCGTCACCGACGTGCTCGCGTTGCACGCGCCACCGTTGGCGGTCGGCTCCGACACCGCGGCCCGGGTGCGGATCCGCGGCGGTGGCTCGGGCGCCAACACCGCTGCCTGGCTGGCGGCTCTGGGCGTACCGGTGACGCTTGTCGGGGTGGTGGGTGACGACGAGGCCGGGGCCGCCCGCGTGGCCGAGCTGGCCGCGGCCGGGGTGGATTGTGCGGTGCGGCGCGCCGAAGGCGCGGCGACCGGCAGCGTGGTGGTGCTCTCCGACGGCACCGAGCGCACGATGCTCAGCGACCGGGGCGCCAACCTGATCCTCTCACCCGAGGATGTGAACCCGGCGTTTACCGGGGCGCGTCACCTGCACCTGTCCGGTTACGTGCTGCTCGACGAGCGGTCCCGAGCGGCCGGGCGGCACGCGCTGGCCGCCGCCGCGGCGCACGGCCTGACCATCAGCGTCGACGCGGCGTCCGCGGGCCCGCTGCGGCGCGCCGGGGAGTTTCTTTCCTGGGTATGCGGAGCCGACGTGCTCCTGGCGAACCTTGCCGAGGCCGCGGTGCTGGCCGGTCCTGGACCGGCTGCCGAACTCGCCGCCCGGCTCGCGTCGGAGGTGGCGCACGCCGTCGTGAAATGCGGCCCGGAGGGGGCGGTGTGGGCGTCCGCGGACGGCGTGGTGTCCGCGCCGGCGCTGCCGGTCGAGGTGGTCGACGTGACGGGCGCCGGCGACGCGTTCGCGGCCGGTCTACTGGCGTCCTGGCTGGCCGGCGGCTCCCCGGTCGAGGCGCTAGCGGCGGGTGCGCAGGCCGCGGCCGCGGCGGTCTCCGTGGTCGGCGGGCGACCCTAGTCGTCGGCGTCGATGACGGTCGGCTCCCGGGTCGGGGCGATCGCGTTCGGCGGCGGGGCCTCCGCACGGGCGTGGCGGAACCGGCGCGACAGCCGGTGCTCCTCCTTGGGCGGCCGGTCGTTGGCGAGGATCACGGCCAGCCACGGCAGGAGCACCATCGCGACCACGCAGAGGATCAGCCACAGCGGCAGCAGTGGCACATGGCTACCGACCAGCACCGCCGCGACGATGAGCAGGACGGCACGGGTCGACATCATGATCAGGTACCGCACCTGGCGGCTCCTGAGCTGGTCATCCTGACTACGTTCGGCGTCGGTGATCACCACCGGGCGCTGCGCCCCTCGTTTCACCTGTCCGCCCCTCTGAGCCGGAGTCTCCCTGCCGAGTCTTGCACCGTGCCGGGGTGCCGACCACGATCGGGGTGGCTTTCGCCACCCCGATCACAGGTGATACGGCTATCGACGGTCGTCCGGACGCGCCACCTCGGGGCGCGGGCCGGCGACCGCGTCGCGGATCTCGCGCAGGAGCATTACCTCCTCGCTGGGGGCCTTGGGCCTTGGCTCCTGGCCGCGGGCGCGCCGCTCGGCCAGCTTGTTGACCGGCAGGACGACCACGAAGTAGAGCGCGGCCGCGGTGATGAGGAACGTGATCACGGCGTTGATGAACGACGCCCAATCGAACGGCTGCCCGTTGATGTGGAACACGCCGCTCTTGACCGGGTCTCCGCCGCCGCTGAGCGCCCGGATCAACGGCTCCAGGAACGACTTGGTGAACTGGCCGACCAGGGCCGTGAACGCGGCGCCGATGACGATGCCGACCGCCAGGTCGACAACGTTTCCGCGCATGATGAAGTCTTTGAAACCACGCAGCATTGGGCCTCTCCCGAAGGTCCGAGGGGGTGGACGCGAATCACCCTAAGGTGACGCTCGACCGTCCGCACCTCACGACGCGGTCACCCGTTGGCGGCGGCCTTCATCTGCTTCTTGTAGTCGCGGACCTCCGCCAGCGAGCCCTCGTCGGTGATGTCGGCGACCGAGCGGTGCGCGCCCTCCTCGCCGTACGCGCCGGCCGCCGCACGCCAGCCCGGCGGCGTCACGCCGTACTGCTTGCCGAGCAGCGCCACCATGATCTGCGCCTTCTGCTTGCCGAAGCCGGGCAGCCCGCCCACCCGCTTCAGCAGGTCCTTGCCGTCCTTGGCCTCGGTCCACACTCGGGAGGCGTCGCCGTCGTAGCGCTCGACCAGCAAGCGGCAGACCTCCTGCACGCGGAAGGCCATCGCCTTCGGGAAGCGGTGCAGTGCCGGCGTCCGGCTGAAGAGTTCGGTCAGGTCGTCCTGGTCGTAGGTCGCCAGCTCGTGTGCGTCGAGGGCGTGGCCGAGCCGCTGCTCCAGGACATACGGGGAGCTAAACGCCTTCTCTAACGGCACCTGTTGATCGAGGACCATGCCGATGAGCAGGGCCAGCGGGTTGCGCTGCAGCAGGTCGTTGGCCTCGGTCGGGATGGGCAGCGAGAGCGTCATGGCGTATATCGTGCCCGCTTTGTGGCGGGCGCGGCACCGACCCTGTGGATCGGTGCAGCGCCCGAGTCGGTCAGGTGCCGACCGGCCGGCCGTCGAGCCGCCACGAGACGGCCACGCCGGGCTTGGCGAAGTCGCCGTCGGGCCAGGTGGACGCGGGCTTGTCCAGCGTCGCGCCGGTGATCTCGCCGGGGTGCTGGACGGCGACGAACACCGATCGGCCATCGGCGGCGACGTACGGGCCGCAGGTCTCCGCGCCGTAGGGAACGGTCAGGAACTGCTTGACGTGACCGCGCTCCGGCCCCTCGAGGGGGACCGCGAACAGCCCGTCGTTGGACCCCAGCGCGTTGCCGTCGGTGGCGATCCACAGGTTGCCGGCACCGTCGAAGGCGACGTTGTCCGGGCAGGAGATCGGCGACACGTTCGTCTTGTCGTACCCGGCGAAGTACGTGCTCGGATCCTTGGGGTCGCCGCAGACGAGCAGCAGGTCCCAGCTGAACGACTCGGCCCCGTTGTCGCCGCCGTCCTCGGTGATCTCGACGATGTGCCCGTGCTTGTTGGCGTTGCGCGGGTTGACCTCGTCGGCGGGCGGCTTGCCGGGCGTACCCCGCTGGGTGTTGTTGGTCATCACCGCGTAGACCTTGCCGGTCTTCGGGTTGGTCTCGACGTCCTCAGGCCGGTCCATCTTGGTCGCGCCGACCTTGTCGCCGGCGAGCCGGGTGAAGACCAGCACCTCCTCGACGCTCATCCCGGGTACGAGTGACGTGGTGCCCCGCACCAGCGGGATCCAGGTGCCGCGCCCGTTGAACGCACCGTCCGCGGGCAGCTTGCCCGTGCCGTCGATCTCGGCGGCGCTGGTGAAGTCGAACTTCGCCACGTACAGCGTGCCCGACTCGAGCAGCCGGAGGTTGTGCTGGCGGGCGCGCTGCGAGTGGCCGCGGTCCATGGGCTCGTCGGAGACGAACTTGTACAGGTAGTCGAACCGCTCGTCGTCGCCGAGGTAGACCACGGCCCGACCGTTGCGCGACAGGGTCGTCGCCGCGCCCTCGTGCTTGAACCGGCCCAGCGCCGTGTGCTTGCGCGGCCGGGAACCGGGCGTGTAAGGGTCGAGCTCGACGACCCAGCCGAAGCGGTGCGCCTCGTTGGGGTTGACGGCCAGGTCGAAGCGGCTGTCCGCGCGGTCCCACTTGCGGTTGCCCGACGGGTACCGCACCGTCACGTCGATGCCGTAGCGGGCCAGCTTGGGCTTCAGCTCGGCGGGCGCCTGGTCGCCGCCGACGAAGTACTGGTTGAAGTTCTCCTCGCCGGAGAGCACCGTGCCCCACGGGGTGGTGCCGCCGGAGCAGTTGTTGAGGGTGCCGATGACGGTCTTTCCGGCCGGATCGGCGGCGGTGCGCAGCAGCGGCGACCCGGCGGCCGGACCGACCACCGTGAATGCCGTCTCCAGCGCCGTGATCCGGCGGTTGTACCGGCGCGGGCCGCGCCCCACCGGCGCCCACTGCCCGCTGTCGCCCACCCGTTCGATCTCCAGCACGCTCAGCCCGTGCGCGGCCATCGCGACCTTGAGCTGGTCGACGGTGAGCGCGTCGAGCGAGGTGAAGCCGGGGAACATCAGCTCTTCGTTGGTGTACTCGTGGTTGGTCACGAGTAGCGCGCGGTGGCAGTGCCGGTCCAGCGGCAGGATCGTCAGGTAGTCGTTGTTGTAGCCGAACTGGCGGGCCTGGGCCTGCCAGGTCTGCCGGTGCACGTCGAACGCGGGGGCGCCGGGGACGACCGGGTCGCCCCAGCGGATCACGACCGCGGAGTCATACCCGTTCGGCACGACCAGCGTGTCGAGCTGGTTGGGTGGGATGGGCTTGAACGTCAGCGCGCCACCGGCGGCGGGGGCGGTGAGCGTCTCCACCTCGGGCAGCTCGGGAGCGGGATCGGCGGCTTCCGCGAACGCCGGTGCCGCGCCGGCCAGCCCGGCACCCGCCGCCCCGACCACGAGTGCACCGGCCCGCATCAGGCCGCGCCGGCTGAGTCCGGTGGTGACGATGTCGCCGAAGTACGGATTCTCGGACTCGTTGGGCACCGGGTGGTCACACGCGTTGCCGCACCGGTATTGGCAGGTCATGGCGCTGCGGCCGGTGTGACCGCGTCCGACCGGGCCGATCACGGGCAACAGTCGCCGGAATTCGGGCATTCTTTGATCCCTCCGCGGGTGGGGTGCATCGCCAGCGGACGCTAGGAGCCGACCATGACCTGTTTCCGGCCACTCGCTGAACGGACAGTGAACCACGCTGGTCAGAGTGCTGTGCGCGACGTGTGCGCGGTTTGACAGCGGCGTACGCAACAGTCGTAGCCATGAACGGGACCTATGCGATCCAGGCCGACGGCCTGGTCAAACGATTCGGGTCGACGACCGCGGTCGACGGGGTGGACCTCGTGGTCCGGCCCGGCACCGTCCTCGGCCTGCTCGGCCCCAACGGGGCCGGCAAGACGACCATCGTCCGGATGCTGGCCACGCTGATCCGGCCGGATGCCGGTCAGGCCACCGTCGGCGGCCGCGACATCCGGCGCCACCCCGATCAGGTGCGGGAGCTGATCGGTCTGACCGGACAGTACGCGTCGGTCGACGAGGAGCTGACCGGGGTGGAGAACCTCATCATGATCGGCCGGCTGCTGGAACTTCCCCGGGCCGAGGCACGGGCCCGGGCCCGGGAGCTGCTCACCCGGTTCGAGCTGGCCGACGCGGCCCGCCGGGCGGTCAAGGTGTACTCGGGGGGCATGCGTCGCCGCCTCGACCTCGCGGCGAGCCTGGTCGGACGGCCGCGGATCCTGTTTCTGGACGAGCCCACCACCGGGCTGGACCCGCGCAGCCGCGGCGACGTGTGGAGCATGATCCGCGGCCTGGTGGCCGAGGGCGTCACAGTCCTGCTGACCACCCAGTACCTGGACGAGGCCGACCAGCTGGCGCACGAGATCGCCGTCATCGACCACGGCCGGCTCATCGCCAGCGGCACCGCCGACGAGCTGAAGTCCCGGGTGGGCGGCCAGACCCTGGAGGTGCGGCCTACCGAGATCGACGACCTGGGCCGCGTCGCCGAGGTGGTCCGGGCGGTCACCGGCGTCGCCCCGCTTTCGGTGCCGGAGCGCGGCATGGTGAGCGCCGCCATCGATGACCCGGCGCTGCTGCCGGCCGTGGTGCGCCGGCTCGACGACGTCCACATCACCGCGAGCGA
>WNGE01000192.1_pt1 | contig 76793 bp, 76 predicted proteins | sample 5400651 | NCBI WGS metagenome assembly WNGE01 (sample SAMN13153370, study PRJNA577476) | soil metagenome | isolation source: 60 cm soil or saprolite under grassland replicate 2 | place: USA:California | collected 2016-06-15 | reverse complement strand
GCGGTCATCCACCCCGAGCCGATCTGGCGGTAGCAGGGTCGCCGCGTTGCCGTCACCGTTGGACGTCGGTGCCGCCGGTCCAGGACTCGAGCATGGTCCTGCTGGGCATGCCTTCCCAGTCGCCGGGTGTGGTACAGACGAGTGCCCCGGCCAGCGCCGCGGTGTCAAGGCATTGTTGGGGATCGGCGCCGTTGACGAGTTCGCTGAGGTAGGCGCCGACGAAGGCGTCACCCGCGCCGACGGTGTCTATCACGGTGACCGGTACTGCGGCGCGGTGGTAGGTGTGGCCGTCCACGCGTGCCAGCGCGCCGGCGGCCCCGAGTTTGATTACCGCCATGCTGGGTCCGAGGTCGGCGATCGCGGCGGCGAGGTCCTCGGGTGGGGAGCCAGGGTCAGTACCTAGGACAAGTGTGGCTTCGTCGTCTCCTGCGAAGACAATGTCGGCCTTTGCGACAAGTTCGCGGAGCGCGGGTGCTGCCCGCTCGGGTGGCCACAGGGCGGAGCGGTAGTTGACATCCACGGACACTCGCACTCCGGCCAACTTGGCGATATCGACGGCATGGGTGACTGCGGCCGCAGGCGCTTCGCCCAGTGCGGGCGTGATGCCGGTGATGTGCAGCAGGCGTGCGCCAGCGACCAATTGATCGTCGACGTCGCTCGGTGCGAGGCGCGCACCGGCACCGTGCGCGCGGTAGTACCAGACTTTCACAGCGCCGCCCGGGAGCCGTTCTTTGAGCATCAGGCCGGTCGGCGCGGCCGGGTCGCGGCGAGCGTGGACGTCGATTCCTTCGGCGCGCAGCTCGCGGACGACTAGGTCGCCGACCGAGTCCGCGCCGAGCCGACCAATCCAGCTGACCGGGGTGCCGAGCCGGCGGAGAGCGATCGCGACGTTGCTCTCCGCCCCCCCGATACCCAGCGCCATGTGCGGGACGTGTTGCAGTTGACCGATTGTCGTGGCGGTGAGCAGGCCCATGGTTTCGCCGAGGGTGACGACTCCGGTGTTCATGGCCGGGCCGTGGCGGCGCCGGCAAGGGCGCGGCGGGCCCGATCTGCCAGGGCTGAGAGGTCGCCGCCACGGAGTGAGTCGCCGGATAGAGAGCTGCCGAGCCCCACCGCGATGGCGCCGGCCTTGATCCACATGGCGACGTCCTCGATACCGATGCCGCCGGTTGGCATGATCAGGATGTCCGGGTACGGGTCGCGGATGGCCTTGAGGTGCGCTGGTCCCATCGAGGCGGCGGGGAACAGCTTGACCGCTGCGGCGCCGGCATCCCAGGCCGTCGCGATTTCGGTGGGGGTGAGGCCGCCGGGGTAGACGGGCACCCCGTCGGCGACGCCTTCAGCGACCACGCCGGCGTTGAAGCCGGCCGAGACCAGGAACTGAGCGCCGGCATCCAGACAGCGCCGGGCGGCCGCGGCCGAGCGGACACTGCCCATCCCGATATCGGCGTGGGGGCACGCTTCCCGCAGTGCTGGTAGGAGCTTGAGAGCGCCCGGGGTGGTCAGGGTGAGCTCAAGGCAGACCAGCCCGGAATCCGCGAGCGTGCTGACGGCCGGCAGGAGGAAGCGGGCGGAGTCGGCGCGCAGGACTGCGACCACGCCGGTTCTGGCAACGGCGGGAGAGAGTCCGACGCGGGTGCGGTTGGGTGCCTCGATCTGGGTGGTCATCGGACGAGGGCCGGAATGCGATCGCCAACGCCTTCGATGGCTGCGGGATGCCAGGCGTCGACCGGGGCGGTGAGGTCGCGGTCACGGGTTTCCGGGGCGAGCCGGGCGGCGATGAGGCTGATCAGCGCCATGACGCTCATGTAGACGGCGACGGGAATCCAGGACCCGGAGAACGCGGTGATGAGCGCGGCGCAGATCAGCGGGGCGACGCCGCCACCGAGGACGGAGGAGAATTCGCGGCCGAGGGTGACCCCGGCGTAGCGGTAGTGGTTGCCGAAAAGCTCTGGGAAGTAGCTCATCTGGACGCCAACTGCGCCCTGGCCGGCCAGGATGAAGCCGATGATGATGGCCACAGTGATGGCGACGGGTGATCCGGTGTTCAGGGCGATGAACGTCGGGGCGGGTAGGAGCACCAGGGCGCTGAGGATGGTGGAGTAGACCGGTTTGCGGCCCAGCTTGTCGGACAAGATGCCGAAGCCGATGGCAGCGGTGCCGCCGCAGAGGGCGCCGATGAGCAGCACCTTGGGGATGAGGGTCTTGTCGACGCCGACCGAGGAGATCAGGTAGGAGGCCATGAACACCTGGTAGGTGTAGGACTGGCTGCTGACGCCGACGTTCATGAACAGCACCAGGAAGATGCCCTTCTTGCCGTTGCGGAAGATTTCCTGCACCGGTGCTTTCGGTTCGACGTGAGCCTGCTTGAGTTCCTGGAAGACGGGGCTTTCCTGCAGTCGGCGGCGGATGATCATGGCCACGACGGTGACGATGATGCTGGACAGGAACAGCACGCGCCAGCCCCATGTCATGAGGGCATCGTCGGGCAGCAGTTGGGCCAGGATCCAGACGACGGCGCCGAGGGCGGTGCCCAGGGCGGCGCCCGTCATGATGAGGGAGGCGAGTTTGCCGCGTTTACCGATGGACGCGGTTTCGGTGAGAAGTGTTGCGCCACCTGATTGTTCCGCGCCGGCGCCGAAGCCCTGGAAGAATCTGCAGAGCACCAGCAGGATGGGGGCGAGCACGCCGACGCTGGCGTAGGTCGGGAGCAGGCCGATCGCGAAGGTAGCAGTGCCCATCAACATGAGAGTGGCGATCAGGACCCATTTGCGGCCGAGTTTGTCGCCGTATTTGGAGAAGAAGAGGCCGCCGAGGGGCCGGGCGGCGAAGCCGACCGCGTAGGTGCTGAAGCTGGCGATGATGCCGGCGGCCGGGGAGATGTTGGGGAAGAACAGTTTGCTGAAGATCAGCGCGGAGGCGGTGCCGTAGATGACGAAGTCGTACTGCTCCAGGGTGGTCCCGACCAGGCCGGCCCAGGCGGCGCGGCGCACGGCAGCGGGGTCGGCCGGTCGGTCGGGAGTGGCGACGGGTGGAGCGGGGGGCGGTTCGTGATGGTTCCTGCCGTGGATGTCCATGGGTCCTCCGGTGGTTTGGCCCGCGTGGGGCGGGTGAGACGTGCACGACGGTTGGTGCGGGGGATGTCGATCGGGCGCTGTGGTGGCGGGTGGTCGATCGGATGCGGCATGCAGAAGCGGTGCGGCTGGATCTAGCGGTGGGTCAGGGGTCGGACGACGACCTTGAGGTGGGTCGGGTCTTGGGTGGGTGCGCGGAGCGCGTCGTCGGCGTGCTCGAGGGGGAAGCGGCCGGTGACGACGGCGGCGACGTCGACGCGGCCGCGGTCGACCAGCGCGATCGCGGTGGGGAAGGCGTGGGCGTAGCGGAACGCGGTGACCAGGTCGATTTCCCAGCGCTGCAAGAACGCCAGTGGCAGGCCGTCGACGGATGGTGCGGCTTGACCGACGACGGTTGCCCGGGCGGCGGGGCCGAGGGTGTGGATGCCCTGCCAGAGGGCGGCGGGGTGGGCGGAGCACTCGAGCAGCCGGTCCATTCCGGTCAGGTTCGGTGCCTGTTCTTTGGTGTTGATCACGGTGGTCGCGCCGAGTTCGAGTGCCTTGGCCAGCCGGGCGTCGTTGACGTCGGTCACGACGATGTCGGTGGCGCCGGCGGCCGCCGCGACCTGTGCGACCAGGATGCCGATCGGGCCGGCACCGGTGATGAGAACTTTGTGTCCGGGCCGGATGTCGGCTCGGTGGACGGCCCAGACCGCGACCGAGAGCGGTTCGATCATCGACCCCAGCTCCAGGGGGATGCTGTCCGGTAACGGGTGTACGGCGTGCCGCGGTGCGACGACGTATTCGGCGAAGGTGCCGTGGGTGGGCGGCGAGCCGAAGCAGGTTCCGGTGGGACACAGGTTGTACCGACCGGATCGGCAGGTGGCGCAGGCACCGCAGCCGACGGCGGGCTCGATGGCGACCCTGGTTCCGATCGGCAGGTCGATGCCGGCGCCGACGGCCTGGACGATGCCGGCTGCCTCGTGGCCGAGGACAGTGGGCTGGTGCAGCACGTTCTGTCCGTTGCGGCCGGTGGCGAAGTAGTGCATGTCGGACCCGCAGACCCCGACGGCATCGACTGCGACGAGCACGTCACGAGGGCCGAGCGGGCGGAGCGGAACCTGTTCGATGCGCAGATCTTGCGGACCGTGCAGCACGGCGGCGCGGGTGAAAGTGGGTGCGGACATTGTTCACCTCCTCATGAGAGTGGATGTGGTGCCGACCGTTCGGTGGCGCTGACCGCTTTGCATGGTGGTCAGGCGGTGGCGACGACGGCGGGATGGTCAACGGCTGCGTGTGCGGCCTCCGCGGCCGCCGCGGCGGCGCCGTGCTCGATGATGATGTCGACGAATTCGGCGACCCGGGCGGTGAACTCTTGGTGGTAAGGGAGTTCTCGGCCGAGCAGGCCGCTGTCCAGGACGGTCTGGACGTAGGCGGTGGTGGATGGGGCATGGGCCGCCGCGCTGGCCAGGCCATTCCGGGCGGGGTCGACCATGGCCGCGGCGTGCGGTCCGGGGTCGTACCCGGCCGGTGGGGCGATGCAGCAGAGGTAGGCGGCCAACGTCAGGGCCAGGTGGTGGGGCATTCGTCCGTGGTTCAGGTGCAGCAGCGCGGGTTCTGGGATGCGTTGGGCCAGCTTGACCGATCCGTCGGAGCCGACCTGGTCGGTGCGGTGACCCAGCGCCGTGTTTGACCATCGGGTGAACAGCTGCGCGACGTAGTCGTCCAGTGCCACATCGCTGGGCAGGACGAGGCTGGGGAGATAGTCGTCGTGCAGCACCCGGTGGGCTGCCTCCCGGATGTACGGCCGCGCGGTCGCGTCGGGGATGGTCGCGCGGGTGTCGAGCGCACCGAGGTAGGCGATCAGTGAGTGAGTTCCGTTGAGCAGCCGGAGTTTGAGCAGCTCGTAGGGTTCGACGTCGTCGGTGAAGACGGCGCCGCCGCGTTCCCACCGCGGGCGCCCGGCAGCGAACCGGTCCTCCAGCACCCACATCATGAAGGGTTCAGCGGGAACCGGGATCTGGTCGCGCAGCCCCAGTTGCTCGGCGACGGCGCGTCGGTAGGCGTCGGTTGTTGCCGGCACGATCCGGTCGACCATGGTGTTCGGGAAGGTGACGGCGTAGTCGAGCCAGTCGAGGAGGTCGTCGCGTTCGGCGGCGGGCAGCGCCTGGATGAACTCGCGGACCAGCCGGCCGGTGTGAGATCCGTTGTTGGACAGATTGTCACAGCTCAGAACGGTGATGGGCTGGGCGTTGCTGTTGGCTCGGCGTTGCAGCCCACGGACGATCTGTCCGATGGTGGTTTGGGCGGGGATATCGCCTCGAAGGTCGGCCTGTACCGCCGCGGCGTCGAGGTCCAGGTGGTGGGTGCGGGGTGAGTAGGTGTATCCGTGTTCGGTGACGGTCAACGTGACGATGGCAGTTCCGGGTGACGCGATGGCGGCCAACACGGCCTCGGTGGTTTCCGTCGCGACGAGGGCGCCGGTGTGCACGGCAGGCACAGTGACTCTGGTGTTTTTGGGCGAGATCTCGACGACGCTGTACCGCAGATCTTGTTCGCGCATCGCTGCGGCAACCGCACCGGACCGGCTGGCGACACCGAGGATCCCCCATGGCCCGTCCTCCGCGGCCAGCGCGGCCGCGGTGTAGACGGCCTGGTGAGCGCGATGGAAGTTGCCCAGACCAAGATGCACGATGCCGGTGGACAACCGGCCGCGGTGATGCAGGAGTGCACTCTCGGGAGTGGTCTGGGCCTTCAGCAGGGGCAGGGTCACCGTGCTCACCAGTCCGTCATCGAGCCGTCGACGCGACGCGCGACGGGCAGGTAAGCGGGCTCGTACGGGTAGTTGGCGGCCAGTTCTTCGTCGACTTCGACGCCGATGCCGGGCACGTCACCCGGGTGCAGATACCCGTCGGCGTAGCTCCAGGAGTGCCGGAACACCTCGTGCACGAGGTCCGAGTAACCCATGTACTCCTGGATCGCGAAGTTCAGTGTGGACAGTCCGACGTGCACGGACGCACCGAGCGCGACCGGTGACACGTCCGACGGACCATGCGGTGCGAGCCGGATCTGCCAGACTTCGGCGAGCGCCGCGATCCGTCGCAGCGGGCTGATCCCGCCGGCATGGGACACCGCGGCGCGGACGAAGTCGATGAGCTGCTCGGTGATCAACTGCTGGAACTCCCACACGGTGTTGAAGACCTCGCCGATGGCCAATGGCACGGTGGTGTGCGCTCGGACGTGGCGCAGCACGGACTGGTTCTCCGCGGGCGTCACGTCCTCGAGCCAGTACAGATCGATCGGCTCGAGGGATTTGCCCAGCCGGGCTGCCTGCCCGGGGTTGAGCCGGTGGTGCGCGTCGTGCAACAGCTTGAGCTCCGGCCCGACGTGCGCCCTCGCCGCGGCCAGCGCAGTTGGCGCGTGCCGCAGGTAGGCCTCGGTGTCCCAGACCTCCTCGATGGGTGCCGCTCCCCGGCCGGCCGGTTCGTAGCCCTTGCCGCCGTCCTTGGTGACGCCGTAGACGGTGTCCAGCCCGGGGACGCCGGTCTGCGCGCGAACGGCCTGGAATCCGAGAGCCCGTTTCTCGTCGATGGAGTCGAGCATCGCGGGGATGTCCCAGCCGGTGGCGTGGGTGTAGCTCAGGATCCGGTCCCGGACCGCACCGCCGAGCAGCTGGTACACCGGCTGACCGGTGACCTTGCCCTTGATGTCCCACAACGCGACGTCCACCGCGCCGATCGCGGCCATGGTGACCGGGCCGCGCCGCCAGTAGACCCCGCGGTACAGGTACTGCCAGGTGTCCTCGATGCGGGCGGGGTCGCGGCCGATCAGCAAGGCTGCGACGTGGTCGCGCAGGTAGCTGGCGACCGAGAGCTCGCGGCCGTTGAGAGTGGCATCACCCCAACCGACGACCCCGTCGGCGGTGGTGATCTTCAGCGTGACGAAGTTGCGGCCCGGGCTGGAGATGATCACGTCGACAGCGATGATCTTGTCGGTGTTCGTGTTCATCGGGCCACCGCCACCACGTTGCGCAGCGGCTGCCCGGCGGCGAGCCGGGTGATGTTCTCGGTGATGTCCGCGGTCCGGGCGGCGAAGGTCTGCCGGGTCAGCCCCGACGAGTGTGGGGTCATCAGCACGTTGCTCAATTCGTGGAAAGGATGCGCGGCTGGGGCCCCGGTGTTCCCCGATGGCGGGTAGTCGTACCAGACGTCGACCGCGGCACCGGCGATCGTCCTGTCTCTCAGCGCGGTGTAGAGGGCTTTCTGGTCGACGAGCGGGCCGCGGCCCACGTTCACCAACACTGCTGAGCTGCCCATCCGGGCTAGCTCGGCTTCGGCGATCAGGCCGGTCGTCTGGGGCGTGAGTGGGGCGGAAACCACGACGACATCGGCGATCTCGAGGAGCGCATCCAGGTCATCGACGGTGCCGGACCATGCCAGTCCTTGCCCGGCGGCGTCCACGTCACCGCGTCGGGTCACCGCCACGCCGCGGGCCCGGAACGCCCGGAACAGCTCCCACGTCCGGGCACCGATGTGCCCGAACCCCACGAAACCGATCGTTGCTCCGGACAAGGCACTGGTCCACGGTTCACCGGGGTCGTAGGCGGGGGACGCCCACTGGTTTCGGCGCAAGGCGGCGTCCTGGCGCAGGAATCCGCGGCGCAGCAGCACCGCCGCGGCGATCACGTACTCGGCGATGGAGTCCTCGTGATGGAAGGTGTTGGCCACCACCGTGCCCTTCGGCAGGGCAGCCACCTCGATCTTGTCGGTGCCGGCGCCGGCGACCTGCACCAATCGCAGATTTGTCCCGACCCAACCCATTTCGGTGGTACAACGACCCGCGACGAGCACGTCCGCGTCGATCAGGGCATCCTTCACCGCGCCATCGTCGGCGGGGTTGGGCCAGAGCACGACCGTGCCCTCGGGCAGGGCCGCCTCGAAGTCGGCGCGCAGCGGAGCGAGGTTCGTATCAGACACGACGACCTTCATGCCAGCTCCTGCACAGCAGTCACAGACTGCACCGCGACCGGGCCGGTCGAACCGCGCACCACGAGTTGAGTGGGCAGGTGCACCTGCCGTGGGGTTTGCCTCTCGCCGCCCAGGCTGCGCTCGAGTAGCTCGAGGCTGACCGCGCCCGCCCGGGCCATGGGTACCGCAACGCTGGTCAGGCTGGGGTTAGTGATCGCCGCAAGCGGAATATCATCGATACCAACGACACTCAGGTCGTCCGGGACCCGTAGGCCGAGGGCGCGTGCGCCCGCGATGACGCCCAGCGCCATCAAGTCGTTGTGGGTGATCACCGCGGATGCGCCGGTAGCGACCACACTGGCCGCGGCGGCAGTGCCGCCGGCCACGGTCTCGGCCTGCCAACCCAAAACCTGCAGATCCAGACCGGCGTCGGCCGTCAGGCCACGAACCAGGCCGACCCGGTGGTCATTCGACCAGGAATGCTGCGAACCCTGGACGTACGCGATTCTGCGGTGCCCGAGCGCGGCCAGGTAGTCGACTGTCTGGCGCAGACCGTCGCCTGCATCGGCCACCACGCAATCGGCGCCCGGGGCCTCACGGTTCACCAGCACGACCGGGATCCGAGCGCACAGCGTGAGAATCTGCTCGGCATCCAACCGGGGCGAGCAGACCACCATGCCGTCAACGCGGTCGCGCAGGTGAGTGATGACCTCCCGCTCCCGATCGGGATTCAAATCCGTGTCAGCAAGAACCACGGTTTGCCGCCGATACCAGCCCTGCGCCTGCGCCGCCTTGACAAAAGCCCCGAACACGGGATTGGCGATGTCCGGCACGATGACCGCGACAGTCGCTGTGTCACCCTCGATGGGCGCATCGACCAACCGGGCAACCGGCGGCGCGTAACCTAACTCTTGCGCCACGGTCAGAATCTTGCGCAAGGTTGCCGGGCCAACCCGGTCCGGATCGCTGTAGGCTCTGGACGCAGTAGATAGCGCTACACCAGCGCGTTTTGCGACGTCAGTCAGTGTGGCAGGCATAAGAACTCCAAAAAACCGTAGCATCACCACGTCGCGACGCTGATCACAATACTGACGGACTTGCGCAAGGTTGTCAACGGTTGCGCAACTCTTTTTCATCTGCCACTCGATCGACCGGATCGTCGCCCGGAATTGGAGAACCTGCCGGTAGAGACCTTCATCGTCACGTCGGCGTCGACATCGAACCCGACCGAGTACTGCGCACTGCGGTCGGCGGCGGGTTCTGGCGGTTCAGGAAGTCGATCAGGTCGTGGGAGGCGCCGGCCCAATCGGAGGTGACCAGCAACTGCGCGCCCGCCAGCGTTCCGGGCCTGCGGCACCGCGCCCGGTAGCTGAGCCCCTATGTGGGCGCGGGCCGCCACCCGCACCGCGGCGATACGACCCGCCTGCCCTCATCGACCTCACCGAGAGCCCGCAGCGCGGTGGTGTCGGGCATCGGCGCATCCAGGGTGGCGACGTCAGCCAAGGTCGGAGAAGAACGCGATCACATCAGGAGGACACGAGTCCATGAAGGACCATCGCTCGGTGATGAGCCCGTCGCTCATGTGGGCGACCTCGATGGCGGGGTAGGCAATCTCCGACCCGTCGGGTTTGCGTAGTGCCACGTTGATCAGGGCGATGACGTGCTCATCGTTGGCCAGCACGTCATGGACGGCGATGCTTCCATCGATGCGTTTGACCGCACCGCTCATCTGTTGGAGAACCGCCTCACGCCCCATGACCTCGGTGTTGCCGGCTTCGTGCCACCGCAGGCTCGGAGCGAGCGCGCCCTTCACGGTGTCGAGGTCGCCCGACTGGAACGCCGCGGTCACTCGCCGGTACAGCTCAGCATTGGGGTGCTCCATCGGCGTCTCCGCTCGCCCTGACTGCACCCAGCCTGTCTTTGACCAACAGGGCTGTCAACGGTTGCCGTAAGGCAGCCGCTTCTGCCGCGATTGGTGTGCCTCGCTTGGTGTTGGATGGGGGACGGCGCCCTGGGGGGTAAGGCCGTCGAGTACGCGGTTGAAGCCCCAGAGGAACTGCTCGGTGGTGATGTATCGGGCCATGGTTGTTGCCGTTGCCGCGGTGCGGGGGTAGCGGTCGGGGGGTACGGCCGCGAAACCAACGTGCCGGGTGGCTACGCGTTCGTCTTCCGGCGGCGGTGGTCCGGAGTGCTTGAGTTCGGCGGCTTCGAGGGCGATGGATCCGAGGACGTAGGTGGTGAGCAGGTAGGAGGCCCGTGCGGTGTCGTCGGGTGTGAGGCCGGCATCGGCGAAGACCTCGAGGAGCCGTTCGCCGAGGGCCACCGCGTTGCGGCCGTCCATGGGGCCGCTGAGCAGCAGGTTCACCGCGCCGGGGTGGGATAGCAGGTGGGTTCTGAACTCGAGGGCCAATGACTGCAGGCGGTGCCGCCAGGGGCGGGTCGGGTCGGTGAGCCCGTCGAGGTCGATCTCGCCGAGGAGCCGTTCGACGAGCGCCCGCAGCACCGCCGCCTTGTCGCGGAAGTAGGTGTACACCGCGTTGGGCGCCACTCCCACCTGCGCGGCGATGCCACGGACCGTCACCGCGCCGGCCCCGCCGCTGCTGAGCAGGTTCTGCGCGGCGTCGAGGATCGTCTGATCGCTCAGCGTTCCCTTCGGCCCCGGGCGGCCTCGCTGCGACATCTGCGCCACGTGCCTGCCTCCACTCCTTGACGTGCGTCTGGACAGGGTACAGACTGTACACCGTACAGAGGTTTGTACGGTGTACAAATAGGAGCTGTCTCATGGAACGTGCGGGTGAGAGGATCACGCTGCGCCGGGTGACCGGGTCCCTGTTCGTGGCGGGAGCCGTGGCGTTCGCCGTGGCCGCGACGGTGTTGTCGTCGACGTTCAACTGGCCGGCCGGCGCGAGGAGTTGACCACCATGAACGCCGAGCGTCCCATCCGATCCCAGTTCCCGCTCTGGGTGATCTGGACCGCCGGGTTCCTGTCCTTCCCCCTCGCCGGTCTGGCCGGCACGGCGGTGGCCGGCCGCGTCGACGACCCGGTCGCGGCGTTGATCGGCGGCGCTGTCGCCGGTCTCGTCATCGGCGCCGGGCAAGCGTTGGCCAGCCGGCGCCGTCTCGACTGGCGCCGATGGATCCCAGCCACCACGCTCGGCATGGGACTCGGGCTGCTCCTCGGCGCCGGCATCGTCGGCTACGCCACCTCGCTGGCCGACCTTGCCCTCATGGGTGCCTTGGCCGGGGTGCCGCTGGGCGTGGCGCAAACCCTGGCCCTGCCCGGTTGGGCCGGCATCCGCTGGGCGTGGGCCGCGGCGATGCCAGCGCTGTGGGCGCTCGGCTGGACCGTGTCGACCTTCGCCGGTGTCAATGTCGGCCGGCAGTTCACGGTCTTCGGCGCCACCGGCGCGCTGACCTTCTCCGCCCTGTCCGGGCTGCTGCTGCTTTGGCTCCTGCCCCGGACCACGGCCGCCGACGACCGCCGCCACGCGGTGCACACGGGTTAGGGAAGCAGCAGCAGAAGCCCCGAGTCAGCGGCCCGCCAGCGCCACGCCGTAGCCGTTCGGCTACGGATTCCAACACACAACAATGTCAACCCAGTACAGAGGAGGCACGACAATGACACCAGACGAGCGCAAGGGCCTGGTTCGCCGGTTGACCGACGAGTTGTGGAACAAGGGCAACCTCGATGTCTGCGACGAGGTGTTCGCGGCGCACTGTTCGTTCCACGACCCGAGCTTCCCCGTTGAGGGAGTCACGGGGATGAAGGAGCAGGCGCGCCAACTGCGGGCGGCCCACCCCGACCTGCACCTGGACGTGCACGACATCCTCGCCGACGGCGACATGACCGCCGCCCGGTGGACGCTGGGCGGCACGTCCCGCGGGGAGTTCCGCGGCCTGCCGGCCACCGGCAAGACCTTCGTGATGACCGGCATGACCATCGACAAGTGGGAGGGCGAACGGATCGTCGAGGAGTGGACCAACTACGACCTGCTCGGCGGTCTCCAGCAGCTCGGGATCATCCCCGAGATGGCACGGCAGGAGACCACCGGCTGAACCTGCGGGGCGACGAAGAGTCAACTGGCCGGGCCGACGAGGCCCGGCCGGCCCGTGTCTGAAGACGCCGGTGGGAGAAGACAGCCAGGCTGACAGCGGGAGTGAACCCCGCTAATGGATTTATCTGCATCAAGCTCTGGAGCCAACGGGCGCCAGCAGCTCAGGATGGCCTTCCCGCGGGGCCACGGCGGCGGCGCACCCGCAGCCAGACGACGTGCGGCCAGTTGGGGCAGGTGGGTCGTCCGACACGCCAGATCGTGGTTACGCCCCGGTCAAAGGGGGAAGATTGATCGACTGAACCCATCACCCGACCATCGGGGAGGCACGATGTCCACCGAACCGTTCGAAACCGATGTTCCCGCCGGCCATCGTGACCGCCGTGAACACGGCGGCGCGTCGGCCCGGGCGAACGACGACGAACTCGCGCTGCGCACGGAGCGGGAGCGGGTCGAGGCCGGGCTGGAGCCGTACGACGCCGCGGACGTGCCGCCCGCGACCGACGTCGACCCGGAGGTCGACCTGTCGACGTCCGAGGTCTACCAGGACATCGAGGGCGTCGCGGCCCGCCAGGAGGCGGCGGGCGAGACGGCGCCGTTGACCAAGGATAACCCGTTCCCACCCACCCGGTACGCGGAGGAGTAGACCATTGGCGAATCGCATCAATGCGTCGGAGCCCGGCGCGGTCAGTGCTTCGTCGTCGACTCGGACGTGTTCGTAACCCTGCACGCCGGCGACCTGGAGCGCGAGGTACTCCCAAGTGGTGTTGGCGGTCTCGCCGGCCACCGGCGGAAGCTCTGCGCGCCGCTACTCTTGTGCCGACAAAGACGCCGATTTGGTCGACTGCCTGCCTCGGCAGGTTGCCGACGTCCATGAACTCGCTGGCCCGCTGTCGCGACAGCCGGCCGTGGCCGCGTGGAAGCGGCCGATCAGGTTGTGGGTCTTGCCGCCGCCGAGGCCGGTCTCCAGCCGGATCACGCTCGCGCTGTCCGGCTTCCCGCCGCCGAGCCGCCCGAGTGGTGTCCAAGCGCGTATCCGGCGTGCCGGCCACCGTCATAAGGCCCACCAGCAGTACATGTGGTGGCCGCGGTCTACGGCGTCGCGGGCCAAGACGGCGAACCGGTCCAGCAGCTGAACCAGGTCCTCCGGCGTAACACCGGCCAGCTCATCGGTATCGGCCCACCGCTGTGCCACCTGCCGAAGGTGCTGATCATCTGCTGCCGCCACAGCGTCGCGAAGTGCGTCGGTGACAGTCACCACGAATGCGTCCGCATCGGTGTCCGTGAGCGGGTGGCAGTGCCGCGGGGCGGCGGTGACCTCGTCGTACGAGCGATCAGTAATGATCGACTCTAGGGTACCCATCGTGATGGCGGGGTCGATGCCCTTGGTCGACAGCGTGTCGAAACCGAGGGAGGTGGGTCCACCCGATCCAGGCAGCACCCGGGCGGCGTCCGCGTCATCCGAGGCGATGAAGTAATCCATTAGTGGCATGGCTCGATCTTGCCAGCTGTGGATAGAGCCTGGGGCCCCGGCCGCGAGAGCGACGACTTACCGATGGCGCAATGTGCCACAGGCCGCGCCACCCTCAACCGACATCGCTTCGAGTTACCAAAGCCTGCGTGTGGCCGCCTCGGCAGACGTACCCTGTCTCGCGCAGATCGTCGACCGCTTATCGGCTGATCCGAGCAACAGCAGGATCCGCCGCGACAGATCAGACCGCGGCCACGTCGTATCGCCACCGTGGGACGGCGTCGTAGAGTCCGGCTATGGGCGGAACCGTGGAACGCCAGCCGCGCAGTCACGAGGTCACCCGCGGGTACGAACGCGCCCCTGCGCGCGCGATGCTCCGGGCGGTCGGCATGACCGACGAGGACTTCACCAAGCCGCAGATCGGGGTGGCCTCGTCGTGGAATGAGATCACGCCGTGCAACCTGTCGCTGGATCGCCTCGCGAAGCAAGCCAAGGACGGGGTACGCGCGGCTGGCGGGTTCCCGCTGGAGTTTGCCACGATCTCGGTGTCGGACGGCATCTCGATGGGTCACGAGGGGATGCGGGCGTCCCTGGTGAGCCGTGAGGTGATCGCAGATTCGGTGGAGTGCGTCATGCACGCCGAGCGGTTCGACGGCGCGGTTCTGCTCGCCGGGTGCGATAAGTCCGAGCCGGGCATGCTGATGGCTGCCGCGCGCCTGGACCTGGCGGCGGTGTTCCTGTACGCGGGGTCGATCCTGCCCGGTCGGTTGGGTGACCGGGATCTGACGATCGTGGACGTGTTCGAGGGCGTGGGCGCCTGTGCCCTTGGCAAGATCACGGCCGAGGAGTTGGACGCGATCGAACGCGCGGCCTGCCCCGGCGAGGGTGCCTGCGCGGGCATGTTCACCGCCAACACGATGGCCAGCGCGGCCGAGGCGCTGGGCATGTCGCTGCCGGGCAGTGCCTCGCCGCCCGCGCCGGACCGGCGCCGCGACGACTACGCGCTCCGTTCCGGTGAGGCGGTCGTCCGGCTGATCGACCGGGGCATCACGGCGCGGCAGATACTGACCCGCGAGGCGTTCGAGAACGCCATCACGGTCGTAATGGCGCTGGGCGGCTCGACCAACGCGGTGCTGCACCTGCTGGCGATCGCCCGCGAGGCCGCGGTCGAGTTGAGCCTCGACGACTTCAACCGCATCGGCGACCGGACCCCGCACCTGGCCGACGTGAAACCGTTCGGCCGCTACGTCATGAACGACATCGACACCGTCGGCGGGGTACCGGTGGTCATGAAGGCGCTGCTGGACGCCGGCCTGCTACACGGTGACTGCCTCACCGTCACCGGAAAGACCATGGCGGACAATCTCGCCGAGATCGCCCCACCCGACCCGGACGGGAAGATCCTGCACGCTATCGACAACCCGATCCACAAGACCGGCGGCCTGACCATTCTGCGGGGATCGCTGGTGCCCGAGGGCGCGGTCGTCAAGAGCGCCGGCTTGGAGAGCACCGTGTTCGAGGGGCGGGCCAAGGTGTTCGACGACGAGAAGTTCGCGATGCAGGCGCTCACCCACGACGAGATCCGGCCCGGTGACGTGGTGGTGATCCGCTACGAGGGCCCGCACGGCGGCCCGGGCATGCGGGAGATGCTCGCGATCACCGGTGCGATCAAGGGTGCCGGCCTGGGCAAGGACGTGCTGCTGATCACGGACGGTCGATTCTCGGGCGGCACCACCGGTCCCTGTGTCGGTCACGCCGCGCCGGAGGCATCCAAGGGCGGCCCGATCGCGCTGGTCAGTGACGGCGACGCGATCCGCCTCGACATGCGCACCCGCACCCTCGACCTGCTCGTCGATGCCGACGAGCTCGCCCGTCGACGGCAGACGTGGACCCCACCCGCGCCGCGCTACACCTCCGGCGTGCTCGCCAAGTACGCCAAGCTGGTCGGCTCCGCCGCGGGCGGCGCCGTCTGCCAGTAGCACGCGGGCCGGAAGCCGCATGCCCCAGAGCGCATCCCACGGCTCATTCAGCCCGCGGTAGCCGGCCTCGGTCAACTCCGCGTACCTCGCGTCGACCGTCGACGGAGTGCGGAACTCACACGCGAGGAAGGCCCGTGGGCCGCCGGCCGGACGGCTCCAGCCGGAGGTCGTATTGCCGCGGAGGTCCTCGGTGTCCAGCATCAGATGACTGTCGCGCCGGATCGGGTGGATGGTTGTTCGCCTGCTGCACCTGACCGCGGTTCGGCTCGAGTGCCGGCGCGGCTTGGTTATCGGGTCGCCCATTGTTGGGCGCTGGTGCCGTTGCAGTCGTAGATCTGGATCTGGGTGGCGTTGGCCGTGCCGTTGCCGGTCACGTCGAGGCACTTGTTGGCGCCGACGGCGCGGATAGAGCCGTCGGGCCGGAACGTCCACTGCTGGTTGGGCCCGCCGTGGCAGGCCCAGATGATGACCCTGGTGCCGTTGGTGGTGCCGGCACCGTATACGTCGAGGCAACTGTTGCCGTACACCCGTAGCTCACCGGCGGCCGTGCGGGTCCATTGTTGGTTGGTCTGCCCGTGGCAGTCCCAGATGATCGTCTGGGTGCCGGCGGTGGTGCTGGCACCGTAGACGTCGAGGCAGCGGCCGGAGTTCGAGTTGACGAGGCCGGCCGGGGTGCCGATCGGCGGCCCGCTCGGAGTCAGACTGACCGGCACCGACTGGAGCGCCGAATACCAGACCGCACCCATTTTGGCGTACCCGGCGGCGGTGGGATGTACCCCGTCGGCGAGGTCGGTGGTGGTCAACGCGCTGTGCATGTCCACCAGGTGTACGTGCGATCCCTTGCCCTGCACCATCGCCGGCAGCGCCGCGTTATACGCCTCGACCCGGGCCTCCTGCGACGGGTCCGTCTCGGGCGTGATCTGCGCGACGAACAGTTCCACGCCCGGCGCGCTGGCCAGGATATGGTCGACCAATGTGGACAGTCGGGCTGGCGCGTTGGCGACGTCGTAGTTCTGGTTCACGTCGTTGGTACCGATGTGCAGCAGCACCGTGTGTGGCGCGCTGGTGTGCAGCCAGTTGACGATGTTCGCGTCGATCTGGTCGATCCGCCAGCCCGAGTGGCCCTCGTGGTCGTGGTCACCCAGTTCCGGCGGTCCGTTGAAGCCGGAGCCGACGAAGTCGACGGTGTACCCGCCGCCCGCCAGCCGCTGCCACAGACCGACGCGATACCCGCCGGGCACGTTGTATCCATCGGTGATCGAGTCGCCCAAGGGCATCACCCGTACGCCACCATTGGATTCCGCGTACGCGGTCCCGGGCTGCACCAGTGCGACGGCCGCGACCACTACCGCGGCGACAATGGCGCCTACGAGCCGCCGTCCGATTCGTGGCATCGTCTGCTCCTTCCGTGCGGCCGCCATCCGGCAGGCATCAGGGTGCGCCAGCCGCCTGCGCCGGTTGGGATGGTCGTGTCCCCGAGTCTGCTGCCGGACGCCCAGGTGCGTGCCCCGTCGAATGAGCGATCGAGCCACACCTCGTCACCGGGCCTGCCGTTACCGATGGACCCCCATCCCTCCGCCTCCGCGTCGTCGAGGTGCAGCACGATGGCCCGGGAGTAGATGGCGGCGCTCACCGGTTGCGGGTCGTCGGGGGAGAGGGCCGGGTCACGAGCATCGCAGTACCGGTTACAGATGCCGGTGACCGCGTATCGAGATCGGGGCATCCGAACTCCCAAAGGCCATGGCCTGATGCCGGCAGTGTCCACAGAGGAGAGATCCGCCGGCCGGTAACGAGGACGAGGGTCCGCGAGAGCGCTCTCCGTATAGACAATCTTCAACAAAGTTCGTTGTCAATACCTCCTGCGTGGGCTGGACCCGGCTATCGACGGCCGGCGGGCGATCCGGCGGTCTTCCCGCCGTACTCGACGGTCGGGCCGCCCAAGTCGTCAACGTCCTTCCTCATCGGCGGCGAGGCTGGTGCGGATCTAGCCACTCTCGTGCAGCTTGCCGGCGATGGCGGTCACAGTGTCGAAATCGGCTGGCGTGGACCGGCCCAGGCGGCGGCGACGCTACCAGTGCAGAATGCGAACTTGCCGATCGCCACGGAGGAGGGCGATGATCAACGGGCTCGGGATGTCACACCGCGGTGGTAGACCTGACCGCATGGGAAGACTCCTGAGCCAGCGAGACCTCAACCGCGCCACGCTCGCGCGGCAACTGCTGCTGGCCCGGGTCGACCTCGCCGTTCCCGAGGCGGTCGAGCACCTGTGCGGCCTGCAGGCACAGACCACCACCACCTGGTATGTGGGTCTCTGGAGCCGGCTGGAGGGCTTCACGCCGGCATTCGTCGTCGAGCTCATGAAAGCACGCAAGCTTGTCCGTGTCGCGCTCATGCGCTCGACTATCCACCTGGTCACCGACCGCGACTGCCTCACTATGCGCCCGCTGGTCCAGATGGTCAGCGAGCGAAGCTTCGCCACCAACTGCCAAGAACCTCAGAGGATTCGATCTCGAGGAGATCGTGGCAGCGGGGGTGGAGGCGCTGGCGGAGAAACCGCTCACCTTCAGCGCGCTCGGCAAGCGCCTACAGGAGCGCTGGCCAGAGCGCGAGGGCGCCTCGATGGCACAGGCCGTCCGGACCTATGCCGCGCTGGTCCAGCCACCGCCGCGCGGACTGTGGGGCCACAGCGGGCAGGCAGTGCACGCCCTGGCCGAACACTATCTCGGCCGGGCGATGGCACAGAGCCCGTCGATCGATGACCTGATGCTGCGCTACCTGGCCGCATTCGGGCCGGCCAGCGTAAACGACGCGGGCACCTGGTCGGGCCTGACGGGGCTGGGAGAAGTCTTCGAGCGGCTTCGCCCGCGGCTGCGGACCTTCGCCGACGAGCGGGGCAGGGAACTGTTCGACCTGCCCGACGCGCCGCGACCCGACTCGGATACGCCCCGGGTGGGTGGTGTTGAACCGTCCCGTCCGGCGACGTCATCGAAGTCGGGCGGAGAGCGGGGTGTCATCGGGGCGTTCTCGCATGGCTGGATCGTTCGGTACCGGTCACCGCGTTGGCGAGCCGACCGGCGAGTAGGCGCAGCACCTCGATCAACTCGGGTGGCTCGTCGACCTCGAAGTCGGTGTCAAGCATCAGCAGGTGTAGCGCCAGTTGGTGGGGGGTGTCGGCGCCCGCGTGCACCGCGCAGGTCCGGTCGTCGAGCGTTTCGACGAGGACTGCCTGCGGCACCCGTTGGCTGATCGTCTGGGCCGGGGCGTGCACGATCACGCGCGCCCGGTATCGAAACAGCGCGGTGTCCAGACTCCGGGCGACGAATGCGGAGGCGTCGCCGCCGGGCGGCTGGCGGGCGGCGAAGCGCGGCCCGGTCGGGGTGCGCGGCGCGATCCGGTCGACGCGGAAGGTGCGCCAGTCCTGCCGGTCGGTGTCCCAGGCCAGCAGGTACCAGCGGCGTCCGGTGTGCACCAGGTGGTGCGGCTCCACCGAGCGGATGCTGGCCGATCCGTCGTGGGCGCGGTAGTCGAAGCGCAGTCGCTGCCGGTCGCGGGCGGCGGCGGCGATGGTGGTGAGGACGGCGGCGTCGACGGTCGGCCCGCCCTTCGGCGTGGCGACGATGTGGGTGTGCAGGGCGTTGACCCGACCGCGCAGGCGGGTGGGCAGTACCTGTTCCAGCTTCGCGAGGGCGCGCAGCGAGGTCTCCTCGATGCCGGTCACGGTGCCGCCGGCGGCCGTGCGCAGGCCGACCGCGACCGCCACCGCCTCCTCGTCGTCGAGCAGGAGCGGCGGAAGGGCGGTGCCCGCGCCCAGCCGGTACCCGCCGGCGACGCCGGGTGTCGCGTGCACGGGATAACCGAGGCTCCGCAGCTTCTCCACGTCGCTGCGGATGGTGCGCACGCTGACCGCCAGCCGGTCGGCGAGCGCCTGGCCGGTCCAGTCCGGACGGGTCTGCAACAGCGACAGCAGACGCAGTAGCCGGGCCGACGTCTCCAACATTTCTCGCACCCTGCCAGCTATCGCGGAAGCTTATCTTCCGCAATTGCTGCGAGGCTACGCCCATGACCGACGACCTGCAGATCCGCCCCTTCCGCATCGACGTCCCGCAGGCCGACCTCGACGACCTCCGGTCCCGGCTGGCCGCCACCCGTTGGCCGAGCGAGCTGCCGGGCGTCGGCTGGAGCCGGGGCGTGCCGGTGAGCTACCTCGAAGAACTGGCCGAGTACTGGCGCACCTCCTACGACTGGCGCAAGCACGAGGCGGCGCTCAACGAGCACCCGCAGTACGTCACCACGATCGACGGAGCCAACGTCCACTTTCTGCACGTGCGCTCGCCGGAGCCGCACGCACTGCCGCTGATCATCACGCACGGCGGCCTCGGTTCGGTCGCCGAGTTCCTCGACGTCATCGGCCCACTCACCGACCCCCGCTCGCACGGCGGCGACCCCGCCGACGCATTCCATCTCGTCATCGCCGCCATGCCCGGATACGGATTCTCCGGCCCGACACAGGAGACCGGCTGGACCACCGACCGCATCGCCAAGGCATGGGCGGAGTTGATGCGCCGGCTCGGGTACGAACGCTACGGCGCCCAGGGCGGCGATTGGGGCTCGTTCGTCACCCCGCAGCTGGGCCGCATCGACCCGGATCGCGTCGTCGGGGTGCACGTCAACGCGGCCAGCGCAGGGTTCATCCCATTCGGCGACGTCAGCGACGAGGAGTTTGCCACCTTCACCGACGCCGAGAAGGCGCGGCTCGCGAGGATCAACGCCTTCATGACCGACGGCAACGCGTACTTCCAGATCTGCGCCACCCGGCCGCAGACCGTTGCCTACGGCCATGCCGACTCCCCCGTCGCCCAGCTCGCCTGGATCATCGAGAAGTTCAAGGAGTGGACCCACCCCGCCGAGGCGCTGCCGGACACCGCCGTCGACCGAAACCGGCTGCTCACCAACGTCATGCTCTACTGGCTGACCGGAACGGCCGCCTCCTCCGCCCAGCTCTACTACGAGAACATGCACAGCGGCAGCTGGCGCCAGGAGCCGGTCACCGTCCCGACCGGCGTCGCCGTCTTCGCCGAAGACATGGCGATCCGCCGGTACGCCGAACACGGGCACAACATCGTGCACTGGAGCGAGTTCGACCGCGGCGGCCACTTCGCCGCACTCGAAGCCCCGGACCTCTACGTCGGCGATGTGCAAACGTTCTTCCGCACCCTGCGCTGAGGATCTGTCCTCGGCCGGCGCCTCGCTTCGGCCTCGGCTTCGGTTTACCCCGTGTGCCGGTCGAAGACGTATGTGCCGAGGTCGTCTTCGGTCTGGCGGAGATGTCCGTGCATCGCCCACCGGGCTCGTTCTGGGTCGCGGTTGCGGATCGCGGTGAGCACGTTGCGGTGGTGTTCGATGGCGTGTGTGCGGATGGCCGCGTGTGCCGAGGTTTGTCGGCGTGCCTCCGTGAGTTGTCGGCTGAGGGGCTCGAACATGGCGGAGATGAACGGGTTTCCGGCGGCGTCAAGCACTGCCTGGTGGAAGGCGATGTCGGCTGCGACGAAGCTGTCCACGTCGTCGCCGTCGGCAGCGGACTCCATGTCGGTCAGCCGCTGGTCCATCGTGGCGAGGTCCTCGTCGGTGCGGCGGGCCGCCGCCAGTTCGGCCACGCTGACTTCGATGATCCGTCGCGCTTCCAGCAGCCGGTACGGGACGCCGACGGCTGCCGTGCCGCCTGTCCCGCCGGCGGAGCGGGCCGCGCGCAGCACCGGCTCGATGGCGGTCCAGCGGTCGGGCGGGTTGACGTAGGTGCCTCGGCCGCGGTGGATGCGTACGACGTTCTTCGCGCGCAGCGTCTTGATCGCCTCGCGGACAGTCAGCCGGCTAACCTCGGCCTGCTCGGCCAGTTCGAGCTCGCTGGGTAGGGCGGAGTCCACCGGGTAGCGTCCCTCGATGATCCGCTCCAGTAGTTGATCAGCGAGCTCCTCCGCAAGGGAGACGCGCGACATGGGCCCTCCGTGACAAGACGTCAGATGTCCTATCGCGGAATGGTCCCATGTCGCGCGTCAGGGGACAAGCACGGAGGTCATCCGAAGGTGCGCGCCGGTTCGACGTCGGCCACCTTCGTCGTCAGCGTTGCGGGCGCGGGGCGGGGCGGGCGGAGCTGTCTGCCCAGCACGAGGACGATGATGCCGGAGAGGGCCAGGAAGCCGGCGACCACGTACATACTGGCCTGAAAGTTGCCGGTTGAGTCCTTGAGCCAACCGGTCAGGTAGGGTCCGAGGAAGCCGGACAGGTTGCCGATCGAGTTGATCAGGCCGATGCCAGCGGCTGCGGCGGGGCCGGCCAGAAACAGCGACGGCAACTGCCACAGCGTCGGAACGGCGCTGAAGATGCCGATCGCGGTGATGGTGATCCCCGCCATCGTCAGCAGCGGCGAGCCGAGGTGCATGGAGACCGACACCGCGGTGGCCCCGAGGAATGCCGGCAATGCCACATGCCAGATCCGTTCGCCGGCGCGGTCGGAGTGCCGGCTCCACAACAACATTGCAGCTGTCGCGACGGCATAGGGGACCGCGGTGATCAGACCAATCTCCATTACGGAGTACTTCGTGTCGAACTGCTGCTGGAAGCCTTGGATCATCTGGGGCAGGAAGAAGCCGATGGCATAGAGGCCGAAGACGATCCCGAAGTAGGTCAGGGCAAGGGCGAGCACCCGGGGGTTGACCAGGGTACGCAGCACGCCATGTCGGTGGCCGGCCTCGGCGTCCTCGGCGGCGATCGTTTCGGTGAGCCATCGGCGCTCGGGCACGGTCAGCCAGGTCGCCTTCGCGGGCCGGTCGACGAGGCACGTGTACGCCACGAACCCGAGCGCCACGGCGGCAAATCCCTCGACCAGGTACATGAACCGCCAGCCGGTCACCCCGAGCACGTTGGTGCCGTGACTGATCAGCCAGGTGGAGATCGGGGCACCCAGCACGGTCGACAGCGGCAGCGCCGCGTAGAACAACGAGGTCATCTTGGCCCGCTCGCGGCGGGGGAACCAGAAGGTCAGGTAGAGGATCATGCCGGGGAAGAAGCCGGCCTCGGCAATACCCAGCAGCACACGAAGCCCGTAAAAGCTCGTCGGGCCCCGGACGAAGGCCATAGCCGCGGCGACGAGCCCCCAGGTGACCACGATCCGGGTGATCCAGATCCGGGCCCCGAAGCGGTGCAGGGCCAGGTTGCTCGGCACCTCGAGCAGGAAGTAGCCGATAAAGAAGAGCCCAGCGCCAAGGCCGTACATGGTTGCGGTCAGGCCGAGGTCCTTGTTCATGGTCAGTGCGGCGAAGCCGACGTTGACCCGGTCCACGTAGTTGATGAAATAGAGCAGGGCCATCACCGGAATGAGCCGGCGCGCGGTCTTGCGGATCACCTGTCGCTGGAACTCGGCCGTAGCGTTCACGGCAACGTTTGTCATGGTGGGCTCCTTCACCGGAAGGCTTCGCCTTCTCGCTTCCGACTGGAACCGGGACTGGCCTCACCAGGCGTACGCCCCGGGATCTCAGTAGACGTCTGACGTCAGCTAGCTGGATTTGGACTCTGTCATGTGGCTGAGGGTCCGTCAAGAGGCCGTCTCCGGAACGGTTCAGGGCACTCCGCCAGGCGTGACGGCCCGGTTGGAGCTCCATAGGCTCAGCTGCCCGGAGGCTCAGCTGCCCGGGCGCAGCGGGAACGGAGCTTGTCGTGCAGCGTCCCTTTACAGCTCCGTGGGAGGCGGCATAGTCTGCTGACGTCAGACGTCAGTTGGAGGTAGTTGGCCATGCACCCGAACACCCGCACCTTTCACCCGGCGCTGTCCGCCGAACCCGTCGCCGGTGCTGCGGCGGCTCTCGACGAGAGCGACCTGCTCGACGCGCTGCCCGTGGTGCGCAGGGTGGACGCCGACGCGGTAGCGGCACGGGTGACCACGTCACGTCGGGTGCTGGTCGTGCTCGATGACGACCCCACCGGTACCCAGACCGTCGCGGATGTGCCGGTCCTGACCGCGTGGTCGGTGGATGACATGCGCTGGGCCCTGCGGCAGGACTCCGCGGCCTTCTACGTGCTTACCAATACCCGCAGCCTCGACACCGACCTCGCCGCCGCGCGCAACCGCGAGATCGTTACCGCGCTCATCGCCGCGGCCCGAGCCGAGCGGCGAGCGTTCGCACTGGTGAGCCGGGGGGACTCGACGCTACGCGGGCACTACCCGCTGGAGACCGACGTCGTCAACGACACGCTGATCGCGCATGGCGAGCATGGCGCGGATGGGGTGCTGCTCTGTCCGGCCTATGTCGACGCGGGTCGGCTGACGGTCCGCGATGTGCACTGGATGCGTACGGCGGCGGGGATGCTACCGGTGGGCGCGTCGGAATTCGCCCTGGATGCGACCTTCGGATATCGCAGCTCGAACCTGCGCGATTTCGTTGAGGAGAAATCCGGCGGTCGGTGGCGCGCCGCCGATGTGCTGAGCATCGGTATCGACGACATCCGCAACGGCGGCGTACCGCGGGTGACGCAGTTGCTCGCCGGGTTGCGCAATGGGCGGCCCGCGGTCGTCAATGCGTCCTGTGACGACGACTTACGCGTGGTCGCGCTCGCCGCGCTTGCCACCGAGGAACGGGGGCGTACGCTGCTCTACCGCACCGGGCCGTCGTTCGTGCGAGCCCGCGCGGGTCTGGCGGCCCAGCCGCCGTTGCGGGCCGCTCAGCTGTACGCCGGTGACCTGTGTGGTGCAGCCGAAGCGGCGCGGCATGGCTTGGTGATCGTCGGTTCGCACGTCTCGCAGACCACCCGTCAACTCGACCGGCTCCGCCATGCGCGCGGACTCCGGGAGTTCGAGCTGGATGTGGACACGCTGCTCGACCCGCAGCGCAGCGACACCTACCTCGATACCATCGCCCGCGCGGCTGTCCGGGCTCTCGACGATGCCGACGTCGTGGTGTACACGACCAGGCGACTCGTCGCCGGCGTCGATCCGGTGGCGAGCCTGGCGGTCGCCCGGCGCATCTCCAAGGCGCTTGTCGATGTGGTGCGCGCGGTGACAGCCGCCCGTAAGCCCCGGTTTATCGTCGCCAAGGGCGGCATAACCTCCAGCGACGTGGCCACAGAAGGCCTCGCCATCCGGCGCGCGTGGGTACGCGGCACGATGCTGCCCGGCATGGTGTCAGCGTGGGCGGCCGTCGATGGTGCAGCACCGGGCGTGCCGTACGTCGTCTTCGCCGGCAACGTCGGCGACGACGACGCCCTGACCCGAGTAGTGGCGGTCCTGCGCGACGGAAGTGCAGGAAGCTGATGCCGGGTGCCAGGCCGTCTACACCGCATGTCCACGCCGCTTTCCCGCAGGCGCTGACGCTGCCCGGAGGCATTGCTTCGTTGATCGCGACCGTCTCAGTGCTCTCGGCCAAACCAACGCCAGACCCAACTGCGTCGCGCTCACGCTCACCGGTCGACCTGCACTCGAAACCCTCATCCACCGTCCTATCCGCGGAGGTACCACAGCCATGACCCAGCAAATTGCCTCACGCCCCGACGCCGTCTCCACGCAACGGCTAGCGGTCGCCTTCCTCGGGCTCGGTGCCATGGGGGAGCCGATGTGCCGATGCCTGACCGCGGCCTCCGACGATCTTGAGGTGACCGTCTTCGACATCGCCACCGAGCGCACTGCGGCTCTAGCGGCCGCCGGTGCGTGCGCTGCCGCATCCCCGGCCGAGGCGTCCCGGCACGCCGACATCGTGGTGCTCGCGGTCCGTGACCAGGAGCAACTACACGCCTCCGTCTTCGGCGATAACGGGGTCATGTCGACGCTGCGCCCCGGGGCGACCATCATCCTCACCAGCACGGTCGGGCCCGACGTCGTACGCGAGACCGCGCGGCGGCTCGCCGAACAGCAGGTCGCGCTTTTGGACGCGCCGGTCAGCGGCGGGCCCGGGCGCGCCGCCAAGGGTGACCTGCTCGTCATGGTCGGCGCCCCGGACGAGGTGGTGGCACGGTGCCGCCCAGTGCTTGACCGCATCGCCTCCACCGTCGCGCACGTGGGGCCACGACCGGGCGACGGTCAGGCGATGAAGGCGGTCAACCAACTGCTCTGCGGCGTGCACATCGCCGCCGCGGCGGAGGCAATCGCACTCGCCCGCAGCCTCGGCCTCGACCCCCAGATCGCGCTGAACGTGCTCGGCCAGGGCGCAGCCGCATCGTTCATGCTCGCCGACCGTGGCCCACGGATGATCCCCGACGAAGGCTGGACCGGACCGGTACGTAGCCGCCTCGACATCTTTGTCAAGGACATGGCGATCGTCGGAGAGGTCGCGCGGAACGCGCACATGCCGACGCCTGTGGCCAGCGCGGCCGAGCAGCTCTACCTGCTCGCCGAGCAGGCAGGCCTCGGCCCACGAGACGATTCGAGCGTCGTTTCGCTCTTCTCGCCTTGCAGATTAGAACGTTAAGGGGCGACCCGCGGGAGCTGACCAGGAGACAACCCGAGCACTGCAATGCGCGAAGCCTGACCGCACTGCTCCGATCGGGCCCGCCGAGACGTCACACGTCGGTGGCGCGCGTGTGTTGCTCGCTGCGCCGTGAGATCGTGGGTTGCTCGTTGCGCAAAGAGATGTCGTCAGATGCGGCGATGATGTCGGCCTCGACAGCTCGAAGTCCTTCGCCAAGACGCTCGCGAGCCTGCCGGAGAAGCTTGAGAGAGTTGGTGAATGTGCTCTGCGCGGCGGCGCGCTCCAGATCAGCTTTGTGCTCTTCGAGGAGGTGGGCCTGGACGGCCGCAGCCACTTCGTCGACCGCCTTGAGCGCATGGTAGATGGCCAGCTCCCGAGCGTTGTCGTCAACCATACGACGAGTATCCCGCGCAGCCGGCTCCGACTCCCAGCCCTGCACCTGAGCGTAAAGGCGAAACCACGGTCAGCAGACTGCGCACGACGGCGTCGCGGAAGGGCAGCGACTGGTCGATCTCGGTGGTCCAGTCCCGCCAGCGGGCCTCGTCTCCGACGAGGAGATCCCAGGCCGCCGCCGGGTCGACGTGAATGAGCGATTCGCGGTGGGCCACGGCCAGCACGAGGGTGACCGGACGATCCGCGGTGACCGTGATCGAGGTGGGCCGACCCGGTTCGACGGTGAGTTCGGGGGCGCAGGCCAGTGACACCGCGAGTGACCCCCACTCGCACACCGACAGCCGTGCGGCGGCCCCGAACACTGCCCATCCGGCCCAGTCCATCTCAGCGGCGGCTGAGGTGGCGGGCCTTGGCCGCCAGCGCGGCGAGCACCTCTTGGTACGACGTGTGGAAGCCGGCGACGCCTTGGTCCTCAAGGGTCAGCCCGACGTCGTCCATGTCGACACCTACGGCGGCCAACCGGCGCATCACCTCGGCTGCCTCCTCCACCCCGGTGTCGATGGTGCGGCCCAGCGTGCCATGGTCCTCGAACGCGGCGATGGTGACCTCGGGCAGGGTGTTGACTGTGTCGGGACCGATGAGCTCGTCGACGTACAGAGTGTCGGGGTAGGCCGGGTTCTTGGTGGATGTGGAGGCCCAGAGCGGCCGTTGGCGATGCGCACCGCCACCGGCGAGGCGGTCCCACCGCTCGCCGGAGAACCGCTCGCGGAACAGCCGGTAGGCCAACTTGGCCTGGGAGACCGCCGCCTGGCCCCGCAACCCCAGCGCCTCGTCGGTGCCGACCGCCTCTAGGCGCTGGTCGACCTCGGTGTCGACCCGGCTGACAAAGAACGAGGCCACGCTGTGAACGCTCGACGGGTCGCCGCCCCGCTCGGTGAAGGCCTCGAGCCCGGACAGGTACGCCTCGATGATCTGCCCGTACCGGGCGAGGGAGAAGATCAGGGTGATGTTGATGCTGCGGCCCTCGGCGATCATTGCCTGGACGGCCGGGACGCCCTCCGCGGTCGCCGGGATCTTGACGAACAGGTTGGGCGCGGCGATCCGCTCGTGCAGCGCCCTGGCGGCCACGACTGTGGCGTGGGTGTCGCGGGCCAACTCGGCGGCGACCTCGACTGAGGCGAAGCCGTCGGTGCCGCCGCTCGCGTCGAACACCGGGCGTAGGACGGCCAGCGCGCCGGTGATGTCGTCGACAACCAGCTGCCAGTAGGCGTCCTCGACCGGGCAGTTGACCGCCGCCAGCGACGAGAACTGCTCGTCGTAGTCGGCCGAGCCGATGATGGCCCTGGTGAAGATGGTCGGGTTGGCGGTCACTCCGCGGATCCCATCGGCGACCATGCGCGCCAGGGTGCCATCGTGCAGGTAGCCGCGGGTGAGGTTGTCGAGCCAGGGGCTCTGGCCGTACTCGGCGCACAGACGTTCCAACTTGGTCATCAGCCTGCCTTTCCAGCTGGACGGGCGAGGGGTCGTGACTGCGCCGAGTCGCTACGGACGGGGCACCGTCCGGCCGACCGGTCGGCGAATGGTGGCAAGCCGCGACAGCGCAAGCGCACTGACGAGCAGGCCGAAATCGCGCAGCGCCACGTCATAGAACCTGCCTAGCAGCAGCAGGTTCACGACGATCCCGGCCAGCCAGGCGGCCACTACCACACCGCCGAACCGCGGCCGCACCGCAACGAGGAGCCCGGCCACGATCTCGATCACGCCGACGGCGTACATCGCCTGCTGCGCGGTGCCCGGGACGAGCCGGTCAACGAACGGCGCGAGGTAGCTCGGCCAGTTGGCCAGCAGGTTGAGGAACTTGTCCGCACCGAACGCGATCGGCGCCACCGTGAAGACGGTGCGCAACAACAGGAACGCCTGGTTGGCGGGGTCTCCTGCTCGGTCGGCCAGACGGGCGATCGTTGCTGAGCCTGGTGCGTTGGTGGCCACGAGGGTTCCCCAAATCTTCTAAAAACATTTTGGCTGTCCTTTAGAAGGACGCTAGGAGTCCACGCTTCTAAAGTCAAGACGCTTGTGTTTTACACTTCCGTCATGGCTCCTCGCCCCCGGCCCGACCGCATCGCCGCCCTGGCCTCGCTGGCCGCCCTCGACGACCCGACACGCCGAGCCGTGTTCGACTTCGTTGCCCGCAGCGCAACGGCGATCAGCCGCGACGCGGCGGCTGACGCTCTGGGCGTCAGCCGGCGGGTCGCCGCATTCCACCTCGACCGGCTGGCAGACCAGGGCCTGCTGGCCGTCGCGTACCGCCGGCCAGCAGGCCGGACCGGGCCCGGCGCCGGTCGCCCCGCGAAGCTGTACCGGCGGATCGAGGGTGAGGTGGCGGTGTCGGTTCCCGAGCGGCACTACGACCTTGTCGGCGGGTTGCTCGCGGCGGCCGTGGCAGAGTCGATCGACACCGGGGCCCCCGTGCAGGAGGTGCTCGAGCGAACGGCCTACGAGGCCGGCAGGACGATGGGCGCGGCGGCCGACAATGTGCTCGCGGCGCTCGAGGAGGCCGGCTACGAGCCACGGCGCGAGGATCACGACAGGGGCGCCCTGGCGCTGGGAAACTGCCCGTTTCATCGGCTCGCCCAGCAGTTCACCGCACTCGTGTGCGGGGTGAACCTTCAGCTGCTGCGCGGCGTCGCTGACGGTGCGGGCGACTCCTCGCGCATCGTGGTGCTCGATCCGAGCCCGGGACACTGCTGCGTGCGGCTGCTCCCGGCACCGCGCTGAAACCGCCACCTCAGCCGGGTTTCAGCCTGCGCGGTGGTCGACCGGCCGACCGCTTCGCCGAGTCGGCAGGGCGATGCGCCGCGATCAATCCGCCTGAGCGGTGTGCGGCGACGACCGGCGTTTCCACCCCGACCCAACCGTGTTTGGCTGGTCGTCCAGATAGCACGCACACGAGCCGAACAGGTGTACGATGAGGTTGTCCCGGGAATCGACGACATCCCACTTCTGAGGTGCCAGCCACACCGGCTACCAAAAGGGGATGTCATGTCCGCGCTGCATCGCACTCGAAGCGCGCCGGTAAGCCTGGCCGCCACCGCGCCGCCCTAGCGACCCATGGCTGGTGGCCGGCCGGCTGTCATGCACCCGGACCAGCGCCGCCTGGCTCGGTATCTCTAGCGCCGCGGCCAGCTTCGTGGTGGTCATCGCGTTCACGTTGCACAACGCCCGCAGTATCGAGGCCGGTCCGAGGTCACGTTCCTGTGGATGCACGGCAGCTTGTCGGCGGGGCCGTCCTGACCATGGCAAATAGGCGCTGCCCGGATCACCCTGCCGCGTCGTCTGTCTCGCCAGCGTCACTGAGGCGCGCCGCCCGGACACCATCCGGCGCCCCCTGGACCAGCGGCACTCACCGTAGTCCAGGCGGCCGTCGGGGGCTGGGAAGGCCGTTACATGAGGCTGACCACCGCCGACCGCCATGGCCATGGTTTCGCTGTAGGCGCCATCGACGCCGGCTGTCCCCGGCACCGACCCGGGCGCCGTTGGCGGCGACGTTGTCGACGGCCCGTCGCACCGGCGGGCGTCCACCGGCACGTCGAGCCATGAGCCCTTGGCATGAGCTCACCGCAAGCCGGGTCACCGTCGCCAACCGCGACGTACCCGATGCATCTGGCTGACTCGACCGAGTCGAGTCAGTTCGCTACTTGACGAAGGAAGGTGTGACGCAGTTATGTTGCTGCGATTTGATCCGTTCCGTGACATCGACCGGCTGGCCAACGAGATCCTCGGCGCCCCCCGGGTGCCGCAGCCGATGCCGATGGACTGCTATCGCCACGGCGACACGTTCTTCCTGCACTTCGACCTGCCCGGCATCGACACCGACACCCTTGATGTCACCGAGGAGAACAACACGCTGACGGTGCGCGCCGAACGGCGAGCCGCCGCGCCGGAGGACGCCGCCTACCTGGTCGCCGAGCGTCCCGTCGGGTCGTATGCCCGGCAGTTGGTCGTCGGCGACGGCCTGAACCTCGAAATGATTGTGGCCGACTACCACGACGGCGTGCTCACCTTGAGCATCCCGGTCGCCGAGCAGGCTAAGCCACGGCGTATCGACGTCGGCCGCCGCCAGGACAGCGACACTGCGCTTTCCGGCGGTGGTTACAAGACGATCAGCGGCGAGGCCGCCGAGAGCGACGAGCCGGTAGGCGCGGCCACCGAGTGACGACTTCAACTGAAGCCCCAAGCACTCGAATCTAGCTCAGCGGGTGCTCCGGTTCGCAGAACCGGAGCACCCGCCTGCTGTGCCGCACGCTTCGGGGCAGATCGGTGCGTTGCGGAGGCCGTCGGCAAGGTACTTCGATCAGGACAGCGCTTCGATGGGCGCGATCATCACGATGCCCTTCACCGCGTGGGCCAACTCCGCGTCGAGCGTGATGAATGCATCGGCTTGGAGCGTAGTCAGTGCGACGTACTCGGCGTCGAGCGTGTCCGGCCACCCGAGCTGGTCGGCGATCTTCCATGCGACGTTCTGAAGGACACGGTCTCCGAGCAGTCGAATCCGCAGCGCACGCACGTAGTTGAGCTGGCGATCGGCGTCCTTCTTGGTCATCTCGCCTTGGCGTACTGCTTGGTAGAGGAGCGACAACATCTGTGAGCGAAGAAGTGTCGGAGCCAGGAGCTGATGCTCGTCGGGGATCACGGCCTCGTCGTGGGCCAGGCGAAGAGCCACGTCCGGACTGATCACGTACCTGGTCATAGGGGTCACCTCCTTCGATTTGCCCGTTGGCGCCGAGGGCAGGTCGGTCGATCAGACGTCGGTATCGAACCCACGCTCGTTGCCTGGCCGCGAACCGTCCGGAAGCGCGAGCCGCTGGAGCCATAGGGTACGGTCGACCATCGTCATCTGAGCTTCAGAGCGCCTTTATCGTTGGGGCCACGCCTCCACGGCTCCTGGCGCCGGGCTACCCCGCCGAACCCGACGCATAGCAGGAACCCCGTGCCCCGACGCGGGCCAGTTCCTCCGAGGAACCGACGCATTCGTCCTTTACGAATCCGTACTCCGCCAGGAGAGTAAAGTGCAAGCCGAGCATGATGGCGGGAGCGGTCGCAGCACGGCGCGATCCCCGGTCGACTCCTGTCGCACCAGCCGATCGGCGACCATCAGGAGATCCGATGAGCGCGACGTCCGCGCCCGCACCCATCGACCCCGCCAGACCCGACCCGGGTTACGCGGACGGCGTGCAGCTCACTCACCGCCAGATCCTCCAGGTGCTCTCCGGGCTCATGCTCGGCATGTTCCTGGCAGCGCTCGACCAGACGATCGTGGCTTCGGCGATCCGCACCATCGGCGACGACCTGCACGGACTCAGCCTCCAGGCCTGGGTGACGACGGCGTACCTGATCACCGCGACGATCAGCACTCCTCTGTACGGGAAGCTGTCGGACATCTACGGCCGCAAGCCGTTCTTCCTGACCGCGATCACCATCTTCCTCATCGGCTCGGCGGCCTGCGCGTTCGCCACCTCGATGTACACGCTGGCCGCGTTCCGGGCGTTCCAGGGCCTCGGCGCCGGCGGGCTGTTCTCGCTGGCGCTCGCGATCATCGGCGACATCGTGGCGCCCCGCGAACGGGCCCGCTACCAGGGCTATTTCCTCGCGGTCTTCGGGACCTCCAGCGTGCTGGGACCGGTGATCGGCGGGTTCTTCGCCGGGACGAGCAGCATCCTGCACATCACCGGCTGGCGCTGGGTGTTCCTGGTCAACGTGCCCATCGGAATCGTGGCGCTGGCCGTCGTGGCCAAGGTGCTCAACGTGCCTCACAACCGCCGCGACCACCGCATCGACTGGCTCGGCGCGATCGCCATCACCGTCAGCCTGGTGCCGCTGCTGACCGTCGCCGAGCAGGGCCGCGACTGGGGGTGGCAGTCGCAGCGCGCGGTCATCTGCTATGCCATCGGCGCCGTGGGCCTGATCGCCTTCCTCGCCGCCGAGGCGCGGGCCGGCGACGAAGCGTTGATCCCGTTGCGGATGTTCCGCAACCGCACCTTCAGCCTGACCGCCGTCGTCGGCGTCGTCACCGGTATGGGCATGTTCGGCGTCCTCGTGTCGCTGCCGCTGTACCTGCAGATCGTCCGGGGCGCCACGCCCACGAAGTCCGGGCTCCTGCTCCTGCCGCTGACCGCCGGCATCATGATCGGCTCGGTCATCTCCGGCCAGCTGATCAGCCGGACCGGGCACTACAAGACCTTCCCCATCATCGGTTCGGTACTCATGATCGGGGGCGCCTGGCTGCTGCACACAGTCGGCGTGGACACCGAGTTCTGGCGTACCTCCGTGTACATGGCCGTGTTCGGCTTCGGCCTCGGCAACATCATGCAGCCGATCACGCTGGCCGTGCAGAACGCCATGCCGCCGCAGGACATCGGGGTCGCCACCTCGTCGGCCACCTTCTTCCGGCAGATGGGCGGCACGCTGGGCACCGCCGTGTTCCTGTCGGTGCTGTTCTCGACGGTCGGTGACAAGATCGCGACCGCCTTCCGCGACGCGGCGTCGACCGAGGCGTTCCAGGCGGCGATCACCAATCCCGCGGTCATCGCCGACCCGGCGAACCGCCCGGTGCTGTCCGCGCTGCAGGGCGGGGGCACCCTCAGCGGGTCCGCGCTCGACGACACGTCGTTCATCCAGCACCTCACCCCCGCTCTGGCCCGCCCGATCCAGGTCGGCTTCTCCGAGTCGATGGACATGGTCTACCTGCTCGGGGCCGCCGTACTGGTCATCGCGTTCGTGCTCCTGCTGTTCCTGCCGCAGATCCCGTTGCGGACCACGTCGGCCATGGCCTCGCGGGAGCCGGCGTCACCGCTCGGCGAACGGCCGCCGGTGGACCCGATCGGTCCGCCCGGCGCCCAGCTGGAGCCGGCCGCTGCCTTCCCCAACGGCGCGGTGCCGGCGCTCGCCGATGCCGGACCCGACGGGTACCGGCGGGCGCACGCCGCCGGTCCCAACGGATCCGGCGCCCTGACCGCCCTGAGCAACGTCGCCGTCCTGAGCGGGCGGATCGAAGGGCCCGACGGGCGTCCCGTCGCCGGCGCCACGCTGACCGTCACCGACCTGCACGGCAACCAGATCGCGCGGGACAGCAGCGACGCCGACGGCCGGTACCGGCTGGGCCTGCCCACGGGCGGGACCTACCTGCTGATCTGCGCCGAGGAGAGCCACCAGGCCGTGGCGTCGATGGTGGCGGTCGCGGCCGGTGAGGTGCACCGGGACCTGACCCTCGTCGGGGCGCCCCGGATCGAGGGGCGGGTCCTGCGCCAGAGCGGCGAGCCGGTCGACGCGGCCGCCGTGACGCTGACCGACGCCCGCGGCGAGGTCGTGGGCGCCGCGGTCTCCGGCCCGGCCGGCGACTACCTGCTCGCCTACCTGTACCCCGGCGACTACACGCTGACCGCGACCGCCGACGGCACCCGACCGACCGCGCGTAGCGTCACGGTGGACGGGCTCGGCGCGCACCACGTCGACGTCGTCCTGCTCTCCAACGGAACGCTGGCCGGCACGGTACGGGCCGCGAGCTCCGGGTTGCCGGTCCGCGAGGCCTCCGTGACCGTCGTGGACGGCAACGGCAACGTGGTGGCGATGGCGCTCACCAGGGAGGACGGCCGGTACGAGTTCACCGACCTGCTGCCCGCGGCGTACACCCTCACGGCGAGCGGGTACGCGCCGGTCGCCACGCGGGTGGAACTGGTGGGCGACCGCACCGACCGCGACGTGACGCTGGGCGAGCCGGTGGGTCTGGCACCGTCCGCTTCGGTACCGGACACATCGGCGCCGGTCGCGTCCTCGCCGGCCGACGGCCCGGGGGGGCGGTGATTCCCGTGTCCACGGTGGAGAACCCGACCGCGGCGGTGCCTGCGCAGGCTGGCCCCGCCTCGGCCCTGGGGCAGTTGCAGTAGCAACGCTGCAGCCGACTATCGTTGGCGCGGCGGCACGTACTGAGAGCCGTGCAGGTACTGATCGATTCGCTGGGCACTCGCCTGGTCGGCCCCGGCGTAGCTGCCGCCGCGTTGCGCAGCTTCGTCGACAGTGCAGACAGGATGGCCACCAGATCCTGGTACTGGTCGGCGGCGAAGTCGGCGAACGCCTTGATCTCCTTGCTGAGTTCGTCCGGCGACGCGGGCGCGCAGCCCCGGCGGGCGAGCTACTGGTCGGGCCGACCTGCGCCAAGCACACCGGCCAACTCGACCAGCAGGTTGGCGTTGTTGTTGAGCGAGTCGGGTTTGACCTTGTAGTCAGGTTGCACGTGAACCTCCTCGCTCGGCCTGGACGAGCTACAGATCGCCGGCGACGCTACACACGCCGAACACCGCAGCGAGGAGCACGCCTACCGGCACGGCGAGCCACCCGGCGGCGATCCACCGCACCTTGACCGCGACCGCCATGATCGGTAGCGCCACCACTGCGACGACCCCTGTGGCGAGCGCGTAGAGCAGGACGATCTCCGGTGCGTCGACCTCGCCGGTGAGCCGGTCCGACAGCCGCAACCAGGTTGACGGCGAGCAGTACACCGGTGGCGTTGAGCAGGCCCAGCACCACGTGCACGGCGATCCTGCCGATCCGGGTCACCGCAGCGACTTCCCCGCCTCGTCGACGTGCTTGCCGTACTCATCGGCGTAGCGCTGAGCGTCGCCGCCGTCCCAGTTCGGACCACCGTTATAGATCGCAGCGAGCCGGCGGCCCTGCTCCGGCGTCATGTCCCGCGGGTCGGTGTAGGTGAAGTCGGTGGTGTCCTTGCCGTCGGCGAGCACCTTCGCGGTGATCATGATGTTCTGCTTCGGATCCTTCAACGACGCGACGTCGACGGCCGTGGCCTCGCCCATCTCGACCATCACCCCGGGTGCCGTCTCGACGATGGTCTCGGCGGCGTTTGAGTCGGCCTTGAAGTCGGGCAGCTCACGGGAGGCGCTACGCATCTCGGCCGGCAGTCGGCGCGCGCATCGCGCTCGATGGTCCGCGCGTCCTCGTACGCGTGCGCGGCACACGGATAGTGGTCCTCCGCAGCGGGACGGATGCGCCAGCGGTTCCGACTGGTGGAAGTTCGGGGTCTGGTACCAGGTGATCGGCTCCATCAGCCGGGCCAGCTGATCGGCGGCGGCGTCACCCTCCTCCACCTTCGCCTTGGCCTTCGTCAGTTCCTGGCCGTAGGTGTCGAGGGCCGGCCCGGCCACCGCGAACGCCGCCCGCAGGTCGTGGGCGAGCGACTCGGCCTCGCGCAAACGGGCGGCGTACAGGTCTTTCGCCGTCGCCTCCCACTCCACGCGGGTATGCGCCGAGACCAGCTCGGGAAGGATCGACTCGATCAGGCGAACAACCCGCTTGAACTCCTCCGCGTTGAGGTCGACATACTGCGGCACACAGTCGTCGAGGTATCTGACCTCATGCCGGAACGCCACCGCTCATCCCGTCCGATCCCCCCGTCGCGGATAGATGGTGACGATGAGCGGTAGGGCACCCGCGCAAGCCCAAGGTCAACCGTCTCGCTAGCCGCCCCGCCAACAGGCTGCGTCCACGGTGGTGGTGTACGACGGCCTGGTTGATGGGCATGTCGTGAGATAGGAGACGGCCATCGCGTAGATCCTTCGAGATGGCTAAGTAACAACCTAGACCATTACGTCGATAGGCCGGTGCCGATCAAGATCGTTACTTGACATAGCGAGAAGACCGGATGTGAGCCAGAACACGCTCGCCTAGCGTCGCCGGTATTGAAATCTCGTCCATCTCCTCCTCAGGGCACCCGATGACCGAGCGATTCACCGCCTGTACGTGCGACATCTACACGCCTGAGGGCGGCAGCTGGACGGGATACGAGAGCGTATGTTGCGCACCGGAGTGCCCCGACCATGGCACGGGTGCTCGGGTCCGCCGGCAGCGCGTTGCCCCGGGCGGCGAGCGGCGTAAGCACGCGGCGGCTGAGCCCGGCCGGGAACGGGACAGCGAGCCGCCTCGCACACCGGGCGAGGACGGATGGGTAACGATCACGCCGACCGGCCGGGCTGCGATCTACTCGTTTGACCGGTCCCGCGCGGGTCGCGAAGCGCCGGCATCGCCCCGGCGGCTCAGCGGCCGGGCCGTCACGGGACGACAACGGCGTGGCGCGCTGGTTTAGTTGCCAATTCCCTGCCCCGAGACCCAACCACCAGCCGCGCTGCCGGGCGCGGCTGATCCATTTCCAGCCGCGAATTCGCGGACCCGTCGGCAGGCGCGACCGTCTCGTTCGCGAGCATTGACGCTGAGGTCCTGCCTCGGCCGGTCTGATCTCCGCCCACGCTAGGGACCATCGCAACGATCGGGGGTACTTGGAGCGGGCATGAAGGCAATCGTGTACTCCGCGACCGGCGACCCCGATGTCCTGCGCCTGACCGAGCGGCCGGTGCCGGAGCCCGGCCCGGGCGAGGCACGGGTCCGGGTCAAGGTCTCCGGAGTGAACCCGACCGACTGGAAGGCGCGGCGCAGCCGCCGACCGGCCTTCCCCGAGGTGGTGCCGAACCAGGACGGCTCCGGCGTCATCGACGCGGTCGGCCCGGGCGTAGCGGACGGCCGGGTCGGTGAGCGGGTGTGGTTGTGGGAGGCCGCCCGGCAGCGCGCCGACGGCACCGCACAGGAGGCCGTCACCTTTCCGGCGCGTCAGGCCGTGCCGCTGCCCGACCGGGCGGGTGGTGCTCGTCGCCGGCGGTGTGGGTGCGGTGGGCAACGCGGCGATCCAGCTCGCGCGCTGGGCCGGCGCGACCGTGCTCGCAAGGGTCAGCAGTCCGCAGAAGGCGGCGCTGGCCAAGGCCGCCGGCGCCCATGTGGTGATCAACTACCGTACCGACGATGCGCTCGCCGCGATCCGGCAGACCGCTGCGTACGGCGTGGACATCATGGTCGAGATCGCACCCAGCGCCAACGCCGTGCTGAACGGGGCCACGACGGCGGTCGGCGGCACGGTCGCGGTGTACGCCATCGACGGCCCCGGCGACCTGGCGCTGCCGGTGTGGCCGCTCATGCATAAGAAATGTGATCGGCCATTTCATGACCGACCTGACGGTCGCCGGCGACGCCGGCGTGCGCCCGTACATCTACGTCGAGCGTATCGACGACACGCTCAACAAGGTCACTTCCTACGGCGGCGACGTCGTCACGGTGCCCTATCCCGAGGGCGACCTGTGGGCGGGTACATTCCGCGACCCCGCCGGGAACGTACTCGGCGTGTGGCAGCGCCGCCCGCGCGACTGACGCTCGAGAGTCTCAGCGCCGTCGCGACCCGGGCGGGAAGGCCACCGGCAGCATGCACTTCTTGGATACGGACCACGATCCAGCAGGCTGAACAGTGCAACTTGGCCGATCGGGTGTCCAATGACGATCAGCGTGGCACGGCCGCTGGGAGGGCGGTTGTCAGCCAGTCGGCGATGTCGGCGACGACGGCCGGGTCCATGTGCTGGGCCGGCTCGTACTCGGCTGGCCGTGGCGGGCCGGTGCCGGGGAAGAACATGTGGTTGTCGGCGTCGTAGACCCGGATCGTCACGTCCGGGCGGTCGGCGAGACCGGCCTGCCAGCGGGCGAGGTCGTCGGCGACGGTGGTTTGGTAGTCACGGCCGCCCTGGAGGATGAGGACCGGCTTGTCGAGCGTCGCGGCGACCGCGACCGGGTGGTAGTCGCGCAGATCCAGCCAGTAGGAGGCGGGCACGCCGAAGGGCAGTTCGCTGGCCGGTGTGGACGGGGACAGGTCGGGACTGTCGACCATCCTCGCCTGCCTGGCCATCATCTCGATGGTGGGCTCGTACGCGGCGGCGGTCTCCGGGTCCAGTGAGGCGAGGTAGCGGAACTGCCGCACGCCGGCCCAGTGCAGCGGCTGCGCTCCGCCGGCCAGGATGACCAGCCCGGCGACGGACGGCTCGCTCGCGACCACTCGCGGTGCGACGGTGCCGCCCATGCTGTGGCCGAGCACGAAGACCCGCGTGGCGTCGACGGCCGGGTGCTGGAGCAGCAGGTGCACGGCCGCGACCGCGTGATGCACGTACTCGTCGACCACGGTGAACGCGGAGTCCTTCGCGAGCTGGCGGGCGTGGGCGTAGGTGACCTTGTCGAAGCGCAGTACCGCCACGCCCCGGCTGGCCAGTCCCCACGCGAGGTCCTTGAACAGCTTGTTCCGCCCGATCGTCTCGTCGCGATCGAGTGGTCCGGAACCGGCGAGCAGCACGACGGCGAGCCGCGGCCCGGCGTCGTGGGGCAGGGTCAGCGTGCCGGGCACTGCGAGCGGGCCGGTGCCGACCGTCGCGTCCTGCTCGTCGAAGGTCCGCGGGTCGGCGTAGGCCGGCGGCTCCCATGGTGCGGTGGGCCGGGCGGCGCTGGCGGGCGCGAACTGGACACCGGTGAGCCAGCCGGCGTCGCTGACCGCCACGAGCACGGCCAGCTGCCCGCGTTCGAACGTCACCGGGATCTTCACTAGAACCCCGCCCGGCCCGGCCGGATCGGTCACCGGCGCGCCGACGGAGGTAACCGGCCCCTGCCGGCCGAGCTCAGCCGTCCAGGCGGCCTGGAGCGACTCGGCCGTCACCATCGCGCGCAGTTTCGGGGCGAACATGTCGCGGATCTCCGCGAAGCGTCCCGCCTGGGCCATTTCCAGGGCAGCCAGGCCGGTGGGCACCGGTCCAATGGGCCTCATGAGTTCCTCCGCTTCGGGTCGTGGTGCGTGCTGGCCGTCGAGGGGGCGGCCTCGTCCCCGGGCAGCAAGATGGTGGCGAGTATGCGGCGCTTGCGGCCGGGTGCCGGCGGGTTCGCCGCGCGGGGCTGAAGCACTTGAAGGAGTTCGCGCAGCAGTTCGGCGAATTCGGCGTCGTCGAGCCACAGCCCGGCCAGACGGTAGCTCGCCCCATCGCGTACCGGGTCGACGTCGGCGCGGGCGAGGTAGCGGTCGACGTCGCCGAGGAGCCCGGCGACGAACGCCACAAAGGCCTGGCGGTGATCGTCGGCGCTCATCGTGGCCAGCTGGTCCGGGGTGATGCTCGCCGCGCTCACCCTCAGCACGTATGTGCGTTCCAGCGCGCCACGCACCCGCCGCTCGGCAACGACCGCGAGGACCCCGGCGTTGACCAGGCGGGCCACGTGCCGGTACAGGCTTGCGGCAGGCACGTCGGCAAGTTCGGCGGCCAGCGCGCTGGTGGTCAGCGCCCGGTCGCCGAGGAATGCCTGCACGATCCGCAACCGGATCGGATGGAGGAGGAGATCGGCAGAGGCCACGCAACAAACGTAACGCGCCGTTCTTGAAAATGATAACATTATCAACGAATGAGATTAGCGGTGACGGCTCGGCGAAAGCCGAGGTGACAACAAGCAGACGACGAGCCCGACGCCGGTTGCGCCGCGCCGACGACCGGTGGCGGAAGGGTTCGGAGGGACCACAGTGAACCAGGCCCAGGTACTCCTCACGGTCCAGGTGATCCTTGTGGTCGCGCTGGCCGTGGCCCTAGCGACTGTGCTGTATCGGTTTATGTCGTTCTGCCTGGCCGACCTGGACCAGGCCCCAGTCGTACGATATTTGCCCCGCGAAACGTGGAGGCTTCTCATCCTGATATGGATCCCCATTGGCGGAATCCTCTACCTGATGTACGGCAGAGTCCGCTAAGACCGCCGCCAAACGGCGGGCGCGCAAGACCCGAGGAGCCACGTGCTGGGCCGCGCTGTCATACCTCACAGTCAGTCGAAATGCATCGCGCTATGACATCCACGTGCTGTCGATGCCGTCGTATACCGGTCGAGGTATCAACACTGTTGTCACCGGGTCGCACCTTCTGAGGCCGGGCGGATGTCGGTGACGTGGAAGTCGTCGTCCTCGGGTGGGTCGGTGCGGTGGCCGGTCATGACCTCGAGGAACCAGAACCGGGTCGTCAGGGTCAGATGCTGCACCATCCCGGCGCAGGACCAGCCCGAGGGCAGGACGGGCTGTCGCAGCGTGTGGTCGTCCAGGCCGTCGAGGATGCCCAGGACCCGTCGTTGCTGGGCGACCAGCCACGGCAGCAGGGTGCGGGTGTCGAACGTGTGGGATTGGGCGCTCATGGCGTCTCCTGTGTTGGGGCGAGGGTCACAGACGAGACGTCGGAGCCACAGGCCAGGAATCGACACGTGCTGGGGTGTCGAGAACGCCTGGCCGGCTCCGACGTCCCAGGTGAAAGGCGCGGCAGGAGGCGCCTGGTCGGAGCAGAAGGAGGCTGTCTGATGAAGTACGTGATCTTGATCCACGCCAACCCTGACCCGTGGGGGCACCCGACATCGATCTACACCGCGGAAGGACGGGCGCTTCCACCCGAGCAGCATGAGGAGATGGACCGGCAGTTCGAGGCGCTGCTGGAGGAGATCTCCGCCTCGGGGGAGTTGGTGACCGCCGAGGCGCTGGCCGACCCTGCCTCGGCCACCCTGTACGGGTGGAGCCCGGAAGGTCACCTGGCCACCGACGGCCCGTACGCGGAGGCCAAGGAGCAGCTGGCCGGATTCTTCATCATCGACTGTGACTCTCGTCAGCGCGCCGATCAGATCGCTGCGCAGTTCGCCCAGCCCGGGGATGTGGTCGAGCTCCGGCCGGTGATGTGGCCCGGCGGCGACGATCAATGACCTCCGCCGGCCTCGAGGACGTGTGGCGATGGTGTGCGCCGCGCGTGCTGGCCGCGCTCATGCGCCGCTACGGCGACTTCGACGCCGCCGAGGACGCGGTGCAGGAGGCGTTGCTGGCCGCGGCGCGGCAGTGGCCGACCGAGGGGATGCCGGACAACCCGACGGGCTGGTTGATCACGGTGGCCTCCCGCCGCCTGGTGGACCAGTGGCGCGCCGAGCAGGCCCGCAGCGACCGGGAACAGCTGATCGCCCGGCACACCCCACCCGAGGCGTTCCTCGCCCCCGCCGCCGACACCCTCGACGGGGGTGAGCGTGACGACTCGCTGACGCTGTTGCTGTTGTGCTGCCACCCGGCGCTAACCCGCCCATCCCAGGTGGCCTTGACGTTGCGGGCCGTCGCCGGATTGAGTACCGCGCAGATCGCCCGGGCCTTCCTGGTGCCCGAGGCCACGATGGCCCAACGGATCAGCCGGGCCAAGGCCGGGCTCCGGCAGGTCCGGGCACGGTTCACCGTCCCCGCGGCCGAGCAGCTGCCCGACCGGGTCGCCGCCGTCGCCCACGTGCTGTACCTGATCTTCACCGAGGGCCACACCGCCACCACCGGGACCGGCCTGACCGACATGTCCCTGGCGAACGAGGCGATCCGTCTGACCCGCCAGCTGCACCAGCACCTGCCCGCAGCGGGTGAGGTGAGCGGGCTGCTGGCGCTGATGCTGCTCACCGACGCCCGGCGAGCCGCCCGCACCCGCCCCGACGGCTCCCTGGTGCCGCTGGCGGAGCAGGACCGGTCGCTGTGGGACCGGGCACTCATCGGTGAGGGCGTCCACCTGATCGAGGCCGCACTGCCGACCGGGCCGGTGGGTCCCTACCAGCTGCAGGCCTCGATCGCGGCCATCCACGCCGAAGCCCCCCGGGCCGCCGACACCGACTGGACCCAGATCGAGACCCTGTACCGCATGCTCCACGCCCTCACCCCCGGCCCGGTGGTCACCCTCAACCACGCCGTCGCCGTCGCCAAGGTGGACGGCCCCGCCGCCGCCCTGGCCATGCTCGAGCCACTGCTACAGGACCGGCAGCTGCGCCGCCACCACCGGCTGCACGCCGTCCACGCCCACCTACTCGAGATGGACGGACGGGTCGAGGAAGCCCGGGCCACCTACGCCACCGCGGCACGCCTGGCCACCAGCATCCCCGAACAGCGCTACCTCAACACCAAAGCAGCACAACGAGCACCCGTGTGAACCGACACCGGCTCCCAGCCGGGGCGGCCGCTCAGGGCAGGTCCGGCCCAGTCACTGCAGCCCTTCTCAGAAAGGAACGTCATGTCTGACTCGATCAGGCTCAGCTCGGTCGCGATCAACTGCCCCAACGCGGCCGATCTGGCCGCGTTCTACGCCGATATCACCGGCGGACAGATCACCTTCGCCGACCCCACCTGGGCCACCGTCGAGGGGCCGGGCGGACGGATCGACTTCCAAACCGTGCCCGGCTACACCCCGCCCACCTGGCCCGGACCCACCTCGCCGATCCAGATGCACCTGGACTTCTACGTCGACGACCTGGCCGCCACCGAAGCGCGGGTGCTGGCCGCCGGCGCCACCAAGTACCACCTCCAACCCAACCCCGACCACGGCTCCGTGTTCGCCGACCCCGCCGGGCACCCGTTCTGCCTGTCCACTTGGGACGACGTGCAGGCGCTCGGCGGCCTCGCCGTTGCTGATCAGCGCTCGTGAGCGGGCCTCGATTCCCAGCGCCCAGTCGGTGCCGCTGGCGCCGGTACTGCGCGAGAGCCGCTCAAGGGCGCCGGCCACGTGCTCGGGCACCCCGCTCCGGGTCGCTGCCTCGATCAGCTCGACCGCCGGCCGAGCGCCCAGGCGGCTACGGGTACTGGTCTCCGGCTGCGGCGGCGACCGGTGGGATGACGAGTACGCGGTATGAGGGTAGCGTTGCTACCTATGCGGGCGGAGGTGCTCAAAGGACATCTGGACGGGTTGCTGCTGGCCGCCCTGGAGGCCGGACCCCGGCACGGGTACGCGGTGATGGAGGCGCTGCGCGAAGGCAGCGGCGGCACGTTCGACCTGCCGACCGGCACGGTGTACCCGGCGCTGCACCGCCTGGAGCGCGCTGGCCTGGTGCAGGGGTCCTGGTCGGACGGTCCGGGACGGGCGCGGCGGGCGTACCAGCTGACCGCCGCCGGGGTGCGGGCCTTGGCCGAGCAGCGGGCCACCTGGCAGGAGTTCTCCACCGCGGTGTCGGCGCTGCTGGGTGGTGGGTCGTGGGCCGCCCCGGCGTGAGCGCCCAGCCGGAGCACGCGGACCGGGGCGCCGCGCAGGTGCTCGGCGACTACCAGGCGGCGCTCGCGGCGGGGTTGGCCGGCTCGCGGCGGGCACGGGCGGCGATCCTCGTGGAGATCGCCGACGGGTTGCTCGAGGCCACGCAGGCATATCAGACCAATGGGTTGACCGCGCAGGTCGCCGCCGAGGCCGCGGTGGCCGAGTTCGGCGACCCGGGCGACCTGGCGAGGCTGTTGGTCGCCGAGCAGGCCGGGGCCGCCGCGCACCGGGTGGGTCTGGGCCTGGTGCTGACCGGGCCCATGGTCGGCGGGGTATGGCTGGTGGCCTGGATGTCACGCAGTGGGCTCGGCTGGCTGGAGCAGATCGGCGCACTGCTGTCGAGGTTCCCGGTGTTCGCGGTGGTCCTCGGACTGGGCGTGCCGGCGGCGGTGTTGGCCGCTGCGACGGGGGCGGGGCCGATGATGCGCCGGCTGGCGTTGGCTCCGCGCCGCGCCGCCGGACTGGCGATGCTGGCCGCCTGCGCCGCCGTGGTCGGCGACAGCACCCTCCTGACCGGTGTGGCGATCACGCGCGGCCCGGCGGTGGGCTGGTCCTGGCCGTTGGCCGTCGCCGTGGCGGTGAGCCTGACCCGGCTCACCGCGGCCGGGACGGCGGCGCACCGGTGTGCCCGGCTGCGTGCCGCGTCCTGACCGGCAGCGCCCCGTTGCGATGCAGGGCCCGCCAGGTCAGCGGGATCCCGACGGCGGCCGGGATGAGCCAGAAGCTCCAGTGCGGTAGCCGGTTCCACAGCGGCAGTTGCGGTCCGTTGTCGACGTAGAAGCCGGTGAGCAGCGCGATGTAGGAGCCGGCCATCCCGCTGCCGTGGATGAGCATCCACCGGTGCCAGCGTCGACGCCGCGCGACCCAGCCGGTGGCGCCGAGGCCGAACGCGACGCAGGCGATGAGGAACAGGTGCCGGTCCTGGCGCCACCGCATCCCGGCGAGGACCGTCGCGGTGGCGAACACGACTGCCAGGCCCCACACGTAGACGGTGCCGGCGCGGGGATGGCGTCCCGGACGCTTGGCCGCGCCCGCCGCGAGGGCCCCCGCGACGACACAGGTGAGTGCGGCGGTGACGTGGACGGCGAGGGTGGCCAGGAACACTGGCCGGTCGTCGGGCACCTCGACACCCAAAATGCCGATACCCACCACCATGGTGGCCAGCATCGCGACACCTCCTTGAGACCGCCGGCGAACGAGTCCACCGAGCTAAGGGTAGCAATGCTACATGTAGCGTTGCTAGCCTTAGCTGAGTCGTGGCGAAAGGGGGCTCGGGATGCAGGTCGATGCCGCGTTGGGGTTCGCGATCGCTGGCGCGGTGGCCAACGGGTTGATGGTCGGGGCGACGTTGGACCAGTCGTTCAAGCAGTTGCCGGCCCGGCACCGGATCGGGCCGGTCGCGTACGCGGCCTACGCCCGGGCGGCCGACCTGGCCGGTGGTGGCGCTGGCCGCCGCCGCGGTGGTCACGGTGGCGCACATGCTGGTCACCGCCCGGGCCGCGCCGACGATCCTGGCGCTGCGGCGCCTATCCGACGACGATCCGGATCAGATCGCCGCGGTGCTGGACCGGTTCGCCCGGCTGCAGACCCTGCGCGCCGGTCTGCAGGTTGCCTCCCTCGCCGCGGCGGTGTGGGTGCTGCTCGCCACGCCCACCGCCGGCTGACGTCACATCGGGATGGCCGACGCCATGGCCGCCTATCGATCGGGGGTGCAGAGCAATGGACACAGTGGGGCTGTTGACGCTGGCCGACGCGGCAGGCGTGGGCGCTGAGCAGGTCGGCGGGAAGGCCGCCGCCCTGGCCCGGCTGATGGCGGCCGGGTTCGCCGTACCCGCCGGGTTCGTGGTCACCGACGCCGCGTTCACTCTCTCCGCCCACGCCTTCGACGCGGCGATAGCGTCCGCCGCGACCGGGCTGGGCGAGGGGCCGTTCGCGGTGCGGTCCTCGGCCGTCGCCGAGGACCTCGCCGACGCCTCGTACGCCGGGCTGTACGAGACGTTCCTCAACGTGCCCGCCGGGGAGTTGGCCGTCGCGGTGCGGCGCTGCCGCGCCGCCGCCGAGGCCCCGCGAGTCAGCACCTACCAGCAGGGCAGGCGGGCGGGTCATGTCGGCGGGTTGGGTATGGCGGTGCTGGTGCAGCCGATGATCCCGGCCGAGGCGGCGGGGGTGGCGTTCACCGCCGACCCGGTCACCGGCGAGCGTAACCGTGTCCTGGTCACCGCCGTTCGCGGATTGGGGGAGCGCCTCGTCGACGGGCGGGCCGTCGGCGACGAATGGACCGTCGACGGGAGTCGTGCCGAGTGCCGGCGGGTCACCGAGCACGCCCTCGACGCCGAGCAGGCCACCGCGGTCGCCGACCTGGCCCGGCGGGTCGAGGCGCATGCCGGGGTACCGCAGGACATCGAGTGGGCCTACGCCGGCGGGCGGCTGTGGCTGCTGCAGGCCCGGCCGATGACCGCGCTGCCCGACCCGGTCACGTGGGATCCGCCCGGGCCCGGGGTGTGGCAGCGCAACTTCCGGCTCGGTGAGTGGTTGCCCGAGCCGGTCACCCCACTGTTCGCCGACTGGCTCCTGGCGCGCATCGAGGCCGGCTTCGCCGACGGGATGCGCGCCACCGCCGGCACCGTCTTCGAGTTCCCGAGGGCGGTCATCAACGGCTGGTTCTACGCCACCCCGACCCCGGCCATCACCCCCGGGCGGCTGTTGTCCGGGGTGGTGGCGACCCGCGGGCGGCTGTTGGCGTTCATGTTCCACGCCCTCGTCCAGCCGATGCGTAACCCGTCCGCTGCCGACACCGCCGTACTCGCTGGCCTGTATCAGCGGTGGCGTGAGCAATTGCTACCGGAGTACGCGACGCTGGTCGCCGGCGGCGACGCCGCGCTCGACAAGACCGCACCGCAGTGTCTGACCGGCCTCGTCGAGGAGATCGGCCGCACCGCCGGGGTGCACCTGTGGTACCTGGCGATCGTCGGCGGTGCGGCCTGGAAGATGGAAACCGCCTTGTCCCGCTTCGCCCGGCGACACCTGCCCGGGGTACTGCCCGACGGGGTCGCCGTGCTGCTGTCCGGCCTGCCCGGCGGCACCGACGGCCCGCCACCGCATGCGGTGACCAGCATCGACTGGTACCACCCCACCCTCGGCGAAATTCCCGACGCGGCTGCGGCCCGCCCGCCCGACCGGCACGAGCGCGCCGCGCGGCCCGCCGCGCTCCGGCGCGCCGCCGAGGACGCTTGCCGGACCGCCCTCGCCGACCGGCCCCGGCTGCTACACCGGTTCACCACCCTGCTGGCCGTGACCCAGCGCTACGCGGGCATCCGCGAGGAGCAGGCCCGGGCACTGAGCCTCGGGTGGCCCCTGCTGCGCCGCGCCGCCCAGCGGCTCGGCGACATCCTCCACACCACCGGCGTCATCGACGACGCGGACGATGTCTTCTTCCTCAGCCACGCCGAACTCACCGCCGCCCTCGGCGAGGACCCACCTCGACTGGCCGACGCGGCCACGGTCCGTCGCGCCGCGTGGCAGCGACAGCGGCGCCTGGCCGCGCCGCTGAGCCTCGGCACGACCCCCCGGCTCCTGAAGAGGGTACTGGCCGGCGCGCACCCCGGGCCGTCCAGCGCAGCCGGGGACGCGGTCGTCGGGCAGGGCGCCAGCCCCGGCCGAGTCACCGGCCCGGTACGGGTCATCCACGGCTCCGACGAGTTCGACCAGTTCGCTACCGGAGAAATCCTGGTCGCCCCCACCACCACACCGGCCTGGACGATCCTGCTGGCCCGTGCCGCCGCCGTGGTCACCGACGGCGGCACCCTTGCCGCGCACGCCTCCCTCGTCGCCCGCGAATACGCCATCCCGGCCGTCGTCGGCACCGGCGACGCGACCCGCCGGCTGAGCACCGGGCAGGTCATCACCGTCGACGGCACCACCGGCACCGTCACCCCGAGGTAGCCAGCCCTTCATCTCCTGGACATGGGTCTGGATGAGCTGCGCTACCGACGGTCGGCACTGGTGGTCCGCGCCCGGATGTCGTCGACCTGTTCCGGCATCCCGTTGCTTTTCCAGGCCGATCCCGCATGCCCCAGCGGTCGTCCGCTGAACACCCGCATCTGCGTTGCCGACCGCCGGGGACATAGGCGGCCCCCGATGCCAGGCCCGCGGGCGAGGAAGGCCGCGACGTGCCTAATCCCCGCCAGGCACCCTGGCAGGGCGGTGATCCACGGAACGACCGAGGCCGGGCAGCGACCGTATCGGAGGATGTACCCCGGGAGCGCGTGTGGTAGGTGTCATGTGGACGCGGACGGCCGGAGGCTTCTGGCGTCGGGGGAAGCTGCGGAGGGCTGGAGCCGCGTCTTAGCTGGAGTCCGATCACCGAGGAGGTCACCGTGTCCCCATCTGCCCGTCGTATCGCCGCCGTACTTGTCGCGGTCGCTAGCCTCACCTTCACGGCCGCGTCGCCCGCCACCGCGGGCGGACGTCCGTTCACGACCACGCTCACCGGCGCCGCCGAGGTCAACACGCAGGGCGTGCCCAACCAGGGCGACCCGGACGGCACCGGCAGCGCAACGCTGCGCATCAATCCCGGCCTTGGCGAGGTGTGCTGGACGATCACCGTAAGCGGAGTCGAGCCGATCACCGCGGCGCACATCCACGTCGCCCCACCCACGGCGCCCGGCCCGATTGTGGTGCCCCTCAACCCCTTCACCGGCGGCTGCACAAGCGTTACCCGCGAGCTCGCCCTGGCAATCATCAGGGACCCGGCCGGCTACTACGTGAATGTGCACAACGCGACGTATCCCGCCGGCGCCTTGCGGGGTCAGCTCAGCCGCTGACCATTCGCCGGCAAGATATCGGCGAGGCAGACCGGCTCGGGAAGGTCCAGCAGCGGCTCCGCGTACTGGATTCGGACGAGGAGCTTTCCATGCGCCGCCGACGGTGGGCGGCGTAGGCGTGGACCGTCACCAGCCATGATCAGAAACTGTAGCCATGGAACCAACGCAGACTGCGTTTATCGTGCCGGTACCCGAGGCCGAGGAGGCAGTAGGCCGGTTCCGGGCCTCGCTCGACAAAGCCGCCTCCTGGGGAGTGCCCGCGCACGGGACCGTGCTCTACCCCCTCCTGCCTCCGGAGAGGATCAACGACGAGGTGCTTGTCGCTCTGGGCGAGATCGTCGGCGCGGTACCGCGGGTCGATGTCACTCTTACCCACATAGAGTGGTTCGGTGACTCGGCTGCCTGGCTCGCCCCGCAGCCGGTGAAGGCCCGCACCGAGCAGGACCAGCCGATCCGATCCGCAGGTGACCCTGCTGATCCGCCAGCACGCGCGGGCGGCGGTGTCGCAGTTCGTCGCCGACGGTATGGCCCGCGCCATGCAACCCACCCCACTGCCGGACGGCTACCACCCCTGACGCTGCGCCGTCCACTTCGGAGGATTCTGCGATGAAGACGGGAGACCCGGGTCATGAAATCACGGCGCGCGTGGGAGAAGTTGGCGAGCGGCTTCGGCGAAGATTCGCCGGTACATTGGCCCGTACCCGTCCTCGATCCACATGGCGGTCAGCGCCTCACCGGCGGGGACCAGGCGGCGGCTGGTCATCTCGAACCTTGGCTGCCAAGGGTTCCGCTGAACGTCGGCCCGCCAGTGTGCCCGCAGGAGTACGAGATGCCGTTCTCGGCGATGATCACGACGCCCGGTGCTGCTGGTCGACGTCGATAGCCTGGTCGAGCAGCCGTCGAGCGTACTCCTTATGCCGCCAGGACAGGGTGGGCAGGACGCTCTCGGGGGTGACGAGGCGCCGGCCGGTCATCTCATGCAGCGGCTGCCACGGGTCGAGGTCCACTCGGGCCCACCAGGGGTCTGGTAGTAGCTGGGGACGCCGTCCGGGTTGAGCGGGTCGGCCATGTGCTGGCAGGCCAGGTACCGGCAGGCCAGCACGCGGGCGCAGGCTTCCTCGGCGACCTCCCGGATCAGGGTCTTCTGGAGGGTTTCGCGGGGCTCCACAGTGCCGCCGGGAAACGTCCACTGCTGGTCATCCCAAGTCACCTGCAGGCAGAGCTCGCCGTGCTGCCGGTCGCGGTCGGTCGGGAGGAAGGCCGGCCTGCAAGGTTGCAGGAGGGGCTGCCAGGCTTGGTTCCTCGGGAAATATCGTTGCCGGTCGGCGGTGTTGACATCTACGGTAGATCCGTACCTGCGAGCGATCTGATCGAGGAGTCCGACATGTTGTGGCACGCCGTCACCGATGCGCAGCGGCTCAGCCCGCGCGACGTGGCCGGCATACCCATGTTCGGGCGACCGGTCGAATCGTGCGGGAACAGGCACTACCTGGACCTGGGTAGGTGGCTCAGCTAGCGCGTTGACGCGCAGGCCGCCGCCCGCCCCTGGTGAAGGGACGGGCGGCTTTTTCGTATCCCCAACCTTCCCTTACAAGCGACGAACGGGTGTAGCTCAACCGGAAGAGCGCTGGTCTCCAAGACCGGAGGATGCGGGTTCGACTCCTGCTGCCTGTGCTTTCACCCCGGCATGCCGGTGGTGTTGATCATTGAAAACTCCACAGTGGATGGCAGATAACGCCGGCGCCCGGCCCATCGGGCGCCGGCCAACACTTCCGGGGCAACCACCCTGGTCCACGCGGGCTGCCTCTGAAGTGATCCGGGGCGGGGGAGACGGCAAACCCGCGCGCTTTGGGAGCGTGAGACACCGCGTTCGACTCGCGGGCCTCGGACGTTGCGGGGTTGTGGCGCAGTAGGGAGCGCGCCGGTGTAGCACACCGGAGGTCGACGGTTCGATCCCGTCCAGGTCCACGTACGTGCCCTTCAAACTTGGGGAAAGCAGAGCGCCCGGTTGAAGTCCTTCAGGTTCTCCGTTCGATCCGGAGGAGGGGCATCACGGCCGATTCGGCTATGGGTGGGCCCCCTGGTTCTCAGCCAGGAAAAGCGGGTTCGAATCCCGCCGGTTGCTCCACGCGGTGCGGGTTCGGCTAACGGCAGGCCGCCGAGCTTTGACCTCGGATGCGGAGGTTCGAGTCCTCCACCCCCAGCTCGATAGACCTCGGTGGCCCAACCGGCAGAGGCGCCCGGCTCAAACCCGGGATCTGTGGGTTCGAGTCCCACCCGAGGTACGCCGCGCCGTCGTCGCTCAGCGTCGGTAGAGCGCGCCCCTGGTACGGGCGAGGCCCAGGGTTCGACTCCCCGTAGCCGCTCCAACCCAATCAATAACCAAAGAAAAGGAGGGTGATCCGGATGGATGCCGTACTTGTCGTCAACGCCGACCTCGGTCCGCTGCACCGGGTCAGCCTCAAACACGCGATCCGGATGCTGCTGCGCCGGGTCGCCGAGATCCACGAAGCCGAACCCGACCGGCTCATCGGCGTGTACCCCATGCCGAAGGTGGTCCGCCTGGTCCGCTACGTCGTCACCCGCTGGCGCTACACCGCCGGACCGGCCTGGTCGCCGGGGTACTCGCCCGCGACAGCCGGCGGTGTGGCTATTGCGGCGGCCACGCGACCACGGTCGACCACGTGCTGCCCCGCTCGCGCGGTGGCCGCAACTCCTGGACCAACACCGTCGCAGCCTGTGAAGGCTGCAATGGGCGCAAGGATGACCGGACCCCCGCCGAGGCGGGCATGGTGCTGCGGACCGAGCCGACGGCCCCCATCTGGGCCGCGCTGGCCGCGCTCGCCCTGCGCTGAACGGCCGGCGGGGCCGCTACCTCCCGCCGGCCGCGATGGGAGCTGATGTAACCGGCAGCATGACGGGCTCTGAACCCGTTCGTGGAGGTTCGACTCCTCCGTTCCCAGCTCAGGCCCTCGTAGCCCAACGGGCAGAGGCGCCAGGTCGAGAACCTGGTCATGTGCGCGTTCGACTCGCGCCGAGGGCACGCCTGCCGGCGGAGCACGGGTGGCCGTGCGCTCGCCTTGTAAGCGAGATCGTGCGGGTTCGACTCCCGTCGCCGGCTCGATGCCAGCGCAGCACGACAGGTGGTGCGCGCCCCTCGTAAGGGCGAGGTAACCGGTTCGAGTCCGGCCGCTGGCTCGCAGGCCCGAGTAGCCCAACGGAAGAGGCGCCTGGCTTAGAACCAGGTTGTTGCAGGTTCGACACTCCTGTCTCGGGCACGCATGGGCTCGTAGCTCATCTGGTAGAGCGCCGCTCTTGCAAAGCGGAGGTGGTCGGTTCGACTCCGATCGGGTCCACCATGCCGACGTAGCTAGTGGTAGGGCGTCCGCCTGTCGAGCGGAGGGCCGCGGGTTCGATTCCCGTCGTTGGCGACAGGGAGAGTTGGCCGAGTGGGAAGGCTGCGGCGTGCTAAGCCGTCGACAGGGCCGAGGTCCTGCGGGGGTTCGATCCCCTCACTCTCCGCGCATCCCGTCGCGGCCGAAGTGGTAGAGGCGCCTCGCTGATATCGAGGAGACAGCAGGTTCAACTCCTGCCGACGGGATTCGAGCCCTGATGGCGCAGCGGATAGCGCACCTGATTACGGATCAGGGGGTCGCAGGTTCGAATCCTGCTCGGGGCACGAACACGCGGGTGAACGCTCTACCCCACACATGCACTGAACTTTTCAAACTCCGGCCGTAGAAGTCGCCGCTGAGCACCCTCCGCCGATGAGGCCAAGGCACGTGACCTGCGGTTCTGGGGTTCGTACACCGACTCGCTTTTCGTCGAACATGTCCCGACTGCCCGATTTGATCGGCCGATGTCGACAGGCCGATCGAGTTCGTCGCCCTGGGCGCACCCGAGCCACCGGCTCGGCCGGTCCAGGTGGGTCGGGTTGCGGCTCTGGATCCACGCGCGGATCGCGGCAGATCCGTACACGTGGTCTTGGTACAGAACGTTTTCCGCCCACTCCGCGCGGCCCGCCCGTGTCACGGCAGTTCTTCGTGGGCCTCTCGCGCGTACTGGCTGAATGTGCTCTCCAGGTAGCTGCCCAACGTGGCGGGCGCGAACGGCAGCAGGTCGGCCACCAGCAGCGGCGCGTGCCATGCGTAGTCAGGCCAGCTTGGCGGTTTGACGGGGACGGTGTCGTCGGGATCGGGGCACTCGTCGGCGTTGGAGCGCGGCAGGTCGAGCGCTTCGTAGGTGATGGCGGGCTCGTGGATGCCAAGTGCGCCGGCCAGCACGACCAGCAGCATGGTTACATCGACCCGCTCGGGTGGCAGCCAGGCCACGGCCGCGCGATAGCACCGGCCGACCACCAGCGTGATGTCGTCTGAGTTGAACCCGTCGGGATGGGTGTCCTCCAGCAGCGACCGCAGCACGTCGCCGAGCACACGACCGCCGGTCGGCCGGGTGGCCAGCTGGGCGATCACCCTGTCGTAGGTCGCGATGTCGCCACCGCTGATCGCCGTGTCGACGGCTTGAGTGACGGCGCGGGCGAAGTCACGGGCCGGTCCGGGAATCGTGCTCGCCATGCCATCATCCTGCCCGGCCGGTGCGACGATCCTCGGTGTACCCCCCGACTGGAGGGCCAGGCGCGGCCGGGTCTAGGTGGGCCGGCTACATTCAGTGGCATCCTGGCCGAAGCCGATCACGCTCGATTCGCGGCTATGAGAGCGCGTTGCAGCCCCGCCTTGCGCGCGGTGGCAACCGGCCTTGATGGCGCGGGCCGGACGCTGTGCCCCGCTGGCCTACCGCAGCCACCGCAGTGCGGCGTCGGCGCAGTCCTCGGGGCTGCTATTGAAGGCGATGGCCGCGCCGGGAGCATGCTGCCGGACAAGGTTGACCACCTTCTCGAAGAACTCGAGCAACGGCTCGTGCTTGCGGATACCGCCCCCAACCACCACGCAGGCGTAGTCCTTTCGGGTCAGCGCCTCGACGATCGCTCCTTCGGCGTTCTCGTCGGGTGCCACCAGGCACAAGTCGGCCTCGATACCATGATCGCCGAAACGGGCCTGACCGCGTGTTATCGCCGCCACGACCGGCTCAGGATCCCAGCCCGGGATCCTGACGGGATCCAGACCGACCACCAGCACCCGCCCCAGTGCCATGCATCCTCCTACTTCCTACAGAACGGTCCGGCCCCAGCACCGCGGTCCACGTGGGCACCGAGTTCACCAAACACCGTCAACCTCGTCGGAAGGGCGTGTCACCCGATCCCGATGCTGCCACAGGTGGTACCAGACATGCTCGACTCCCGGCCGCCGGGGCCGACGCCATTCGGTCTCTCATCGGCAAGACCACGCGGTTCGCGGTAGATGAGGATGCTCGCGTGTCAATGGCGCGTGTTGGGCTGTTGCTGCTGTGTCTTCGCGCGATCTCGTGCGCGACGGGGTCGTTGGCCGGGTACGGCGGAGGTTGACCTTGACGTGGGGTGAAGCCGCATCGTTGGGGCGGCGACCGGGTCCCGAGCCCGGCGGTGAGGAGCCCAGGATGGATCTGGTGAGCATCGGCGAGTTCGCCCGGCTGTCGGGATTGTCCCCACGGGCGTTGCGTCTCTACGACGAGGTGGGGCTGCTGCGGCCGGCTCGGGTTGATCCGCATTCCGGGTACCGCTGGTACGCCGCCAGCCAGGTGGAGCAGGCGCGGTTGGTCGTGTCGCTGCGACATCTTGGCGTCCCGCTGACGAGGATCGAGACGATCATGAACGCTGATCCGGGGATGGCCGCGCAGCAGGTGGCCGCTTTCTGGGCCGAGGTCGAGTTCGAGCACGGCGGTCGCCGGGCCTTGGCCGGGTTCCTGGTCGACGCGCTGAACGGTCGGCGATCAGACAGGTACCACGTCGAGGTACGCAACATGCCGGCCCGGCAGGTGCTGTGCCTGCGGCGGCATGTCACGCTGGAGGAACTGGTCGTGCTGGGGCGCGATTTCATCGTCCGGCGGATGAAGGAAGCGGGCGTGCCACGCCTGGACGGCGTTGCCGGCGCCCCATTTGTGATCTACCACGGCATGGTGACCGCGGACAGCGACGGGCCGGTCGAGTGGTGCCGGCCGATCCCCGACGATCAGGCCGACCGGATCGCCGCGGACTTCCCGACCTTGCGCTGCGCACCGACCCGGCGCACGAGGAGGCGTATGTGCACCGGCCCTCGGCGCAGAGCGACCCGGAGGCCTGGTTGGTGATCCAGTCGTTGGCTGCCTGGGCGGTAGAACACGCGCGGCCGCCGGCCGAAGGCATCCGGATGATACTCATACCCAATCGCGCCCCCGGCGCAACCGGCCCGGCCTGCGACATCGCGATCCCGCTGCGGGCAGCGCGATGAACCGGCGGGGTGTGCTCTACGACGTGGGCCGCGTGCTGGGCATGAACTGGCGGCCCGTCTTCGACCGGCAGACCGTGCGCCGCGAGCTGCAGATCATCCGCGACGACCTACACTGCAACGCCGTCAAGATCTGCGGACGCGACCTCGACCGGCTCGTCGCCGCCAGCGAGGACGCCCTGCGGCTGGGTTTGGAGGTGTGGTTCTCACCCGAGCTATGGGACAAGCGACCCGAACCGACGCTGGCGCACATCGCCGGTGCCGCCTGGCAGGCCGAGCGGCTGCGCCGGCGGTGGCCCGATCGCGTGGTGTTCAGCGTGGCAACCGAGGCGAGCATCTTCGTGCGGGGCATCATCCCGGGGCGCACGTTCAGCCGCCGGGTGGCGAACGCGATGGGCGCGGTGCGGGCGGGCCGGCATGTCGGGCCGCTGGCCGAGTTCCTGGCCCGGGCCGCGCGGTACGCGAGAGCCGCGTTCGATGGGCCGCTGACCTACGCGTCGCTGCCCTTCGAGCCGGTGGACTGGACGCTGTTCGACATCGTCGGCGTCGACCATTACCGGGACAGCCGGTCCGCCCCGCTGTACCTCGACAAGCTGCAGCGCCTGCTCGCCCACGGCAAGCCCGTCGTCGTCACCGAGTTCGGCATGCGCAGCTACCAAGGGGCCGACAGCGACGGCAAGGTCGGGACCGGGATCACCAACTGGGCGACCGTGGCGCTGCACCGGCTGCCCGTCGTCGGGTGGCTCGTCCGGCCCCGGCTGATGGCAGGCACGTACATCCGCGATGAAGCGCTGCAGGCGTCCAGGATCACCGAAGACCTGGTCATCCTGGACGCCGCAGTCGACGGCGCGTTCGTCTGCCAATTCGTCGAGCCGCTGTCCACCCACAGCCCCGATCCCCGCCACGACCTCGACATGGGGGCATTGAGCCTGGTCAAGACACTCCCCCATGGCCACGGCACGACCTACCCCGCCATGAACTGGGAACCGAAGGAATCCTTCCACGCCCTCGCCCGCTTCTACGCCAACCAATCAACCCGCACCTGAACCAAGCCGACGCACTCTTCTCGGCTATGAGGGTGTTGGATCATTCCGGCGCCCGAGTCGGGCCAGGTGCGATCTTGCCGTCGCTGCGGTGCCTCGTCCACCAAGCCGTCAGGATCTCGGCCAGGGCGGATACCGCCGCAGCCCGCTCGGCATCCGACATCGGGACCAGAACCGGTGCCTCGATCGTCACCGGCACAGTCCGCGAGCCCTGCCCGCCGCGTTCACCCTTGGCCATGTAGCGATCAACGGCAAACACACTGGCGCAACACGCCGCGCCGCAGCCACCCCCTGCGCGACGATGTCGGCGACATCCCACGCTCGTCAACGTCGTCAGGAACGGTGATACCCCTCCCGGCGCACCTTCGCATGAAGGCGGGCAACCGCCAGTTCAGGACCCTCAATGACGGGTTGAGGGTTCGTATGCTGCCAGGTTGGGTGCACACATCGGGACGCGGCTCAGCTTGGTGCGCGCTCGACTTCCATCACATCGACCCTCAGACCAAGGATGTCGCGTTCAGATGCGGCGCACCTGGTCGTGGAAGAGGGTTCTGGAGGAGTTGCCGACATGTGTTCTCCTCTGTAAGAACTGCTATGCGGTGGAGCATCACGTGCGTCGGCAAAGCGGGTTGTAGCGCAGTTGGATTAGCGCACTTGCGTTCGGGGCCGAGAGGCCGTGGGTTCATCCCGCCAACCCGACTTACTGGAAGCTGGCGCCCAGCGGTGGGCAACTGGCCTTGAAAACCAGGCCGGGCATCGAGTCCCGAGGGTTCGACTCCTTCAGCTTCCGCTCGCGGGCCGCGAGCATGGACGGTTATGCTCCGGGCCCTTACCCCGGAGAGCGGGGTTCGAGTCCCCGGCGGCCCACGCTTCCCCCGGCAGCTCGACGGACCGAGCGGCGGCCTTCTAAGCCGACGGGTGCCAGTTCGACTCTGGCCCGGGGGACAACGCCTCCCGCTGGCTCAACGGACAGAGCGCCGTCCTCCTAAGACGGGTGTCCGGGTTCGAATCCCGGGCGGGAGACGCCATCGGCCGCTCGCGCCTGACTGGACGGGCTCCGGACTTTTAATCCGGATTGTGGGGGTTCGAGTCCCTCGGGCGGCACTGCGGGTAGGAGCTCCGGTCGTGCTCGACGGTCTCATATGCCGAATCAGGTGGGTTCGACTCCCACACCCGCTCCCGTTCCGGTAGCTCAGTGGCGTAGAGCGTCGCCTTGACACGGCGAAGGTCCCAGGTTCGATCCCTGGTCGGAGCACGTCCCTTGGCGCGGTGGACGAATAGGTAGAGTCGCCCGGCTTTCACCCGGGACATGTGCGGGTTCGAGTCCCGTCCGCGCTGCGTAAGCCCTGGTAGCTCGGCGGATAGAGCGGCAGGGAACCTAAGCCCCGGCAGGGAAGCGCGTGTCCTCACCGTCGACAAGGGGACGTGGGTTCGACTCCCACCCAGGCGACCCCAGAAGTTCGGTCCGGCGTCGCCCAATCGGCAGGGCAGCGCACTGTTAATGCGCACAGGTGAAGGTTCGAGTCCTTCCGCCGGAGCAGCGCCCGCGGGGCCCAGTTGGTGTGGGCGGCGCCCTTATAAGGCGACGGTCGGGGGTTCAACTCCCTCCGCGGGTACGCAACACATGCATGGTGATTGTGGTGTACCGGAGGTGCACGCCAGGTTGTGGCCCTGGAAGGCGCGGGTTCGACTCCCCGCGATCACCCCACGCGAGCGCGCCGACGTTGGAGAGTCGGGCCCGGCTGTAAACCGGGTGCATGTCTGAGGGGGTTCGAGTCCCTCCGCTCGCACACCTTGCCCTTGTAGCTCAGGGGAGAGAGCACCAGGTTCCGAGCCTGGGGGCCGCTGGTTCGATTCCAGCCGGGGGCGCGCACGGCCGTATGCCCGAGTGGTCAGGGGCCCGTCTGCAAAACGGGTTACGCCGGTTCGAGTCCGGCTTCGGCCTCCGTTCTGCCATCCGCTGTGGAGTGACGCAGACGGGCGTTGGAGCCCGCCGCCTCTCATAAGGGCGGGTTGCTCGGTTCGAGGCCGGGGTCTGCGACGGCGGAACACCGCGGCCGCGAAAGCCGCTTGCGGCCCCCGCTACCGTGGATCATGCGGGGCCGGCTCCCGGATGTGCTTCCTTCTCGTCGACTAAGAATCGGAAACCAGCGCATCCACTCACCGGCCCCGCCCACGCGTACATGACCCGTCCTTGGAGGAGGCGAGCGGCATGGTGGTACTCACTAGCAGCGACACCCGCCGCCGCCTCGCCAACCCGGCGCGGCTGCTGCTGCGCCGGCGCGCCATGATCTACCCGCCCACACCTGCCCGCATAGGTGTCAACCCGGACGCGGCCGCGCCGGTCCACGCCGGCGTCAACCCGGCCGCGGCCGCGCCGGTCCACGCCGGCGTCAACCCGGCCGCGGGCGTCGACCTGCTGGAGACCGATCTGGTCGACCGTGGCTGGCTGCTCGGCCCGGCCCTGCGGGACGCCCTGGTCCGCCTTGACGTCGCCGAATTGGTCAACGTCGGCGCGACGCTGCTGGCCGACTGCGACGCGCTGCTTGGCGCCGACCGGCCGCACGTTCCGCTGTTCCGCGACTTCCCGGCCAGCACCCCGGACGACACGATGGCGTTCTTCGTCGACCGGATCCTGACCGCCTGGTTCCAGACACCCGACCAGCCCTGCGTGCTGTGCGACACCGACGACACGGTCGCGCCGGTCAACCCCTGCGGGCACCTGGTGTGCCGTGCCTGCTTCGATGGCGCCGACTTCTCGGCCTGCCCGATCTGCCATCGCCGGATCAACCCCGACGACCCGTTCGTCAAGCCGGCGCGGCCCCGCCCCCTGCGCGGGGAGAGCGCCGCGCCCGAGCGGCTGCGGGTGCTGCACCTCGGCTTCGACCAGGACGCCGACCTACGCGCCGAGCTCGTCGGCCTGCTGGCGCGCACCGCGGCGTTGCCGCCGGCCGACGCCGACGACCTGGCCACCCTGCTGGCGCTGCAGCCACGCATAGACCTGTCGTGGCTGCCCGCGCGGGTACCCGGCCGGGAAACGAAGGCCCGCCTCCTCGCGTGGCTGCTCACCGACCCGCTACCGGCCGGCGCGCTCGACCGGGCGGCCGCGCTGGTCGACACCGCCACCGACGTGCTGCGGCTGCTCGTCGTCCGTTCCGACGGCGACGCGTCCCTGATCGGCCGGCCCCGGCTGGCCCCGGTGCCGCGGCCGCTGCGCCGCGCCCTGCTCGGCCTGCTTGACTGCATCGGGACGGTGCGGCTCGTCGACGACATGCGTCGGCACCGCCGGGCCTGGATCGCGGTGGGGGAGAAGCTGCACCCGGGCGAGTACGCCGACCGCTACCCGGCCGTCGCGTTGGCGTTCGCGACCTTGCGCTGCAGCGATATGACCACCCTCTGCCCCCGTACGGCCGTGGCCGGGCAGGTTGCCGAGGACGTGCGGATCGACGATGCCGGCCGGGTGACGGTCGCGGTGTGGGGCCACCGGGTCGAGTCCGCGCTCGCCGACGGCGACGTCGCCACGGCCGTCAGCCTGCTCGCGGCCCGTCCGGGCGAGCTGCTGCGCCGCCTGGACCACCTGCTACGGCTGGCCGCCACCGACGAGGACCTGGCGGCCGCGTTCGCCGCGCTGACCGCCGCCGCGCCCCAGGTGTCGCCGGCCGTGCTGCTGTCGGCGCTCGGGCAGGTCCGCACCCGCACCGCGCGGCACCGTACCCGGGTGTTCTTCCCCGCCGGGCGCACCTCGACCGCCCACGTCATCGACGACGAGCGCGCCGTTCTGCCCAGCGGAGTCGTCGCACGGGCCGTCGACATCCTGCAAGCCGAGGCGCTGCGCCGCGCCGCCACCCTCCGGCGGGTCGACCGGGCGGTCATCGACACCGGCCTCGACGGACTCGTCGTCCCGTTCGCCGAGCGCACCGCGGCGCGGGCGCTGCTCACGCTAGCCCGTGGCAGCGTCCTCCCCGTGCCGCACGGCCGGTACCTGCGCCTGTTCTGCCACTGGATGCAGAACACCGACGGTCCCCGCGTCGACCTCGACCTGTCGGTCGCCCTGTACAGCGAAGCCTGGGAGCACATCGGCACGTGCGACTACACCAGCCTGCGTGTGGCCGGCGCCGTGCACTCCGGCGACCTGACCAGTGCGCCGCCGCCGCTTGGCGCAAGCGAGTTCGTAGACCTCGACATCAACGCCCTCGCCGTAGCCGGTGTCCGCTACGCGGTCATGGTGGTCCTGTCTTACAACAACGTGGCGTTCACCGACATGGCCGAGGCGTTCGCCGGGCTCATGCTCCGCTCCGCTCCGCCGAAACGGGGCGAGGTCTTCGACGCCCTCGCCGTCGAACAGCGCTTCGACCTGACCGGCCCCGGCAAGGTCACCATGCCGTTCGTCGTCGACCTCGCTGAAGAGACCATGCGTTGGATGGACGTCACCGCCCGGGTCACCGGTACGAACCATGCCGTTCACCGCCACCACGAGAGGTTGGCTCTGCTGGCCAGCGCGCTCACCGACAGCTTCCGCGCCGGGACGAGGGTCACGCTCGGCGAGTTGGCGCGTTGGCACGCCGCCGGCCGGGCCGACGAGGTCCTCGTGCGTAACGGCGAGGGCATCGGCCGCTACCGCCGGCGTCCGGACGAGCCCGTCGCCGCGTTCGCCGCGCGGCTGCGCGACCCGGCCCAGGGTGACGGCCCGGCGGTGCCGGACGATGCCGCGACCGCCGGCCTACAGCTGCTGCTTCGCGGCGACCTTCCGACCCCCGCCGGTGCGGACGTGTACGCGTTGCACCCCGCCGGCCTGAATGCCTCGACGGTGCACCTGCTCGCCGCCGCAGACCTCGCCGCGGCACTCGACGCGGTCGGATAGAGAACCGACGTGGTTGACCATGGACTCGACCGGCCTGGACGGACGTCCCGCCGGGTCAGTCCTCGTCCGTCCGGTTTGGCGGATCGGCGGCATCACGCCGATTTGGTAGGGATGGCATGAAGGGCGGGGCCTCGCTCCTCGGGACCCCCGGCGGGATGCTCGGGGTGCTCACGTCTCACGTTGAAGGAGGCCCCTCCTGCAGGCAGACTACGACGGTCGGCAGGTTGTGGGTATCGATCTGCAGCGCCGGAAACCACGGCCGGCCGGAGCACGAGGCGCCGGGCTCAACCGAGCGTCGCCCGCACAACGGCTTGGGTGCTCCATTAGTGGCGCCGCCTTCCCGCTCACTTGTCGTCCTGCGCGGGTCGTTCGTCGCCGACGTCGACCGGAAAGTCGCGCTCCGGCGCTAGGCCCTCGACGAACGAACGGAAGTTCGCGGCGAGAGACGACTCCTCTTGGAGTTCGGCATCGAGCCAGGTGACGGACGGCTCACCGGTCGGGCCGCACACCCGATAGTCGAGTGCGATCCATGTGTGTCCGTCGCCGGACAGCAACACCACCGCCTCGGGTAGCCCCCACTCCTGCGTCAGATAGGGGCTTTCCAGCAGCGACAGCGCGTCATCGGCCCGCCCGATCCCCGCGAGGTCCGTCAGTGGCACGTGATCGTGGGCCCACGATGTCGGCTCCCTGGTCGCAAAGGCGTTCCATTCCTCGGCCACCATTCCGCCGTTCTGCACCCTCAGCAGCTCGAGGAGTGTCGACGGAAGCCGCACCTGCAGCACCCGCTCGGCCTCCGCGACCATCTCGTCGGTCAGTGGAGCCTGCACCCCGTATGGATCGTCACTCCAGAACGTCGCCTTGATCTCGTCAAACTGCGACACAAGACGAAATCTTGATCTCAGCCGAGACGCCTTGGCTGCCGGCACCGGGCGAACGGGCGAACTGCACGTGCCGAATGGCGGGGCGCCTGTCGGCCAATCATGATCACCCCGAAAGCTTTCATTCAATGAAAGCCCCCGATTCCTTATGGTAAAGAGGCGCGGCATGGTAAAGAGGCGCGGCGTCGCCGCCGGCTGGTCAGCGGGCTGACCCTTGGCGCCGTCACCGGAGACTAGGAGGACGGGACATGGCAGTGCTCAGCATGCGGGCCGCCGTGCTGGAAGGCGTCGGCAAGATTGCACTGCGGGACCGGTTGGTGCCCAAACCAGGCCCCCGCGAGGTGCTCGTCCAGGTCGCCGCGGTCGGCACCTGCGGATCCGACGTGCACTACTACGAGCACGGCCGAATCGGCGACTTCGTGGTTGACTCACCACTGGTGCTTGGCCACGAGCCGTCGGGCACCGTGGTCGCCTCCGGACCCGGCGCCAGCCGGCACTCCATCGGACAGCGGGTGTCGCTCGAGCCGGGAGTACCGGACTTCACCTGCCCGCATTGCCGGGCGGGCCGCTACAACCTCTGCCCGCGGATGCGGTTCTTCGGCACCCCGCCGATCGACGGGGCGTTCTGCGAGTACGTCGTCGTGCACGAGGAGTTCGCCTATCCCGTACCCGACAGTCTTTCCGACGACGCCGCCGCGCTCGTCGAACCGCTGTCGGTCGGGATCTGGGCGTGCCGCAAGGCGCGCGTCGGACCCGGCGCGCGGGTGCTCGTGACAGGCGCCGGCCCGGTCGGGCTGTTGTGCCTGCAGGCTGCGCTGGCCTTCGGCGCCACCTACGTCGCGGTGACCGACGTCAACTCCCGCCGGCTCCAGTTGGCGAGCGACTTCGGGGCCAGCGAGACGCTCGACGTACGCGAAACCTCCCTCACCGACGCGGCGATCGAACCCGACGTGCTGCTGGAATGTTCCGGCCACCCGGCCGCTATCGGCGACGCCATCCGGGCTGTGCGCCGGGCCGGGCGCATCGTCCTCGTCGGGATGGGCGGCGACGAAATTCCGCTGCCCCTGGCCCACGTCCAGACCCGCGAACTCGAGGTCACCGGTACCTTCCGCTACGCCAACACGTGGCCGGACGCCATCGCCCTGGCCGCCTCGGGACGCGTCGACCTGGACGCCCTGGTCACCAGCCACTACGGTCTCGCCGACGTCGAGCAGGCGCTCACCGCGGGTACCCACGACCCGGACTCGGTCAAGGTCATCATCAGGCCGCAGCAATGACCAGCGCAGCCTCCCGCCCCGATGGGTGTGAGCGACGCCGGAAACCGGTGGATCTGACGTGCTGACGACGCACGGCGGGTGCGGCGGACGACGAGCACGCCCGATGCCAGCAGGGCGGTCGCGGCCAGCGACGCCTCGGCGAGTATCGGCAGCATCGCGCGCAGTGTGGGTGATTTGCCACCCGTCTGAACTCCGCGGCGTCGTTGACGTGTGGAAACGGCTCGTCCGGGAACGGGAACGTCGAGAAACGCGCACGAGGGCTGCCAGCCCTGTGCCACGTCGCGCCGGCCGGTCGGCAACGGCACCTTCGCTCGGTTCGGGTGCTGGCCGCCCCTGCTGTTGCCCTACGATGCGCCGAAGTCGGGAACGGTGATCGCACCGTCCCGGCCGAGCGGGAAGCCGGGGTTGTAGGCGATCTCCCAGATGTGGCCGTCCGGGTCGGTGAAGTAGCCTGCATAACCGCCGTAGAACGTTTCTCTCGCCGTCTGTGTTATCTCGGCTCCGGCGCTCGCCGCGTCGCCCAGCACCTCGTCGACCTCCGCGCGCGACCGGACGTTGTGCGCCAGGCTCATCCCGCCGAAGCCGTCGGTATTCCTGTCCTCGACGCCCACATCCTCGGCGAGCTTGTCGCGCCCCCACAACACCAGCGCGATGCCACCGGCCTGGAAGAACACCGTCTCCTCGACCTCCTGGCCCTGCCAGCCGAGCCGCTCATAAAACGTTCGGGCGCGCGTCACGTCAGCGACCCCCAGCGTGACCAGACTGATGCGTTGCTCCACCGCAGCAACGTACCGCCGGCACCGCGCACAGGCACGGCACGCACCGTTCGAAGATCACGCCCGATGTTGCCATGCCATCCTCCTGCCACCACCGTCCTGACATCCGCGGCGGTCGGCAGCGATGAGCCGCGGTAGTCGCTCGACCTGGAGATGATGCCGGCACTCCGGCCGAACGCCCTCGGGCCGTGGGCGGAGTAACCATCCACGCGACGTCGGCTAGTCTGCCGCGGTGGGTTCGCTGAGCCGCGCGGAGCTGGATGCGCCCCCACACGACCATGAGCCGCACTTCTCGGGTGATCACTTATCCGACGAGTCGTGCGGTGACCATCGTCCAGGTGTGGGTCAGCAGGAGCGTGCGGTCATCGTGCCGGTGGGGTCGCAGACCGGTCGGTCGGCCGCCGCCGAGCTCGTCGTCGAAGCGGGCACGGATGTCCGCCCTAACGTGCGCGGGAGTGGCGGTGCGTTCCATCCAGTCCTCGACGTCCAGCGCCTGGTCGTGATGCGACGTCGCGGTGACCTTCGCGCCGGCCTCAGCGAGCAGCTGGCGGACTTCGTCGGTGGTCAGGGTCCGGCCGTGGCTGGGGTCGCGTAGCTGCTCGAGCCGGTTGGCTTCTGCGGCCACGGCGGGATCGTCGTCGGCGGTGATATCGATGATCGCGATCCGGCCGGTTGGTCGGGTCACGCGTACCATCTCCCGGACGACGGCGCGCGGGTCTGCGACCTGGTGCAGCGTCAACCGGCACGCGGTCAGGTCGAACTGCGCGTCGAGCCACGGCAGCGAGGCGGCGTCGCCGAGAACGAACGCGATATTGCGAAGACCGGTGGACGACGCCAGGCGCTGGCCCTGCTCGAGCATCTCCGGCGTCAGGTCGAGCGCGCTGACGTGGGCGACGTGTGGCGCCAAGGCCCGTCCGAGATGTGCCGCGCCGGCGGCGACGTCGAGCACCTGGTCGCCCGCGGACGGCGCGATCTCGGCGACGATCCAATCTAGTCCGCGCACCGCGAATCCGGTGTCGGTGAATGTCGGGGCCTGTAGGCGGAACTGCTCGCGTACCGCGTCGTTGTGGGTCACCGGTCTCCTTCCGCGCCAGTATCCCGATAGAAACGTATTGCCGCCGGTTCCAGATCAAGGTCCGGTCCAGGAGTTCGCGGCCGCAGGTCTGTACCCACCGTTCTATGATCGAGTTCATTCTCGCCATCCGGATGCCGCTGAGCACGGCGTCGATGTCCGCATCCGCGGAGATGCCGTCGTACACCTCGGGGAACTTGCCGTCCCGGTCCCGGATCATGAGCCGCGCGTGCCCTGCTTGATCAAATTGACGCCACCCGCCGTCGTCTGGCCGGTGTCCTTCTTCGCGCTCCCGCCGCCGAGGCGGCGAGGCGGCGAGGCAAAGCGCGAGCGTCGCGATAGCGAGACCACGCGACGGGGACCGGGATGAACCCATGGCGATTACCCTCTCAACGGTCCCTGCCCAGCACATCATCGCAGCGCCAGCGTGCACTGTGACTCGGGCACCGATCGGATCGGCGCGCCGCTGTGACCTTATGGCGAGGCCGAGCTGGCGCGGCACGACGAGCTGCTCGACCAGCTGGAGCAGGTGGTCGCCGAGGAGCGGGCCGGCGGCCGCTCGACGACCTGACCGGGTCGATGCCGTGGCGAGGTCTTTGGCGATCGCGCCGTCGTAGGCTCGGGCGATGAGGTGTCGTCCACGTAGGGGTGGAGGATGTCGCCAGGCAGCGTTCCCGATCCATCACGGCGCAGCGGCCGGTGGCGTGTGCGCCGTCTGGTGCGCGCGGCCGTCGCGGCGTCGGCCGTCGCACTGGCGTCGTCGATCCCGGCGGTGCCGGCCCGCGCGGCGACGACGTTCGTCGTGTTGCAGATGAACCTGTGCAACAGCGGCCTGGCGATCGCGCCGTGCTATTCGTTCGGCAAGGCGGTGGACGAGGCGGTCGCAAAGATTCACCGGTACCCCCCGGGGCTCGTCACGCTCCAGGAGGTCTGCCACGACGACCTGTATGCCCGGGACGGGTGGGGCAAGCTGGCCCAGGCGATGGCCGACCTGTATGGCAGTGCGCACATCTCGGTCGACTTCGTTCCGGCCTTCAACCGGGACACCAACGACTGGTACCGGTGCATCGACGGCGAGCTGTACGGCGTGGCGGTGATGCACCACTACAACGGCCGCGGTCTCCACCACGGCTGGTACAGCAGCCAGGACTCGACCAACGAGTTGCGGGCCTGGACGTGTGCCACGGTGATCGAAAGCCGGCTCACCGGCTGCACAACCCACCTGTCCACCGACCCGGACGTGGCCATGCGGCAGTGCCATGAACTGATGTCCATCCTGGCGTCGCCCTGGGTGATGCCGGAGGTCATCGTCGCCGGAGACTTCAACCTGACATCCGAGCCCGGCAGGCCGCACAACGTGCAGGACTGCGCGTTGGCCAACTACGACCGCAGGAGTGACAGCGCGCTGCAGCATGTCTTCTTCACCCGCAACATCCAGTGGGTCCGGGGCAAGCACGAGGGCATGAGGTGGACCGACCACCCGCTGCTGTACGAGACGTTCCGGGTCTGACCGCGGCGCGGCAACCGACGGTGCGGGCGAACACTCGTCGGTGTGCAGCAAGAGTTCGCTGGATCCCGCCAGTGCGGGCCGAACGCCGAGATCAAGCTCCACAATCTGGTCAGCCCGGATACAGCCGGCCGAATCGATGCTCAGCATCAGCCCGCTGTCCTGTGCAAGAGCGTCGGGGCGGACCATCTACGGTTGTATCCCCGAGGGCAGCAGGGTACGCGTGACGACCTGTACACGCAGCGGCTCGATCCGCTCGGCGATCAGCCGTACCGTCTCCTCGGGGACCCCGAGATCTCCCAGGGTGCTCGCGAGGTGCGCCACAACGGCATCGAAGCCTGCATCGTCGATGTTGAGTCGAGCGTCCGCCCGGGTCAGATCACGACCCGCGTAAATGTCCGGCCCGCCCAGCGCGGCCGCGAGAAATGCCCGCTGGTGGCTCGTGAGGCGGCGTAGGTCATAGATGCTCACGCCTTGTCTCCCTGATTCGACACGGCGCGTGTTCGCCGTTCACCAGCAGTCGACCGCCGAGCATGGGCTGCTAGCTGAGCATTGGCTACCCAACCGGGGCCAACTGTGCCCGCTGAAGACGCCGTTCGGCATCGCGCAGCGCGTCGACCGAGGCGACATCCGCACTACCGGTCGCAGCGCCGGCAGCATTGTGGGACGGCTGGCCCATATCAGACATCGGATGACCCCTATCCGAGGTAGCTAGATCATGCCGATGGCTCGACATGACCCACAGCGGTCCACAGCTGAACAGTAGGACCCGCAATTCGACGACCCGCTGACCATCGAGGAGTACGTGTTGCGCAGTGTCGGGGGGTCAGCAGCACGAGCCTCAGCGGCCCTGAATGGCCTTGACGTTGTCTCCGAACGTCCAGCCCTTCGACCCGTCCCAGTTCAGGGACCAGGTCATCAAGCCCTTGAGGCCGTTCCTGTATGTGTTCCAGCATTGCGTCACCAATGCCGGCGACATGTAGCCGCCCCCGGCACCTGGTTGGGCGGGCAGCCCGGGAACCTGTTTGTCATAGGGAACCCGGATCGTGGTGCCCTGGATGACCAGTCCTCTGTTCAAGCAGTCGGTCTGTGCTGTGAATCCCTGGACCGTGCCCGCGGAGTAGGAGTCGCCAGAGCAGCCGTACATGTTGCCGTTGTAGTACTGCATGTTCAGCCACCAGAGCCGGCCGTTGTCGGCGTACTTCTTGATGATCGGTAGGTAGGCGCCCCAGATCGAGCCGTAGGTGACGCTGCCGCCGGTGACGTACGCCGTCTCGGGGGCCATCGTCAGGCCGAAGTTCGCGGGCATCCGGGCGAGCACGCCGTCGATGATGCGCATGAGGTTGGCCTGTGATGTGGATAGCTGGTTGATGTTGCCGCTGCCGGTGAGGCCGGTTTCGATGTCGATGTCGATACCGTCGAAGTTGTATTTCTTCAGGATCGGTACCACCGTTGCGACGAACCGGTCGGCGACGGTGCTGGAGCTGAGGTCGATGCCGGCCGCCGCGCCACCGATCGACATCAAGATCGTGGCACCGGCCGCCTTGGCCTGGCACATCTCGGCCGGGGTGGCGACCTTGACGGTTGCGTCCATGCCGTCTTCCCACAGGACCGTGCCGTCGGAGCGGATGACCGGGAACGCCGCGTTGAGCACGTTGTAGCCGTGTGCACGGATGCGGGAATCGGTGATCGGAGTCCAACCGAGCGGCGGATGCACACCATTTGACGCGCCGTCCCAGTTCTCCCAGTATCCCTGGAGCACCTTGCCTGCCGGCCTCGACTTGACCGCGCACGGCCCGGACGGGGGCGTCGACGTGGGTGAAGGTGACGACGACCGAGTCGGTGTGGGGGACGGCGACGGCGAACGCGTCGGTGTGGGTGACGGGGTGCCTGCACCGTCACAGGCGCCGAGGTCTTTCCACAGCGAGGCCGCCGCGACGGGATTCCAGCCGGCGCCCGGCGGCGGCGTGTGCGCGACCAAGGCCTCGTACATCCGGCCGTTGTAGCTCACCCGAGAACCCACCGCGTAGCTGGTGCCCTCGGCCCACGCCGGAGCCGAGCAGGCCACGAGAGCCGCATCAGCCCGGCCGCCGACCATCGCGGCTCGACCGCTCGGCGCGAGAACGAGTCCCGTCGCGATAGTCATCGCCGCACCGACCGCCAGGGCAAGTGCCCGACGTTGAGCGCTCATGGCACCCCCACTCATCGACGGGCATCGAGCTTATCAGTTAACTTTCTTCAATGTAACTGCCTCATTGCGGCGACACGGGCGAGCCCTTGCCACCCGGGGCCATGGGCGACGGTCAGCTGGGCTCGACAACTCAGTCAGGCACTGCTGGCAGCGGGTGTGGGTGCGCGACGGGGTGTCGCATCTTGGGGTGGATGGTCAGGATCGCGGCGGCGACCGCAACCGCGCCCACAGTGAACAGGCCGGTCTCGCCGGTGAGGTACGCGGCCGTCACCGGGTGGTCGGTGACCGCCGAGGCGGCCAGGGTGCCCCACACGGCGTTGAACGTGCCGTGCATGATGACCGCCGGCCAGGTGCTGCCGGAGGCGGTGCGCAGGTAGCCGAAGATAACGCCGGCGGCGGTGAGTACCGCGAGGAAGACCGGCACGGTGATGAGGCGGTTCCCGATCGGGTTGTAGACGGTGGTGAGCAGCATGAGCGGCAGGTGCCAGACCCCGTGGAGGAGCCCGACCAGGGCCGGCGCCGCACGGCGGTTACCGGTGGCCAGCTTCGGCAGCAGGTAGCCGCGCCAGCCGATCTCCTCCATGAGGGCCCAGGTGGAGCCGATGACGATGGCCACGGCGAGCTTGAGCGGTGCGTTGGGCGCGAAGTGCCAGGACACGACGCCGGCCAGGGTGGCGGCGCCGTACGACGCGCCGAGCGCGGCCGCCGGTACGAGCATCGCCAGCGGCCAGTACCGCCAGCCCGGTCGATGCAGGGCCAGCTGCGCCCAGCCCGCCCGGTGGTACCCGTCGCGGGTGATGACGAGCAGCATCAGTAGCACACCTGCGGTAGCAGTGAACATGCTGAGGAGCTGGATCCCGGTGTCGTCGGCGGGGCCGAACAGCGCCACGAGCACGGCCATGCCGAGAGTGATCAGGTAGAAGGTGGCGGCCTTCTGGCGTTCGGTCAGGGAGCGGAACATGCTATCTCCTTGGTAGCGGTGCCCGTCGGCTTCGACGGCTGCAGACAGTGAAGCCGTCATCGGAGGTGGCACCCACCGTGGCGACCGCCCACTTCAGCGGCGCGGGCCGTTCGATTGCGGTGTGTCGACCGCCGGGCGTCCCGGGCTGCGGCCGGGGCTGGCCGCACCCACGGATTCGGCTGAGCCCCTTCCGGCGCATGTGGTGGCGCCTTCGGACGACAGGCGTAGGCCTGTGGGAGGCTGAGGCATGCCGGGTGGTGGACGCTGGTCCGCAGCCTGCCCGGTGTGGTGGTCGCGGCGGCCGTGGCGTGTGGGCTGGTCGGGTTGGTCGCCGGCTGCGGCGGCGGGGGTGTGCGGAGGCATCCCCGCGCCGGCGCCGCGGGACAGCCGGGTGATCGCCACAGAGCTGCGGTCGTTGCCGCGCACGGCCGGGATCGCCGGGCCGTACGTGCTGATCGGGGCGAGCTTCGGCGGCCTTACCGCGCAGTACCTCGCCCGCACCTGGCCCGGCGACGTCGCCGGGGTGGTCCTGGTCGACTCCACCCATCCCGACCTCGACCGGCGCATCGTCGAGATTGGCGCCGAAGATCGAGACGAGCGGGCCGCGGCGCTGTCCCGCAATGCGGAGGGGATCGGCTACGAAGACCTGCTGCGCAGCGACGAGCTGGTGCGCGCCGCGCCGAAGTTCCCGAGCACGCCGCTGTATGTGCTGCGCCACGGGGTCAGCTGGGATACCGATCCCGACTTCAAAAAGCCCGGCGCGGAGGGCCTGTGGCAGGAACTACAGCGCGACCTCGCCGCCCAGTCGCCGTGTGCCCAGCTGCTCAGCGTGCCCGGCACCGGCCACCGTATCCACGAGAAGCGGCCCGACGCGGTCGCACATGCGATCGCCGCTGTCCGCGCCGTCGCCGCGCGCCGTTCCCCGGGCGCGTGTGGCACCCCGGACCCGATCGCGCTCTGATCGAGGCACGGCACAGCCGCTTGTCGGCGAGCGGGCTCGGGTCCGATGTGTACGGCGGCGCGACAGGCGGGGAGGGTTCTGGCTGGTCAACCGGGAGCGGCTGCGTGGCCCGCCGGTCCGTTTGCCGCACCGCTGCGCGGCGGCGTCCGATGTAGAAGACGCTGCCAACGTGTTGCAGCGAAGCCGCACATCGCGGCGGCACTCGAGTTGCTGCGCCGGTACGCAGGTGAGCCCGGTGCGAGCGAGTAACCGCATACCTCCCACGGTCCGGGGCTTGCCCAGCCCGATCGTCACATCATCCGGCTACCACGGCCCGGCTCGACACCCGTATCGCCCACACCGACTGACCACGATCAGTCACGTACTGCGCTGGTCGCAATGGCGACGCCGACACCAGGCCCAAGCCGCCCCTACCACAAACGAGTCAAAACGCCATAAGGTAACGACGCCGGGTTGCAGTACTAGACTGCCCCGCATCCAGAGCCTCAACCCGTCCACATGCAACGCAGAGTCGACGACGTGGCCTGTGTTGCCGGGCGGTCCCCCAGTTGTACCGAGGACACCGAGGACGCTGATGCCTGACTTCTTCCCACCTGACGGGCGCGCGGTGCACCGAGCCGCGCCCCGAGGCGGCAGGTCCGCCGCCCCCGTAATGCTCGGAGGCAACCTACGATCTCGCCTCCGATGGACTTCCGTACTCCCGGCCACTGCGATGGCCCTGCTGGGCGTGGGCGCCGTTGTCTGGGTGCTTGTCGCGTCCGGGGCTCCCATCTCGCGGAGCACAATCGTGGCGCTGATTGTCGCCGGTGCAGGATGCCCGATTGTTCTCATCCTCGCCGTCCTGCAAGCCGACCGAGTTGCCGTTTCGTCGGGTTACACGGTCAATGCCCTGCGGGCCTCCGTCGTGCAGGGCCAGACTGAGCTGCAGCGGCTGCTGGGGCGTTTGCAGCGGGGCGAGCGACCTGCGCTTGGCTCGCCGCCGGCCTTGCCTGTCGAGGAAAGCGATTCGATCGCGATGCTCCAGGATGCCTTGAGCCGTGCCCAGCACGCGGCCCAGGCAGCGATAGTTCAGGCGTCAGCCGTATCTCCTGCGGTCGGGCCGGGCACGCACGTCGAGGTGTTCGTCAACCTCGCGCGGCGACTGCAATCCCTGGTCCACCGGGCGATCCAGCTGCTTGACGACCTGGAGAACCAAGTGGAGGATCCCGACCTCCTTAAAGGCTTGTTCCAGGTCGACCACCTCGCCACCCGGATCAGGCGGCATGCGGAGAACCTTGCCGTGCTCGGTGGCTCCGATTCGCGGCGCCAGTGGACCACGCCGCAGGCCCTGACCGAGGTGCTGCGCTCAGCGATCGCCGAAGTCGAGCAGTATTCGCGGGTCAAACTGGTGCCGCCGATCGAGGGCACCCTCCACGGTCACGCTGTTGCCGACGTCGTCCATCTTGTCGCCGAACTCGTTGAGAACGCGACCATGTTCTCCTCTCCGCACACCCCTATACTGCTGCGCATCCAGACAGTCACCGCGGGCCTGGTGGTCGAGGTCGAAGACCGTGGCCTGGGCATGGCGCGTACGGACCAACAGCGGGTGAACAACCTGCTGGCCGACCCGCAGCGGGTCGACATCGGGGCGTTGCTGCGCGATGGCCGCCTTGGGCTGTACGTGGTCTCGGTCATCGCCCGTCGCCACGGCATCGCGGTGCAACTGCAGACCAACATTTTCGGCGGTACGCAGGCCATCGTTGTCGTGCCCCACGGTCTGCTCGGTTCCCGGCCCCGGGATCATGAGCCGCAGCTGCGGGTGCCAGCGCAGCAGCAGTCGCCCAATCTGACACGCCGGCAGCCGGTAGCCGCCCTGGCGGCCCACGTCCCAGCGGCGATCCCGGCTTCGCCGCCGGATACTGCCGCACCACCCCCGAAGGTCTCGATGCCCACCGACAGCTACAACTCGGACCAGGACGCCCCGCGAGGCCCGCAGGAATCGGCCCGCAGTGTAGTGGCGTCGGCGCCCACGGCCTCTGCAAATGGTCCAGCCCGCCCCACCACCCTGGACCAGGCGGGGCGCCCTCAGCTGCCGCAGCGGACCAGCCAAACGCACCTCGCACCCGAATTACAGCAGCCCGCCGCACCGCAGAGGGAGGAGCCGGCCGGCGAGCACGACCCGCAGTTGATGGCCGCATTCAGGCAGGGGTTCAGCCAAGCCGAGACCGGAATTGACGAGGAAGACGGCGGGCAGAGCCACACGGACCGCATCAGCTAGCCAAGCGTCGCCACGCCAACAAGGGAGGGTCCACCTATCATGCTGAGCGATGTCCCACCGGGCCAGGCTCAGGATCTCGCCTGGCTGCTGTCCGGCCTGCTCCAACGCGTTCCGCTGACCCGCAGTGCCCTACTCACTTCCGCGGATGGACTGCGAAGGGCCGTCCACGGCCTGGATCCCGATGGGGCGGATCATCTCGCGGCCCTTGCCTCTGGGCTGTTCTCCCTCGCTCGCAACGTCGGTGTCCGCTTCGGCGGTGGCGAAGGGGTCCGCCAGGTGGTAGCGGAGCTAGACAGCATGTTGCTGTTCGTCACCGCCGCTGGCTCCGGCACGGTTCTGGCGGTACTGGCAGACCGAGGTGCCGACGCTGGGGTGCTCGGGTACGAGATGGCGCAGTTGGTCAAGAGCGTGCGACCCTACTTGGCCACGCCGGCACGCCAAGGGGCTAGCGCCCCCGATAGCGCGATCCGGTGAGCCGTGGGTGCCCACGACGAGCCCTTTCTTGATGACGCCGCCGGGCGTCTGGTGCGTCCGTTCACGGTAAGCAATGGGCGGACCCGGCCCACCATCACTATGGACCTGTTGTCCATGGTGATGGCCACCGGGCGAGTGCCTCGTGGACAACTGGAGCCGGAGCACGCGCGGGCAGTGAGCCTATGCAACGAGCCAACGACGGTCGCGGAAATCGCAGCGCATCTACGATTGCCAGTCGCTGTCGCCAAGGTGGTGCTGTCCGACCTGATCGACTGTGAAGCGGTCAGCATGCGAGCCCCCGACCCAATCGCCGACCCCGCAAACCGCTCTGTACTGGAGAAACTTCTCAATGGCCTACAAAACCGAGTCTGAGGTGTACCCGACGGCGATCAAGGTCCTCGTCGCCGGCGGCTTCGGTGTAGGGAAGACGACCTTCGTCGGCGCGGTCAGCGAGATCGAGCCCCTGCGCACCGAGGAGCTCGTGACCACGGCCAGCGCGGAAACCGACCCTCTGGTCGGTGTGGAGGGCAAGTCCACCACCACCGTGGCCATGGATTTCGGCCGTATCACCATTGACCGCACGCTCCGCCTCTACCTGTTCGGCACCCCGGGGCAGGAGCGCTTCTGGTTCATGTGGGACGAACTGTCCAACGGCGCGCTGGGCGCCGTCGTCCTGGTCGACACGCGCCGCCTCGCGGACTGCTTCGCTGCCGTCGACTTCTTCGAATCCCGCGGCATCGGCTTTCTCGTGGCGGTCAACGAGTTCGACGGCGCGTACCACTACGAACCCGACGAGGTGCGCGCCGCGCTCGACCTCAAGCCCAATGTCCCGGTCGTGCTGTGCGACGCCCGCCAGAGCCGCTCCGCGACCTTCGTGCTGGTATCGCTGATCCAGCACCTGCTCGCCCGCCTCCCCATCCCGGCCGGCGCGACCGGCACGAGACTCTGACCCAGATACGGAGCTACCATGACCTACGACCCCACGATCCACACGCTGATGACGCCGGTGGACCACGAAGCGCCGCACCGAGTGCGGAGGCTAAACGAACTCGGGATAGGGGAGCAGCCAGACCCGGAGTTCGACGAGTTCGCACAGAAGCTGGCACAGATGACTGGCGCTCCGTATGCGATGGTCAACTTCATCAGTGAGGAACGTCAGTACTTCGCCGGGCTCTACGCCATAGAGGGGGGTGGCGATCCGGGCCGGGTGATGGCCAAGACCCACGGCTGGTGCCCGCACGTGGTGGTCCGGCGCCTGGCACTGGTCCTCGACGATGTCTGCGCCTACCCGCGGTTTGCCGGGAACCCGGTGATCGACGAGATCGGTGTCCGCGCCTACCTGGGTGCTCCACTGATCGACCGCACGGACACGACCCTTGGCACGATCTGCGTCGTGGACACTCAGCAGCACCAGTGGGGCCGTGAGGGACTGCAGACCATCAAGGCGATGGCCGCCGACCTGGTGGACCGGATCAATCGGCGCGAAGCGCAACGGCGGTAGGCTGGGTCAGGACGCCGCCGCCTGCACGGCGGCGGCCAGCCGGTGTGACCATTGCCCCTTCGACAGGCCCAGCGCCACCTCGCCCAGCCGAAGCAGCTGCACGTCGGAGGTTCCGGCCGGTGCGAAGATATGGTGCGCGTCGCGCAGGTACCGTTCCACCGGCCGATCCGGGTACAGCCCACATGCGGCGTGGATCTCCATCGCGCTGCGCGCCGAGTCCAGGGCGTACTCGACATTGATGAGCTTTGCGTTCATCAGCTCCGCGTCGCAGGGCAGGCCTTGATCCAGCAGGTATACCGCGTGGTAGGCGGCCAGCCGGGCGGTCATCAGGCGGGACTGCATCTGCCCCACCTTCAGCTTGATCGGAAGGAGGTCGTGCAACGGCCCGCCGTAGCGGTGCCGCTCGGTCACGAATGCCGATGTCTCTTCCATCAGCGCTTGGTGGATGCCCAGCGATACGGCGGTCAGGTTTGCTCTGCCATACAGGAGGCTGGAGGAGTAGGCGACGGCCAGCCCGTCGCCTTCCGTCCCGAGCAGGTTCGCCGCGGGGACCCGGCAGTTGTCGAAGATGAGCTCGCCGAAGCTGAAGCCGTGCAGGCCCATGGCGGCACGGTGCGGGCCGAGGGAGAAGCCGGGCCGTTCTGACTCCACCAGGAACGCCGACAGACCCCGCGAGCCAGCCCCGGTGCGCACGACGACCCCGTGCAGGTCGCCGACGTGACTGTTGCCGACGAACACTTTCCGGCCGTTGAGGATGTAGTCATCTCCGTCCCGCACGGCAGTGGCCGTCATACCGAGGACATGACCGCCGGACTGCGACTCGGTGACCGCGATCGTGGGCAGGCAGCTTCCGTCCGCGACGGCCGGCAGCCAGGTCTTCTTCTGGGTGTCGCTGCCATAGTGCAGGATTTTCGCCACGCCCAGCTGGGAAGCCTGCACCATCGCGCCCATGGCGGCGCTGACGCGCGACAACTCCTCAATGATGATGGTCTTCGCCAGGTGTCCCAGGCCCATACCACCGTAGTCAGGGCTGATGGTTACTCCGACCCAGCCCTGACGCGCGATCAGCCGGGACAGGTCGTGCTGGACCGCCTTCGACGCCTCCATGTCCGGTATAAGGGGGCGTACCGTGGTCTCGGCGAAGGCACGGACTTCGTTGCGTAGATGCTGATGTCGCTCCGTGGTGAAGTAGCCGTCCATCTGCAGATCTCCTCGTGAGTTGCCTGCAGGCCCGGGTCGTCCGTGCTGGTGGCGCATCGACTAGGCCGCGAAACGTCGGGGTAACCGACGGTGAAACGCGTTCGAAAATCGGGCTTGAGCTCGTGCCTGCGTCCCATCGGAGCAGGCCCACCATGGGGGCGCCCCACTCCGGCTGGGCTTAACCGGCACCACTACGAGGCTGATGTACGAGACTCGCCCCCCGGCCAGGAGCATCCGCCGCACGCCCGCTGCGTGTCACTCTGATGCGGGCCCGCGTTCGGGCTGACAACCGCGGCCGGCGACCCGGGCCGCCACCACCATGCCGGCGCGCCGTCCTCGAGCCGGGCATCCGGGCGAGGATAGTGACGTCCGAGCCGGGGATCTCACCTCTGAGAATGCGGCAGCGGCGCTGGCCTGCCAGCAGCCTCGACGATGTGTCCCTTGCCATTGATGACACCTCCGCCCGCCAACCAGCACTGATCGTATCGGTACGATTCCATATCGTCATCCTTCTACCACTACGTGATACGACCGAGTCGGTTGCGCTACGTCACGGGTACGGGAATCCGCAGCTCGCCTGCCCTATCACCGATCGTCGATGCGTTCGTCGGGAATGGGATCTTGGTTATGAAATCGGATCTCGGCGACGCTGCGTCGCACGGCCGAGGGCAGTAGCGCGAGAGATACCCGGGCGAGCACCGCCGCCCGCAGGAGCCGACGGCGCCGGAGGCGTTCTTCGGAGCTGGCGCGAGCCAGATCGGTCCTCTGCGCGACCACGTGCCCGATATCCCCGATGGACAGTCAGCGGCAGGTAGGAGCCGTCGGGTCAACGTCCGAAGAAGCGCTCGAACTCCTCGTGGAGCTCGGCGAGCGCGGCTGACGCACTGTTACTCCCGCCGCTGACAGCACCGTAGCCCGGCTGAGGGGCCGGGTAGGCGCGACCAGACCACGCTAGGGCGGCCCAATCGTGACAGGTCAGACTGCAGGTCGTATGCGGGACGTCGTCGAAGATCAGGCCGAGGGCGGCTGCCCGGTGTTGTCCCGCCAGCCGCCCTTGCCGTTCCCGCCCGTGTCCGGGCCGGGAAGCTCGCCCGCCGGGCGGACCGTCTTGGTGAGGAACCCTCGGACCTTCTGCCCGTACGAGGCGGCCTTCTCCGGATCTACGAGAACCGTGATGTCCTCGACGATGCGGGCGACCGAGTCGCGGATCTTCGCCTCGTCGAGGCTCGTCGTGGCCGTCCCGAAGAACGCGTTCACCTGCTCGGAGACCTTGTGCAGGGTCTCGGCGATGACCTCGTCGAACGTCTTGTCGTGCGTCGGGC
>WNGE01000669.1_pt1 | contig 76942 bp, 85 predicted proteins | sample 5400651 | NCBI WGS metagenome assembly WNGE01 (sample SAMN13153370, study PRJNA577476) | soil metagenome | isolation source: 60 cm soil or saprolite under grassland replicate 2 | place: USA:California | collected 2016-06-15 | reverse complement strand
ACCCGTCGATGCCGTTCTGGGTCGGCTTCGCCGCGGTGAGGCGGCCGGCGAGGTGGCCACCGACTACCATCTGACCCGTTCGGAGATCTCGGCGCTACAAGCTGCGGCCTGACGTCGACCGATGCCCGCTGCCGCATCCAGCCTCCGGTTCTTCCTCGATCGAGGGCTGGGCCCTACGTGGTCTCGGTGAGCCAGCTTCGCCTTCGCCGCTGTCGCCTCAACCTCGGTATCTGAATACAGCCAGACGGCTGATGAGTCAGCGGTCGAGTACCAGGGCCACCTTCTGGAACTCCTTGAGGTCGCGGTATCCGCACTTGGCCATCGCGCGGCGTAGCCCACCGAATAGGTTCAGCCCACCGTCCGGATCGTCGGACGGTCCGTACAGCAGCTTCTCCATGTCACCCAGCGGCGGGTCGGCCAACCCGAATGCGCCCCGGGGCAGCTTGGGGTGCGAGGCGGCGGAATGCCACCAGGCACCACCGGCCGGGGCCTCGGTGCAGACCGACAGCGCCTCGCCCAGCATCACCGCGTCCGCGCCACAACCGAGCGCCTTGGCGATGTCCCCGGAGGTACGGATCTCGCCGTCAGCGATCAGGTGCACGTACCGGCCGCCGGTCTCGTCGAGGTAGTCCCGGCGCGCCTCGGCGGCGTCGGCGATCGCGGTCGCCATCGGTACCCGGATGCCCAGCACCATGTCCGTGCTGGACCACTCGTCGGCTCCGACGCCGACGATGACCCCGGCCGCGCCGGTACGCATCAGGTGCAGCGCGGTCTGGTAGTTGGTGCACCCGCCGACGATGACCGGCAGGTCCAGGTCGGCGATGAACTCCTTGAGGTTCAACGGTTCGTCCACAGTGGACACATGCTCGGCGGAGACCAGAGTCCCCTGGATGACCAGGAGGTCCACGCCGGCGTCGAGGATCACCGGGGCGAGCGTGATGGTGTGCTGCGGGGAGACCCGTACGGCGACGGTGACCCCGCCGGCCCGGATCTCCCGGACCCGGTCGGCGATCAGCTCCGGCTTGATCGGCTCGGCGTAGACCTCCTGCAGCCGGCGGGTGGCCGGTGCGTCCTCGCCGAGGCCGGCCAGCTCCTCCAGGATCTTGGCCGGGTCCTCGTACCGGGTCCACAGCCCCTCGACGTTGAGCACGCCCAGGCCGCCGAGGCCGCCGAGAGTCACCGCGGTGGCCGGGCTCATGGTCGCGTCGGAGGGGTGCGCGACGCAGGGGATCCGGAACTGGTAGGCGTCGAGCTGCCAGCCGGTGGACACGTCGTCCACGTCGCGGGTGCGCCGGCTGGGCACGATCGCGATCTGGTCCAGGTGGTACCCCCGCCGGGCGTTCTTGCCAAGCCCGATCTCCACGATGTCACGCACGAAGGTCTCCGAAAGGGTTCAGCGGGAGTGGTAGTTGGGGGCCTCGACGGTCATCTGGATGTCGTGCGGGTGGCTCTCCTTGAGCCCGGCCGCGGTGATCCGGATGAGCTGTCCCTTGCGCTGCAGCTCGGCGATGCTGGAGGCGCCGCAGTAGAACAGCGCCTGGCGCAGGCCGCCGACCAGTTGGTGGGCCACCGCCGCGAGCGGGCCGCGGTAGGGCACCTGGCCTTCGATGCCCTCGGGGATCAGCTTCTCCTCGATCGCCACGTCGTGCTGGAAGTACCGGTCCTTGGAGTACGACCGCTGGATCCCACGGGTCTGCATGGCACCCAGCGAGCCCATCCCACGGTAGGACTTGAACTGCTTGCCGTTGATGAAGATCAGCTCGCCCGGGCTCTCCTCGCAGCCGGCGAGCAGGCTGCCCAGCATCACGCTGTCGGCACCGGCGACGATCGCCTTGGCGATGTCGCCGGAATACTGCATGCCACCGTCGGCGATCAGCGGTACCCCGGCCGGCCGGCAGGCCCGGCTGGCCTCCATGATCGCCGTCACCTGAGGTACCCCGACCCCGGCGACCACCCGGGTGGTGCAGATCGAGCCCGGCCCGACGCCCACCTTCACCGCATCGGCACCCGCGTCGACGAGCATCTTCGCGCCCGCGTAGGTGGCCACGTTGCCGGCCACCACCTGGATGTCGGCCTCCTTCTTCAGCCGGGCGATCATCTCCGGTACCGCCCGGTTGTGCCCGTGTGCCACATCGACGACGATCACATCGACCGCGGCCTCGATCAGCGCGCGGGCCCGCTTGTACTGGTCGTCGTCCACACCGACCGCGGCCGCGACCCGCAGCCGGCCGGCCCCGTCCTTGGTGGCGTGCGGGAACTGTTCGCTCTTCGCGAAGTCCTTGACGGTGATCAGGCCGCGCAGCCGGCCCGCCTCGTCGACCAGCGGCAGCTTCTCCACCTTGTGCTCGCGCAGCAGCGCCAGCGCGTCCGCCTTACCCACCCCGACCGGCGCGGTCACCAGCGGCATCTTGGTCATCACGTCGCGGACCAGGGCGCCTTTGTCGGTAACGAACCGCATATCCCGGTTGGTGACAATGCCCAGCAACGCGCCACCCGGACCCACCACCGGTACCCCGGAGATGCGGTACCGGGCACAGAGCGCGTTCACCTCGCGCAGGCTGTCATCCGGCGAGCAGGTGATCGGATTGGTGACCATCCCGGCCTCGGAGCGCTTCACGAGATCGACCTGGGAGGCCTGGTCATCGATCGGCAGGTTGCGATGCAGTACGCCGATCCCGCCCTGCCGGGCCATGGCGATCGCCATCCGGGCCTCGGTCACCGTGTCCATCGGGCTGGAGACCAGGGGAACGGCAAGATCGATCTCCCGGGTCAGCCGGCTCGTGGTGCTGGACCCGCTGGGCAGGATGTCAGACTCGGCGGGCAGCACGAGTACATCGTCGAAGGTCAGCCCCATCGGCAGCGGGGCGTAGGCGAGGTCGTCGGCGGGCGAAAGATCCACTGTGATGTCCCCTCGGCGGCACGTGTCCACATGTTACCTACCCGGCCGGCCCGGCCTGGTGGCGGCCGCCGCGCCGGGGGGAGAGGATGCGGCGCTCGACTTCGTTCGGCGATACCGTGGAGGCGTGCACGACGAGCCGATCGATCCGTTCGCGGGCGACCCTGCCGACCCGTCCAACGAACTCGCCGACCTCGACGAGGTGGAGAGCGAGGACGGCAGTGACCCGTTGACCCCGGCGGAGCGGGAGGACGTCCTGGAGGACCTTGCCGATCTGGAGATCTACCAGGCGCTACTCACTCCGGTGGGGGTGCGCGGGCTGGTCATCGAGTGCGAGGACTGTCACGAGCCGCACTACTTCGACTGGGACCTGCTCCGCGGCAACCTGCGCCACCTGCTGGACTCGGGCCGGCCACGGGTACACGAGCCCGCCTACGACCCCGATCCCGACCACTACGTCACCTGGGAATACGCCCGCGGCTACGCCGACGGGGTACACGACACGCTGACCGAGAACGGCGACTAGCGCCGGGGCGGGCTGCGTCTGGATCAGCGCACCAGGCCCGCACGGAACGCCGAGGCGACCGCGTGCGCCCGGTCGCGGGCGCCCAGCTTGCGGTACAGCCGCCGGGCATGGGTCTTCACGGTGTCCTCGGAGACGAACAGCTCGCGCCCGATCTCGGCGTTGCTCTTGCCCTCGGTCATCCCGCGCAGCACCTGCACCTCCCGCTCGGTCAGCTCGGGTCGGGTCAGCCGGTCGGGCTCGCTCTCCGGCTGTGCCGGGATGATCGGCCCCGCCGACTGTGCCGGGATGATCGGCCCCGCCGGCTGTGCCGGGATGATCGGCCCCGCCGGCTGTGCCGGGATGATCGGCCCCGCCGGCCGCGCGGTGGCCGGGTCGTCGACCGGGACCGGTGCGTCCGGGACCGGCGGATCCGCTGGCGGCGTGGACCCGACCCGGGACGGCTGGCGCAGCAGCAGGAGCGTCTTGGTGACCGAGGTGACCGGGTCACCATCGCGGATGACGCCCCGCGCCCCGGCCGCGATGGCCGCCGCCGCGACCTGGCTGTCCTGGGTACCGAAGAGTACGAGGGTGGCACCGGGCGCGTACCCCAGGGCGCGTCGGACGAAGCCGACCGGGTCCGACCGGACCAGGGCCGAGTCGACCAGGACCAGGTCGGCGGGGCGCTCGGCGAGCCGGGCCAGCACCTCGACGGCGGTCACCGCGGTACGCACCGCCGAGGCGACGCCGAGCCGGTTCGCACAGATCGCGATCGTCTGCGCGGCCACTGGCGTACGGACGCACACCAGGACGGTACGCACGAGATTGTCGATCGTTGTCATGTTTACCGGTGGTTTCTGGTAGTAGGCCGGATGCTTAGGACGGCAGGACGGGGGGTACCACCCGGTCCAACGATCGACTAACTCGAACGGTGCACACATACAGGAGGCTTCCGCGATGGCCAATGTACGGAGGCTGCCCGGCCCCATCGCCGATGTCTGGGACTGGCAGCTCATGGGCCTGTGCCGCGGGCGCGACAGCGCGCAGTTCTTCCACCCGGACGGCGAGCGCGGCTCCTCGCGCAACCGCCGGGAACTGAAGGCCAAGGCCCTGTGCGGAGCCTGCCCGGTACGGGCCGAATGCGCGGCCCACGCGCTGGCCACCCACGAGCCGTACGGCGTGTGGGGAGGTTTCACCGAGGCGGAGCGGCTGCGCCTGCTCGCGATCGGCTGGGAGGACGCGGCCGACCGCTACCGGCACCGGGTCGACGTCGTCCGGCTGGAGGGCAGGCTGGAGCCCACCCGGGTCAGTTCACATCCACGGTAATCGAATGCCATCCGGTCGCGCCGTCCGGCTCGGGCGGCGCCTCGCGCTGCGTCTGTACCGCCCCTGAGTTGTCCGTCGCCCGGACCGTGAGCCGGTGCTTGCCCCGCGCGGCCGCCCAGTCGTACGACCACTGGCGCCAGGTGTCCACCGACGGTACGGCGCCCAGCGTGGCGACCTGCCACGGCCCGTCGTCCACCTGTACCTCGACCTTGCTGATCCCGCGGTGCTGCGCCCAGGCGACCCCGGCGACGGTCACCGTCCCGGCCCGGGGTCGCGACCCGGCCCGGGGTGTGTCGATGCGCGACTCGGTCTTGATCGGCGCCCTGGCCGACCAGCCCCGTGGGACCCAGTACGCGTTGAAGTCGTGGAAGCTGCTCAGCTCCAGCTCGGTGAGCCACTTTGTGGCCGAGACATACCCGTACAGCCCCGGTACCACCACGCGTACCGGGAAGCCGTGCTCGATCGGCAGCGGTACCCCGTTCATCCCCACCGCGAGCAGCGCGTCCCGCCCGTCCATCAGCACCTCGGTCGGCGCCCCGGTGGTGAACCCGTCGACCGACCGGCCGACCACCTGGTCCGCCCCGGGCAGCGGCCCGGCCTCGGCCAGCACGTCGGCCAGGCGCACCCCGAGCCAGCGGGCGTTGCCGACCAGGTCGCCGCCGACCTCGTTGGAGACGCAGGTCAGCGTGACGTACCGCTCGATCATCGGGCGGGCCAGCAGGTCCGCATAGCTCAACGTGAGCGGCTTGCGGACGCGGCCGTGCACCTTCAGGTGCCAGGTGGCCGGGTCGACCTGCGGTACGGCCAGCGCGGTGTCGATCCGGTAGAAGTCAGCGTTGCTGGTGACGAAGCGGGCCAGGTCCGGCACGTTCAGGTCGTTAGGCAGCTCCGGCGCCGGGCTCTCCGGCAGAGGCAGGGCGACCTTGTCGCGCGCCGCGGTCACGTCCCGACGCGCCCCCCACCGCCGGCCGAGGAAGCCGACCACCAGCGCACCGGCCAGGACGCCGGACGACTCGATGAGGAACCGGCGCCGGTTTCCGGCCACGTCGTCGACCGGCTCCCGGGAGCGCAGCAGGAGGGCGAGGACCACCGCGCCCGCACCGGCGCCGAGGACGGCGGGCAGCAGGGCGAGCGGTCCGGCGTTCGGGCGGGACACCGCGGCCGCGACCCCGACCAGGCCGAACAACCCGATGCCCGCCAGGCCGAGCCCGGGGCGGCGCGCCGCCAGCGCCCCGATGCCCGCGGCGACCAGAACCAACACCACGGTGGTACCGATGAGCAGCGCCTGCTTGTCGTGGGTACCGAAGGTGGCGACGGCGAAGTTCTTCACCTGCCCGGGTACCGAGTCGACCACCACGCCGCCGACCGCGACCAGCGGCGCGGACTGGGCTCCGGTACCCACCGCGACCAGCTCGGCCACGCCGAGCGCGACCGCGGCCGCCACCACCCCGGCCACCGGCCCGGCCCATCTGTTCCGCTCCACGCTGCCAGTCTCGTCCGCGCCCGGGCGGTACCGGTAGCCGCGTAACCGAACCATAAGAAGGGGGCGGGTCCGGCCGGACCCGCCCCCTTCAACCGCCTCGAACCGTTAGAAGCCCGGCCCGTGCGAGTGCCCGTGCCCGTGCGGCGGCGCGGGCGGCTCGGGCTTCTCCGGCTTCTCGACGACCAGGCTCTCGGTGGTGAGCAGCAGGCCGGCGATCGAGCCGGCGTTGGCGACCGCGTTGCGGGTCACCTTCACCGGGTCGACGATGCCGGCCTTGACCAGGTCGACGTACTGCCCGGTGGCGGCGTTCAGACCCTCGCCCCACTCGGCACCGCGCAGCCGCTCCACCACGACGTACCCGTCCTGCCCGGCGTTCTGGGCGATCCAGCGCAGCGGCTCGACCAGTGCCTTGGTCACGATGGCCACGCCGGTCGCCTCGTCCCCGGTCCGGCCGAGGTTGCCGGCCAGCGTCGGGACGAGCTGGGCGAGCGCCACACCACCGCCGGGCACGATGCCCTCCTCGACGGCGGCCTTGGTGGCCGAGATGGCGTCCTCGATCCGGTGCCGCTTCTCCCGCAGCTCCGGCTCGGTGGCCGCGCCGACCTTGATCACCGCGATCCCCCCGGAGAGCCGGGCGACCCGCTCGTTGAGCTTCTTCTTGTCCCACTCGTTGTCGGCGGCCTCGATCTCCTTGCGGATCTGCTCGACCCGGTTGGCCACGTCCTCGGAGCGGCCGCCGCCGTCTACGATCGTGGTGGTGTCCTTGGTGACCACCACCCGCCGGGCCCGGCCGAGCATCTCCAGGGTCGCCGCGTCCAGCTTGTACCCCAGCTCCGCGGCGACCAGCTCACCACCGGTGAGCACCGCGATGTCCTGGAGCATCGCCTTGCGGCGGTCGCCGAAGGCGGGTGCCTTGACCGCGGCGACCTTGAGGGTCTTGCGGATCGCGTTCACCGCCAGGGTGGCCAGCGCCTGCCCGTCCACGTCCTCGGCGATGATCAGCAGCGGCTTGCCGGCCTGGAGCACCTTCTCCAGCAGCGGGAGCATCTCCTCGATCACGCTGATCTTCTGCGTGGTGATCAGGATGTACGCGTCCTCCAGGACCGCCTCGCCGGCCTCCGGGTCGGTCACGAAGTGCGGCGACACGAAGCCCTTGTCGAACTGCATGCCCTCGGTGATCTCCAGCTCGGTGGCCAGCGTCGAGCCGTCCTCGACGGTGATCACGCCGGTCCGGCCGACCTGCTCCATCGCCTCGGCGATCAGCTCGCCGATCGCCGGGTCCTGTGCCGAGATCGTGGCCACGTGCGCGATCTCCGCGCGCCCGGCCACCTCGATCGCCCGGCCCAGCAGCGCCTCGTCGACCGCGCGTACGGCCGCGTCGATGCCGCGCTTGAGCCCGTTCGGGTTGGCCCCGGCGGCCACGTTGCGCAGACCCTCGCGGACCATCGCCTGCGCGAGCACGGTCGCCGTGGTCGTACCGTCACCGGCGATGTCGTTGGTCTTGGTGGCCACCTCCTTGACGAGCTGGGCACCGAGGTTCTGGTACGGGTTGGCCAGCTCGATCTCCTTGGCGATGGTCACGCCGTCGTTGGTGATCGTGGGCGGGCCGAACTTCTGCGCCAGGACGACGTTGCGCCCCTTCGGGCCCAGCGTCACCTTGACCGCGTCGGCCAGCGCGTTGACACCGTGCTCCAGTTGGTGGCGAGCGTCGTCGGAGAAGCTCAGGATCTTCGTCATCTATGTCCCTTCAGATCCGAAGTCACAAAGGAAGCGCCGCCCCGGCGCCCCGGGACGGGGTGCCGGGGCGGCGCTGGCAGGTCACTTCTCGACGATTGCGAGGACGTCGCGGGCGGAGAGTACGAGGTACTCCTCGCCGGCGTACTTGACCTCGGTGCCGCCGTACTTGGAGTAGATCACCGTGTCGCCGACCTTCACGTCGATCGGGACCCGGTTGCCCTTGTCGTCGATGCGACCGGGGCCCACAGCGAGGACGGTGCCCTCCTGCGGCTTCTCCTTGGCGGTGTCCGGGATCACCAGGCCAGATGCCGTGGTGGTCTCAGCCTCGTTCGCCTGGACCACGATGCGGTCCTCAAGCGGCTTGATCGCAACCTTGGTCGCGGTAGTCACGGGCATACCCTCCTGGGGTACCGATTATTTACGTACCTCGTCGCACCCTGGCGGCACCGTCGTCGCGGGTGCCGGTTCCGCCCGGGCGTCCCGCCGGTCGGTGACCGGCGAGCTGGCACTCTCAGGTCGAGGGTGCTAACCGCAGGTTATGCCGGCGACTAGCACTCCGTCAAGGAGAGTGCCAGCCGGCGACGGGTTGCCTTCCGGTCGTGTTGCCGAATTGTTACGGCTAACAACAAACTTGGTGGGCCGACCCCCTTGCTCACGGGCTCTCCCCGGGAATACGTTGCCGGACACAACAATCACGACCCAGGATCAGGTACCCGTTCCCGCCGCCGTCGTGCGGCGTACCCCGAAAGGACCCGCGCATGCGCAAGGGGATCCTCGCTGTGGCCACCGTGGGCGCCGTAGCGCTCAGCGGGCTGGCCGCGTGCGGTAACTCAGGCGGCTCCAGCGGCAGCTCAGGTGGTGGCAAGACGCCGTTCATCGGCGTCATCCTGCCCGACAGCAAGACCTCCGCCCGCTGGGAAGGCAACGACCGCCCGTACCTGGAGAAGGCGTTCAAGGACGCCGGCGTCAAGTACGACATCCAGAACGCACAGGGCGACAAGAACGCCTTCCAGACCATCGCCGACCAGATGCTCACCAAGGGCGTCAACGTGCTGGTCATCGTCAACCTGGACTCCGGTACCGGCAAGGCGGTGCTGGACAAGGCCAAGGCCCAGGGCGTGGCGACCATCGACTACGACCGGCTCACCCTCGGCGGTGGCGCCGACTACTACGTCTCCTTCGACAACGTCAAGGTCGGCGAGCTACAGGGCAAGGGCCTGCAGAAGTGCCTCACCGACATGAACGTCAGCAAGCCCACGGTCGCCGAGCTCAACGGCTCCCCGACCGACAACAACGCGACCCTGTTCGCGCAGGGCTACAACTCGGTGCTCGACCCGCTGTACTCGGGCGGAACCTACACCAAGGGTCCGAACCAGTCGGTACCCGACTGGGACAACGCGAAGGCCGGCACGATCTTCGAGCAGATGCTCACCAGCACCCCGACCATCAAGGGCGTCCTGGTCGCCAACGACGGCATGGCCAACTCGGTGATCTCGGTGCTGAAGAAGAACAGCCTCAACGGCAAGGTACCGGTGACCGGGCAGGACGCGACGCTGCAGGGGTTGCAGCACATCCTCGACGGTGACCAGTGCGTGACCGTGTACAAGGCGATCAAGAAGGAGGCCACGGCCACCTCCGACCTCGCGGTCGCGCTGGCCAAGGGCTCCAACCCGTCGACCAGCCAGTCGCTGAAGGACCCGACCAGCGGCAAGGACGTCAAGTCGGTGCTGGAGACCCCGGTGGCGATCTACAAGGACAACGTCAAGGACGTCGTGGCGGACGGCTACGTGTCCAAGGACGAGCTGTGCGCCGGGGCGTACGCGGCCAAGTGCACGGCGGCCGGGATCAGCTGACGCACCAGACCGAGCCGGTCCCGGTGCCCCGATAGGGGGTGCCGGGACCGGCCGTCGAGACCGGAGGAGTCCGTGACCACACCCCTGTTGGAACTGCGTGGGATCAACAAGAGCTTCGGTGCGGTACACGTCCTGCGGGACGTGGACTTCACCGCGTACGCCGGCGAGGTAACCGCGCTTGTCGGCGACAACGGCGCCGGCAAGTCCACGCTCGTCAAATGCGTCGGCGGGATCTACCCGTACGAGTCCGGGGAGTACCTCTTCGACGGCCACCCGCAGCACGTGCACAGCCCGCGGGAGGCCGGCACGCTCGGCGTCGAGATCGTCTACCAGGACCTGGCGCTCTGCGACAACCTCGACATCGTGCAGAACATGTTCCTCGGCCGGGAGAAGACCAGCGGGCTGGTCCTCGACGAGGCCACCATGGAGCTGATGGCGGCGCAGACGCTGGACCGGCTCTCCGTGCGTACCGTCCAATCGATCCGTCAGCAGGTGGCCAGCCTCTCCGGCGGCCAGCGCCAGACGGTGGCCATCGCGAAGGCCGTGCTCTGGAACAGCCGGCTGGTCATCCTGGACGAGCCGACCGCGGCGCTGGGCGTCGCGCAGACCGCGCAGGTGCTGGAGCTGGTCCGGCAGCTGGCCGACAACGGCCTCGGCGTGGTGCTCATCTCCCACAACATGAACGATGTCTTCGCCGTGGCCGACCGGATCGTCGCGCTCTACCTCGGCCGGACGGCCGCCCAGGTGAAGGCCAACGAGATCACCCACAGCCAGATCGTGGAGCTGATCACCGCCGGACGCAGCGGGAACCTCGGGCTGGCGCCGGCGACGGCGGCCGCCGACATCGACTTAGGGATGCAGTGATGGCGACGGTACAGACCTCGGCCCAGACCGAGACCGTGGGTGCACCGCCCCGGTCGCTGGGTCAGCACATCAGGGACTACTACCGCCGGTTGACCGGCGGCGAGCTCGGTGCGCTGCCGGCCGTTGCCGGCCTGCTCGTGCTATGCATCATCTTCGCCGCGCTGCGGCCGGAGTTCCTGTCCGCGCGCAACTTCGCCAACCTGTTCACCCAGGGAGCCCAGGTCACCATCATCGCGATGGGGCTGGTCTTCGTCCTGCTGCTGGGCGAGATCGACCTGTCCGCCGGGTTCGCCAGCGGGGTCTGCGCGGCGGTGCTCGCGGTGCTGCTCACCGAGCGGCACCTGCCCTGGTACATCGCGGTGGCCGCCTCGATCGCCACCGGGGTGGTGATCGGGCTGGTGCTGGGCACGCTGGTGGCGAAGGTACGGATCCCGTCCTTCGTGGTGACCCTGGCGGCGTTCCTCGCCTTCCAGGGCCTCGCGCTGCTGATGCTCAAGGAAGGCCGCAACGTCTCGATCGACGACGCGGTGATCCTCTCCATCGAGAACAAGAACCTGGCGGTCTGGCTGAGCTGGGCCCTGCTCGCCGTGGTGGTGCTCGGCTACCTGCTCGTCCAGCTGATGCGGATCCGCAGCCGGACCGCCCGTGGACTGGCTGCCGACCCGCTCTCCCTGGTCCTGGTCAAGGTGGGTACGGTCGCCGTGCTGGGCGGGCTGGCCGTGTACTTCCTCAACATCGAGCGCAGCTTCAACCCGCTGCGGGTGTCCCTGCGCGGGGTGCCCATCGTGGTACCGCTGATCCTGCTGCTGCTGGTCGTCTGGTCGTTCGTGCTCAGCCGTACCTCGTACGGCCGGCACATGTACGCGGTCGGCGGCAACCAGGAAGCGGCCCGCCGGGCCGGTATCAATGTCGACCGGATCCGCATCTCCGCGTTCGTGATCTGTTCCAGTATGGCCGCGATCGGGGGTATCGCCGCGGCGAGCCGGGCGGCCTCGGTCGACCCGAGCACCGGGGGCAGCAACATCCTGCTGTACTCGGTGGGCGCCGCGGTCATCGGCGGGACCAGCCTGTTCGGCGGCAAGGGCCGGGTGCTGGACGCGGTGCTCGGCGGTGCGGTGGTGACGGTGATCGAAAACGGGATGGGACTGATGGGGTTGAACGCGGGGACCAAGTACATAGTGACCGGCACCGTGCTGCTGGCCGCGGCCGGCATCGACGCGCTGTCCCGGCGCCGGGCGGCCGCCGCCGGCTTGCGCTGACTGTCCCCAGATGCGCGCCGGGCCCAGCCAGGAAGAGATCCGCCGGCAGAACCTGGGTGCGCTGCTGCGACAGGTACACGTCCGGGGCGCGCTGTCGCGCGCCGAACTGACCGCCGTACTGGGCCTGAACCGGTCCACCATCGGAGCGCTCACCGCCGACCTCGCGATGGCCGGGCTGGTCCGGGAGGAGCAGCCCAAGGAGACCGGCCGGGCCGGCCGGCCGTCGCTGCTCGTCCAGCCCGAGTCGGAGCGGGTGTACGTGTACGCCATCGCGATCGGGGTGGACCGGATGACGGCCGCCCGGGTCGGGTTGGGTGGTGCGGTGCTGGACCGGCGGGAGACGGTGCGGGCCCGGGGTGAGCTGAGCCCGGCCGCGGTGGTCGCCCCGCTGGCCGGGTTCGTTCAGCAGATGCAGCGGGCCGCGCCACCCGACGGGTACTGCGTCGGCTGCGGGGTCGCGGTCGGCGGGATGGTCCGGCGGGCCGACGGCATGGTCCGGCTCGGCCCGCACATCGGCTGGGTGGACGCCCCGCTCGGCGCGGCCCTGGCCGAGGTGCTCAGCCCGGACATCCCGGTCTCGGTGGCCAACGGTGCCGACCTGGCCGCCCTGGCCGAGCACACCCGGGGCGCGGCGATCGACTCGGAGAACGTCGTCTACCTGCACGGCGACGTCGGCATCGGGGGCGGGATCATCGCCGGCGGGCGGCCGGTCGCCGGGCACGGCGGATACGGCGGAGAGGTCGGGCACATGGTGGTCAACCCCAACGGGCGGCCCTGCGGGTGCGGTTCGCGCGGCTGCTGGGAGACCGAGATCGGCGAGCACGCCCTGCTGCGCGCGGCGGACCGGGACGGTACCGGGCGGGACGGGATCCTCGCCGTGGTGGAGGCGGCCGCGCGCGGGGACATGGTGGCGCAGGACGCCATCCGGCAGGTCGGCGACTGGCTCGGCTTCGGCGTGGCGAACCTGGTCAATATCTTCAACCCGGAGACGGTGGTGTTCGGGGGTACCCTCCGGGATGTGTACCTGGCCGCCGCCGCCCAGGTACGCAGCCGGATCAACCGCAACGCACTGGCCGCCTGCCGGGAACACGTCCGGCTGCGTACCCCCGAACTGGGTGACGACGCGCCCCTGCTGGGCGCGGCCGAGCTGGCCTTCCAGCGGCTGCTCGCCGACCCGCTGGACGCGAGCACCGCGGCGGTACCGTCGGAGATCTGACCCACCCGGGACCGGCGGCGGCCCGGGCCCTACCCTCGGACGCCCACCGCGGCTTCCGGAAAGGCACACGATGAGGACCACCTACCGGGCGGCATCCCTGCTGCTACTGGCGGCGCTCGCGCTGGCCGGCTGTGCCAAGGAATCCGGCGGCGGCGCCGGCGCGGGCGGCACCGCCGGGCTGCACACGATCGGCACCGGTGGTCCGAGCGCCGCGGGTAGCGCGAGCCCGGTGGGCTATCCCGGCTCCGCCGAGGCCTACACCCAGGCCGCGGTCACCGCGTGGACGAGCGGCGACACCGCCCGGGTCGACCAGCTGCGCGACCCGTCGGTCACCGTCTTCGCCACGCTGTCCAGCGGCGATTACGACAAGCACTTCAGTCTCAAGGATTGCCAGGGCGCGGCCGGCTCCAGCTTCTGCACCTTCTTCAACAACGTCGGCGACGAGCTGGTCCTGCGGGTCCGCAACGAGCTGGTGGGCGGGCCGCACGCGATCACCGAAGGGCAGTTCCACCCGATCACCTTCCCGACCGACATGCAGGCGTACGCCCAGGAGTGCCTGGACGCATGGCTCGCCGGCAACGTCAACCGGATCACCTTCCTCACCACCGCCGACGCGAAGACCCACCTGAGCGCCGTCGCGATCAGCCACAAGTCGGAAACCTGGACCTTCCAGGACGCCCAGGGCGCCGCCGGCTCCTCCTACCTCACCTGGCACAGCAGCGCCGGCAACCGGATCGTCTTCCGGTTCCACAACCCCGGTGTGGTGCCGGGCGAGGGCCCGCAGCACCGGATCGTGGACGTGCTCTGGAACCCCTGACGATCGACGAACTGTCGACCCCGGCGGGTAAGGCCGCGCTTGACCTCGCGGCCGGACTCGCCGGGGTCGACCCGTTGACCGCCGCTGCCACGTTGCGCGCGGCCGGGGTCGATCCGGCGCTGGTGGCCGCGGCCCTGACCCAGGCCACGTTGCGGGCCGCCGCGGTGGCCAAGTTCGGCGCCGACGCGGCCGCCATGTTCTTCACCCGAGCCGGTCTGGAGCAGGCCACCCGGGGGCCGGTCGCGGCCCGCCGGGCGGCTCGCCTGCACGCCGCGGAGGTACGGTCGGTCGCCGACCTCGGCTGCGGGATCGGCGCGGACACGCTGGCCTTCGCCCGGGCCGGAATCCGGGTGCTCGCCGTGGACGCCGACCCGTTGACCGCTGCCGTGGCCGCCGCCAACGTGCGCGCGCTCGGACTGGACCCGCTCGTCTCGGTGTCCCGCACCGATGTCCGGGACGTCGATCTGTCCACTGTGGACGGCGCGTTCTGCGACCCGGCCCGGCGTACGGGTACCGGGCGGGTGTTCGACCCGCGCGGGTACTCGCCGCCGTGGGACTTCGTCACCGGGCTGGCGGACCGGGTCCGGTACACCGTCCTCAAGCTGGCCCCCGGACTCGACCACGCGTTGATCCGGCCCGACGCCGAAGCCGAGTGGGTATCCGTGGACGGCGACGTGGTGGAGGCCTGCCTCTGGTACGCCCCGTTGGCGGTCACCCCGCGCCGGGCCACGCTGCTGCCCTCCGGCGCTTCGCTGACCGGTACCGGCTCGTCGCGCGCCCCGGTCGGACTGGTCCGCCGGTACCTCTACGAGCCGGACGGCGCGGTGATCCGGGCACACCTGGTCGCCGAGTTCGCGTCCACAGTGGACGGTACGCTCGCCGACCCCGATATCGCGTACGTCTACGCCGACTCCCTTTTCCGCACGCCCTTCGCCCGCTGCTACGAGGTGCGGGAGGTGCTGCCGTTCTCGGTGAAGCGGCTGCGCGCGGTGCTGCGGGAGCGCGGCATCGGCCGGCTGACCGTGAAGAAGCGCGGCTCCGCCCTCGACCCGGACCAGTTCCGCCGCTCGATGCGCCTGTCCGGCCCCGGTACCGCCACGGTTGTCCTCACCCGGATCGCCGGCGCCCCGATGGCGCTCATCGTCGAGCCGCTGCCTGTGATAATGCCGGGGTGAGCAATGTCTTCGGTGAGGTCGCGGAGCTCTACGACGACGTCCGACCGGATCATCCCGCCGAGATCACCGACCTGGTGCTCAGCTACGCCGGCGGTGCCATCGCGAGCGCGGTCGAGATCGGCGCCGGTACCGGCAAGGCGACCGCGCTGTTCGCCGGGCTGGGCTTCCCGATCACGTGTATCGAGCCCGATCCGCGGATGGCCGAACGCCTCACCGCGCGGTTTCCCGAGGTGACCGTGGCGTCGATGACGTTCGAGGAGTGGATCCCGCCACCCGGTGGCGTACCGCTGCTCTACGGCGCGATGGTCTGGCACTGGCTGGACCCGGAAACCCGGGTATCGCTGGCCGCCCGGGCCCTGAGCCCGGGCGGGATCCTGGCGATCATCGGACGCCGCACCGAGCACGAGGACCCGGATCTCAACGAGCGGATCATGGCAGCCTTCCGCAGCGTGGGGCCGGATCCGGGCGAGCGTCCGCCGATCATCGAGTGGGCGCTGCCCGAGCTGCGGGCCTGCCCCGATTTCATTGACCTGACCACGCGGCAACTTGCCCAGGCTTCCACCATGTCGACGGACCGCTACCTGCGACTGATGCAGACGTTCTCGCCGTTCCGGATGCGGCCACCGGAGCAGCGGCGGGAACTGCTCGCCGCCGTGGGCCACGCCATCGACGCGCACGGCGGCACGATCGGCGTACGCCTGGAGACGAGCCTCATCCTCGCCCGGAAGGCGAGAGGATGAGGGAAGAAGCTATGCGCCAGGCGACGGCTTCCTACGAACGCCTCGCTCGCGAAGATCCAGCCGGGTTCGCCGACTATCTCGCGGAGGGTCGGGCCTGGGACGCCCTTGCCGGCGACGGGCTGGACGATGCCCGCGACGAGTTTCCCGAGTACAACTCGTGGATCGCGAATTTCACGTCCGATCCCCGGTGACAGGCTGAAACCAGCGCGTGTTCAGGAGGTGCGGGCGTACAGGCGGTGGTGTTGTATGTGGCGCCAGGCGCGGCAGCCGGCCGAGCGGAAACCGCCGGTGCGCCACGACCGGTCGTGGGCTGAGGAGACGCTGGGCTGGCACGGTGAGTAGCCCCGGTCGGCGAACGCCTGTGCGCCGATCGCGAACGTAGCCAAGCCGGTCGCGGTCACCACAAAAATCGCGAACCAGCGCACCCGCCGGATCCGCGTCATTTCTTCACTCTCCTCTTACCGTTCCCTGAGGTTTCCAAGCTAAGGCAGATCCGCAAATCCCGATGTCCCTACCGGTCGACCGATCTCCGACATCGGGTCGTGCGCTCGGCCGGTGGCAGGCCAGGCGACTCCCGCGAAGCGCGCCGCGATGGCGGACCCGGATTCGGCCGAACGGACGAGCGGATGTGTCCGAGGCGGCATCAGCCCTGTCGGGCCGGGTAAGCGCCGGCCGACCTGGTGCGGCTCAGGTCAGCGACGCCGGCCCCGATCGCGTCCCGCTGAGCGCTTCGGCGCCGGTACCGTGCCAGGAGCGCCACAGGCTGGCGTACCGGCCGTCGGCCTCGACCAGCTCGTCGTGGCTGCCCAGCTCGGTGATCCGGCCATCCTCGACCACCGCCACCCGGTCCGCGTCGTGCGCGGAGAACAGCCGGTGGGCGATCGCCACGACGGTACGCCCGTGCAGCACCGCGGCCAGTGAGCGCTCCAGATGCCGGGCGGCTCGCGGGTCGAGCAGCGAAGTGGCCTCGTCGAACACCAGCGTGTGCGGATCGGCGAGCACCAGCCGGGCCAGTGCGACCTGCTGGGCCTGGGCCGGGGAGAGCGCGTGGCCGCCGGTACCCACCTCGGTGGAAAGGCCCAGTTCGTCGGCCCAGTCGAGCGCGTCGACCGCGGCCAGCGCCGCGCGTACCTGCTCGTCGGTGGCCTCGGGGCGGGCCAGCGCGACGTTGTCGCGCAGCGTACCCAGGAAGACGTGGTGTTCCTGGGTGATCAGGGCGACGTGCCCGCGCAGCTCGTCCAGGGACAGCTCGACCAGCGGTGCCCCGCCCACGGTGACCCGTCCGGCGGTCGGGCCGTGGATCCCGGCGAGCAGCCGGCCGAGGGTGGACTTGCCGGCGCCGCTCGGGCCGACCATGGCCAGCCGCTCCCCGGGCCGCAGGTGCAGGTCGATGCCGTGCAGCACGTCGCGGCCGGGCAGGTAGGCGTAGCGCACCCGGTCGGCGTGCAGCCGTTCGTCGCGCGCGGTGACCCCGGTGGCGACCCGGTCGTCGGGTACCTGGGACACGCCGAGCAGCCGGGCCAGCGAGGCGCCACCGACCTGGAGCTCGTCGAGCCAGGACAGCAGCCGGTCGACCGGGTCGATCAACTGCTGGACGTAGAGCGTGGCGGCGGTGACCTGGCCGAGACTGACCCAGCCGCGCAGGTGGAACCAGCCGCCGAGGAGCAGGGTGGCGACCACCGGCAGGACGTACGACAGCTCCGCGACCGGCCAGGTGACGCTGCGCAGGAACAGGGTGTAGCGCTCGGCCCGGTACGACGCGCCGATGTCCCGGTCGGTACGCCGCTCCCGCTGCCGGGCCAGGCCCAGCGCCTCGACCGTCCGGGCGCCTTCCACGGTCTCGGCGAGCCCGTCGGTGATGTCCGAGTATGCCGCGTTCTCCCGCAGGTAGCCGGCCGGGGCCCGGCGCAGGTACCACCGGGTGATGGCCACCAGTGTCGGTACCGCGACCAGGCAGGGCAGCGCCAGGATCGGCGCGACGAGCACGAGTGCACCGATCGAGAAGACCAGCGTGACGATCGCGATCAGGGTCTCGGGCACCGCGAACCGGGCGGTGTGCGACAGCGCGTCCACGTCCCGGCTGGTCCGGGTCAGCAGGTCCCCGCTACCGGCACGCTCCACTGTGGACAGTGGGATGGCCAGTACCCGCCGGACGAAATCCTCCCGCAGCTCGGCGAGCACCTGCTCGCCGAGCCGGGCCGAGGCGTACGCGGCGAACCGGACCAGCCCGGACTGCACCAGGATGAACCCGCCGATGGACAGTGCGATCTCGTCGACCGTCCAGCGGGTGGTGCCGTGCGCGATCCGCTCGACCAGGTCGCCGAGCAGGCGTGGCACGACCAGGCCGGCGAGCGCGGCGAGCGCGTGCAGCCCGAGTGTCTGCCCGAGCAGGCGCTTGTGCTGGCGCAGCAGGATACCCGCGTAGCGCTTGACGTCGCGGGCCGCGGCGACCGGCAACTGCTGTCCCATCACCCCTCCCCTCGGGTCACGGTCGCGGCGTAGCGCGGCTCGGTGCTCAACAGCTCGCGGTGGCTACCCTCGGCCAGCACCCGGCCGCCCGCCAGGTAGGCCACCCGGTCGGCGTGGTCGAGCAGCAGCGGGCTGGTGGTCATCAGGACCGTGGTCCGGCCGGCGCGCGCGGTGCGCAGCCGGGCCGCGATCCGCGCCTCGGTGTGCGCGTCGACCGCGCTGGTCGGCTCGACCAGGATCAGCACCGGCGGGTCGGCCAGCAGCGCCCGGGCCAGGCGCAGCCGCTGCTGCTGGCCGCCGGAGAACTCCCGGCCACGCTCGGCCACCGTCGCCGCCAACCCCTCGGGCAGCGCCTCGACCACGTCCCGGGCACTGGCCACGTCCAGCGCCTCATCGATGTCCGCGTCGCTGGCCACGCCGCGCACATCGAGCGTCTCCCGCAGGGATCCGGTGAACAGGCGCGCGTCGTTGCCGGCCACCACGATCAGCTCGCGCACCGTCGCCCGGTTCAGATCCTTCAGGGGTACGCCGTCCAGCCGCGCCCTCCCGTCGCGGTACCGGCCCAGCCGGTCGGCCAGCTCGACGGCCTCCTCCGGAGTGGCCGCCGCGACCGCGGTCAACTGTCCACTGTGGATGGTCAGGCCGGACTCCGGGTCGACCAGATCCGCGGTCGGGTCCGCCCGCGCGGGTACCACCGGATCGCTGATCTCCGGCCGCAGGTTCAGCAGCCGGACCACCCGGCGGGCCGAGACGTACCCGCGGATGAACTTGTCCACCGCCTCGGTCAGCGAGCGCATCGGCAGCACCAGGAACACCGCGTACCCGTAGAACGCGACCAGCTGTCCGGGACTGATCCGGCCGGCGAGCGCGAAGCGCGCGCCCAACCAGGTCACCACGGTCACCACGATGCCGGGCAACAGGATCTGGGCCGCCTCGAGATAGGCGTCCAGCCTGGCGACGCGTACCCCCGCAGCTCTCAGGGCCTGCGACGCGACCGTGTAGCGCGCCGCGAAGGTGGCCTCCCCACCCACGCCGCGCAGCACCCGCAGCCCGGTCACGATGTCCGCCGCCCGGGTGGCCAGCTTGGCCTGCTGGTCCCGGTAGGCCTGCTGCCGGTGGTGCAGCGGTCGGATCAGCAGCCCGACGATGCCCATCAGGGCTGGTACGCCGACCACCACGACCAGGCCGAGCGGCACCGACGCGTGCAGCAGGATCACCGCAACCGCGATGATCGCGACCACCCCGCCGGTACCCCGGGCGGTGATCTCGATCGCGTTGCCCAGGTGGTTGACGTCGGAGGTACCGATGCTGACCACCTCGCCGGTGGCGATGCGGGCCGGCAGCGTGGCACCGAGCCGGCCGGCGTGCCGCACGGTGAGCTGGACCGTCCGGTAGGCGGTGCTGAGCCAGTTGAACACCGCCATCCGGTGGCGGAGGATCCCGGCGGCCGCCTGCACGATGCCCAGCAACAGAAGCGCGCTGGCCCAGCCGGCCAGCGCGGTGAGGTCACGTCCCGCGATCCCGTCGTCGATCGCCCGGCCGATCGTGAACGGCATCAGCGCCTGGGCGCCCATCCAGATGATGCCGAAGACCATCCCGGCGAGGATCGATCCCGGGTACTGCCGGGCGAGCCACCAGAGGAACCTGCTGGCTGAACCGGTGTCCGGGGTACCGGGATCGTCGGCGGGTAAGGCACGCATAGCGTGCCTGAACTTACGTTCGGTATCCCTCCGCCGCCACCGGTTTTCGCTACCGGTCCACCGGACTGAAGTCCCACGCGTGCGCCGAGCGGGCGACCAGGTGCTTGGGCGGCTCGGGCAGCGGCGCCGGGTTGCTGCGCCACTTCGAGATCACCACGATCCGGTGATCGGTCGAGGTGAACACCTCGCTGGACACGTGCAGCGGGTTGGCCTCGATGTCGGGTACCGCGCTGTCGCACACCCAGGAGAGCAGGTCGGTGAAGCCCTCCGGGTAGGCCCGGACCTCCCACATCCGCACGATCACAGCGCCGGACACTACACCGTGACCGTGGTGAGCGGCATGGCCGAGTCGGCCGGCAGGTCGAGCCGGCTGGGTGCCACGCCGGCGGCGACCAGCCGGGCGCCGAGCGCGGCGACCATCGCGCCGTTGTCGGTACACAGCTTCGGCCGGGGTACCCGGACGGTGATCCCGTGCTTCCCGGCCCGCTCGGTGGCCAGGCTCCGGACCCGCGAGTTGGCCGCCACTCCACCGCCGATCACCAGGGTGCCGACGCCGTATTCGCGGCACGCGTCGACCGCCTTGGCGGTGAGCACGTCGCAGACCGCCTCCTGGAAGCTCGCCGCGACGTCGGGTACCGGTAGCGGCGTCCCGCTGCGTTCCCGCGCCTCGACCCAGCGCGCCACCGCGGTCTTCAGCCCGGAGAAGGAGAAGTCGAACCGGTGTGCGGCAGGGCCCGATCCGCCGACCCGCAAGCTCCCGGCGCGATCCTTCGGCGCGGTCAGCCCGCGCGGGAACGGGATCGCCGCCGGGTCGCCGTCCCGGGCCGCGCGGTCGATCGGCGGGCCGCCCGGGAACGGCAACCCGAGCAGCCGGGCCACCTTGTCGAAGGCCTCCCCTGCCGCGTCGTCGATCGTCGATCCCAACGGTGTGACGCCCCGGGCCAGGTCCTCGATCAGCAGCAGCGAGGAGTGCCCGCCGGAGACCAGCAGCGCGATGGCCGGCTCGGGCAGCGGCCCGTGCTCCAGGGTGTCCACCGCCACATGCGCGGCCAGGTGGTTGACGCCGTAGATCGGCTTGCCGGCGGCCAGCGCGTAGGCCTTCGCGGCGGCCACCCCGACCAGCAGCGCGCCGGCCAGTCCAGGGCCGGCGGTCACCGCGATCGCGTCCACATCGGACAGTGCCACGCCCGCCCCGGTCAATGCCCGGCGCATCGTGGGTACGAGTGCCTCCAGGTGCGCCCGGCTGGCCACCTCGGGTACCACGCCACCGAAGCGCGCGTGCTCGTCGACGCTCGACGCCACCGCGTCGGCGAGCAGGGTGTGCCCGCGGACGATCCCGACCCCGGTCTCGTCGCACGACGTCTCGATTCCGAGCACCAGCGGTTGGTCAACCATCGCGCCTCATCACCAACGCATCCGTGTTGCTCGGCTGGTAGTAGCCGCGCCTGAGCCCGATCGGTTGGAAGCCATAGAAGTCGTAGAGCTGCTGCGCCGCACGGTTGTCCACCGCGACCTCCAGCAGCACGGTTTTCACGTTCCGGCGTCCGGCCTCGGCGAGCAGCGCCTCCAGCAGCGCGCGCCCGATGCCGCGCCGCTGCCGGTCCCGCCGTACCGCGATGTTCTGCACCCAGCCCTCGACGCCGCCCGCACTCAGCCCGGCGTACCCGACCGGCTCGTCCCCCTCCAGCGCGACGATGTAGTAGTGCCCGTTGGCCAGCTCGTTCCAGAACATCGCCGGGGACCAGCGCTCGGGTCCGAAGAGGTCGGCCTCGATCGGCGCCAGCGCCTCGATGTGCCACCACCGCAGCCGCTCGATGGTCACGGTCACGGCAGCACAGCCTTACGGGACAACGGTTCCACCGCATCGGGGCGGCGCAGGTAGAGCGGGGTCAACGGTTCGGTGGGCGCCTTGTCGCGGATCCGCCCGGCGGCAAGGGCCACCAGCCCCTGCGCCGGTGGGTACCGTGGCGTGCGGTGCACCGGTAGGCCCAGCACGTCGGCGTAGCGCACCGCACCGTCGCCGACCGCCGAGGTGATCCCCTCCGGCAACAGGAGCTCGGCTGGCCTACCGACGGCGGCAGCGGTGACCGGCCGCCCGTTGTCGTACACCGCCCAGTAGACCTCCTTGCGCCGCGCGTCGGTCGCCACGAGGGTACGCCCCGACGTGGCCCACCCCAGCGCGTCCAGTGAGCCCACCCCGTACGCCGGGAGGTCCAGCGTGTCGGCGATCGCGGCCGCGGTGACCAGGCCGACCCGCAGCCCGGTGAACGGCCCGGGCCCGACGCCCGCCACGACGGCGGACAGGTCGCGCGGCCGCGCGCCGGCCTCCCGCAGCACCGCGTCGATCCCGGGGGCGAGCAGCTCACCATGAGCGCGCGGGTCGACCACGACCCGTTCGGCCAGCACCCGGCTGCCCGCGTCGGTCACCTCGGCCAGGGCGGCCGTGATCGCGGGCGTGGCCGAGTCCATCACCACAATGAGCACGGTATGCACCCTAATCCGGCGTACTCCGACCCGCCGAACCGACCGCCCCCACCCGAGTCCGTCCTGTCCTACGATCCCCCGGCGATGTGATCGTGTCGGCTCCCCGGAGCCCGTATGGTGTTCCACGGCAAATTCAATCGAAGGGAGTCGGCATGAGCGACGGTGCGAGCAAGTACGAGCTGGGCCCGATGGGCATGGACATTGAGGATGCGCAGAAAGATGCCATGCATCCCGTTGTCGGGGCGTACGACCGGGACGGGGATGGCAAGGTCGACATGATCGCCTATGACCTGAACGGCGACGGCGAGGCAGACAAGATTGTCATCGATGAAGACGGTGACGGCATCGCCAACCAGGTCATGCTCGACCGCGACTTCGACGGCCGGATGGACTTCATCGGAATCGACCGCGATCAGGACGGCGACATCGACACCGCGCGGACCGACACCGACGGCGACGGCTTCTTCGACACAGAACGGCACTCCGCGGAGTGAGGCATGCTCGTCGACCACTATCCGCAACTGGGGCTCCGCCTGCGTACCCCTCGGCTGGAGCTGCGCCTGCCCGCGCCCGAGGAGCTTTCGGCGCTGGCTGACCTTGCCGCGGAAGGCGTCCACGACCCGGCCGAGATGCCGTTCCTGGTGCCGTGGACCGATCTGCCGCCAGCCGAGCGGGCCCGCTCTGTCGTGCAGCACCACTGGAGACGGCTGGGTGGTTCGACGCCGGATGACTGGGGATTGCCGTTCACGGTGTTCCTCGACGGCACCGTCGTGGGCACCCAGGAAATAGGGGCACGCCAGTTCGCCATCACGCGGGAGGCGCACACCGGCTCCTGGCTCGGACAGCGCTACCAGGGCCAGGGGATCGGCACGGAGATGCGGGCGGCCGTGCTGCAGCTCGCGTTCGAGGGGCTGGGCGCGCAGGAAGTGACCTCCGCGGCGTTCGCGCACAACGCTTCCTCGTACCGGGTCTCCGGCAAGCTCGGATACCAGCCGGATGGCGTGGAGCGGTACGCGGTCCGCGGGTTGCTGGCCGTCTCCCGCCGGCTGCGGCTGACCCGGGCGGACTGGGAAACATACCGGACGGTACCGGTGGAGATCGACGGTCTCGCGCCGTGCCTGCCTCTCCTCGGCGCCGACACCGGATCCGGTGTGGCTACACCGGATCCGGTGTAAGTCCTTCGGAGACCATGTCCACTCCGGCCAGCCGCGCCGACCAGTCGCCGCCGTGCGGTATGAGCGTGACCGCCCGGGTGTCGTCGTCGTGCCGCTCGATGCGGACCTCGAGGTAGGCATCGGCCAGCTGCTCGACCAGCCCACCGCCCCACTCGACCACAGTCACCGAATTCTCGACCGAGGCGTCCAGGTCGAGATCGTCCACTTCGATGGCGCTACCCAGCCGATATGCATCGACGTGCACGAATGGTACCCGACCACCGCGGTGTACCCGGGCGATCACGAACGTGGGCGAGGTCACCTCGCCGGACACGCCCAGACCCAGGCCGATCCCCTGCGCGATCGCGGTCTTCCCAGCCCCGAGCGGGCCGCTCAGCAGCACCAGGTCACCGGCCCGCAGCCGGGCAGCCAGGAGGTGGCCGAACGCGCGGGTATCGTCCACAGTGGACAGTAGGGTCATCAGTAGATCTGCTCCAGGAAATCCAGCAGCGCGTCGTTGACGACATCGGGGCGCTCCAGCAGCGCGACGTGTCCCGCACCGGGTACCGGGACGAACTCGGCGTCCGGCAGGATCCGGCAGATCTCCTTGGAGTGTTCCAGCGGGGTCAGCTTGTCTTCATCGCCACAGATCACCAGCGCCCGGGCGAGCTTGAGTGCCTCCAACGCGGGGTACCGGGCATGGGTGTAGATCGTGCGGAGGTAACGGGTCACCACCTCGGTACCGGTGCGCGAGTTCATCTGCTCCACATAGGACACCAGCGCCGGGCTCGGCTTTTCCGAGCCGAACCCGTACCGCCGGGTGAGCAGCCAGGCCAGGTCGGTGGAGGCGCGCCGGATGTTGTCCACCACACCGGAGGTGAGCTTGCCACCGCCGATGATGACCGGCATCAGCGGCTTGGAGAAGCGCGCCAGGAAGTCCGGCATGCCGAGGTTGACCTCGTCGAGCTTGCCGGCCGAGGTGGAGATGAGCACCACTCCCCGGATCGGGTCGCCGAACAGATCCGGGTAGAGCTCGGCCAGCGCCATGATGGTCATGCCGCCCATCGAGTGTCCGATCAGGACGATCGGCCCGTCCGGCGCGGTCTCGTCAATCACCTTCTTCAGCGCGCCAGCCAATGACTCCAACGTGTATTCGCCCTGGTGCAGCTTGCCCGAGCGGCCGTGCCCGGGCTGGTCGTAGAAGACCATCCGGTAGTCGCCGCGCCGGGACAGCGCGGTGCGCTGGAAGTGGAAGGTACCCATGTCCAGGCAGAAGCCGTGCACGAAGATGAGTGTCGGGTCGGTGTCGTCGCCGAGCCCGAAATCCAGGTCGATCCCGTCGGAGCGCTCGACGATCTCGACGTAGACGTCCAGGCCGTCGTCGGTCGGGATGGTCAGGCACTCGTCGTAGGGCAACGGCCCGAAGGGCTCATCAAGGTAAGGATCCACGGCAGCGGGGGGACGGCGCCGCCGGAGCAGGAGTCGTTCGGCCGCCACTCCTACTGCTACCCCGGTCGCGGCAACCCCAACCACCGCACCGAGAACTCCGGCTCCACGGGCGATCCGACGGGGACGGCTGGGCTCATTCACCGGCGTACACCCGGGGGACGCGTACCGCGCTCATGCGCGTGACGATTTCGTAGTTGATGGTGCCGATCGCGTCGGCCCAGTCGTCGGCGGTGGGTTCGCCGGCACCGCCCGGGCCGAAAAGCACCGCGACGTCTCCGGCCGAGACCGGGTCGTCACCGCAGTCCAGCACGATCTGGTCCATGCACACCCGGCCGGCCACCCGGCGCTGCCGGCCGGCCAGCAGCACCGGCCCGAGGTTGGACGCGTGTCGTGGTATCCCGTCGGCATAACCCAGAGGCACCACCGCGAGTGTGGTATCCCGCGAGGTGATGTATGTGTGCCCGTAGGACACTCCCTCGCCGGCCGGGACCCGTTTGGCGATGAGAACTCTGGCCCGCACGGTCATCGCCGGCCGCAGGCCGAAGCGCTGTCCCGGGACCGGGGAGAGCCCGTAGGTCGCGATCCCCGTCCGTACCAGATCGAAATGGGTGTCCGGGCGGGTGAGTGTCGCGGCCGAATTGGCCAGATGGCGCCAGCGCGGGCGCAGGCCGAGCCGAGCCGCGGTGGCCAACCCGTCGCGGAAGCAGGCGAGCTGGGCGTCGACGGTGGCATGGCTGGGCGCGTCGGCGTAGGCGAAGTGACTCCACACCCCGACCACCTCGACCAGGCCGTCGGCCTGCGCCTTGGCCGCGGCCTCGACCAGCTCGGCCCAGTCGGCCGGTTTCGCGCCGCCCCGGTTGAGCCCGGTGTCGAGCTTCAGGTGTATCCGAGCGGGCCGGCCCGCCGTCCGCGCGGCGGTCACCAGCTCGGCGAGCAGCCCGGTGCTCGACGTCGACAGGTCGACCCCGGCCTCCACCCCCCGGTGCAGCGGCAGCCCGGGTACCAGCAGCCAGGCCAGCACCGGCGCGGTGATCCCGCCGGCCCGCAGCGCCAGCGCCTCGTCCAGCGTGCACACGCCCAGCCAGCTCGCCCCGGCGTCCAGCGCGGCCCGGGCGACCGGCAGCATGCCGTGACCGTACGCATCGGCCTTGACCACTGTCATGACCTCGGCGTCGGTCGCAGCGCGCAGCAGCGCGACGTTGTGCCGGATCGCGTCAAGATCGACGCGGATCTCCGCCTGCCACATCCCCCAACTGTACCGGCTGGTAACCACTAGCCCTCGTTACCGGTCGGCCCGCTGCGCTGGGAGGAGTTCGGCGAGCGTCGAGCGTAGTGCGGCGGCCACCTCGACCGCGGTAACCGGTCCCGTCCGGGCGGCGGCCCGGCCGGCCATCCCGTGCACGGACGCGGCCACCACAGCCGCCCGGTCCGGTGACAACCCGGCTGCGAGCAGTGAACCCAGTAACCCGGCCAGCACATCGCCGGTACCCCCGGTAGCCAGCTCGGGTGTGCCCGTCGTGTTGACCCATGCCGCGCCGTCCGGCGTCGCGACGACGGTCCGGTCCCCCTTGAGCAGCACGGTGGCGTTCAGCTTGGCGGCCAGCCCGAGCGCGGACTCGACCCGGTCCGGGCCGGGCGGCTCCCCGGTCAGCCGGGCGAACTCGCGGTCGTGCGGGGTCACCACGAGCGGGGCCCGGCGGGCGCGCAGCGCGGCCGCCATCGAGCCGTCCACCAGCAGGCTCAGCGCGTCAGCGTCCAGGCACACCGGTACCGGCGCGGCGAGTACGTTACGCAGCTCGGCCCCGGCCCGCTCGTCGGTGCCCAGCCCGGAGCCGCAGATCCACGCCTGTACCCGCCCCGCGTCGGCGACCCGCTCGGTGGCGATCGCCGACGGGTGGTGCAGGCGCACCTGCTCGGCCGCGGAGCCGGCGTACCGCACCAGGCCGGTCGGGCCGGCCAGGGCGCCGGCCACGGACAGCACCGCGGCACCCGGGTACGTCGCCGAGCCGGTCGCCAGCCCGACGACTCCCCGGGTGTACTTGTCGGAGTCAGGGCCGGGGTGGGGCCACCACTCGATCAGGTCGTCCCGGTTGGCGAACCGCAGTGCCGGCGGGCTCGGCGGGGACAGGCCGATGTCGACCAGCTCGACCACACCGGCGTGTACGGCACCGGCGCCGACCAGGAGCCCGGGCTTGAGGCAGCCGAAGGTGACGGTGAAGTCCGCGCGTACCGCGTCCCCCGGTACCGCCCCGGTGTCGGCGTCGACCCCGGACGGGACGTCGACGGCGACCACGCTGGGTCCGCTCCGGGTCGCCTCGGCGACCACGCGTGCTGCCTCCGGCCGCAGCCCGCCCCGCCCGCCGATGCCGACGATCCCGTCCAGTACAATGTCCATTGTGGACGGCGGGCTGTCCACAATGGACCCACCAGCGTTCCGCAACGCGGCCAACCCGGCCGCGTGTACCCGCTCCGGGGACAGCAGCAGCGCGCGGACCGAGGCGCCCCGGCGGGCCAGCCGGGCGCCCGCGTACAGGGTGTCCCCGCCGTTGTCGCCGGAGCCGACGAGCAGCAGCACCTTCGCGCCGTACACGTGCCCGAGCAACGACGCGCACCGGCTGGCCAGTCCGGCGGCGGCGCGCTGCATCAACGTACCCTCGGGCAGCCGGGCCATCAGCTCCGCCTCGGCGCGCCGGACATCCGCGACCCGCCAGGCGCTCCCGCTCACGATTCGGCCTCCACCCGCTCGGCGTCCGCGAGGCGCTCGGCGACCACCATCGCCGAGGCGATCCCGCCGTCGTGGGACAGCGACAGGTGCCAGCGGTGGATCTCCCGCTCGGCGGCGACCGCCGCGACCGTGCCGGCCACGGTCAGCCACGGCCGGCCGTCCGGATCGGACACGATCTCGCAGTCGTGCCAGTGCAGCCCGCTCGGCGCGCCAAGTGCCTTGGCCACCGCCTCCTTCGCGGCGAACCGCGCGGCCAGCGACTCCGGCGGGCGCGGGTTGCCCGACGAGGTGGTCCGCTCCGCCTCGGTGAACAGCCGATCGGCGAGCAGCGGCGTCCGGGCCAGCGCCCGGATGAACCGCTCGACCAGCACGACATCGATGCCGACAGCCACGATCACGCCCCATACCCTAGCGTCGCCTAATGAGCCTCGGCGCCGCGCCGTGTTATCCACAGGGCCTTTACGCGGGTACGCCCCGGCCGGTTGGCTGGGCGCCATGGAAGTCTCGGCGGAACAGCTGCACCGGATCGGTACCACCCTGCGGGACCTCGCCGCCCAGCTGCGCTCCGCGTGGTCCGGCGAGCTGGCCGGCCCGGCCGACCCGGCCTGGGCCACGGATACCGCGCTCGCGGCCCTGGCCAGGCAGTGGGACGGATACCTGTCCGGGTTGGCCGGGCGGCTCGACTCGGTCGGTGACGGGCTGGTAGCTGCGGCGGCCAGCTACCGGATGAGTGACCAGCGCACCACCGTGCGGTACGGGCGGCGGCTGTGCTGACCGTCCACCAGCTGGTCGCCGCCCAGCCGGCCGCGACCGCCCGGGCCGGCGCGGCCTGGCGGCGGCTGGCAACCCGGCTGGCCGGACCGACCGCCGAGCTGGACCGGCAGCTGGACGGGCTACGCCTGGCCTGGCGCGGTACCGCCGCCGAGGCCGCCACCCGCCAGCTCGCCGGGTTGTGCGCCGAGCTGGACGAGGCCTACCCGACCCTGCTGGGCATCGAGCAGGTGCTCGCCGAGCACGCCGAGACGGTATCCCGAGCTCAGTGCATCGTGGTGACAGCGCAGAGTTACGCCGGCTGCGCCCGGGTCGCCATCGGCGCGGACGGCACCACCATCGTCGACTTCACCGGCGAGCGGCCCGATCCCGGCGACTTCGCCGAGGCCGAACAGCTCACCGCTGACCTGCACCGGGCGCTGGCGCTGGCCGAGCGGAGTGACGCGGTCAGCGCCGCCCGGCTCGCCGCCTCGACACCGATGGCGGTGAGCGCTCCGCCACCGATGCCGGTGAGCGCTCCGCCACCGGGCCCCGGCCCCGGCCAGCGCGACACCGCACAGGTCACCACGTGGTGGCACGAGCTGTCCGAAGCACAGCGGCACTGGCTGGTCGAGCACCGGCCGGTCCTGGTCGGCAACCTCGACGGTGTCCCGGCCGCCGACCGCGACCTGGCCAACCGGGTCAGCCTCGCGACCCAGCTCGCCGATCCGGTCGGCCGGCACCGGACCGCCCTGCTGGCCCTGCGCGCCCGGCTCGATGCCGGACCGGTCCGGGCCTACCTGCTCGGGCTCTCCACCGACGGCCGGGGCCGGGCGATCGTCGCGCTCGATGACCCGGACACCGCCGACCACGTGGTCACCTGTATACCGGGGCTGGGCGGCAACCTCGACCATGTCACCGAGGAACTGGCCCGGATCGGGCACCTCTTGACCGCTGCCCGGCAGGCCGCACCCGACCGGTCCACCTCCGTGATCGCGTGGCTCGGATACGACGCGCCGGACTCGCTCGCCGAAGCCGCCGCCACCGGCTCCGCACGGCACGCCGCCGCGGCACTGCACCGGTTCCAGGCCGGCCTGCGCCATACCCATCAAGGCAATGCCTCACACAACACGGTGATCGGGCTGAGCTACGGCTCGACCGTGGTAGGGCTGACCGGACACCTGGCCGGTCTGGTCTGCGACGACGTGGTCCTGATCGGCAGCCCGGGCGTCGGCGTCGAACACGCCGGGGACCTCGGCCTCGACCCGGCGCACGTGTGGGCGAGTACCGCCCGGCACGACGTCATCAACGCGGCGGTGGATCCACGAACCGCCTGGCACCCCGGGACGCGGCCAGGGCTCTGGTTCGGCCCCAGCCCGGCCGGTACCGGCTTCGGCGCGCACGTGTTCACCAGCGCGCCCGGGCACGGTACCGATCCGGTCGGGGCGCACCTGGCGTACTACGACGAGGGCAACCCGGCTTTGACAGGGATGGCCGACATCGTGGTCGGCGACTTCACGGCGGTCACCTGACCGCACCGATCACTCGACCGTTACCGACTTCGCGAGGTTGCGCGGCTGGTCGACGTCGTGACCGCGAGCGGTGGCCACCTCGGCGGCGAAGACCTGCAGGGGTACGGTCGTGACGAGTGGAGCCAGCAGCGTCGGGGTCTTCGGCACCGCGATCACGTGGTCCGCGTACGGCAGCACGGCGGTGTCGCCCTCCTCGCAGATCACGATCGTACGCGCGCCCCGGGCCCGTACCTCCTGGATGTTCGACACCACCTTGTCGTGCATAACGCCCCGCCCGGCCGGCGAGGGCACCACGCAGATCACCGGGGTACCGTCGTCGATCAGCGCGATCGGCCCGTGCTTGAGCTCGCCCGCGGCGAACCCCTCGGCGTGCATGTACGCCAGCTCCTTGAGCTTGAGCGCCCCCTCCAGGGCCACCGGGTACCCGACGTGCCGGCCGATGAACAGCACCGTCGGCGCGTCCTTCAGCTCCCGCGCGAGCGACCGGACGGGTTCCATCGCGCCGAGCACCCGCTCCAGTTTGACCGGCATCTCCTGGAGCTGACCGACCACCGAGGCAACCTCGTCGGCGTACTTGACCCCGCGTACCTGGGCCAGGTGCAGCCCGACCAGATAGCAGGCGGCGAGCTGGGTGAGGAACGCCTTGGTCGAGGCGACCGCGATCTCCGGCCCGCCGTGGGTGTACAACACGGCGTCCGACTCGCGCGGGATGGTCGACCCGTTAGTGTTGCAGATCGCCAGGACCCGGGCCTTCTGCTCCTTGGCGTGGCGCAGAGCCATCAGCGTGTCCATGGTCTCGCCGGACTGGGAGATTGCCACGACCAACGTCGACCGGTCGAGCACCGGGTCGCGGTAGCGGAACTCGCTGGCCAGCTCCACCTCGCACGGGATCCGGGTCCAGTGCTCGATGGCGTACTTGGCGACCAGGCCGGCGTGATATGCGGTACCGCAGGCGATGATGAAGACCTTGTCGATGTCCCGCAGGTCCTGGTCGGTCAGCCGGACCTCGTCGAGCTGGATCTCGCCGGCCTCGCCGAGCCGGCCGAGCAGGGTGTCGGCGACCGCGCGCGGCTGCTCCGCGATCTCCTTGAGCATGAAGTGCTCGTACCCCCCCTTTTCGGCGGCCGACGCGTCCCAGTCGATGTGGTAGTCCCGGCCGCCGGCCGGGGTGCCATCGAAGTCGGTAATCGTCACCGAGTCCGGCGTGATCAGTACCACCTGGTCCTGACCCAGCTCCACCGCCTCCCGGGTGTGCTCGATGAACGCCGACACGTCGCTGGCCAGGTAGTAGCCGGTGGCGCCGCGGCCGACGACCAGCGGCGAGTTGCGCCGGGCCCCGACCACCATGCCGGGCTCCTTCGCGTCGATGGCGAGCAGGGTGAACGCGCCGGTCAGTCGCTGGCAGACCCGTCGCATGGCGTCGGCCAGCCCGCCCCCGGCGCGCAGCTCCAGCGCCAGCAGGTGGGCCACGCACTCGGTGTCGGTGTCCGAGACGAACTCCACCCCGGTCGCCTCCAGCTCGGCGCGCAGCCGGGCGAAGTTCTCGATGATGCCGTTGTGGATCACCGCGACCCGGCCATCGGTCGAGGTGTGCGGGTGGGCGTTGCGGTCGGTCGGCCCGCCGTGCGTGGCCCACCGGGTGTGGCCGATTCCGGTGGTACCGTCGGCGATCCCCGACCGGCCCGACTCGGCCAGCGCCTTGTCCAGGTTGGCCAGCTTCCCGGCCCGCTTCTCGACGATCAACCGGCCCTCGGTGAGCACCGCTACGCCGGCTGAGTCATACCCGCGGTACTCCAGCCGGCGCAGCCCGTCCAGCACGATGCCCAGCGCCGGACGGGCGCCGGTGTAACCCACGATCCCACACATGCCCCGTACGGTAGCGGAGCTTCGCTCATCATGCCTGCGCGAAGTCGGCTTCTTTGCGCAGCCGATCTGCTCACACAAGTCGGCCCGATCGGACAGAGCACGCCTACGGTCGCGTCGACCTGGCCTTCTGGCCGGTACGATTCGGAACCGGTCCGATGGACAGGACCAGCCCGACCTGGCTACCCGGGCTCAGCGACTGTCCCGCGGCGGGCTGGGTCTCGATGACCGTACCGGCGGGGTGGCTGTCCACCCGCCCGTCGACCACCACCGGCTTCAGCTTGGCGTCCCGGATCTGCCACTCGGCAGCGTCCTGGGTCAGCCCGACCACCATCGGCACGGCGACATCCGACTCCTGGGCCGGCCGGCTGACCAGGTAGATCCCCACCGCGAGCACGACCAGGACGACCGCGGCGACCACCGACAGGACCGAGCGGGAGAGCGGCCGGGACGGCGGCGGCGTGGGGGGTGTCGACAGGACCTCCGCGGTCCAGGCCTGGGTCGACGGGAGCTGCGGCGCGGGGCGGGGCGGGGACGCCGTCCGGCGCTGCTGCGGCACCGGTACCGGCGCGGCCAGCCTCGACCGCAGCGGGTACGGGTGGGAGGGCTCCGGCAGGAAGTCCTCCTCGGCGGCGTAGAAGCGCCGGTACGCCCCGAGCGCGGCACTCCGGGCGCTGCTCACGTCCTGCTCGTCCACGGTGTCCAGCCGGGTACCACGGCAGACGAACCCGTACCCGAGCAGGATCGGCCGGCCGGCGCGGTCGAGCAGCGGCGATTCGGGCTGCTCGGTCAGCCCCACGTCGCCCCGGGTCGCCCGGATCGTCCGCTGTACCACGGTCACCGGCCCGCTGACCGGCCCGACCACGGTGGTCACCTTGGCCGGGCCGGCCGCCGGTACCTCACCCTGCACCTCGTCCATCAACAGCCCGGACTCCCGGCCGGCCAGCATGAAGTCCGGCGCGAGCAGCAACTGGTACCCGATCTCCCGCCCGCGCGCGACCAGGAACGGCCAGCCCTGGGCCGCCCCGCCGGTCACAGCCGACCCGCATCGGCGAGGTTGGACGCGGGCAGCTGGTGCTTGAGCACGATCATCCGCTCGGTGAACTCCCGCAGCACCGCATCCCTGGCCAGTCTCAGCTCGCCGAGCTGTTGCCGGGCGTCGTCGACCGCGGCGTGTACCTGCCCCATCTTGTCGTCGAACGGCCGCCCGACCCAGTCGACGAACACATCCGCGATCCGGTCGCTGAACGCGTTGCGGCCGATGGCCAGGTCGGCGGCGAGCCGCAGGGCCAGCCCGACCGGGCCCGCGAGAAACTTACCGGCGGCGGCCACCGACTCTTTGGGGGTCAACCGGGCGCGGGCCCGCCGCTGCGCGGCGATCTGGTTCTCGTCGGACTGGTCCAGCTGGTCCTGGATCTGCCCGAACAGGTCGGGCAGCACCGCGCAGAGCGGAACCTCGACGTTGGCCGGGCGCAGCCGTCCGTCGCTGCGCTTGATCATGTGGCCGGCACCGTCCATGGTGGCGAACTGGCGGCCGATCGCGGTCACCGGGATCAGCCGGACGATGCGCTTGTCCCGCCGGCGTTGTTCGACGAGGTTACGGATCGGCGGCTGGGCCATCAACGCATTCCGTACCACCGAGAGCCGTTCATTCTCGTCCAGCTCGCCGTCGGATTCCCCGATGCCGTGGAACAGGTCCCACTTCGTCAAAATGAAGTGGACCGGACACTTCGCCTTTCGCATCACGCCGATCATCGGGACGATCGAGGTCTGCACGTAGAGCCGACCTTCCCGGCTCCCCCGCAGGTATCCGAGCATCCGCTGGCCGTCGATGATGCCGAACAGCGCGTGCGCCACCTCGAGCCGCTCCTCCAGGTCCTGCTGGCGTTCTTCCCGCTGCTCGGCGGTTGCCTTCGCCGCGGGTCCGCCACCGACCAGCTCGCCGGCATAGTCCAGGTAGTTGAATTGCAGGACCGGAAGCTCGGCTCCGCCGGCCGATCCGACGCACTCGAAGGTGAACGAGCGGGTCTCCCCGACCCGCGTCCCGGCCGGCCACTCGGCGCCGGGGTCGCTCAGCTTCAGGTACAGGTTGGTCAGGAATACCGCCTGGTCAAGGCCGGTCTGGAGGCGGAACCCGCCATCGCTGATTTCGGTGCTGAGCCGGTGGAACATGCTGGCCAGCAGCACCGTCTTGCCGGTCTCCTGCCCGCCGAGCGCGATGATATTGAAGGTGGGCAGATTTCCACCTACCTCGATCGGGGCCAGCCCTGGCTGGGCTTTCGGCGGCTTCCGGGAACGACGCCGCACCCGACGCCAGACGAGTATCCCGACCACGATGAGAAACAGCAGGACAATGAGTTCGCCGGGCATGGGCGGCCACCGATCAAGGAAAGTTACCGCAATCCGTCAGACGAATGGTTCCGATTCGGTGTGCCGGAGTCAACCGATAAAACGGCTACACCGCGATACCGAATATGTCGACTAGTTGACCGCCGGAAATGGTATTTCAGGACGGGCTGGCTATCCTCACAAGTGTGGCGATACGGTGTGCCACCTCGCTGGCGATCTCGTGCGTCGGGGCCTCGACCATCACCCGGACCAGCTGTTCGGTACCGGACGGGCGGAGCAGGATCCGGCCGGCCCCACCGAGCTCCGCGTCAGCCTGGGCGACCGCGGCCCGTACCGGCTCGGCGGTCGCGGCCCGGGCCCGGTCCGCCACCGGTACGTTGACCAGCACCTGGGGCAGCTTGGTCAGCACCGACGCCAGCTCGGCCAGCGACCGGCCGGAGGAGGCGAGCCGGGCCAGCAGGAAGAGGCCGGTGAGGATACCGTCGCCGGTGGTGGCGTGGGCTGGCATGACCACGTGCCCGCTCTGCTCGCCGCCGAGGGCGTACCGGCCGGCGCGCAGCGCCTCCAGCACATACCGGTCGCCGACCTTGGTCTCCACCATCGTGATGCCGGCGGCCCGCATGGCCAGCTTCAGTCCGAGGTTGCTCATCACCGTGGCGACCAGGGTGTTGTCGGTGAGCGCGCCGGACTCCCGCAGGGCCAGCGCGAGGATCGCGAGAATGTGATCCCCGTCGATCTCCTCGCCGCTGGCGGTGACCGCCAGGCAGCGGTCCGCGTCGCCGTCGTGCGCGATCCCGACGTGCGCCCGCTGGTCGACCACGGCCGCCTTCAGCGAGTCGAGATGGGTCGAGCCGCAGCCGTCGTTGATGTTCAGGCCGTCGGGCGCCGCGTGGATCGCGACCACCTGCGCCCCGGCCGCCGCGTACGCCGCCGGAGCCACCTCGGCCGCCGCGCCGTTCGCGCAGTCGACCACCACCCGCAGCCCGTCCAGCCGGTGCGGTACCGCCTCGACCAGGTGCTTGATGTAGTGCTCGGCCGCGTCCGGCAGGTCGTGTACCCGCCCGACCGCCCGCCCGGTGGGCCGGGTCCAGGGGGTACCGAGAGCTGCCTCGATCCGCTCCTCGGTCTCGTCGGGCAGCTTGTGCCCGCCGGCCGCGAAGAGCTTGATGCCGTTGTCCGGCATCGGGTTGTGCGACGCCGAGATCATCACGCCGAGGTCGGCCTGTATCTCACCGGTCAGGTACGCCACCGCCGGAGTGGGCAGCACGCCGAGCCGGGTGACCATGGCTCCGGCGCTGGCCAGCCCGGCCACCACGGCCGCCTCCAGCATCTCGCCACTGGCCCGGGGGTCCCGGCCCACCACGGCCACCGGCGGACGGCCGAGCCCCTGCTCGGCCAGCGTGTGCGCGGCGGCCACCGCGACCGAGAGGGCCAGCTCCGGGGTGAGGTCGGCGTTCGCCCGCCCGCGTACGCCGTCGGTGCCGAACAACCGACCCATGCGAAAACCTCCAGAACGAAAAACCGGACACGCCTGCCTTGGGGAGAGGTGGCGTGCCCGGTTTGCGACTCAGGCGGACAGGAAGGCTTAGCGCTTCGAGTACTGAGGGGCCTTGCGCGCCTTCTTCAGACCGTACTTCTTGCTCTCGGTCACCCGGGGGTCCCGAGTCAGGAATCCGGCCTTCTTCAATGCCGGGCGAAGATCCGGATCGTACTCGCAGAGGGCCCGGGCGATGGCCAGACGCAGCGCGCCGGCCTGGCCGGTGATCCCGCCGCCACGCAGGTTGGCGAAGACGTCCAGCGACTCGACCCGGTCGGAGATCACCAGCGGCTCACGGACCAGCTGCTGGTGCACCTTGCTCGGGAAGTAGTTCTCGATCGACCGCCGGTTGAGCGTGAACTGGCCGGTACCCGGCATCAGCCGGACCCGGACGATCGCCTCCTTGCGCCGGCCCACGGTCTGGATCGGCCGGTCCCCGCGCGGGGTTCGGGCGACCGGCGCCGGAGCGGTGGCTTCGGCGACGGTAGCCGGCGTCGGGGTGTCGGTCTCGGTCACAACGCTCTCACTCACTGGGCGACCTGCTTGATCTCGAACGGCTTGGGCTGCTGAGCCGCGTGCGGGTGCTCCGGTCCGGCGTACACCTTGAGCTTCTTGATCAGCTGACGGCCCAGCCGGTTGTGCGGGAGCATGCCCTTGACGGCCAGCTCGATGGCCCGCTCCGGGCGCTTGGTCAGCAGGTCCTCGTAGCTGACCTGCTTGAGCCCGCCGGGGTAGCCGGAGTGCCGGTAGGCGAACTTGGTCTGGCGCTTGTTACCGGTCAACGCGACCTTGCCGGCGTTGACCACGATCACGAAGTCGCCGGTGTCCACGTGCGGCGCGAAGACCGGCTTGTGCTTGCCGCGCAGGAGCGTGGCGGCGTGGGTCGCCAGGCGGCCCAGCACGACGTCAGAAGCATCGATCACGTGCCACTGACGCTCGATCTCACCCGGCTTCGGGCTGTACGTACCCACAGGTCTGCCTTGTCTGGTCGTCGGTCTTGGAGCGCGGATGATCGGCGCGGCATCTGGCGCCATCGCACAACAGCGGTCAACGATACCCGGTACGTCGCGGCAGGGTCAAAACGGGTCACGCCTGACCGCCGGTGGTCTCCCGCACGGTGTTGGACGCCGGCCCGAACCGGTACGGCCGGACCCGGTACGCCGCCCGCTTCTCGGTCGGCAGGGTCACCAGCCCGCACGAGTTGATGTCCGGGTCGAGCGTGGCCGCCACGGTCCAGTCGGCGCCGCCCGCCGGCTGCACCTCCAGCAGGTACCCCTCCTCGTCGCTGGCGTGGTCGGACCAGGTGAACCTGATCCCGTTGGGGTCCATGACGGTGGCCGCCAGATCGGTGGGCAGGCTGGCCGGGCTGCGCACCGGCGCGGTGGCGACCGGGCCGCGCGGGATCGCCCGGGGCTGCGCCCACGCCTGGTCGTCCTGGTGCGCGGCCGGGTTGAAGTCCCCAGCCGGCAGGGTGACCTGGACGCTCGCTGAGGCCGGACCGTAGAACGGCCGGAGCCGGTAGTAGAAGGTGGTCCGCGGCAGGAGGTCCGGGTGCCGGTAGCTTGTCCGGCTCCCGGGGAGGAACGCGAGGATGGTGTACGGGCCGGACTCGTCGGTGGCGAACTCGACCGCGTGGCCAGCCGCGCCCGGGTCCTCGCCGGTCCAGCTCAGCTGCACGTCGGTCGGCGAGACCAGGGCGGCGGCCAGCCGGGACCCGGCGCGCTCCGGAGGCGGAGCGGTGCCGCACCCGGCCAGCGCGAGGCAGAGCAGGAGACCGGGTACCCGCGCGGTCACTTCTGCCAGAACCGCACGTTGCTCCAGACGACCGTGATCGGCCCGTAGCCGCTTGCGGTCCGGTAGGCGCCGATCTTGTCGTAGAAGCTGCCACTGCGGCTGGCCACGGTGTACACCAGCGACCCGTTGATGTACACCCGCAGGGTCCGGCCGACCACGTGGACGGTGTTGACCCGCACGGTGGTGCCGACCGTCGCGCCGGTGGCGATGGTGTCGCGACCCACCGCGTAGAGCCGGCCACCCCGGTCCACGGCGAGCAGGAAGAACGGTCCGCTGGTCTTGAAGGTCTGCTTCAGGCTGATCCGGGTCCCACCCATGCTGGTGATCCGGAAGTACCCCTCGAACTGGTGGGTACCGCTGTTGTAGGTGCCGTACCGGATCTCGGCGCGCTGCTCGCCATGATGGTTGCTACACGTGAGCGAGAAGGTCAGACCATTGATCCTGGCGCAGCCGACCCGCTGTACCCGGGTTGACGGCGTGTACGCCCGCCAGCCGCCCGGCTCGACCTCGGCGAAGGCGCGCGGTACCACCATCGCCAGCAAGGCGATGACCACCGCTACCCCGGTGACCACCCGAAACTTCCGCACCGCCGCAACCTCGTCTCGGTTAGAGATAGATAGATTCAAGATCCTTAGCTATGGGTACGGTAACGGTAAGCGGCGGAAGCGAGCGGGACAAGGCACCTTGCCGTCAAACGGACAATCAACCCACCGGGCGGACGCCCCCGGGATAAACCGCGAAACAGACCGGGCCGCGCTGATCTGATCAGCGCGGCCCGGTTCGGGAGGGGAAAGGGAGTGTCAGACCCCGGTGAGCCGCCGGGGTGAGGGACGTAGGTACACCGCCCAGGTGACCAGGAAGCACACCGCGTAGAAGGCGATGAACGCGATGTACGCCCCGTCGCCGGTCTTGTAGGTGAGGAACGACTGCCGGAACGCGACGTTCACCAGTACGCCACCGGAGGCCCCGATCGCGCCGGCGATGCCGATCAGCGCGCCGGCCAGCCGGCGCCCCTCGCGCTCCACGACCTCCGCGTCGGCTCCCGCGGTCACCTGCCTGGCCGCCTTGGCCCGGAAGATCGCCGGGATCATCTTGTACGTCGACCCGTTGCCCACCCCGGAGAAGACGAACAGCGAGATGAACCCGACCAGGAACAGCAGCAGCGACTTCTGCTGGGAGGCCACCAGCACGACCGTGGCGCTGGCCGCCATCAGCACGAAGTTCCAGAAGGTGACGAGCGCGCCGCCGATCTTGTCGGCGAGCCAGCCGCCCACCGGCCGGATCAGCGAGCCGAGCAGCGGACCCAGGAAGGTCAGGTAGGCCGCGTCGATCGCGGTCTTGAACTCCGGCTTGAACTGCACCTGGAGCACCTGGCCGAAGGCGAAGCCGAAGCCGATGAACGACCCGAACGTACCGATGTAGAGGAACGACATGATCCAGGTGTGCCCGTCCCTGGTGGCGTCGCGCATCGCCCGCTTGTCGTTCTTCGCCGAGGTCAGGTTGTTCATGAACAGCGCCGCGCACAAGGTGGCGAGCACGACGATCGGGATGTAGACCGCCGGTACCAGCCGTGGATCCGCCTTTGCCGCCCCGCCCGCGGCGGCGGCCAGCACGGCCAGGCCGACCAACTGGACGGCGGCGACCCCGATGTTCCCGCCGCCGGCGTTGAGGCCGAGCGCCCAGCCCTTCAGGCGCTGCGGGTAGAAGGCGTTGATGTTGGCCATCGACGAGGCGAAGTTGCCGCCGCCCACGCCGGTGATCGCGGCCAGAATCATCAGGGTGGTGTACGACACCCCGGGTTTGACCAGAATTGCGGTGGGGATCGCCGGCAGCAGGAGCAGAGATGCACTGATGATCGTCCAGTTCCGCCCACCGAACGTAGCCACGGCAAAGGTGTACGGCAGCCGCAGCGCCGAACCGACCAGCGCCGGTACCGCGGTCAGCAGGAACTTCCCGGCCGGGTCGACGTGGTAGGCCGGCCCGAGGAAAAGCACCATCACCGACCACATCGTCCAGATCGAGAACCCGAGGTGCTCGGCGAAGATGGAGAAGATGAGGTTGCGCCGGGCCACCTTGGCACCGGTCTGCGCCCAGAACGTGGGGTCCTCCGGACGCCAATCGTCTATCCAGCGTCCGCGCTTGGGCGCGATGACGTCGGTGGGCTGTATTGTTCCGACAGCTGTACTCATGCCAGTCACTCCTTCCGATTGATCGCGCAGGTCGCGGATCACGCGTGGAGGCGACGCTAGGCCCGGGCAGTTATCCGGCGATTGATGGCGTGAGTCGCGGCGGCAACCGTTCCCGCACCGCGGTCCGGGCCAGGTTGTGAAGTTGCCGTCCGGCGCGCTGCGGCTGTGCGGTGTGAAGGGCTCTTAGCAGGCCGGAAACATTCCAGATGCGGCGGCGAAACCGCCCGACGGCACGCTTCGGAACATGTCCTGGGTGGCGACGCACTGCCCGTACTGCGCGCTGCAGTGCGGGATGACGTTGCGTACCGGCGGATCCGGCAGCGTGGAAGTGGGCGCCCGGGACTTCCCGACCAACCGGGGCGGGCTGTGCCAGAAGGGCTGGACCGCGGCCGAGTTGCTGGACCACCCGGAACGGCTGACCAGCCCGCTGCTGCACGGCGAACCGGTTTCGTGGGGGGTGGCGCTGGACTTCGTCGCCGGCCGGATCCGCGAACTCCAGGCGGCGCACGGCCGGGACGCGGTCGCGGTCTTCGGGGGCGGCGGGCTGACCAACGAGAAGGCTTACGCGCTGGGGAAGTTCGCCCGCATCGTCCTGGGCACCCGGTACATCGACTACAACGGCCGGTTCTGCATGTCCTCGGCGGCGGCCGCCGGCATCCGCGCCTTCGGAATCGACCGCGGGCTGCCCTTCCCGCTCGCCGACCTGGCCGGCGCCGACACCCTGATGATGGTCGGCGCCAACGTCAGCGAGACCATGCCGCCGCTGGCCCGCTACCTCAGCGAGCAGACCGAGGCCGGCGGCACGCTGATCGTCATCGACCCGCGCGCCACCCCGACCGCCCGCCGGGCCACCATCCACCTGCAGCCGACGCCCGGTACCGACCTGGCGCTCGCGCTCGGCCTGCTGCACCTGGTGATCAGCGAGGGGTACGTCGACCGGGAGTACGTCCGCTCTCGTACCACCGGGTGGGACGAGGTGGCCAAGGTGGCCGCCGCCTGGTGGCCGGGGCGGGTGGAGCGGCTGGCCGGCATACCGGCGGCGGATCTGGAGCGCGCCGCCCATGCGCTCGGGCGGGCCGGTAACGCCATCGTCGTCACCGCCCGGGGCGCCGAGCAGCATGCCAAGGGTACCGACACGGTGTCGGCGTTCATCAACCTCGCGCTGGCGCTGGGACTGCCCGGTCGGCCGGGCTCGGGATACGGCTGCCTGACCGGTCAGGGCAACGGGCAGGGCGGGCGCGAGCACGGGCAGAAGGCGGACCAGCTGCCCGGGTACCGGCGGATCGACGACCCCGCCGCCCGCGCCCACCTCGCCAAGGTGTGGGGAGTGTCCACAATGGACATTCCCGGCGCGGGGGTGTCCGCGACCGAGCTGCTCGACCGGCTCGGTACCGCGGACGGCCCGAAAGCGTTGCTGGTATTCGGCTCCAACCCGGTGGTCTCCGCCCCGCGCGCGACCCGGGTCGCCGACCGGCTGCGCGCGCTCGATCTGCTGGTGGTCGCCGACTTCGTGCGCTCGGAGACCGCACAGCTCGCGGACGTGGTGCTGCCCACCGCGCAGTGGGCCGAAGAGGACGGCACCATGACCAACCTGGAGGGCCGGGTGCTGCGCCGCCGGGCCCTGCGCAAGCCACCCCCGGGTGTGCGGACGGATCTGGGGGTGCTGGCCGAGTTGGCCGGCCGGCTCGGATACGGCGGGCGGTTCCACACCGAGCCCGAGGCCGTATTCGAGGAGCTGCGGCGTGCCTCGGCGGGGGGACCGGCCGACTACGCGGGCGTGACCTGGGAGCGGATCGACGCGGACAACGGCGTGTTCTGGCCGTGCCCCACGGACGACCACCCTGGCACGCCGCGGCTCTTCACCGAGCGGTTCGCCACGCCGGACGGGCGGGCCCGGTTCACACCGGTGGACCACCGGCCGCCGGCCGAGCTGCCGTGCGCGGACTTCCCGCTCTACCTGACCACCGGTCGGGTCCTGGCCCAGTACCAGTCCGGCGCGCAGACCCGCCGGATCGCCCCGCTGACCAAGGCCGCGCCGCACGCGTTCGTCGAGCTGCACCCGGAGCTGGCCGACTCCATGTCCATTGTGGACGGAGAGACGGTACGCCTGGTCAGCCGCCGGGGCGCCGCTGAGCTACCGGCCCGGGTGGTCGACACCATCCGGCCGGACACCCTCTTCGCCCCGTTCCACTGGCCCGGCATCAACGCGCTGACCAACGACGCGCTCGACCCGACCTCGCGCATGCCGGAGTTCAAGGTCTGCGCCGCCCGCCTGGAAAAGCTGACATGAGCGCGCGCCAGCGATCGAGTGTGCCGCCTGGCGGACCACAGCGCAGCGAGGATCTGCCATGAGTACGGTCGTGGTCGGGTATGGCATGGCCGGGGCCCGGCTGGCCAGCGAACTGCACGCCCGGGACCGGGACCGGACGGTGACCGTGTTCGGGGCCGAGCCGCACCGGGCGTACAACCGGATCCTGCTCTCCAGCCTGCTCGCCGGGAAGCTCTCGGAGACCGAGGTGGAGCTGACCGAGCCGGCCGGGCGGGGACTGGACCTGCGGCTGGGGGTCGAGGTCATCGCGATCGACCCGGCCAGGCGTACGGTGTCCACAGTGGACGGTGTGTTCGGGTACGAGCATCTGGTCCTGGCCACCGGGTCGGGTGCGACACTGCCACCGATCGACGGACTCACTCTCCCGCTGCCCGAGCGGGTCTCGGTGTTCCGTACCCTCGACGACTGCCGACGGATCCTGCACTGCGCGGACAAGTCCGCCTCCGCGATCGTGCTGGGCGGTGGGTTGCTCGGGCTGGAAGCGGCCCGGGGACTGGCTCTGCGCGGGCTGTCGGTCCAGGTGGTGCACGCCGTCGGACACCTGATGGAGCGGCAGCTCGACCCGGACGCGAGTGACGTGCTCGTACGCACCCTCAATGGCCTGGGGGTGGTCGTGCACCTCGCGGCCGCGACCGCGCGGGTGGACGCCGGCGCCGACGGCGTCGCGGTGTCCCTGGCCGACGGCACCCGGCTGACCGCCGACCTGTTCGTGGTCGCCTGCGGCACCCGCCCGGAGGCCGGGCTGGCCCGGGCCGCCGGGCTGGCCGTCGAGCGCGGCGTGGTGGTGGACGACCAGCTGCGCACCAGCGATCCGCGGATCTTCGCGATCGGCGACTGCGCACAGCATGCCGGGGTGGTCGGCGGCCTGGTCGCACCGGCCTGGGAGCAGGCCCGGGTGGTGGCCGACCTGATCACCACGGCCGCGCCGCACACCCGCTACCGGCCCACTCCCCCGGTCACCCGGCTCAAGGCCACCGGCATCGACCTGGCCGCCATGGGCGAGTCGACCGAGCGGGACGGCGAGCTGCTCACCTTCGCCGATCCGGCCCGGGGCACCTACGCCAAGCTGCTGGTTCGCGACAACCGGCTGGCCGGCGCCATCATGCTCGGCGACAACCCCTCGGTCGGCCAGGTCATCCAACTGTTCGACCGGGGCACGCCGGTACCCGAGGACCGCCGGTCGCTGCTGCTGGGCCGGGCGATCGGCGGCTCCGCGACGCCGGTCGCCGACTCGCCCGCGCTGATCCCGGACGCGGCCACCGTCTGCCAGTGCAACACGGTCAGCAAGGGCGCCCTGGTCGCGGCCTGGCGGGCGGGGGCGCAGTCGGTGGCCGAGGTGGTCGCCGCGACCCGGGCCACCACCGGCTGCGGCTCGTGCCAGGACGCGGTCTGCGGGCTGGTCGACTGGCTGTCCACAGTGGACTCAACGGGTTCGCAGGGGTCGGCGGTGGGGCCGGCCCGCAACGCTCCGGGGGAGGCGGCATGAAGAAGCTGGTGGTGGTGGGCAACGGCATGGTCGCGCACCGGTTGGTCAGTGCGCTGCGCGACCGGGATCCGGCCGGGCGGTGGGAGGTGACCGTCCTGGCCGAGGAGCGCCGCCCGTGGTACGACCGGGTCCGGCTCTCCGCGTGGTTCGACGGCGAACCGCTGGCCCTGCCGGAGGTACCCGGCGTCGAGGTGCGCCTCGGCGACCCGGCGATGTCGCTGGATCCCTTGTCCCGTAAGGTCTTCACCGCCAACGCGGTGTACGGGTACGACGCGCTCGTGCTGGCCACCGGCTCGTACCCGTTCGTCCCACCGGTACCCGGCCGGGACCTCAAGGGCTGCTTCGTCTACCGCACCGTCGACGACCTGGAGGCACTGAGCGCCTTCGCGTCGCGGCACACCGGAGCGGCTGGGCCGGGCACCGGAGTGGTGGTCGGCGGCGGGCTGCTCGGGTTGGAGGCGGCCAACGCCCTGCGTACCCTCGGCCTGACCACCCACGTCGTGGAGTTCGCCCCCCGGTTGATGCCGATGCAGGTCGACGAGGCGGGCGGCGCCATGCTCCGCCGGCACATCGAGGACCTCGGCCTGACCGTCCACACTGGACGGTCGGCGTCCCGGATCATCGGCGACGAACGGTCCGGGGCGCCCGGCGCAGCTCCGGGGCCCGGACCGTTCGCAGACGCGGTACGGCAGGTGATGTTCGAGGACGGCGGGGTGGTCCGCACCGACGTGGTGGTCTTCGCCGCCGGGGTACGCCCGCGCGACGAACTGGGCCGGGCGGCCGGCCTGACGATCGGAGCCCGGGGCGGGATCGTCGTCGACGAGTCCTGCCGGACCAGCGCCGAGCAGGTGTACGCGATCGGCGAGTGCGCGGAGATCGCCGGCCGGGTGTACGGCCTGGTCGCCCCCGGGTACGCGATGGCCGAGGTGGTCGCCGACCGGCTGGTCGGCGGCGCGGCCACCTTCCCGGGCGCCGACACCTCGACCAAGCTGAAGCTGCTCGGCGTGGACGTGGCCTCGTTCGGCAGCACCGAAGGGCCGCTGGACGTCACGTTCGTCGACCCGGCCACCCGGGTGTACGCCAAGCTGGTGCTCTCCGACGACGCGCAGACCCTGCTCGGCGGGGTCCTGGTCGGCGACGCGAGCGCCTACCCGACGCTGCGGGCCAGCCCCGCGATCCGCTCGGGTGAGTGCTCGGACATCCCGGGCGTCAAGGCGTGCACCCGCGCCGGTACCACCTGCGGATCGTGCGTACCGCTGCTCAAGAAGCTGCTCACCGAGGCCGGGGTGGCCCAGTCCAAGGCACTGTGCGAGCACTTCGACCACAGCCGGCAGGAGCTCTTCGACATCATCCGGGTGCGGGGCATCGCCACCTTCAGCGAGGCCGTGACCAGCCACGGCCGGGGCCGGGGCTGCGACATCTGCAAGCCGGTGGTCGCCTCGATCCTGGCCTCGCTGGGCAACGGCTACATCCTCGACGGCGAGCAGGCCACCCTGCAGGACACCAACGACCACTTCCTGGCCAATATGCAGCGCAACGGCACCTACTCGGTGGTGCCGAGGATCCCGGGCGGCGAGATCACCCCGGACAAGCTGATCGTGATCGGCGAGGTGGCCCGGGACTTCGGGCTCTACACGAAGATCACCGGCGGGCAGCGGATCGACCTGTTCGGCGCGCGGGTCGAGCAGCTGCCGGCGATCTGGAAGCGGCTGGTGGACGCGGGCTTCGAGTCCGGGCACGCGTACGGCAAGGCGCTGCGCACCATCAAGTCGTGCGTCGGCTCGACCTGGTGCCGGTACGGGGTACAGGACTCGGTCAGCCTGGCCATCGAGCTGGAGCTGCGCTACCGCGGGTTGCGCGCCCCGCACAAGGTGAAGGCGGCGGTGTCCGGCTGTGCCCGGGAGTGTGCTGAGGCGCGCAGCAAGGACTTCGGCATCATCGCCACCGAGCACGGCTGGAACCTCTATGTCGGCGGCAACGGCGGCTTCAAGCCCCGGCACGCCGACCTCTTCCTCACCGACGTCCCGACCGAAGCGTTGATCCAGACAATCGATAGATTCCTGATCTTTTATATCCGCACCGCCGACCGGCTCCAGCGCACGGCCAGCTGGCTGGAGGGGCTTGACGGGGGGCTGGACTATCTCCGCCGCGTCATCGTGGATGACGAGCTGGGCCTGGGGGCGGAACTCGACGCGGCGATGGCCCGGCACGTCGAGTCCTATGTGGACGAATGGAGGTCCACTGTGGAGGATCCGGATCGGTTGCGCCGCTTCGTCTCGTTCGTCAACGCGCCGGACACCCCGGACCCGTCGATCAGCTTCACGGTCGAGCGCGGTCAACGGATACCGCAGGCCCCGGTGCCGCTGGGGATGCCGCGATGACCTGGGTGACGGTCTGCTCGTACCGCCGGCTGGAGCCGGAACGCGGGGTGGCCGCTCTGGTGGAGGGTCAGCCGGTCGCGCTGTTCCGGCTGTTTGACGGCTCGCTGCGGGCGATCGGCAACGTCGATCCCTTCACCGGCGCGAGCGTACTGTCCCGGGGCATCGTCGGCACCCGGGGGGAGACCCCGACCGTCGCCTCTCCGCTGCACAAGCAGGTGTACGACCTGCACACCGGGGTCTGCCTGGACGCGCCCGAGGTCCGGGTACCCGTCTATCCGGTCCGGGTACGCAACGGCCTGGTCGAAGTCGGGTGCGGGTCGTGAAGGACTCCGAACCGCTGTGCGGCTTCACCGTCGCCGTCACCGCCGACCGCCGCCGGGACGAGCTGGCCGCCCTGCTGGAGCGGCGCGGCGCCCGGGTGGTACTCGCCCCGGCCCTGCGGATCGTCCCGCTCGCCGACGACGTCGACCTGCGCGCCACCACCGCCTCGCTGGTGGAGGACCCGCCGGACATCGTGGTCGCCTGCACCGGCATCGGGCTGCGCGGCTGGCTGGAGGCGGCCGAGGGTTGGGGCCTGAGCGAACCGCTCAAGACGGTCATCAATGACGCGTACCTGATCGCGCGGGGTCCGAAGGCACGCGGCGCGCTGCGCGCGGCCGGGCTCGCCGACGCCTGGTCGCCCGACTCGGAGTGCTGTGACGAGGTGCTGGAGCACCTGCTGGAGCACGGGGTCGCCGGCAAGCGGATCGCGGTACAGCTGCACGGCGAGCCGCAGCCGGAGTTCTGCGGGCCGCTGGTCGCCGCCGGCGCCGAGGTGGTCGAGGTTTCGGTCTACCGGTGGGTACCGCCAACCGACCCGACCCCGCTGCGCCGGCTGGTCGACCTGTCGATCAGCCGGCTCGTCGACGCGGTCACGTTCACCTCGGCACCCGCGGTCGGTGCCCTGCTCCGGCTCGCCGGCCCGGACACCGAAGCGCTCCTCGACGCGCTGCGTACCGACGTGGTTGCCGCCTGCGTCGGACCGGTGACCGCGGCACCACTGGCCCGGCGCGGGGTACCGGTGGTGATTCCCAGCCGGGCCCGGTTGGGCGCCCTCGCGCGTACCCTCGTCGATGAATTGCCCAAGCGGGCCCCCACCCTGCAGGTCGCCGGCCAGGAGGTCACCCTGCGCGGGCACGCCGCGCTGGTGGACGGCGCCCTGCGGCCGCTGGCGCCGGCGCCGATGGCGGTGCTGCGCGCGCTGGCCGCCACCCCCGGCCGGGTGCTCTCCCGGGCCGCGCTGCTGACCGCGCTGCCGCGCGGCGCGGACGAGCACGCGGTCGAGATGGCGGTGGCCCGGCTGCGGGCCGCGCTCGGCGGCTCGGCCTTCGTCCAGACCGTCGTCAAGCGGGGGTACCGGCTGCGTGTGGACTGATACCCGGCTTCCGCATAACCTCCTCAAATCCGGCGGTTGGCGGAGGTTCCCCCGCCGGCTGACCGTAACTATGGGTACATGAGCGTAGGGGCGGACGAGATCCGCACGGTTCTGGAGAAGTACCTCGCCGAGTACCCCGACGAGACCGACCGGCTGGCCCGGTTCACCGACGCGCTCGCCGACGGCGCCACGCTGACCTCACCGGCCGAGGCGCGCGGACACCTCACCTCGGCCGTGGTGCTGATCGACCCGCTGTGGCGGGTGCTGCACATCCACTACCCGACCTGGAGCCGCTGGCTGTTGCCCGGCGGGCACCTCACCGCGGTGGACGACTCGCTGCCCGGCGCGGCCCTGCGCGAGGTGTACGAGCGGGCCGGCATCGAGCCGGACACGGTCACCCCGCTGCCCGGGTTCGAGGTGACGCCGATCGACATCGACATCCACCGGATCCCACCGGACCGGGCCAAGGGCCGGCCGGAGCACTGGCACTTCGAGATCCGCCACGCATACCAGATCGCCGGTACCCCGACCATCCGGCTCGACCCGGACGACCCGGGGCAGCCGGCCTGGCTGGCCCCGGATGCCATCCCCGGCTTCCCGCTGCGGATGAAGCTCCGCGCGCTGCACCGCGCGCTGAGCTAACCGCTCCGTGGCCGGCGGCGGCTGGACTGAGGAGCGAAGCGACGAGGGAAGCCGTCGCCCTACAGGCCACGGGGCCGCGCGAGCGTAGGCGAGCGCCAACGTATCAGCCGCCGGTACGGGTCAGCTCCAGGCGCAGCGCGTTGATCGCGTGCTCGACGACCCCGATCAGCACCTGCTTGACCGACTCCCGTTGCCGCGCGTCACACAGCATCAGCGGTACCTGCGGCGAGATGGCCAGCGCCTCGCGTACCTCGTCCACCGCGTACCGCGGTGCGTTGTCGAAGCAGTTGACGCCGACCAGGTAGGGCAGCTGCCGGCTCTCGAAGAAGTCGATCGGCGCGAAGCTGTCGGTGACCCGCCGGGTGTCCACGAGTACCACGGCACCCAGCGCGCCCCTGATCAGTTCGTCCCACATGAACCAGAACCGGGTCTGCCCCGGCGTGCCGAACAGGTAGAGGATCAGGTCCTCGCCCATGGTGATCCGGCCGAAGTCCATGGCCACCGTGGTGGTGCCCTTGCCCGGTACCTTCGACGGGTCGTCGATGCCCACCCCGGCCGCGGTCATCACCGCCTCCGTGGTCAATGGGGTGATTTCGGAGACCGCGCCGACCAGTGTGGTCTTGCCCACGCCGAATCCACCCGCGACCACGATCTTCGCGGATTTGATCGTAGACAGCGAATCGTCAGAGCCTGCGGAGTCCACTCAACACCCTTTCCAGCAGTTCCATGCGGTCCCCAGCCCGCGCCTCAAGTGGGTTGTGCAGGGCGAGCAGGCCGTCCGCGACCATGTCCGCGATGAGCACCCGGGACACGCCCAGCGGCAGCCTCGTGTACGCGGCGATCTCGGCCAGCGACTGCGCCCGCCCGTCGCACAGCGAGGCGATGGTCTGCTTGTCCCGCCCAGCGAACCGGGCTTCCTGCTTTCCCCGAACAGTCAGTACGAGGACCGCTTCGATGGCGATGTCCCGTTGGGGTTCGGTCCGGCCACGGGTGACCGCGTACGGTCGTACCAGAGCACCCCGTGGATCCTCGGGCCGCTCCATGCCCCCTCACCCCCTTCCTTGGACAGGCCCGCCCCCCGGCGGCCCAACCCGCTACCCCGCGCTCGACACGCTCTGCCGGGCGGCCGGGGTCAGTGCCTGGCCGACCCGTTCGACCAGGAGTGCCATCTCGTACCCGACCTGGCCCACGTCGCAGGTCCGGCCGGCCAGGACGGCCAGGCATGACCCGTCGCTGATGGACATCAGGAACAGGTAGCCACCATCCATCTCGATGATGGTCTGGAGCACCTCGCCGCCGTTGAAGTAGCGGGACGTGCCCTGGGTCAGGCTCACCACACCAGCGGCGATCGCGGCCAGCTGGTCGGCCCGGTCCTCGGGCAGCCCCCGGGATGCGGCGAGCAACAGGCCGTCCGCCGACACCGCCACCACGTGCGCGATACCGGGCAACTGGTCGGCGAAGTTGTTCAGCAGCCAGCTCATGTCGTGCATGGCGCCGGGCCGGTTCATCAATGCGTCTCCTCGGAATCTGGCCGGCCGAGGGGGGGTCCCTCGCCGCCGGTGCGGCCGCGCTGCACCCCGCGGTGATACGCGGAAAGCAGGCCGCGCACCTCGTCCGGGGTGCGCTTGGCGCGGGCCTGCGTGCTGCGCGTGTCAACCGCGCCTGGCACGAGTTGGGCAGCCGGGACCCGCTTGGGCAGGCCCGACCTGGTGGTCCCCCCGTCCTTCGGGGTGGCCGCGGCCGCGGCCGCGTGCCACCCGGTGTCCGCTGAGGTACGCCAGCCCTCCTCCGGACCGCCCCCGGTCCGGTAGCGCGCCGGCGGCGGGTTCGTCGGTGGTGGCCCGGCCGGGGGTACCGGCGGCGGAGCGGCCGCGGGTGGTTCGTACGGCTGGGCGGGTGCAGCGCGGGGAGTGCGGCGTTCGGCCGGTGGCGGCTCGTTGCCCCGGAACCACACCGCCTCCATCTGCCGGAAGATCGGCATCTCGGTGGTGTCCTCCGGGACGATCGGAGCAGGTGCCCGCTGCGGCGGCGGGGCAGGCGCCGGCTCGGGCGGTGGGGCAGCCGGGGCGACCCGGTAGCCGAGCGCGTCCACCGGCCGGGCCAGCGGCACCTCGAAGGTCGTGCGGTGCGGCGGCTTCCCGATCGCCGGCTCGTCGAGCCCGGGCCGGGGTACGGTGATCAAGCCGGTAGCCTGGCCGGCCTGGATGAGCCCGGGCAGCTGCGGCATCGGCCGGCTGGCGAAACCGGCTGGACCCGCCTCGACCGCGAGCGGCTGGCGCGGCCGGGCGATCACCGGTTCCCGGCCACGCAGCCGTGGCAGCACCAGGATGTTGGTGGGCAGGGTGACTCCGGTGATGGTGCCGCCGTCCGGGTTGGCGCGCAGCTCGACCTTGATCCGGTACCGGCTGGCCAGGCGGGATACCACGGCCAGACCCATCATCCGGAACGCGGACGCGTCGACGGTCGGCGGCTCGGCCAGCCGTTCGTTGACCATCCGCATGGTCTCGCCGGGCATCCCGAGACCCCGGTCCTCGATCTGTAGCAGCACGTAGTCGCCGATCCGCCGGCCCTCCACGACCACCGAGGTATCCGGTGGGGAGAACCGGGTCGCGTTGTCCAGCAACTCGGCCGTCAGCCGTACCACGTCGTTGACCGCGTGGGAGATGACCGACACGTCCAGGTCGACCGTGCCGAACTCGATCCGGTTGTACTGCTCGACCTCGGATTGCGCGGCCCGCACCACGTCGGCGAGCAGGGCGTTCTCCCGGCGCGGCGAGCCGGAGTCGGCACCGGCGAGCACCAGCAGGTTTTCGTCGTTGCGGCGCATCCGGGTGGCCAGGTGGTCCAGCTGGAAGAGCTGGGCGAGGCGCTTCGGGTCCTCCTCGGTGCGCTCGATGGTGTCCAGCTCGCCGATCATCCGATCGACCAGCGCCTGCGAACGCCGGGCCAGGCTGAGGAACATCGCCGAGACGCTGGTACGCAGCGTGGCCTGCTCGGCCGCGACCCGTACCGCCTCGCGGTGTACCGCGTTGAAGGCCTGGGCCACCTGCCCGATCTCGTCCCGGCTGTCGATCTTCACCGGGTCCTTGAGCTGCGCCACGATCTGGTCCGGCGTGATCTCGCCCACCTCACGTACGTCCCGCATCCGGGCGACCGCGTTGGGCAGCTCCCGGCCGACCACCGCCATGGCGCCTTCGCGCAGCCTGGACAGGGACCGGGAGAGCGCCCTGGCCAGGGCGAAGGCGACCGCGAGCGCCAGCGCGATGACGATGAGCACCAGCACCGACTCGGTGACCACCTGGCGTACCACGTGGGTCTGTACCGCCTTCGCGGCGACCGCCAGCTCGTTGTCGAGCTTCTGCTCGGCCCAGCGCATCAGGTCGTCGACCGCGCCCAGGGCGCGGAACAGGTCGTCGGCGGCCACCATGATCTGACCGCCGACCGAGCGGCCGACCGCCTGCGCGATCTGGTCGGCCAGCTGTAGCGCGTCGCCGGTGATCGTCGAGTCGACCAGCTGCGCCTGCTCGGGTGTCGCGTTGAGGTCGAACGTGTTGAGCGCGGCCTCCTGGCCGGTCAGCGTGCCCACGAACGCGCCGTACTGCTGCTGGTCGATCGCGCCGGAGCGGACCGCCACGTACCCGATGGCCTGTTCCTGCCCCAGCTGCGCCTTGGCCGCCGCGAACGCGGCCGCCGCACGCAGTGAGGTGGCGAGGCGGCTGTCGCTCGCGACCTGTACCACGTCGTCGTGGTACGCGACCAGGTCGTCGATAATCACGCCGTACCGGACCACCGCCTCGCCGGCCGAGATGCCCTGCTGGGCGACCACCTGCTGGCGCATCGCCTCCAACGTGGACAGTTGCTGGTCGATCCGGTCGAGCCGCTCGCGCAGGGCGCCGGGCAGCCGGTTGAGCTGGCGGTGCTCCTTGTAGACGGTGATCGCGGCGTTGGTCTGTTCGGTCTGCTTGCCGAACGCCGCGCTGGCGGACCCGCCGCTGAGGTACTCCGCGGCCGTCATCCGCTCCTTCTGGAGCTGGTGGGTGGTGTCGGCGACGTCACCGGAGAGCGCCGCGAGCGAGGCGACCAACTGCGCGGAGAGTGCGCGCTGCCCGCTGTCCACCAACCGGACAATCGTCAGACATGCGATTGCCACGATCGGGATAACCAGAATGAGTCCGAGTTTTGCCCGGATCCGCGCATCGCGCAGACCGAACCGGCGGCGGGGCAGACCCCCACCGCGCCTGCTCCGGCCCGGCCTCGTTCCACGTGCCGGTATCACTGGGCTCGTCCGCGTGCTCACGTCGATACCTTTCTTCGCAGCTGCGAAGCGCGCTCAGCGAGCGGGTTGTCCGCCCGCCTTGCGACTCGCCCCCTACGCGGCCCCACGCCACGCGGCACGGCCGCGATTTCATCACGTTCGGTACCCGAATGGAAGCCTTGGCCGAGCTTGAATCGGCGGTCACCATGCCTAATCGCGGGACAGCTGTCGGACAACCAGTCCGCTATTACCGTGTTGACCAGCACGAATGTCGTGTGACGGAATTCATCCGGGCCCGAGAAGTTCACACAGACTTTACGGGTGCCAGTCTGTTGCCATGTGTGCACGGGTGAATGCAACACGTGAGCCTCGCCGGGGGTACCCATTTGGCCCGCTTGACCCGCGGGCACCGCGGTTGGCAAGGTGGGATCGGCCACGACAGCCCCGACAATGGCCAGCCCCACGCCGACGGCCCAGCACGGCACCATCCACAATGGACCGACCCCGGAAACCGGGACCCAGGAAGGGATTCTCCGTGAGGCTCATCCGCGTCGCGGCTGTCGCGTCCATGGCCATGCTGCCGCTGTTCACGACCGCCTGCCAGGCCGGCGGTGCACCGGCCGCTGAGGCCACCCCGATCGTGATCGGTGCGGACCTCGAACTCTCCGGGGTCGACGCGGCCATCGGCAACACCTACGCCCGTGCGCTCCAGCTGCGCGTCGACCAGCTCAACGCGCAGGGCGGAGTCAACGGACGGCACATCACCCTAGAGGCCAAGGACAACCGCAGCGACCCGACCCTCTCGGTGGCCAACGTGCACGCGCTGACCGCGGAGCCGGCGTTGGCCGGCATCGTGATGGGCGCGTGCAGCGAATGCCTGCGCAGCGTAGCCAGAATCATCGACGACGCGGCGATACCCACGGTCAGCCTCGCCCCGGCCACCGCGGTCGCCCGGCCGGTCAGCGATCGGCGGTACGTGTTCAAGCTCGGCCCCAGCGCCGAGGACAGCGCCGCGGCGCTCGCCACCGAGTTGCGCGGTGCCGGGATACACCGGGTGGCGCTGCTCACCACCGACGACGTGAACGGCTCCGACGCGGTGTCCGCGCTGACCGCCCAGCTGAACAAGATCAATGCCAGCGTGGTCAGCCAGCAGCTGTTCCGGGCCACCGACACCGACCTGACCCAGCCGGTACACGCCGCGGTCGGACACAACCCGGACGCGCTGCTGGTCTCGGCGTTCCCCGCGCAGGCGGTGATGGTGGCCAAGAGCGCCCGGGACGCGGGGTACAGCCAGAAGATCTTCTTCGACGCCACCGCGGCCGGTGACCTGTTCCTCAGCGGGCCGGCGGCCGGTGCCACCGACGCCACCGTGATGGTCGCGCCGCAGACCCTGGTGATTGACGACATCATCGCCACCACACCGGCGAAGACCGCCCGCAAGCACTGGTTCGCCGACTACACGTCCAAGTACGGCACGTTCTCCGGATACTCCACCTACGCGGCCGACGCGGTCCGGCTGATCACTGACGCGGTCCGGGCCGCCGATGGCCCCCAGCACGAGCGGATGCGCTACATCATGGAGGGCGCGTCGTTCGACGGGCTGTCCGGCCAGGTCCAGTTCACGCCGAACAACCATTCCGGGATCATGCCGCAGTCACTGACCACGGTGGTGGCCCGAGCCGGCCGGTGGCGTCTACTGGGCTGAACCGGGACCGGCCGGTCCGGGAACGGCCGGTCCGGGTCCGGGCGCGGCCGGCGTCAGCCGGCCGTTTCCCGGGCCCACGGCAGCAGCAGCCGCTCCACCGCCACCAGCAGATAGAACAGCGCGATGGACAGTACCGACAGCAGGATGAGCGCGGCGAACGCCTCGGGCGTACGGCCCTGCCCGCTGTACGCGTTCACCGCGTACCCCAGGCCCTCGGGAGCACCGGTGAATTCGCTGATGACCGCGCCGATGACGGCGAGCCCGATGGCCACCTTGAGGCCTACGAAGATCTGCGGCAACGCGCCGGGCAGCCGTACCTTCCGGAAGGTCTGCCAGCGCGACGCGGACAGCGACCGGGCCAGATCGGCGAGCTCGGCCGGCGTCGTGGTGAACCCGGCCACCGCCGACACCACCACCGGGAAGAAACACACCATGAACACCAGCGCGACCCTGGACGCCTGACCGAGCCCGAACCAGACCATCGTCAGTGGCGCCAACGCCAGCTTGGGGATGGCGTTCACCCCGACCATCACCGGATAGAACATCCGGTACAGCCGCTGGGACGCGGTCACCGCGAGCGCGATCGACAGTCCACCGACCATCGCCAGGCCGAAGCCCTCGACCGTCTCCACCAGAGTCGGGCGGACCTGCTGGAGCAGGTCGCCGGGCTGCGCGATGAACGCCTCGACGACGTCGGCCGGCGAGGGCAGGATGAAATCCTGGATGTCGAACGCGACCACGGCCAGCCACCACACCGCGATCACAATGGTCACCCCCAGCACCGGCATCGCTGCCATGCCCAGCCACTGCCTGCCGGCGCGGAGTGGGCTCTTCAAGGTGGCTCCCTCCGTTGGCCTGACCCACCTGGGCCGGGCGTTCCACGCGCTGGCCGCCGAGCATACCGAGCGGGTCGACCGGGGAGAATGCCTTGACCCGGTTAACGCTGGCGCAACATTTACATGGGTACATACTTGGAAATTTTGATCAGTCGAAGGCTGCCGACAAAATCACCCACCTGCACGGTAGTGCGCCGGAAACGGAAACCCACTAGCCTGGCGTCCGGGGCGGTCCCCGACCGCGAAACGGGAGCCCGACATGATCACATTGACCAATGTCTCGCACACCTTCAGCGGACGCACCGGTGCGGTGCACGCATTACACGGCTTGGACCTGCGGGTCGAGGAGGGTGAGTTCGCCGCGGTCATCGGCCGCTCCGGATGCGGGAAGTCCACCCTGCTGCGCATCATCGCCGGCCTGGTCGAATCGACCTCGGGTCAGGTGCGCGTGGCCGGCTCGCTGATCACCGGACCGCGTCGCGACATCGCCCTGATGTTCCAGCGCCCGGCCCTGTTGCCGTGGCGCAGTGTCCTGGACAACGTACTGCTGCCGGTGGAGGTCTTCGGTTGGCCGCGCAAACAGTACCGGCACCACGCCGAGCAGTTGCTGGAGGTGGTCGGACTCACCGGCTTCCTGAAGCGCCTGCCCCATGAACTCTCCGGTGGGATGCAGCAACGGGTTGCCCTGTGCCGGGCGCTCATCCAGCGGCCGCGCGTGCTGTTGATGGACGAACCGTTCTCCGCACTCGACGCGCTCACCCGTGAGGAGCTGTCGGTCGAGCTGCAACGCATCCACATGGAGCTGCGTACCACTGTTGTGCTCGTCACACACTCCATCGCCGAGGCGGTGCTGCTGGCCGACCACGTCGCGGTCCTCACCCCGCGCCCCGGTCAGCTGCGCAAGGTGGTCGCGGTGGACATCCCCCGGCCCAGGTCACTCGGCTTGGGCGCGCACGTCGACGAGGTGGCGCGGGTCAGTGCCGAACTGCACGAACTACTGCTCGAGCCGTTAGCCGCCTGAGCGGCCGGAAGCAACACCAATCCAACGTGGGTTGGGAGCAGGGTTGCGCATCGGTCGTGAACCGTCCAAAGTGCTTCCTGGCATCTGGCCCTTTCGATTCCCCCGGAGGGAACCATGGTCGATGGCGCGACTGAACGCGCCCCGACACTCGACGCCATCACACTCGACGCCATCCCGGGCGCACCCCTGCGCAGCTTCCCGGCGAGGACCTGCCCAGCGGTGTCAATGAGCCTGAAGAAACCGGAGACCTCATGCTTACCCGTCGTACTCTGATGCGTACCGCGCTCGGCTCAACCCTGGTCACTGCGGGGTGCAGCGCGTCGCCATCCACCGCCGCCAACACAGCCAAGGCGCCGGACAAGGTCACCCACGCCACCGGATTCGGCAGCTTCGGAGACGAATCCTTCTCCTATGTGGCGGTTGCCAAAGGCTTCTTCCATGAGGCGAACATTGAAGTCACGATCGTGCCCGGGGCCGGTGGCGAGGTCAACCTCGGCATGCTCGGCAGCGGCAAAGCCCAGTTCACCGAGATCGACTACTCGGGTGCCCTGGTCCGGGCCGGTACCGGGAAGTTCGACGCGTTCCGGTGCATCGCGGCACTGCACCGACAGACGCTCATCGGCATCCTGACGCTGAGCGGTAAGGGGATCGCCAGCCCGGCGGACCTGGCGCACAAGACCATCGCGCAACAGGCGGGTGCGGTACCGAAGACGTTGTTCCCGGCGTACGCGCGGCTGGCCGGGTTCGACCCGGCGACCGTGAACTGGATCAACGGTACGCCGCAGACCCTGAACGCCATGCTGGCGAGCGGGAGCACCAACGCCATCGGGACGTACGTGACCGGTCTGGCGGGAGCCCAGCGCGCGGCCGGCGGCCACGAGGTCCTGACCCTTCCCTACAGCGCCTACCTCACCGACCTGTACGGCGCCGGGCTCATCACCACCACGAAGCTCATCGAGACCAACCCGGACCTGGTACACCGCTTCGCCGGCGCGCTGCTCAAGGGCCTCGACTACACCGTCAAGAACCCCGAGGAAGCCGCGGAGCTGCTCAAGAAGGCCGTGCCGACAACCGACGTGCCAACCGCGGTGGCCACGATCAAGACGTTGGTCCCCTACGTCGGTACGGACCAGAACAGCGCCACCTTCGGCTCGTTCGACCAGGGCAAGGTCGCCCGCAGCACCGCGCTGTTGCAAGGTCTCGGCCTGTTCCCCAGTGGCTTCGCCCCGGAGAAGGTCGTCGACTTCTCCATCCTCCCAGCCGGCTCGAAAGCACGGTAACCCCGGCAACGGCCTACAGACAGGAGTATCGATGGAGCAGGCAGTCAAGGCCTACCCCATGGACAACCACCACTCGAACTCGACCGATCACCACGCGGCGCTGACCGCGCTGTTCGACCCGTTCAGCCAGCAGCGCACCAACCGGCTGCTCAAGCTCGATGGCGCGAACTGCCTGGAGGTCGGCTTCGGCGGCGGCAACTTCGCGCTGTGGCTGGCCGACGAGGTCGGGCCGGAGGGGTCGGTGACGGCCACTGACATCCAGCCGCGCGAGCTGCCTGAACACCCTCAACTTACCGTGCTCCGGCACGACATCAGCACCGATCCCATCCCCGGGACCTTCGAATTCATCCATGCCCGGCTCGTCCTCGGGCACCTACCGCAGCAGCGGCAGATCCTCACCCGCCTGATTGAGGCGTTGAAGCCGGGCGGCGTCATCCTCCTTGAGGAGTGGTGGACCGCCACCGAGGACCTCGTGGTACAGGCGCCCGACGAGGAGGGCGCCGCGATCTACAACGCCTTCAGCGAGGCCTCGGCAAAGGTCTGGGCCTCCTCGGACCGGCGCGACTGGGCACGCAAAGTGCACCCCGCCATGATCGAGGACGGCCTGGTGGACGTACACACTGACGTCCATGGCACGGCGTGGACCGGCGGCACTCCGGGCTGTCAGCTCCTCAAGGCCACCATGCCGCAGATCCAGGACAAGCTGCTGGCCGCCGGATGCACCGAGGATCTGCTGCGCCGGGTCCGTGCGCTGCTCGACGATCCGCGGCTGGTGCTGACGGGGAACCTGATGTGCTCGACCAGCGGCCGGAAGCCGGCCTGACCCCCCGTCTGGACCACGGCCCCAGGTCGGGGTCCGTGGTCCAGACGGTGCGCGGCGCGGACCGATCCCAGCCTCGCGCTCCGGCCGGCGGCCTCGTACGCTGAGCCGCATGGCGGTACGGACCTGGGCAAACGCGCTGGGCGTCGGAGCTGGTGCGGGCCTGCTCGCCGGGGCGCGCCCTGGCACGCGCAGCTCGCCTGGGTCGCGTTCCTCGCCAGCGCCTCGGTGGTCATCGGTAGCCTGACCGGCGCCTGGCAGGCTCGGCGGCTGCGCCTGGCGCCGAGCATCGGGCTGCGCATCGCGCTCGCCTTCGCCGCGGCGGTCGGGGCGAGCATCCTCCTGCCGCTGGTCGCCCGGCCGGCCGCGACGAGCCACCTCGCCGAGGCCGGCAACCCGCGCCTGTCCGCGCTCCTCGTGGCCGCGGTCGGGCTGGTGATCGGGCTCGTGGCCGGGGTCGCCGTGCTCGCCGTACCCCCGGTGTCCGGCAGCGTGGTCGCCACCGTCCTGTGGGTCTGGATCGCGGCGCTGATATCGGCCGCCTCGACACTCGGCCGGGGCGCCTCCTGGGCCAGCGCCGAGCTGGGCCTGCTCCCCGTGGGCCGAGTCTGGCTGCCGGTCACCCTGCTCGTCCCGGCGGTGCTGATCGCCCTCGCGGTCGCGGCCGTCGCCCGGTTCGGCGGGTCCGACCTGCGTGCGGTCGCCATCTGTGGCGTGGCCGGGCCGGCCCTGATCGCGCTGGCCTACCTGATCGCCGGTCCGGGTGGCGGCGCGCAGACCGACGCCTACCGGTACGCGCTCTTCGCGGTCTGCGCCGGCTTCGCGGTCTCCGCCGTGATCGCGGTGGTACGCCGGCGCAACCGCCGGACCACCGTACCCACTCCGGCGCCGGAGCCGGAGGCGGCGCCTGCGCCGGATGAGGCACCCGCCAGCGGGTCCAGCCCCGACACCATCGACTACGGCTGGCCGGCACCCGAGCCGGAGGAGCCGGACACCGATACCCGCCGGGTCGCCCTGCCGCCGCCCGAGCCGGAACCCGAGGCCGAGCCAGCACCGCAGGCCAGGAAGCCCGCCCGGCGCCGGGCCCCGGCGAAGAAGGCGGCCGAGGCACCGGCCACACCGGAGGCCGCCCCGGTCTCCCCCGCCCCGGTCTCCCCCGCACCGGTGTCACCGGCCGGGCCGTCCCGCGGCAAGACGCCGGCCCGGGCCGCCGCGCCCGCAGCGGTCGCGCCGGCACCCGCGGCCGGCACACCGGCACCGGTCCAGGAGGCCGAGCCCATGGAGCCCAGCAAGGCCAAGGGTCGGCTGGGCCGGCGCAGCCGGCGCGAGCCGGCCCCGGACCCGGCGGTACCGGCCAAGCCCGCCAAGCCCGCCAAGGTGCGCAAGGCTCAGGCCCGCGAGGAGGACCACGTGGACTGGGTCAAGAGCCTGGGCGGCGGTGAGGGCCCGCGGATCGGCGGCGTCGAGCCGGCCCGGCACGCCGACCCGTTCGACGACGATGAGACCTGAGGACGGCGAGAGCTGACGACGAGCTGAGTCAGCCCAGGTCCCAGACCGGTTGCCGGGTCTCCACCACCTCACCGTCGCCGCGGAAGAGCACGAACCGGTCGAAGGACCGGGTGAACCAGCGGTCGTGGGTGACCGCGATGACGGTACCCTCGTAGCCCTTCAAGCCCTCCTCCAACGCCTCGGCGCTGGCCAGGTCGAGGTTGTCGGTCGGCTCGTCGAGCAGCAGCAGGGTGGCTCCGCCCAGTTCCAGCAGCAGCACCAGGAACCGGGCCTGCTGCCCGCCGGAGAGCAGGCCGAACCGCTGGTCGCCCTGGCCGGCCAGCTCATACCGGTTGAGCACCTTCATCGCCTGGTGCCGGTCCAGCCCGGCCCGGTGCTCGTCGCCGCGCCAGAGAATCTCCACGAGGGTACGGTCGACCAGGTCGGGGCGGTCGTGGGTCTGCGAGAAGTGCCCGGGCCGGACCCGTGCCCCGAGCCTGGCGCTGCCCGTCGCGGGTACCGGAGCCACGTTGGACAGCGGTACGAAGGACGGGTCGGGGTCGGTACCGCCGAGCGCGAGCAGCCGCAGGAAGTGCGACTTCCCGGTGCCGTTGCCGCCGAGTACGGCGACCCGGTCGCCATACCACACCTCCAGGTCGAACGGGTAGGTCAGCCCGTCCAGCTCCAGCTGGTCGAGCATGACGGCGCGCTTGCCGGTGCGGCCGCCGGCCAGCCGCATCCGGATGTCCTGCTCCCTGGGCGGCAGCGGGGGTGGCCCGGCCTCTTCGAACTTGCGCAGCCGGGTCTGCGCGGCCTGGTAGCGCGAGGCCATCGCGTCGTTGTACGCGGCCTTCTGCTTGTACATCAGCATCAGCTGGCGCAGCTTCTCGTGCTCCTCGTCCCAACGCCGGCGGTTCTCCTCCAGCCGCTCGTGCCGGGCCACCCGGGCCTCGTGCCAGGAAGCGAACCCACCCGGGTGTACCCACGCCGAGCCGCCCTCGACCCCGACCACCCGGTCGGCGGTCTGGGCCAGCAGTTCCCGGTCGTGCGAGACGTAGAGCACCGACTTGTCCGACTCGTTGAGGCGCGCCTCCAACCACCGCTTGGCCGGTACGTCCAGGAAGTTGTCCGGCTCGTCCAGCAGCAGTACCTCGTCGGAGCCGCGGAGCAGCAGCTCCAGCGCGAAGCGTTTCTGCTGCCCGCCGGACAGGGTGCCCACCGGCCGGTCGCGTACCTTGTCCCAGGGCAGGTCGAGGGCGGCCACCGCGACGGTGTCGAAGAGCACCTCGGCGTCGTACCCGCCCACCTCACCCCAGGTGGTCAGGGCGGTGGCGTACCGCAGCTGGATCTTCTCGTCGTGGATCATCCCGATAAACTGCCGCATCACGCCCACGCCGCCGGCCCGGGCGATCACCCCTTCGGTTACCGGAAGGTCTCCGGCCACCATCCGGAGCAGGGTGGTCTTGCCGGCTCCGTTCGGCCCGACGAGTGCGATCTTGGCCCCCTCGCCGACCCGGAACGAGACGTCAGCGAAGAGCACCCGCCCGTCCGGCAGCGTGTGCGAGACTCCGGCGACGTCGACGTACCCCATGCGCGGAATTGTTCCGGCTGGTCAGCCGGCCGTCACCTGGAATACGCGGTACCCCTTCTGGGACGCGTGCCGGGTCACCTGCCAGCCCTGCCCGGCCAGCCAGTCCTGGAGCGAGTCGGCGCCCAGATGCCGGGCCACCACCAGCCAGGCGCTACCGCCCGGGGCCAGCCGGGGCAGCCAGGTGGTGAGCAGGGCGTGCAGCTCCGCCTTGCCGACCCGGATCGGCGGGTTGCTCCAGATCTCGTCGAAGCGCACGTCCGCCGGTACCTCCCCGGGCGGGCAGGCGGTCACCCGGTCGGCCACGTCGAGCGCGTGCGCGTTGGCCCGGACCAGCTCCAGCGCCCGGGGGTTCACGTCCACCGCGTAGACGGTCGCGTGCGGGGAGGTACCGGCGAGGACCATGGAGATCGGCCCGTAACCGCAGCCCAGGTCGAGGTACACCCCGCCGCGCGGGCCGGGCAGCGGAGCCTTGCGCAGCAGCACGGCGGTACCCGGATCCAGGCGCTGTGCCGAGAACACGCCACTGGAGGCCACCAGCGTGTACGCCCGCCCGCCGGCCCGGAACTCGACGGTCTGGGCCCGCTCCCGGCTACCCGGCTCGGTACTGAAGTAGTGCTCGGCACTCATCCGCCCACTCCGCTTCGCTGCGTGGACGGATGAGGCACAGAAACACTGAGCTCATGGTTCGCTCGCTGACGCTCCCTCACGTTGGGAATTGTCGCTCGGGTCCGAGTGGGCGCGGGCGCCCACCCTCCCCCGGGTAACCTGTCGCTCATGACTTACGGTCAGGGGTACGAACCGGGCAACGGATGGCACCCGCCGTCCGATCCGGAGCCGACCCTGTACGGCCGACGCCGGGCGCCCGACGATGGTGAACCCGACACCGACCAGCCCTACCCGAGCCGGCGAGCGGGCGAGTCCGAGCACGGCTGGCCTCCGCTGACCGACCGGTACGTGCCCCGGCCGCCAAGCCGGGACGGGCACACCGGCAGCGCCCGGGTACCGCAACCCGAGGTGGGCCGCGGCGAGCGCCCGCAGGGGCTGCACCCGATGGCACCCCCGCCGGTCACCGGCAGCTGGGGAGGACTCCGCCCGCCGGTGACCCCCGACTGGCCGCCGTCCAATGGCGGCTTCGCCACCGGCGGCTTCCCGGGGCCGGTCGAGCCGATGGAGCGGCCCGACTGGCCGGAGCGCGACCCGGCACCGGTACCCCCGCGCTGGGGTGAACCCGAGCTCGACCTGCCCGACCGCCGGCGCCGGCTCGCGGACGACGCGTTCGACCGCGCCGCCCGGCACGGCGAGCGGGGGCCGGGGCGCCGGAAGGGCTCGCCCGGGCTGACCGCGCTCGGCCTGCTCGCGGTCGCCGTCCTGGTCGCGGTCTTGGCAGCCGGCGGATACTTCATGTTCGCCAGCCGGAACCCGGACGTCGCCGACAGCGGGCCGAAGCAGCACGACATCAGCAACCGGGGCGCCGACCCGGCCCCGCTGACCGAGGCCGAGGTCTTCCCGGCATCCACCGTGGCAACCGGCTACCAGGTGCTCAAGGTCCAGGCGGCCGCCGACTGCAAGACCGCCGCGGTCGGCGAGCCGGTGAAGATGCTCGCCATCCAGGACTGCACTCAGGTGGTACGCGCGGCGCTGCTCTCCGCCGACAAGGTCTACGTGGTCACCGCCGGCCTGTTCAACTTCGGCACCCAGGTCAACGCCGAGCAGGCCAGCGAGTCGATCCGGAGCAGTGTCGGGGCGCAGAAGGGCCGGTTCACCGGCTACAACCTCGGCACTGCGCCGAGCGACGTGTACACCCGGGCCCCCACCCAGCTCGGCTGGGACGTACGCGGCCACTTCCTCGCCTACTGCGTGATCGCCCGGGCGGACGCCAAGGAGATCGCCGACGCCGATCCGGCCGTCCACCAGATCATCGACGAGCTGGTGGAGAAATATCTGATCAACACGGTGCTGCAAGCCCGCGTGACCCCGCCGTCCCCGGCACCGTCGGGGGCCAGGCCATCAGGCAGGTGACCGGAGGTTTCGGGTCAGCTCGGCGCGCACGGCGTACGCCTCAGGGGCGGGGTAGTCGACACCGACCAGGGTGAGCCCGTGCGGCGGCGCGACGACCACCTCGCTGGCCCGCTCCGGGCGGTCGAGCAGAGCGGCCGGCCAGGGTACCGGGCGGCGGCCGTCGCCAACCGGGAGCAGCGCACCGACCAACGAGCGCACCATTGCCTGGCAGAACGCGTCGGCCGCGACGGTGGCGACCACCACCCGGTCCGGTTCGCGGCGCCAGTCCAGCCGGGTCAGCGCGCGGATCGTGGTGCCGTGCTCCTTGCGCCGGCAGTACGCGGCGAAGTCGTGCTCACCGGTGAGGTCCCGTGCGGCGGCGTTCAGCCGCTCCAGGTCGAGCGGACGGGGCCAGGCCAGGGTGTACCGGGCCTGGAGCGGGTCGGCGCCGTAGGGCGCGTCGGCGACCCGGTACTCGTACCGGCGGGACAGCGCGGAGAACCGGGCGTCGAAGTCGCCCGGCACCTCGACGGCGGCAAAGACCCGGACATCGGCGGGCAGCAGGCCGGCGAGCCGGCGGACCAGCGTGTCTCCTACCCGGGCCCAGGCGGCCCCGGGGACGTCGACGTGGCAGACCTGTCCGGTGGCGTGTACCCCGGCGTCGGTACGCCCGGCCACGGTCAGCCCGTCGACCGCCCCGAGCACCCGGGTCAGCTCCGCCGCGAGAACCCCGGCGACGGTACGCCGATCGGGCTGGGCCGCCCAGCCGGAGAAGTCGGTACCGTCGTACCCCACGTCCAGCCGGATGCGGGCGAGCCCGCGCCCCGGTTCCCGGGGCGCGGGCTCGCTCACGGTGCTACTCAGGACTCGTCGTCGGCCTCGGCCGGCTCAGCCGCCTTCTTCGCCGGCCGTACCGTCACCATGTCCTCGTCGCCGGCCAGCGCGGCCAGCGTCTCGGCCCGGGCTGCCTTGCGGGCGGTCGCCTTCGCGGCCTTCGGCTCCTCGACGGCCAGTTCCTCGACCAGCTCGATGATCGCCATCGGGGCGGCGTCCCCCTTGCGGAGGCCGGTCTTCACGATCCGGGTGTAGCCGCCGTCCCGGTTGGCGAAGCGTGGTGCGATCTCGTCGAACAGCGTGTACACCACGTCCTTGTCCCGGACCACGGTGAGAACCCGCCGGCGCGCGTGCAGGTCACCACGCTTGGCCTTGGTGATGAGCTGCTCGGCGAGCGGGCGCAGCCGCTTGGCCTTGACCTCGGTGGTGGTGATCCGGCCGTGCCTGAACAGCGACGTGGCGAGGTTCGCCAGCATCAGCCGTTCGTGCGCGGGGCTGCCGCCGAGGCGGGGGCCCTTGGTGGGCGTGGGCATTGGTTGCTCCTCGTAATGAGCGGGGCGCCGGGTAGCCGGCGCCCCGTACTTACAGCTGCTCGGTCTCGCGGTAGTCGTCGGTGTCGTAGTCGACCTCGGAGAAGGTGTCCACGACGTGCGCCGGGTCGAAGGCCGGGGCGGAGTCCTTGAGCCCCAGGCCCATCCCGGCGAGCTTCATCTTGACCTCGTCGATGGACTTCTGCCCGAAGTTGCGGATGTCGAGCAGATCGGCCTCGGTACGCCCGATCAGCTCGCCCACCGTGTTGATGCCTTCGCGCTTGAGGCAGTTGTACGACCGTACGGTGAGGTCCAGCTCCTCGATCGGCAGGGCCAGGTCGGCAGCGAGCTGCGCGTCCTGCGGGGAGGGCCCGATGTCGATGCCCTCGGCGGTCTCGTCCAGCTCCCGGGCCAGCCCGAACAGCTCGACGAGGGTTGAGCCGGCCGAGGCCAGGGCGGTACGCGGGGTGATCGACGCCTTGGTCTCCACGTCGATGATCAGCCGGTCGAAGTCGGTACGCTGCTCGACCCGGGTCGCCTCGACCCGGTAGGTGACCTTGAGCACGGGCGAGTAGATCGAGTCGACCGGGATCCGGCCGATCTCGGCACCGGCCTGCTTGTTCTGCGCCGAGGTGACGTATCCCCGGCCCCGCTCTACGGTCAGCTCCATGTCCAGCCGGCCCTTGCCGTTGAGGGTGGCCAGCTTCAGTTCCGGGTTGTGCACCGAGACTCCGGCCGGTGGCTGGATGTCTCCGGCGGTCACCTCACCGGGACCCTGCTTGCGCAGGTACATGGAGACCGGCTCGTCGTGCTCCGAGCTGACGCCGAGCTCCTTGACGTTCATGACCAGCTCCACCACGTCCTCCTTGACACCGGGGATCGTGGTGAACTCGTGCAGCACGCCGTCGATCTTGATGCTGGTGACCGCCGCGCCGGGGATCGACGACAGCAGGGTACGCCGCAGGGAGTTGCCCAGGGTGTACCCGAACCCGGGCTCCAACGGTTCGATGGTGAACCGGGACCGGGTGTCGCTGATCGGCTCCTCGGAGAGGGTCGGCCGCTGGGTGATGAGCACTTGCTGTTCCTCCGTTACGTCGGGCGCCCGCCATATGACGCCCATCGGGGCTCCGCCCCGCATGCCCCGAAACCGGCCGGGCTCCGCCTGGCACAAGGCATTTGGGGGGAGTCCCGTGCGGGGCTCCGCCCCGCATGCCCCGAAATCGGGTGCCGGGCTTCGCCCGGCGCATGGCACTTGGGGGGAGTTCGGGGGGCGGAGCCCCCCGAAACCTTACTTCGAGTAGAGCTCGACGATGAGCTGTTCCTGCACCTGGGTGTCGATGACCTGCCGGGCCGGCAGCGAGTGTACGAGCACCTTGAGCTGGCTCGGGATGACCTCCAGCCAGGCCGGTACGGTACGGCTGCCCGCCTCCGCGGCCGCCACGATGAACGGGGTCAGCTCGCGGGACTTCTCCCGGACCTCAATGATGTCGTGCTCGCTGACCCGGTAGGACGGGATGTCCACCTTCTTGCCGTTGACCAGGAGGTGGCCGTGCTTGACCAGCTGGCGGGCCATGTCCCGGGACTTGGCGAAGCCGGCCCGGTAGACCGCGTTGTCCAGCCGGGACTCGAGGATCTGCAGCAGCACCTCACCGGTCTTGCCCGGCTTGCGTACCGCCTCCTCGTAGTAGCGCTGGAACTGCTTCTCCAGCACCCCGTACACCCGCCGGGCCTTCTGCTTCTCGCGCAGCTGGAGCAGGTACTCGGTCTCCTTCGGCCGGCCCCGGCCGTGCTGGCCGGGCGGGAAGGGACGCGACTCGAACGGGCACTTCGGCCCGTCGCACTTGCTGCCCTTGAGGAACAGCTTCATCTTCTCGCGCCGGCAGCGACGGCAGTCGGCGCCCGTGTAACGTGCCATGTCTCTATGTCTCCTCAGACCCGACGGCGCTTGGGCGGACGGCATCCGTTGTGCGGCTGCGGCGTGACGTCGGCGATCTGGCCGACCTCCAGGCCGACCGCCTGCAGCGAGCGGATGGCGGTCTCCCGGCCGGAGCCCGGACCCTTCACGAACACGTCGACCTTGCGCATCCCGTGCTCCATCGCCCGGCGCGCGGCGGCCTCGGCGGCCAGCTGCGCGGCGAACGGGGTGGACTTGCGGGAACCCTTGAAGCCGACCTGGCCGGCGGAGGCCCAGGAGATGACGGCCCCGGTCGGGTCCGTGATGGAGACGATCGTGTTGTTGAACGTGCTCTTGATGTGCGCTTGACCGTGCGCGACATTCTTGCGTTCCTTGCGCCGTACCTTCTTGACGGCGGCGCCGGTGCGTGCCTTCGGCGGCATATCTGTGTGCGCTCCTAATGCTTACTTCTTGCCGGGCTTCTTCTTGTTGGCGACGACCTTCTTCGGACCCTTGCGGGTGCGCGCGTTGGTCCGGGTCCGCTGGCCACGCACGGGAAGCCCGCGCCGGTGCCGGATGCCCTGGTAGCAGCCGATCTCTACCTTGCGCCGGATGTCCGCGGCGACCTCGCGGCGCAGGTCGCCCTCGACCTTGAAATTAGCTTCGATGTAGTCGCGGAGCTGGACGATCTCTTCGTCGGTCAGGTCCTTGGCCCGCTTGCCGGGGTCGACTCCGGTCGCGGTGAGCGTTTCCGCCGCCCGGGTCCGACCGACCCCGAAGATGTAGGTGAGCGCGATCTCCATCCGCTTGTCGCGGGGGAGGTCGACGCCGACGAGACGTGCCATGGTCGGGCATACTCCTCAAACTCACGGAGGTCTGGAACCCGTCCGCCCTCATTCCTCGACAAATGAGGCCCCGGCCTCCGACCGGGGGTGGTCCGCGACTCACTTGCTGTTCGTCGCGGCTGGACGAGCCTGTCCTGGTGGTGTCCGACGCCGGATGGCGCCAGTCGTGCTGGCGGCAGAGCCCTGGCTAACCTTGGCGCTGCTTGTGGCGCGGGTCAGAGCAGATGACCATGACCCGGCCATGCCGGCGGATCACCCGGCACTTGTTGCAGATCCGCTTGACGCTCGGCTTGACCTTCACTGGTTGCTAATCCGATCGTTGACGAGACGTCACTTGTAGCGGTAGACGATGCGGCCACGGGTGAGGTCGTACGGGGAGAGTTCCACGACGACCCGGTCCTCCGGCAGGATACGGATGTAGTGCTGCCGCATCTTGCCGCTGATGTGTGCCAGGACCTTGTGGCCATTGGCGAGCTCCACCCGGAACATCGCGTTCGGGAGTGGCTCGATGACTCGGCCCTCGATCTCGATGGCGCCGTCTTTCTTGGGCATATCCTCCGCTACCTGACGTCTGATTCGGTGACAGGCTCACAGATCCATCGCGAATGCCTTGAGACATTCACGCCAGCCGCGGTTCTGTCGCACCAGCCGAAGCGCAGGACAGGCATGACAGAGTGGACGCTGTGCGCCGAGGTGAAAGTCTACGCGCACGAATGCGTCAGCGCCAAACCGGCAGGCCTGGGTCGCGCTGCCCGCTCACCAGCCGCGGCGCCGGTTCCGGTATTCCCTGTGCCGGTCCCGCCTCTCCTGCCGCCGCTGCCGTTCCCGATCCCGCTCGGCGTGGACGTACCGCTCGGGGTCGCCACTGCCCAACGCCATGATCGTACGGGCCAGCAGCACCGCACCCCAGGGCCCGGCCACCCAGATCGGCCACGGGTAGCCGCCCGGATCGGTGGCCAGCCAGATCACCAGGCAGACCAGCGAGGCGGTCAGCCAGCTCCCCCAGGTCGCCTGCAGCCACACCGGGATCTGCCGGCGGTGGTACGGCGGTCCAGCGGTCGCCGGGGACGTGGTGGCCAGCTGGGACCGCTCGGGCGGTGCCACGGTCGGCAGGTCGTGCAGCAGGTGGTCCAGCTCGCCGTAGGTCTTGGCCGCGTACACCAGCTTCAGCCGGTCGTCGTACTCGCCGAGGTCGAGCCGACCCTCGTTCAACGCCTCGCGGAGCCGGTCCGCGACGAACTGCCGATCGGAGTCGGCTGCCCGCATGTCCTCCCGCCGCGGCGACGACGCGCTCCCCTCCGCGGAGGAGCCAGACGGCATGGTCACCCTACGAGGATCGCACGCCGGCCTTCGCGGTTACCAGTTCGCCGAGCCGCTCCCGACCGCCGTCCTCAGCCGTGGTAACCCAGACCCCGTCGTCGAAGAAGGTCACGGTGTGCTCGACGTGTACCGCGGTCGACCGGTCCCGGGTGATCACCGTCCAGCCGTCGGCCAGCTCGACGGTGTCCGGCGAGCCGAGCGTGAGCATCGGCTCGATGGCCAGGGCCAGTCCGGGTACCAGCCGGGGGCCCTTACCGGGCCGGCCGTAGTTGAGCACGTGCGGGTCCTGGTGCATCTCGGTCCCGATGCCGTGGCCGCCGTACCCGCGCACGATGCCGTACCGGCCGGCGGCCCGGATGGCGCCCTCGATCGCGTACGAGATGTCGGTCAGCCGCCCCCGCCCGCTCAGCAGGGCCCGCGCCCCGGCCGCGATCCCGGCCCACATCGCGTCCTCGGCCACCGTGATCATCCGGCCGATCCGCGGGTCGATGCCGCCCACGCCCACGGTCACGGCGGCGTCGCCGTGCCAGCCGCCGACGATCGCCCCGCAGTCGATCGAGATCACGTCGCCGGCCTGGAGCACCTGGCGGTTGGCCGGGATGGCGTGCACGATCTGCTCGTTGACGCTGGAGCAGATGGTGCCCGGGTAGCCGTGGTAGCCCTTGAACGACGGCACCCCGCCGGCCGCCCGGATGGTCTGCTCAGCGAGTGCGTCGAGGTCGCCCGTGCTCACCCCGGGCGCGACCGCCGCGGCCAGCTTGGCCAGCGTGGCGGCGACCAGTTGGCCGGCCTCGCGCATCTTGATCAGCTGCTCGGGTGTCTTGTACTGGATATCCAGACTGTGGGCGCGCACGCTATCCACCGTACGAGCGCAGGGCGTCGATCGCCCGCAGCGTCACATCCTCGACCGGACCGGTCGCGTCGATGCCCACCAGCTTGCCCTGGGCGCCGTAGTAGTCCACCAGCGGCGCGGTCTTGTCCGAGTATTCCCGCAGCCGCTTCAGGATGACGTCGGGCTTGTCGTCGTCGCGCTGGTACAGCTCGCCGCCGCACCGGTCGCAGACATCCGCCCGGCTCGGCGCCTCGAACTCGACGTGCCAGATCTTGCCGCAGCCCCGGCACTGGCGCCGGCCGGAGAGCCGCCGGATCACCTCGTCGTCGTCGACCACCAGCTCCATCACCAGATCGAGCTGGGTACCCAGGTCAGCCAGCAGCTTGTCCAGCGCGGACGCCTGCGGGACGGTGCGCGGGAACCCGTCCAGCAGGAACCCGTCACCGGCGTCCGGCTCGGCCAGCCGCTCGCGCACCATGTTGATGGTGACCTCGTCGGGCACCAGCTTCCCGTCGTCCATGTACCGCTTGGCTTCCAGACCCAGCGGCGTGCCCTGGGACACGTTGGCGCGGAAGATGTCCCCGGTCGAGATCTTGGGCACGGCGAGTTGCGCGGCGATGAACTCGGCCTGGGTCCCCTTGCCCGCACCCGGGGGACCGACGAGGACCAGACGCACTACCTTAGGAACCCTTCATAGTTGCGCTGCATCAGCTGGCTCTCGATCTGCTTCACGGTCTCCAGGCCCACACCGACGATGATCAGTACGGCGGTGCCGCCGAACGGGAAGTTCTGCTTCGTGCCGACCAGGTCGATGAACAGGTTCGGGAGGATCGCGATGATGCCAAGATACAGCGCGCCGGGCAGGGTGATCCGGCTGAGGATGAAGTCGAGGTATTCCGCGGTCGGCTTGCCCGGTCGGATACCGGGGACGAAGCCGCCGTACTTGCGCATGTTGTCGGAGACCTCGGTCGGGTTGAACGTGATCGAGACGTAGAAGTACGTGAAGAAAATGATCAACAGGAAGTACAGCGAGATGTTCACCCAGCTGCTCTGGTTGACCAGATAGTTGGAGATGAACTTGTATGTGGCGCTCGGGTGGTTGGCGTCCATCAGCTGCAACGCGAGCTGGGGGAGGTACAGCAGCGAAGACGCGAAGATCACCGGGATGACGCCGGCCTGGTTGACCTTCAGCGGGATGTACGTGGAGGTGCCTCCGTACATCCGCCGGCCGACCATGCGTTTGGCGTACTGCACCGGGACGCGCCGTTGCGCCTGTTCGATGAAGACGACCGCGGTGATCACGATGATCCCGAGGGCGATGATGAACGAGAAGACCCACCAGCCCTTGCCCTCCTTGACGCTCCACCCCTCGGCCGGCAACCGGGCCGCGATCGAGGTGAAGATCAGGACGGACATGCCGTTGCCGACGCCGCGGTCGGTGATCATCTCGCCCAGCCACATGATCACACCGGTACCCGCGGTCATCGTCAGTACCAGCACCGAAACCGTCAGCCACATGGGTACCGCGGTCTGCGGCACGATCGGGTACTGGGCCTGGTCGCACTTGTTGTTGAACAGCTGCCCGGAGCGGGCCAGCGCGACGAACGCGGAGGACTGGAGGATGGCCAGGCCGAGGGTCAGGTAGCGGGTGTACTGGGTGATCTTGGCCTGCCCGGACTGCCCTTCCTTGCGCAACTGCTCCAGCCGCGGGATGACCACGGTGAGCAACTGCAGGATGATGCTGGAGGTGATGTACGGCATGATCCCCAGCGCGAACACGGACAGCTGGAGCAGCGCGCCGCCGGAGAAGAGGTTGAGCAGCGTGAATACGCCGTTGTCGCCCTGCTTCGCGAAGTCGATGCACTTCTGCACGTTGCTGAAGGACACACCCGGGCTCGGCAGCGTGGCACCGAGTCGATAGATGGCAATCATCGCCAACGTGAACACGATCTTCTTGCGCAGGTCAGGCGTCTTGAACGCACTGATGAAAGCCGAGAGCACTTTCTTCCTCCTGCGCTTGGCCCGGCCGCCCGGCGTGGCGGTGTCGGGGTGAGACCAACCAGTATTACCTAGTGCGGCGTCAGCCGCTCCCCCCGGTGAGGATCAGCTAACTGCGAACGGACTCTAACAGCCCGTCCCCGGCTTCGGTGCGGCCCACGACACATCTGCCACCCGAGCTCATGCGATCGTGGCGCCTGGCCGTCGCTTTCCGCAACCGTCCAGACGCCACATGTCGAACTTTCGGATCAGATCTCGTTGGCGGATCCACCCGCCGCGGCGATCTTCTCCTTGGCGGCGGCGCTGAACGCGTGCGCCGACACCTGGAGAGCCACCCCGCCGAGCTCACCGGTACCCAGAATCTTGATCGGCTGGCCCTTGCGGACCGCGCCGGACTCTACCAGCTCGACCGGGCCGACCTGGCCGCCGTTCGGGAACAGCTCGGCCAGCCGCTCCAGGTTGACCACCTGGAAGGTGACCTTGAACCGGTTCTTGAAGCCCTTGAGCTTGGGCAGTCGCATGTGGATGGGCATCTGCCCGCCCTCGAAGGCGGCCGAGATGTTCTTGCGCGCCTTCGAGCCCTTGGTACCCCGGCCCGCGGTCTTGCCCTTGGAGCCCTCACCGCGACCCACCCGGGTCTTGTCGGTCTTGGCTCCCGGCGCCGGGCGCAGGTGGTGGACCTTGATCGTCATTACTCGACCTCCTCGACCTTCACGAGGTGGTTCACCGTGAAGATCATGCCCCGGATCTCGGGGCGGTCCTCCTTCACCACCACGTCGTTGATCCGCTTCAGGCCCAGCGTACGCAGCGTCTCGCGTTGGTTACGCTTGGTTCCGATTTTGGACCGGACCTGGGTTACCTTCAGCCGTGCCACGGTGCTCACGCCCCAACTCCGGCGCGCGCGGCCAGCATGGCCCCGGGCGCCACATCCTCGACCGGCAGGCCGCGGCGCTTGGCCACCGCCTCCGGCGACTCCAGCTTCTTCAGAGCGGCTACCGCGGCGTGCACGATGTTGATCGGGTTCGACGAGCCGAGGCTCTTGGAGAGCACGTCGTGGATACCGGCGCACTCCAGCACGGCACGCACCGGGCCGCCGGCGATCACACCGGTACCGGCGCTGGCCGGCTTGAGCAGCACCACGCCTCCGGCGTCCTCGCCCTGGGCCGGGTGCGGGATCGTCGCGCCGATCCGGGGCACCTTGAAGAAGTGCTTCTTGGCCTCCTCGACACCCTTGGCGATGGCGGCCGGCACCTCCTTGGCCTTGCCGTACCCGACGCCGACGGTACCTTCGCCGTCGCCCACCACGACCAGCGCGGTGAAGCTGAACCGGCGACCACCCTTGACGACCTTGGCGACCCGGTTGATCGTCACGACCCGCTCGAGATGCGGGGTCTTCTCGACCGGGGCGCTGCCCCGACCGCCCTCGCGACGGTTGTCCCGGCGGCCGCCGCCGCCCTCGGCGCTTCCGGACCCGCCGCCCCTACGCTGCTGACCTGGCATGCGGAACTTCTCCTTAGAACTCGAGTCCGGCTTCGCGGGCGGCGTCCGCGAGGGCGGCGATCCGCCCGGCGTACTTGTTGCCACCGCGGTCGAAGACCACCTTGCTGATGCCCGCCGCCTTGGCGCGGTCGGCCAGGAGCGCACCGACCTTGCCGGCCTGGTCGCTCTTGGCCCCCTCGGTGCCCCGGATCGTGCCGTCCAGAGACGATGCCGAGACGAGGGTACGGCCCTGGGTGTCGTCCACGATCTGCGCGACAATGTGCCGCAGTGATCGGGTGACGACCAGGCGCGGGCGCTCCTGGGTACCGAAGACGTTCTTGCGTACACGGAAGTGCCGGCGCGCCTTGCCGACCCGCCGCACCGCGGCGACCCCGTCGCCACTGCGCCGCTTGAGAAGTGTGGCGGTCACTTTTTGCCTGCCTTCCCGGCCTTACGGCGAATCACTTCGCCCTGGTACTTCACGCCCTTGCCCTTGTACGGCTCCGGTGGCCGGATCTTGCGGATGTTCGCGGCCACCTCGCCGACCTGCTGCTTGTCGATCCCCTCGACGCTGAACACGGTCGGTCGCTCCACGCTGAACCTGATCCCGTCCGGCGGGCTCACCAGCACCGGGTGTGAGAACCCGAGCGCGAACTCCAGGTCGTTGCCCTTGGCGACGACCCGGTATCCGGTGCCGGCGATCTCCAGCGTCTTCTTGTACCCCTCGGTCACCCCGACGATCATGTTGGCGACCAGGGTACGGGAGAGCCCGTGCAGCTCCTTGGCCCGCCGCTCGTCGTTGGGGCGTACCACGTTCAGGGTGCCGTCGTCGGCCCGCTCGGCCCGGATCGGCTCGGCCAGGGTGTGCGACAGCTCGCCCTTGGGCCCCTTCACCCGCACGGTCTGCCCGTTGATGGTGATGTCCACGCCCGCAGGCACGGTGATCGGCTTACGCCCGATGCGCGACATTGTCCCGCCCTCCGTTACCAGACGTAGGCGAGGACTTCCCCGCCCACCCCTCGCTTGCGGGCCTGCCGGTCGGTCAGCAGCCCCTGTGACGTCGAGATGATCGCGACACCCAGGCCGCCGAGCACCCGGGGAAGGTCCGGAGCCTTGGCATAGACCCGCAGGCCCGGCTTGGACACCCGCCGGATCCCGGCGAGGCTGCGCTCCCGGCTGGTGCCGTACTTCAGCTCGACGACGAGGCTCTTGCCCACCGCGCCGTCCGGCGGCTCCTGGACCGCCCAGGCGGCGATGTACCCCTCGGCCTTGAGGACCTCGGCGATGTTCGCCTTGATCTTCGAGTAGGGCATCGTCACCCGGTCGTGGTACGCCTGGTTGGCGTTGCGCAGACGGGTCAACATGTCTGCGATCGGGTCGGTCATGGTCATTGGTATGTCAAACCCTTCTCGCCGTGGTTCCCGTGGGGCCTACGGCGAAGCGTGTTACCAGGAAGCCTTGGATACGCCGGGAAGCTCGCCGCGGTGGGCCATCTCCCGGATGCACACGCGGCACAGACCGAACTTGCGGTATACCGCCTTGGGGCGGCCGCACCGCTGACACCGGGTGTACGCGCGCACCGAGAACTTCGGCTTCGCGGCCGCCTTGTTGATCAGCGCCTTCTTCGCCATCTCAGTTCTCCTTGAAGGGGAAGCCCAGCAGCTTGAGCAGCGCCCGGCCCTCGTCGTCGGTCTGGGCGGTGGTCACCACGGTGATGTCCATGCCCCGGGTACGGTCGATCCGGTCCTGGTCGATCTCGTGGAAGACCGACTGCTCGGTCAGGCCGAACGTGTAGTTGCCCTTGCCGTCCAGCTTGCGACCGTCCAGCCCGCGGAAGTCACGGATACGGGGCAGCGCGATGGACAGCAGCCGGTCGAGGAACTCCCACATCCGGTCGCCGCGCAGGGTCACCTTGGCCCCGATCGGCATGCCCTCGCGCAGCTTGAACTGCGCGATGGACCTGGTGGCCCGGCGTACCTGCGGCTTCTGGCCGGTGATCGCGGTCAGGTCGCGTACCGCGCCGTCGATCAGCTTCGCGTCCCGGGCCGCCTCACCGACGCCCATGTTCACGACGATCTTCACCAGCCCGGGTACCTGCATCGGGTTGGTGTAGCCGAACTGCTCGCGCAGCTTGCCGATGAGCTCCTGGCGGTACCGCTCCTTCAGGCGCGGCGGGATCTTCTCCGCGGTGGCGTCGCGGGTCAGCACCTGGGCTGAACCGGACTTGCGGCGTTCGTTGGCCATCACAGGTCCTTACCGGAACGGCGCGCGACGCGTACCTTCTGGCCGTTGTCGTCGAAGCGGTAGCCGACCCGGGTCGGCTTGCCGTCGCTGTCGATGACCATCACGTTGGAGACGTGGATCGGCGCCTCCTGGGTGACGATGCCGCCGGTCTTCGCGCCCCGCTGGGTGGTGCGGATGCGGGTGTGCTTCTTGACCCGGTTGACGCCCTCGACGAGGACCTTGTCGAGCCTCGGGTAGGCCGCGATGACCTTGCCCTTGGCTCCCCGGTCCTTACCGGCGACGACCACGACCGTGTCGCCCTTCTTGACCTTCATGGTCACAACACCTCCGGGGCGAGCGAGATGATTTTCATGAACCGCTTGTCCCGCAGCTCCCGGCCGACCGGGCCGAAGATACGGGTACCGCGGGGGTCGCCGCCGTCCTTGATGATGACCGCGGCGTTCTCGTCGAACCGGATGTACGAGCCGTCCGGGCGCCGCTTCTCCTTGGCGGTACGCACGACGACCGCCTTGACGATGTCGCCCTTCTTCACCCCGGCCCCGGGGATGGCGTCCTTGACCGTGGCCACGATGACGTCGCCGATGCCCGCGTACCGGCGGCCGGAGCCGCCCAGTACCCGGATGCACAGGATCTCCCGGGCTCCGGTGTTGTCGGCGACGCGCAGCCGCGTCTCCTGCTGGATCACGTCAATCTCCTATGTCTGCCAGTTCTCCGGCCCTGCCGGAGCTTGGCGGAACCTCCCGCCCGGCTCGCGCCGGACGACGAATCACTTGGCCCGTTCAAGGATCTCCACGACCCGCCACCGCTTGGTGGCCGACAGCGGCCGGGTCTCCATCAGCAGCACCCGGTCGCCGATGCCGCACTGGTTCTGCTCGTCGTGCGCCTTCAGCTTGCTGGTCCGGCGCATCACCTTGCCGTACAGCGGGTGCTTCACCTGGTCCTCGACCGCGACGACCACGGTCTTGTCCATCTTGTCGCTGACCACGTAGCCCTCGCGGACCTTACGGCGGTTGCGCTCCACAGCTTGCGTCTCAGTCATGCTGAGCCCTCCTCTCGCATGCGCTCGCGGCCCTCGCTCATGCGTCCACTACCTCCGTCGGCGCGACCGACAGGCCCAGCTCGCGCTCCCGCATGATGGTGTAGATCCGGGCGATGTCCTTGCGGACGACCTGGAGTCGCCGGTTGTTGTCCAGCTGCCCGGTCGCCCCCTGCACGCGCAGGTTGAACAGCTCGGCCTTTGCCTCGCGCAGCCGCATGACCAGGTCCTCCTCGGACAGCTCACGCAGCTCGGCGGGACGGGTGCCCGATGCCATCAGACCTCAGCCCCTTCGCGCTTGACGATGCGGCACTTCATCGGCAGCTTGTGGATCGCGCGACGCATCGCCTCACGCGCGATCGCCTCATTCGGGAAGGACATCTCAAACAGGATCCGGCCCGGCTTGATGTTCGCCACCCACCACTCCGGCGAGCCCTTGCCGGAACCCATCCGGGTCTCGGCCGGCTTCTTGGTGATTGCCTGGTCCGGGAACACAGTGATCCAGACCTTGCCGCCACGACGGATGTGCCGGGTCATGGCGATACGGGCCGCCTCGATCTGCCGGTTGGTCAGGTATGCCGACTCCAGCGCCTGGACGCCGAACTCGCCGAACGCCACCCGGGTACCGCCCTTCGCCGAACCGTGCCGGTCCGGGTGGTGCGGCTTGCGGAAGCCCTTCGGGGGCTTACGCGGCATCAGCATTGGTCAGCCCTCCTGCTGCTCGACCGGCGCGACCGCACCGGAACCAGCTGCCATGTTGACCTCGTCGGCACCGGCCGGAGCTGCCGCAGGGACCGGCTCGACCGCGGCGCGGCCGGCCT